>Ga0187771_10001613_pt1 | contig 15226 bp, 14 predicted proteins | sample 0116_SJ02_MP15_1_FD_133139 | JGI IMG/M metagenome (GOLD analysis project Ga0187771, IMG submission 133139) | Tropical peat soil microbial communities from peatlands in Department of Meta, Colombia - 0116_SJ02_MP15_10_MG | ecosystem: Environmental > Terrestrial > Soil > Wetlands > Peat | place...
CGCGAGAGCTTGCGCGCGAGCTCTCGAAGGCCTGGCGTATCGCCATCGGGGACTGCGTGAATCTGCTCCACGAGCTCGGCTTCGCTGGGCAGGAACTCGTGTAGTGGCGGGTCGAGTAGGCGGGTCGCCACGGTCAGCCCCCGCATCGCCTCTAACAGGCCTTCGAAGTCGGTTTGCTGGAGTGGCAGCAGCTGGTCGAGCCATTCGCGGCGTTTTTCGATCGTGTCGGCCATGATCATGCCGCGCATTTTGGGTTGACGGTCGGTGGCCATGAACATGTGCTCGGTGCGGCATAGGCCAATGCCCTCGGCGCCGAAGCCGCGTGCCCGGCGCGCATCCTCGGGGGTGTCGGCGTTGGCGCGTACGCCGAGTGTGCGCAGCTCGTCTGCCCAGGCGAGCACTTGTTGGAAGTTGGGGTCGATCTCGGGCGCGACGAGGGGGATGTCCTCGAGTGTGATCTCGCCGGTTGAGCCGTTGATCGCGATCTGGTCGCCTTCGCGAAGGATGGTTTGGTCGACGGTGATCGTGCCGGCGTCGAGGTCGATGCTTAGGGTGCTCGCGCCGCACACGCAAGGCCGGCCCATTCCGCGCGCGACCAGCGCCGCATGCGAGGCTTTACCGCCCTCGCTTGTGAGGATGCCGCGCGCGGCGTGAAAGCCACCGACGTCCTCCGCCTCGGTGAACGGCCGCACGAGGATCACATCCTCGCCCGTCTGCGCTGCGGCGATCGCGGCGGGAGCGCTGAGCACGATCTTGCCCTTCGCGGCGCCGGGTGAGGCGGCAACCCCTTGCGCGAGTACGTTGAACTTCAGCTTCGTGTCGAAGGTCGGGTGAAGCAGCGCGTCGAGCTTGCCGGCATCGATCGTCAGGAGCGCCTTGCTCTTCTCGAGCAGGCCCTCGCTCACCGCGTCGACCGCGAAGCGCACCGCGGCCTGCGCCGGGCGCTTCGCGGTGCGCGTCTGCAGCATGTAGAGGCGACCTTCCTCGATCGTGAACTCGGTGTCTTGCATGTCCCCGTAGATCCGCTCGAGCAGGCGCAGGATCTCGAGCAGACGCTCGTACGCCTGCGGCATCACGCGTGCGAGCTCGCCAAGCTCCTGCGTGTTGCGAACACCTGAGACGACGTCCTCGCCCTGCGCGTTGATCAGGAAGTCCCCGGAGGCCTCGGGCGCGCCGGTCAGCTCGTCGCGACTGAACGCGACCCCGGAACAGGACCGCTCACCACGGTTCCCGAACACCATCTGCTGCACGTTCACAGCGGTACCCCACTCATCAGGAATCTGGTTGATCCGCCGGTAGGTGACCGCGCGCAGCCCCATCCACGAGCCGAACACCGCGAGGATCGCGTGCTGCAACTGCAGCGCGGGATCCTGTGGAAACTCCTCCCTCGTCTGCTCCGCGTACAGCGCCTTGAACGCGTCGGTGAGCTCCTGCAGCGCGCTCACGTCCAGCTCGGTGTCCAACTTGACCCCGCGCTCCTGCTTGACGCGCCTGATCTCACCTTCCAACCGCTCAGCCGGCACGCCACGCACCACATTCCCGAACATCTGTACGAAGCGCCGGTAGGAGTCCCAGGCGAAACGCTCGTTCCCCGTCACGCGCGCCAAACCCGCGACCGACTCATCGGTCAACCCCAAGTTCAGCACCGTGTCCATCATCCCGGGCATCGACTCGCGCGCCCCCGAGCGCACCGAAACAAGCAGCGGATCCGAGGCATCGCCAAGACGCCGCCCGACCTTCTGCTCCAGCCGCGCCAGCGCTGCCGTCACCTGACCGTCGAGCCCAGCCGGCTCCACGCCCGAGCGCATGTACTCCACACAGGCCTCGGTCGTGATGATGAACCCCGCCGGAACGACGTCATCGCCGAGCACGCGCGTCATCTCACACAGGTTCGCGCCCTTGCCACCGAACAGGTCGCGCATCTCGCGCGAGCCCTCCACAAAATCGAACACGTACCTCACCGGGCCCACATTCATCGGATGAATTCCTCCCAACAGCCACGTTCTTCCGCCGATCTGGCCGGGAAACCGTACATTCATCCGATGTCTCGTGTCGCCTGCCGCACACTGCGCGAGGCGGTGCGAGCGCTAACGCTCGTGCGGCTGACGGCCCGACTCAGTGTGCGAGCGTCAGGATGGCGATCGCGCCGCTGGGTGCCTTCAGCTGGAGATGCTCGCCCCAGGCGCCCAGCGTCACCGTCTCGTAATCGCCCTGCCTGTCACTGAGCACAGCGCGGAGTGGCAGGGGAGCTTCCGTCGTCGAGACGAACAGCGTGAGGGCACTCGGCGCGCCGTTCGCGCGCAGAGCTGGGCCCATCCCCCGGATCCCGATCGCCGATTGGCCGCCGATCTTCGTTGCCGAGGTCTCGCCGAGGTGGCCACCGGGCGTGAGGTAGGCGAGGACCGATTCAAGCAACACGGCCTGTGAGGCCGGCGCAAAGCCCGGGTTCGACGAGGAAATGCTCACCCACTGCGACCCTGCCTTGCGCGCAGCCGCGGCCGGAAAGCCGAAGTAGTTGGTGAGGCCTGGCTGGTTGCCGGATATGTACGCCACACCGCCGACTACGAGTGTGCTTGCCTGCCAGTTCGGGGAGATCGCGAGCTCTTGGCGTCCCACGTTGGTGGCGACATCGGCGGAAGAGGCGTAGGTGCGCCCCATCGAGCGGCGGAAGTAGGTCGTGCGAAAGGAGCCGCGACCAGCCGCATCACGCATCGCTGAGCTCAGAAGCGATGACGCGGGGCGTCCACGGGCACGAAAGGCGACGTAAGCCGCCACGCCGATCGCGATGATCGCGAGCGGCACAGCAGCCTTTGCGGCAGTCCGGATCATCGCCACAACTTACAGCTCGAGTTAGCCGCCTGGTGCCGAGAAGCAGTGCCGGGCGCCGCGAAAGGTCCGATCTCTATGGGGCTGCCGGCGAAAAATATCCCCGTACCACAAGGAAATGCCGAGAGATTTGCGAGTTGACACGCGCTAATACTCCGATGTATGGTAACGCGTCTACTGACCGTGGTAGTGCTGTTCATCACAAACCGCAGACGATTTAGGAGGAGAGAAAATTGAGGTTTCGCAAACGACGGCTTGCCGCAATCGGCGCTGCTCTGGCAGTCGCCGGTACGGCTGCTGGGTTCAGCCTCCCGGCCGCAAGCTCGGCCAAGGCGAGCGGCAAGATCAAGATCGGTGTGGCCCTGACCTACAACAACACCGCGTTCTGGACGGCGTACATCAGCTACGAGAAGCAGTACGCCGCGCAGTACGGCGCTCAGCTGCTCGGTCCGCTGCTCGCCGGCACGAACGCGAGCCTTCAGAACACGCAGGTCGAGGACCTCGTGAACGAGGGCGCGAAGGCCGTGATCGTCAACCCCGAGACTGCGACGAGCCTCGTGCCGGCGATCAACTACGCCGCCAAGCACCACGTGCAGTTGATCTCGGTCGACACGATCGTCGGCGCCGGCCACGTCTACATGGTGGTCCGTGCGTCGAACCTCATCTACGGTGAGGACGCGTGCGCCTACTACACATCCCAAAACTACCCTGCGGGTAGCTACATCATCGACATAGAGGGCGATCTGACGTCGTCCAACGGCGCCGACCGCACGAACGGCTTCAACCAGTGCATGCAGGAGAACGACCCGAACGTCACGGTCCTCGCGGATCCGACGGTGTGGGTGACCGCAACAGCGACGAGCGACACGCAGACGGCTCTGAACGCGTACGGCTCGAAGCTGGTCGGAATCTACGATCAGTGGAGCGGGCCCGACCCGGCGGCCGTCGCGGCTGTCGCCGCCAAGGGCCTCACGGGCAAGGTGGCCATCATCGGCGACGACGGCGTCGCGTTTGAGATGTGCTACATCAACAACGGCCTCATGGCGGGCGCGCAGGCACAGCCCGCGAACCTCTACGCGCAGGGCGCGGTGGAGTACGCGCTCGACGCGGCAAAGGGCGTCAAGCTCAAGGTCGGAGACAAGGGCGTTGGCGCTCCGTCGCTCCAGGACGTGAGCTTCCTGCAAGACACGAACCTCGGCGACCCGATCGTTGGGCCGCTCGTCACGAAGTCGGCGATCTCGTTCAACGTGAAGAGCATCGCCGGTGGGCCCGGGAAGTTCGCGAGCATCCCCGTCACGAACACCTCGCTGTGGGGCAACGTGTACGGGAAGGCGAACGGCGGCGATTGCGCCGGCGTCACGAACCCGTCCGGTAGCGGAGTCAGCAGCCTGCAGAACCCGTAGCACCTGAAGAGTGAGCGTAGAGTCCTTCCTGTCAGGCGACTGGCGGGAAGGGCTCTGCCTCACCCCTTCGGGACGAGCTGCTCGATCAGCACCTTGACCCTCCTTCCGCCAACCGCGTTGAGCTCCCAAGACATGAGCGCAGGGCCCCCGGTCGTCGAGGCGATCCAGATCAGCAAGCGCTTCGCCAGCACGCAGGCGCTGCTCGACGTCGACACGGCGCTTCTGGCGGGCTGCTGCCTCGGATTGGTCGGTCGTAACGGCGCCGGCAAGTCGACGCTCGTCTCGATCCTCTGCGGTTTACGCGCGCCCGACTCGGGCGAGGTTCGCTTCGACGGCGAGCTGGCCCCGCCGCTCGCCGATATCGGCGCCTGGCGTCAACGGATATCGACCGTCTTCCAGCACTCGATGACGATCCCACAGCTGACCGTGGCCGAGAACATCTTCCTCGGTGAGCAGCCAGGCCGCCGCGGGTTCGTCAACTGGCGTGCGATGCGCGCTCAGACGCGCCGGGTGCTGCGCGAGTGGGACTTCAACGTCGACCCCGGCGTGGAGTGCGGCGCACTGACTGTCGAGCAGCGCCAGATCGTCGAGATTGCAGGCGCGCTCGTGCGTGGCACCCGCATCCTCCTGCTCGATGAGCCGACCGCGGCGCTCGAGCGCGACGCGGTGCGCCGGCTCTTCGACCGGGTGCGCGCCCTGGTGGCCAGCGGTGTCGCGGTTCTGTATATCTCGCACCATCTCGAGGAGGTCTTCGAGGTCTGCCAAGACGTCCTGGTACTGCGTGACGGCGAGGTCGTCCTGACTGCGCCAACGTCGGCGCTGACGCAAGATCAACTTGTCGGCGCCATGGTCGGCGAGATCGAAGCGCCGGTAGTCACTGCGCGATCTGGGTCCGGCGGTGCACTGCGCAAAGTCAAGGTGTCCTCCGAGGAGCTGCTCGTGGTGAGCGACATCGTGGCCGCCTCTCAGCGCGGCTCGCTGTTCGGTGCCTCCCTGACCGTTCGCGCCGGTGAGCGCGTCGGTCTCACGGGGCTGCTCGGGGCCGGCGTGGCAACGCTCGGACGTGCCATCGTGGGAACGCAGTCGTACGAATCCGGCTCGATCATCTTCGACGGTAAGCCGCTTCCGCCCAGGCGGCCGGCCGCTGCGCTCGCCGCCGGGGTCGGCTACATCCCCGAAGACCGCTGGCTCGAGGGCTTCGTCGGACAGCTCGGAATCGCCGAGAACGTAACGATGAGCATCGCGCCGCACCTGGCGTCACGGCTCGGCTTTCTCACTCCGTCCAAGCGGATGGCTGCGGCGCGCCCGCTCGCCAAGGAGCTTTCACTCGTGTCACGCGGCCTGAATCAGGCGGTCGATGAGCTGTCCGGCGGCAACCAGCAGAAGGTGTCTGTTGCCCGCGCGCTGGCGAGCGAGCCCAAGTTGATCGTCGCCATCACGCCGACGCGCGGCGTCGACGTTGCCTCCAAGGAGCTGCTGCTGGCCGCGCTCGCCGAGATCACCCGAGCGACGGGCGCCAGCCTGCTGCTCGCAAGCGATGAGTTTGCCGACCTGCAGATCTGCGATCGCGTGATCGTGCTCGTCCGCGGCCAGGTGTTCACCGAGTTCACCGAGCCACCGTACGAGGACGAGGAGCTGATCGCGGCAACCGAAGGCCTACTAGTGACCGCGGGGAGAGACTGATGACCGAAGTCCGCGAAAAGGAAGCTCTGCCCTCCATCGAGCCCGCCCTGCCGCTGGAGAACCGAAGTCGCCGCCTCGCTGCGTTGGCCTTCGTGCGCGGCGCGGCGCTTCTGCCAGTGATAGCCGTGCTCCTGATCATCGGCTCGATCACGAGCCCAGTCTTCTTCTCGATCTCAAACCTTGCCGGCGTCGGCCAGCAGGCCTCGGCGCTCGGAATGTGCGTCATCGGCGAAGCGCTGATCATCATGATCGGCGGCATGGACCTGTCGCTGGAGGGGACCTTCGGCCTCGCGCCGATGATCTCCGCATGGCTGATGGTCCCGGTCGCAGCCTTCGGTGCGGGCACGCTCTGGGGTCCGGTCCCGGGCCTCCTCGCGCTGCTCGCAGTCGGCGTCGCAGTTGGTCTGATCAACGGTTTCATGATCGTGAAGTTTCGACTCAACGGGTTCATCTGGACGCTCGCGATGACGATCATCCTCTATGGTTTCCAGGACGGCATCACCACCGGCCAGACGCTACCCGACGAGCCCGCCGCGTGGAGCTACCTTGGGTCCCAGTACTGGGGTCAGATTCCGGTTTCGCTGGTCTTCACGGTCCTCGTGTTCATCGTCGTAGGGCTGTTCCTGCGCTACCACCGCTGGGGGCGCGACATCTATGCGGTCGGTGGCAATCCTTCTGCCGCCCGCGCCGCGGGTATTCGCGTCGATCGCATCCGCATCGGCGTCTATGTCGCCGGCAGCGTGCTCGCCGCGATCGGCGGCCTGATGGAGGCCGGTCGCGATTTGGCGGTGACCAGCACGCAAGGCTACCCAGAAGGGATCATCTTCAACGTCTTCGCAGCCGCCGTCATCGGTGGCGTGAGCTTGAAGGGCGGCCGTGGCGGCATGCTCGGCGCCGCCTTGGGTGTCGTTCTGCTCGCGCTGGTGCAGAACGTCCTCGACCTCGGCAACGTCAACAACTACTGGATCGACGCAATCGACGGCGCCGTCATCCTGTTCGCCCTGATCATGGCCCGCGTCATCGGCGGCGAGGCAGCCGCCGAATGAGTGCGCACCAGCTCTTCAAATTGGCCTGGCTCAGGAGCCGACCGGCGGCCGTTCGCGCGGGTGCGCCGAGGCGTGACGGTGTCCCAACGACAGCGCGCGCCGGGTCACGCCGGATCCAAAACGGGCTGAGGCGATGAAGATCACGTCGCTCGATGTACGGGACATCCGCTTCCCGACGTCTCTCTCCCTTGACGGCTCGGATGCGATGCACCGAAGCCCCGACTATTCGTGCGCTTACGTGACGCTGGCGACGGACTCAGCCGATGGTCTGACGGGATGCGGGCTGACGTTCACGAACGGACGCGGGACCGAGATCGTTGTCGCGGCGGTGCGGGCGCTCGAGCACCTCGTGGTCGGTCTCACGCTCGATGAGATCACGAGCGACATGCGCGGCTTCTGGCGCAGCCTGACATCTGAGGACCAGCTCCGTTGGCTCGGACCCGAGAAGGGGATCATCCATCTTGCCACCGGCGCAATCGTGAATGCGGTCTGGGATCTGTGGGCAAAGCGCGAAGGCAAGCCCCTCTGGCGGCTGCTGACTGAGTTCGAGCCGCAGCAGATCGTTGATGCGATCGACTTCCGTTACATCGATGACGCCCTCACCCCGGACGAAGCGCTCGAGATACTGAGCGCCAAGCACGACTCCCGCGTCGAGCGCACCGCCGAGCTCCAACGACTTGGCGGTTATCAGGCCTACACCACGTCAGCCGGATGGCTCGGCTACGACGACGAGAAGATCGTCAGGCTTGCGCTGGAGGCTCGCGCAGCCGGGTTCACGCACGTGAAGATGAAGGTGGGCGCCGATCTTGAGGCCGACGCGAAGCGCGCCCGGCTGATCCGCGAGGTAATCGGCGCGGATGGCACGCTGATGATGGACGCAAACCAGATCTGGGGCGTCAACGAGGCGATTGCGGCTATGCGAGTCCTGCGGGACTACGACCCGTGGTGGATCGAGGAGCCAACCAGTCCGGATGACATCCTGGGGCATGCGCGACTGCGGCGTGAGATCTCACCAATCAGGGTCGCCACCGGTGAGCACGTCCACAACCGCGTGATGTTCAAGCAACTCCTACAGGCGCAGGCGGTCGACGTCTGCCAGATCGACGCCTGCCGCCTGGGCGGCGTCAACGAAGTCCTTTCCGTGATCCTGATGGCTGCAAAATTCGGGGTCCCGGTCTGCCCGCACGCCGGCGGCGTGGGCCTCTGCGAGTACGTGCAGCACCTGGCGATCTTCGATTACATCGCCGTCAGCGGCACGATGGAGGACAGGACCGTCGAATGGGTCGATCACCTGCATGAGCACTTCCTCCACCCCGCGGTCGTCGTCGGCGGGCGCTACGTGATCCCGACCGCGCCGGGCTACAGCATCGAGATGCTGCCCGAGTCGCTTGCTCGCTTCGAGTTCCCCGACGGCGACGTATGGAAAGCTGCGGTTCCCGACCGCCAGCCGATCGGAAGCGCGTGAGAGGCGACCCCGACATCAGCTTCGGCTGCGCGCCGTTCATCCGGACGAGTTCGCCAGGATTTGCGGTCTCAATACCGCGCTCGCGCGCGAGCGCACCTGCGAGATAGAGTCGTCAAGTTCGGCAGCCGATACCGGGACGCATCGGAGGCTCAAGTGACAATACCTGTCACCGACCAGGCGATCGCCAAGATCAAAGAACTGATTGTCGCTGGGGAGTTCACCGCTGGCCGAAAGCTGCCGCGGGAACAGGATCTCGCAGCGAGGCTCGGCATTTCTCGCAACTCGCTGCGCGAAGCTGTTCGCGCACTGACGCTCGTGGGCGTTCTCGACACGCGCGTCGGTGATGGCACCTACGTCACGAGCCTGGACGCCGACATGCTCTTGACCGGGCTCGGCTTCGTGGGTGACCTGCTCGAGGGCGGGACGCTGCTCGAGGTTCACCGCGTCCGTTGCATCCTCGAACCGGCAGCGACCGCCCTCGCAGCGACGCGTATGACTGAGCAGGATTTCGACGCCCTCGCAGCTTCGCTCGAGCTGATGGATCGCGCGGAGTCGACGCAGCAGTTCATCGACGCCGACAACGAGTTCCATCGCATCATCGTGTCGGCCACCGGCAACTCGACCCTCGCGTCACTGATCCAGAGCCTCTCCGGCGGGATGATCCGAGCTCGCTTGTGGCGGTCGATCACAGACCACGACGCGGTCGAGCTAACAAAGCAGCGCCATCGCGACATCTACACCGCGCTTCGCGCCGGCGATCCAGTCCAGGCGAGCGCTGCGGACCTGCTGCACCTCGCCGATGGCGAACGCTGGCTCCTGCGTTGGCTCGAGCGGGAAAAGGATCTGTGGCCGGACGAGGATGTCGGGCTCGCGCCCGGCGGCCGCAAGCGGAACGGTCACGCTGCGCCGTGAGCACTCCGTCGACCGCTGAGATTCCCGCGCGCCATCTAGCCGGCGACCTCGCGCTGAGCGAGCTCTCGCTGGGCTGCGCGCAGCTCGGCAACCTGTACCGCGAGGTCGCAGACGGTGAGGCCCGCGACACAGTCGAGGCGGCGTGGGCGCTCGGCGTCCGCTACTTCGACACGGCGCCCCACTACGGCCTCGGTCTCTCCGAGCGCCGCCTCGGCGCGCTGCTCGCCGGACACAACCGCGACGGATACGTCCTCTCGACCAAGGTCGGCCGCCTGCTCGCGCCCGTTGAACAGGTCGCTGGGTTCGACGACGAAGGCTTCGCGGTTGCCGCGACGCACCGGCGCGTGTGGGACTTCAGCCGCGACGGCATCCGCCGGTCGCTCAGCGAGAGCCTCGACCGTCTGCAGCTCGACCGCATTGACATCGCCTACCTGCACGACTGCGAGAACCACATGGCCGAGGTCTTCGAAAGCGCCTACCCAGCGCTCGAGCAGCTGCGCGCCGAGGGGATGCTGCGAGCGATCGGCGCCGGGATGAACTTCAGCGCGCCGCTGGCCGAGCTCGCACGCAACACCGATGTGGATCTGCTCATGCTGGCCGGTCGCTACACGCTGCTCGAGCAGGACGCGCTCGACGATCTGCTGCCGTCGTGCGCGCAGCGCGGCGTGGGGATCGTTGCTGCCGGCGTCTTCAACAGCGGCCTGCTCGCCCGCGCGAAGGTGCTCGAGGACGCGATGTACAACTACGCGGGAGCGCCGCCCGAGCTGATCGAGCGCGCCCGCGCGATCGCCGCCGTCTGCGAGCGCCACGGGACGACGCTGCCGGCCGCCGCGGTTCGTTTCCCACTGGGCCATCCGGCGGTGGTCAGCGTTTGCATCGGCGCGCGCTCGGCCGAGCAAGTCGAGCGCAACGCAGAGCTGTACCGCAATCAACTGCCGGACGAGCTCTGGCTCGAGCTCAAGGCCGAGGGCCTGCTGCGCGAGGACGCGCCGACGCCTGCTTGGTGAGCTGCGCTACGGCGCTCGGTTGTAAACAAGCTCGAGCCGCGTCGACGCCGGCCGCTCCTCGCCGTCCGCCGGCAGGGCGAACTTGGCCATCTCTGCCTGCCAGCGCTGGTCCACGGGGTCGGTTGCGAGTGTCGCGATCGCGGCCTCGAAGTTGTCTGCCTCGACGCTGTGGAACAGGTCCAGCCCGTCGCGAAAGATGATCCAGCGCTTGATTCCAGCCTTGCGCTGGGCCTCCAGGAGTTCGGGCCAGATCGCGTCGTGCGCTTGCTTGTAAGCCAGCTCGGTTCCCGGCCGTAGGCGCGTCCGAAGCCCGACATATTCAGTCATTGCCTCGCTCCCTTCAGGCCTTCGAAACGGCCAGCAGGTCGACGATGAAGATCAGCGTCGAGTTGGCGGGGATCTTGGCCTGGGCGACGTTCTTGTAGCCGAGCGAGGGCGGGATGATCAGCTCGCGCCGGCCGCCGACGCGCATGCCGAGGAGACCCTTGTCCCAGCCCGCGATGACGCCGCCGACGCCGAGCTTGAACTGGAAAGGGACGCCCTTCGGGCCGCCGTGGCTCCAGGAGGCGTCGAAGATGCTGCCGTTCTTGTAGAGCGCGCCCACGTAGTCAACCGTCAGCTCGTCGCCGTCCTTCGCGACCGCCCCGGTGCCCTTGATGATGTCCGTCGTCACGAGGTGCTTCGGCGCGGGCGTGCTCGGGACCGTGATCTTCGGCTCGGTCGCGAGTGGACCGGACTTCGGCACCGACGCGGTCTTCGTGGTCGGCGTCGTCGTCGGCGTCGTGATCGTCACCGGCTTCGTCTTCGGTGGCTTCAGCGTTTGTGCCTGGGACGGCGCCGGGACGATGTGAGCCGTGTCGGCGTTGTTGTGCGAGCTACCGCACGCGGTCAGCGCGAGCGCGGTAGCGATCGTGGCGATTGGGAGCAGGCGTGAGCGCATCCGGCGCGCGAAGGCTAGCGAACTCGGTCGCTCGCCGGTCCGGGCGCGAGCCTCGCGCCCGCCGTGGCACTACCATCGCGGTGCCGTGAGTGGAGGAGACCCACGTGGGGAAGGCAGCGGCCGCGATCGCTGGGGAGCCGTTGCCGCCTACGCACTGGTCGCCGCCGCGTCGCAGCTGCTGTGGCTGACCTACGCGCCACTGACGACAGCCTCGGCGCACTACTACCACGTGTCCGAGACTGCCATCGGATGGCTCGCCGAGATCTTCCCGCTCCTCTACGTCGCGCTCGCGATCCCGGCGGGACGGCTGCTCGATCGCTCGTTCCACAACTCGCTCGCGTTCGGGGCGGCGCTGACGGCCGTCGGCGGGGTGGTGCGCGTCGTCGCTGCCGACTACAGCTGGGCGCTGTTCGGCCAGGTGCTCGTCGCGGTCGCGCAACCGCTCGTGTTGAACGCCGTGACGAAGCTGGCGGCCGAGTACCTGCCCGCAGCGCGTAAGCCGCATGGCATCGCGGTCGGCTCCGCGGGCATCTTCGCCGGCATGCTGCTTGCGCTCGTGCTCGGATCGGCGCTCGGAGGTCACGAGATCCGTCTGCTGCTCGTGGTTCAAGCCGCGTTCGCTGTCGTGGCGGCGCTCGCGCTCTGCGCGAGGCTGGTGAGCCACGGCGCGACGAGCTTGGCCCGCGCCGAGACGGTTGGCGTTGGGGCCGGGGCGCTACGCGGGGTCTGGTCCTCGCCCGGCGTCCGCCTGCTGAGCGGCCTGCTCTTCCTCGGCTTCGGAGCGTTCGTCGCCCTGACCACCTGGCTTCAGGCACTGCTCCACCACTACGGCATCTCCGCCAGCACCGCCGGCGCACTGCTGGCGGCGATGGTGCTGGCGGGCGCCGTCTGCGCGGCTGCACTGCCGCCGCTGCTCGTTCGTCGCCGCGCCGAGCGCGCCCTCGTCGCCGCGTCGATCATCGCCGTCATCGCCGGAGGCGTCATCCTCGCGCTCGTACGAGCGGTCGTCATCGACGCTCTCGTGCTCGTGCCGATCGGGATGCTGCTGCTGACCGACCTGCCGGTCCTGCTCGAGTTGAGCGAGCGCGGTGCGGGCGCTGCGGCGGGCACCGTCGCGGCGCTGCTGTGGCTCGCAGGCCAGGCCGGCGGGCTCGTCGTCGCGCTGCTCGTGCAGCTGTTGATCCACCACCCGACCGCGGCGTTCCTGTTGCTCGCGAGCGTCGGGGCGCTCGCCCTGCCGCTGCTCGCGCGGCTCGGCGCGCTGCTCGAAGCCTCGCGCGAGGCTCCCGAGGGCCTCGAAGCCGCGACCTCCTATACGGCGCCGTAGGCCGCGGCGCGGATCTCGCGGTGCACGCGCGCGTGGACCGCCTCGGCGAGCGCGCTCAAGAGCGCGGCGCCGGCTCGAGCACGCTCATGCGGTTCCCCTCGCTGTCGCTGAACCACGCGTAGCGCCCAACGCCGGGAATATCGTGGATGCCCTGCTCGACGCGCCCGCCGGCCGCCTCGATGCGCGCCACGGCCGCCTCCGCATCCCCGACCGCGATCACGACCCGCGGCGTCTGCGAGCGACCGGAGTCGTCGCGCGGGTAGATGCCGCCGTTGATCTCCCCCGGCCGGACCGGCCGGCCCGCCTGCGTCTCGGTCGTCGTGACGAGCGTGTAGTCGCCCATCTCCCCGCCGAGCTTCTCGATCTCCCAACCGAACGCCGCTGCGTAGAACGCGGCCGCCCGATCCCGGTCATCGGCCGGCAGCTCGAAGTGAACAACTGGATCCATAGCCCCTCCTTCTCGTAGTCGCGCCCACTATCTCACGCTCGCGTGTAAGCAAGCGAGGATGGCCGGACGAAGTCCGGCCACCGCAGCCGCTGCTATCCGGTCCGTGTGCTGCCATACGCGAACTGCACCTTGCGAATGGAGGCGGAGGCTATGCACGACGCGCTGGAGCAACAGGACGCCAATCCCGCGCGCGCACAGCAGCGGACGGACGCTGAGGAGCACACGCCGGACGACGGCGCAGTGTTGCGGGCGCGCACGCAGGCGGCGCTGGTTCGCGAGTCGCTCGTGCGCTGCCCCGGGGTTGACGAGCCGCGCGCCGAGTAGCGACTCAGCGCAGCAGGCGTCGCGGGCTGCCATCGAGCCAGGCCTCGATGTCCTCGACCACGTCGCGGTAGAAGGCGCGGTAGTTGTCGCGGGCGACATAGCCGATGTGCGGGGTCAGCACCGTGTGCGGCGCGCTGCGCAGCGGGTGATCGGCTGACAGCGGCTCGGCATCGAAGGTGTCGAGGGCCGCACCGGCGATCGTTCCTTCGCGAAGCGCTCGCAGGAGCGCCTGCTCGTCGACGATCGGGCCGCGTGAGGTGTTCACGAGGAGCGCCGTCCGTTTCATCAATCCGAGCTCGCGCTCGCCGATCAGTCCGTGCGTGCGCTCGGACAGGCGCGTGTGGATCGAGACGACGTCGGCCCGCGCGAGCAGCTCGTCGAACGAGACAGGCTCGACGCCGAGCGAACGCGCGCGGGTTGGGTCGAGGTTCGCGCTCCAGGCGATCACATGCATCGCAAACGCGGCGCCGTACCCGGCGATCCGCGTGCCGAGGCGACCGAGGCCGATTAGGCCGAGCGTACGGCCCGCGAGCTCGACGCCGAGCGTGCGCTGCCAGCCGCCTTCGCGTACGCCGGCGTCCTCCTCGCAGATGTGCCGCGCGAGCGCGAGCAGCAGGCCCCAGGTCAGCTCGGCTGTCGCGACGGTCGAGCCTCCCGGCGTCCCGCAGACCGCGATCCCGAGCTCCTGCGCCGCCGCGAGGTCGATTGCCGCGTTGCGCATGCCCGTCGTGACAAGCAGTCGCAGCGCCGGCAGCCGCTGCAGACGCGCACGATCGAAGCGCGTGCGCTCACGCATCGCGACGATCACGGCGAATGGCTCGAGACGCGCGATGAGTTCGTCATCGTCGTCTAGCCGATCGCGGAAGACGGTCAACTCGATGCGGTCGGCCAGCCGCTGCCAGGGACCGCATTCGAGCGCAACCGCTTGGTAGTCGTCGAGCACCGCCGCGCGAGCCTTGGGCATGCGGCGGAGGTTATTTCCTGACCCCTATAGTCTTCGCTCTGAGGGTTGGTCAGTGCACGACGTTCCGATCGACAGCAAGCTGCCCGAGAGCCGATCGCGCTCCGAGCTTCTGCGCGCGTCGCCGCCGATGTTCCGCTCGCCGTGGCTCGACCGCCTCTCGCGCGTGCACCCGGCGGTCCCGCCGCTCATCTACATCCCCGTGATCGCGGTGCTCGCGGTCGCTGGTGCGACGCAGCTGTCGGCTTGGAAGTTCGTGCTCGCGCTCGTTGGCGGCTACGCCTTCTGGACCCTTTGCGAGTACTGGATCCACCGCGTGGTCTTCCACTTCGAGCCCGAGGATGGGATCGGCGCGCGGCTGCACTGGATCATGCACGGCGTGCACCACGACCATCCGAACGACCCGCTGCGGCTCGTGATGCCACCCGCCGTCTCGGTCCCGCTCGCGGCCGCTTTCATCGGCCTGTTCGTGCTGGTGCTCGGTACGCCGCTCGCCTGGGCCGCCGGCGCCGGCTTCCTCGCCGGCTACCTCTTCTACGACATGCTCCACTACGCGCTGCATCACCACCGCCATCCGTCGAGCGCGCTCGAGCGGCGGCTGCGCGAGCTGCACATGCGCCACCACTTCGAGGACGACACACGTGGCTTCGGCATCAGCGCGCCGTGGTGGGACCTGGTCTTCGGGACGCTTGCTAGGGGTCGATCTCGGTAGGGCAGGTCGCGATCCCTACCGAGATCGACCCCGGGGCGTCACCTCGGTTGCCGCGTACGTGACCATCGCTGTCGTATACAGGCAGCCGTAGGCGGTTCGCGAGCCGACCAGGTTCTGGACCGTCTGGTCAGCGACGTCGTTGCACGCGGCGCTCGTGCGGCTCGCGCGCCAG
>Ga0187771_10001614_pt1 | contig 15225 bp, 13 predicted proteins | sample 0116_SJ02_MP15_1_FD_133139 | JGI IMG/M metagenome (GOLD analysis project Ga0187771, IMG submission 133139) | Tropical peat soil microbial communities from peatlands in Department of Meta, Colombia - 0116_SJ02_MP15_10_MG | ecosystem: Environmental > Terrestrial > Soil > Wetlands > Peat | place...
CCGCCGCACTGCGGCGCACCGGTTTCGGTTTCCTGGGTTTGATGGGGAAGAACTTCTTTACCGAATTCTGGCCCGACGTGCAGAAACACGTGTTTCACGGCAAAGCGCGACTGCCCGGGCAAATCAACTGGTAGTTCTGTGCCCCCGGAGGTACCGCCATTGCCCGGCGTGGTGCTAGTGTTTGTCTTTGTAAATGCGCTTGCTCATGTGGTTGGCTTCTTTGTTCAGCTGCTTCTGGTCCTGCTTGGTGAGATGGCCATTGTCCTTGGCCATGTCTTTCTTTTCGTTATTCTGCAGGCGCTGTTCGCCGCGTTCCAGACGGGCGGTCTGTCCAGGCTTCAGTTGCCCGTTCTTGATGCCGTTGGCGATGCGGTTCTGCTGGTTGGTTTCGCGCCGGTTGACCTGATTGACGCGCGGATGGCCGGGATCGACTTTGCCTGCGCCGGCGCCGGCAGTGTTGCTGTTTTGGGTTTGAGCAGCGGCGGAAGCGATAGCCATCAGGCCACCGACTGCCAGGATTATGAGTGACTTCGTGATTTTGCTGATCATGCGAGAGTAAACCCCCAAGAGGAAGGTTAGTCGCGCGTTTGGGTACCGGCGAGTTACCAAGGTGCACAGCCTTAGGGTAAACAAACGCGTTTTTCGCGGCGGAAGGTGGGATCGTTAGGAACCGTTACTGTTCGGGTTTTGCCTTGAAGCTGAAGTGTGGCTCACTCTACCCCTGATTGTGCCAGCGAACATCAGTGCCGGGCAAAGTGTGGCAACCAGGATTGCTGCCCAGGGGCTTGCTTATTTGCGTTTGCTGTCTCCTCGATGGAAGGGTCCTCGACCAGTTTGTGCCAGCTTCAGCCCTATTCTCAACCTTGCGCGCGCTCGTAGAATGATGCGTGGCCCCAAACTTGAAACTGACCGAAGATCCCCATCGCAGGCTCAATGCTCTGACCAATGAATGGGTGCTGGTTTCGCCCCACCGAACGACGCGGCCGTGGCAGGGAGAAGTCGCGCAATTGCAGACCGCGCCCGAGCCCACGTACGACCCGAACTGCTATCTTTGCCCGGGGAATGCGCGGGCCGGAGGGGCGCGCAATCCGGCGTATTCCTCGACTTTCGTTTTCGACAATGACTTCGCCGCGCTGAAGGGAGGCACATCGCGCGATCGTCTGGATGTTGACTCCAAGGGCCTGCTCGTGGCCGAAGGCGAGCCGGGGATTTGCCGCGTAATCTGCTTTTCTCCTCGCCACGATCTGACGCTGGCGACCATGCCGGTTAACGACATTGAGCGGGTGGTCCACACCTGGGCGAAACAGTTCCGCGAACTCGGCGATCTCGACTTCATTAACCACGTGCAAATTTTCGAAAATCGCGGCGCTATGATGGGCGCTAGCAATCCTCACCCTCACTGTCAGATATGGGCGACGGCTTCGATCCCAGAAGCTCCGGCGAAAGAACTGCAAGCCCAGCGGGCATACTTCTCGTCGAGGAAGCGGTGTCTGTTGTGTGATTACGCTGCCCTCGAAGAGCGCGAGCAAGTCCGCGTGGTGTCTCAGAACGACGAATTTCTAGCTCTCGTGCCCTTCTGGGCCGTCTGGCCATTCGAGATTCTAATGTGCAGCCGCCGCCATCTCGGAAGCATGAACGACTTTGGCGCGGATGAAGTTCGCAGCATCAGCGCAATGCTCCAGAAGATCACATCAACCTACGACAAGGTTTTCGGCGTTCCCTTCCCTTACTCGATGGGCTTCCACCAATCGCCAACCGACGGAAGCAATCACCCGGAATGGCATTTCCACGCGCATTTTTATCCTCCGCTGCTGCGTTCGGCGACCATCCGCAAGTTTATGGTTGGGTTCGAAATGCTGGGCATGCCGCAACGCGATATCACGCCCGAAATTGCCGCCGAGCGCCTGCGCGAGCTCGCCCGCCGCTGAGCCACACGTAGCTTGGTGTGCTCCAATCAGAGGCCCGCGCGACTCCGAGCGTCGTCACTACCTTCAGTCCGCATCTAGCCTATAATGATCGGTCTTCCGCCTGGAACTCTCGCATGCGTGACACCATCAAGCAGCTTTGGCCAGAGATTGACTGGATTGAGAATCTCCAATTACGTGAACAAGTTACCCAGACCTGGATCAAGGCTCTGGAGCGCAGCCCGCTGAAGGCCGACGACCTAACTCAGATCCCATTCACCCTCCTCGTGCCCAATTGTCCCATCACGTTCATGGAGCACAAACGCTGCGTAGTGCACATCGCCCGCGACGCCGCCAAAGCCATGCAGATGTTCATGGGCCGCGCGCTGCCGATTGATCTGGATACCGTGATAGCCGGAGCGATTCTCGCCGACGTGGGCAAACTGCTGGAATACGAGCTCGGCCCCGACGGCAAGAGCCGGCAAAGCGAACGCGGCGAGGCCCTGCGTCATCCGTTTACCGGGGTAGCGCTGGCGCTCGAATGCGGCGTGCCGGATGCGGTCTGTCACATCATTGCAGCGCACGCCGCGGAAGGCGATCTGGTCAAGCGCAGCACTGAAGCTTTCATTGTGCACCACGCCGATTTCATGGCCTTCCTGCCGTTCAAGAACCCGAAGAACATCAAGCTGAGATCTTGAGGAGAGAATCTTTTGTCTGCTACAAATCCCGCGACTCCGCATGAAACTATCACAGCCCAGATGTCCCGCTGGGCGGCCGGTCTACAGTACCAGAACATTTCGCAGGACGCCGCCTACCAAGCCAAGCGCTTCCTGCTCGATTCGCTTGGCTGCGCGCTGGGTGGATACCAGCAGCACGACGTCAGGATTGCGCTCGCGGTGCTTGGCGAGATCGCCGGCCCCGGCGCGGCCACGGTGATCGGCACCGGCCAGCGCATGGACCCGGTTTCGGCGTCGCTGGCGAATGCGCTCATGATTCGCTGCATGGACTACAACGACATCTACTGGAAGCAGGACCCGTCGCATCCTTCCGACATTTTTCCTGCGGCGATCGCCTGCTGCGAGCGGACCGGCAGCGACGGCAAAGAATTGATTGTCGGCCTCGTCCTGGGCCATGAATTCGAAATGCGGTTCTGCGAAGCCGCCTTCCCGGGAATTCGCGAGCGCGGCTGGCACCATGCGACGCTAACAGCGTTCGTTTCGCCCATCGTCGCCGGGCGCGCCCTGCACTTGTCCTGGGAACAGATTCAGCACGCCATTGGAATTTCGGCCAGCCGCCACTGCACGCTGGGTGCGGTCACGGCCGGCAAGCTGACCATGATGAAGAACACGGTCGATCCGATGGCGACGCAGAGCGGCGTGTTCGCCGCGCTGCTGGCCGAGAATGGTTACTCGGGGCCGGAGCATGTAATCGACGGCAAAGAGGGTCTCACCCACGTGTTTGGCCCGGAGTGGAAGCTCAATCTTCTAACCGACGGTCTCGGCGAATCGTGGCGTATCACCCAGTGCGGCATGAAGGCCTTTCCTACCGAAGCCCTCACGCACACACCCATCTCGGCTGTGCTCGATCTGGTCAAAACGAACGATTTGCAGCCCGACCAGGTGGAGAAGATCCAAATTCGATCGCTGGCGCGCGCCGCCGACATTCTCTCCGATCCCAGCAAGTACGACCCGCACACCAAGGAGACCGCCGACCATTCCCTGCCCTACGTGATTGCCGCGGCCGTCGTGGACCGCCAGGTCACGCCGGTGCAGTTCACGATGGAAAAGATCATGGACGAAAAGATCCGCGAGCAATTGAAGAAAGTTGAGGTGGTCGCGGATCCGGAGATCGAGAAAGCATTTCCAGCGCTGCAGCGGGTGATTGTGAATATCAGTACGACCGACGGACGCTCGTTCAGCAAGCAACTGGACTATCCCAAGGGTGACCCGCGCAATCCGCTGACGGATCAGGAAGTGGAGGAGAAGTTCGCCGTCCTTGCCGAAGGAGTGCTCTCAAAGAGTGCGCAAAAGAAGTTGAAGGACGCAGTCTGGAATCTTGAGCAGATTGGCTCAGTTAGCGAGTTGATGGCCCTGATGGAAGCCGACGTGAGGACGAGAAACAGCAGGAAAACTGCCGCCGGCCGGGCAACAAGACGCCGCAAAGGCCCGTAAGCAAGCATTGATCTGTCGCCCGAGGAGCTCACGATGAACCTCAACGAAACGATTGTCTTACGCTTGACGGAGCGCTACACGAAGCTCGCGGAGATGGTTCGAGACCTCGCTGCGCCCTTGAGCGAGGCGCAGCTCTGGACCAAGCCGTTTGAGTTCGGCAACAGTTTCGGCCATCTTGTGCTGCACCTTACGGGAAACCTGAACTACTATGTCGGCGCGCAGATTGCAGCCACGGGATACGTCCGGGACCGTCCACGGGAGTTTTCGGAGACAACGCGCCCGTCGAAAGCGGAAGTCTTGAAAAAGTTCGATGAGGCCATTGAGATGGTGCTGCAGACGATTCGCCTGCAGTCGGAGGAAGACTGGTCGGCTCCGTACTCCGCCGTCGGGCCGGATGCCCCGGACCGGTTCGGCATCGTGTTGGCTTGCGCAACGCACCTGCACCATCACGTCGGGCAGATGATGTATCTCGCGTTTGAGCTGAAGCAGGGGGGTTGAGCGGGGCGGATTGCTGTTGCGCCTAAGCAGGCTTCCGACAAGACTGTCCGGGACTACGTGGAGACAGTGATTTATGGGTCAGACGGTTGTGGAGAAGATCACGCAGAAACACATGGCGGAAGGCCCCAAGCGGCCCTTGCGCGCCGGCGACTTCCTCTCCGTTCGCCCCTTTCACGTGATGACCCATGACAACACGTCGGCGGTGATGAGCAAGTTCAAGGCGATCGGCGCAAAGAAGGTCCACAATCCCAGGCAGCTTGTTTTCGCTCTCGATCACGATATCCAGAATCTCGACGAAGCCAATTTGAAGAAGTATCGCTCGATCGAAACCTTCGCCAAAGATCACGGAGTTGACTTCTATCCTGCTGGCTCGGGCATCGGCCACCAGATCATGGTCGAGCGTGGATACGTCGTGCCGGGATCGTTTGTGGTCGCCTCCGATTCCCACTCGAATATGTATGGCGCTCTGGGCGCGGTGGGTACGCCCATCGTCCGTACCGATGCGGCTGCGGTGTGGGCAACGGGCGAATTCTGGTGGCAGATTCCGCGGACGATTCAAGTTGTGTTAGAGGGCAAGCTGCCAGAAGGCGTCACCGGAAAAGACGTAATCATCACCCTCTGCGGCCTGTACAACCACGATGAAGCTCTGAATGCGGCCGTGGAATTCTCCGGGCCGGGCGTGGCAAGCCTGTCCATGGACGCCCGCTTCTCCATCTCCAACATGAGCACGGAGTGGGGACCGCTGGTCGGCTGGTTCCCGGTGGACGAAATCACGATTGAATATCTGCGCGGCGTGCACCGGCGACTGAAGGCGGTGGGCGTTGAGCGCTTCACAGAAACGGACATCGAGCGATGGGCGGCTAACCCGCCGCTCCCGGATTCCGACGCTTCATATGCGGCCCGCATTGTCCTCGACTTGAGCCAGGTTACCCCGCATGTTTCCGGGCCGGACACGGTGCAGGTGATGCAGTCCCTCGCCGATATCGAAAAGAAGAAAGTTGCCATTCAGAAGGCCTATCTGGTTTCTTGCGTGAATTCGCGCGCGGACGATCTGGAAGCCGCGGCTCGCGTGCTGCGCGGCAGGAAAGTCGCGCCCGGTGTGAAATTCTATCTGGGAGCGGCCAGCGCATGGGTACAGCAGGAGGCGGAAAAACGCGGCGTGTGGCAGACGCTGCTCGATGCTGGAGCGATTCCTCTGCCTCCCAGTTGCGGGCCTTGCATCGGCCTGGGCACAGGACTTCTGGAGAAGGGCGAGGTCGGCATTTCGGCCACCAACCGCAATTTCAAGGGCCGCATGGGATCGCGCGCCGCGCAATGCTATCTGGCGAGTCCCGAGGTCGTCGCGGCGTCGGCCGTGGCCGGCTACATTACGGGGCCCAATCGATTCGCTGATCGCACACCGATTCGCCAGTATCAGGCGTTCGCTTCTGCCGAACTTGCCGCCGAGCGAGTCGAGATTCTGCCCGGCTTCCCCGAGCGCGTGCAGGGCCGCCTGGTTTTCATGCCGCAGGATAACGTCAACACGGACGCCATCTATGGCAAGGACTACACCTATCGCGACGACATGACGCCCGAGATGATGGCCAAAGTGGTGATGGAGAACTACGACCCGCAGTTCGCCGACCGCACGCGCACTGGCGACGTCATTGTTGGCGGATTCAATTTCGGTACGGGATCGAGCCGCGAACAGGCCGTCACGTGCCTGAAAGCGAAGGGCATTCCGCTCGTCATCGCGGCCAGCTTCTCGCAAACGTATCTGCGCAACGCTTACAACAACGGCTTTCTGTGTATCGAAGTTCCGGCGCTCGTCCAGCGCCTGCGGGAACAGTTCGCTAGCGAAATCGCCGCGAAAGCGAAGACGATCATTCCCGGCGAGGAAGTACAGATCGACTTTACCGCCAGCACGTTGTTGTGGCGGGATCGGAGCTTTGCCTTTCCTCCGCTGGGCACTGTGCCGCAGTCGCTGGTGATTGCCGGCGGCGCGGAGAACGTGGTGGCGAAGAAACTTGGATTGAAGAATTGAGTAATTGGGTAACTTGGTAATTGAGTGATTGAAAACCCTTGAGCCTTGCCCTGCTCCCGTTCTTAAATTACTCAATTACTCAGTTAGTCAATTACTCAATCAAGGACTAATCGTGGCCAAACACACCGTAGTCACCATGCCGGGGGACGGCATCGGCAACCAGGTTCTTCCCGAGGCTTTGCGGCTTCTCAAGGCGGTCGGCTTTGACGCCGAGTACGTCCATGCCGACATCGGCTGGGAGTGCTGGTGCCGCGAGGGAAATGCGCTTCCGCAGCGCACGATCGACCTGCTAGCCAAACACAAGCTGGGACTGTTCGGCGCCATCACGTCCAAACCGAAGAAAGAAGCCGAAGCCGAACTGAACCCTGAGCTGAAGGGCAGAGGATATTCGTATTTCAGCCCCATCGTGACCATGCGGCAGCGCTTCAATCTCGATACATGCGTGCGGCCGTGCATTTCCTTTCCCGGCAACCCGTTGAACTTCATTCGCAAGCGGACCGATGGCAGTTTCGAAGAACCGACCATAAACGTGGTCGTATTCCGGCAAAACACGGAGGGTCTCTATGCCGGCGTGGAATGGACCAATCCACCCGAGCAGGTGCGCGCCGCGCTGGCCACGCATCCGAAATTCAAGCCGTTCGCTTCGGTTCCCGGCCCCGATCTCGCCATTTCTGTACGTATCATCTCGCGCAATGCAGCGCGCAAAATTTGCAGAGCCGCCTTCGATTGGGCAAAGAAATACGGGTACAAATCGGTGACCATTTGCGAGAAACCCAACGTGCTCCGCGAGACTTCGGGAATGATGGAAGAGGAAGCCAAAGCTGTTTCGAAGGAATATGCGGGCATCGCGCTATGGTCCACCAACATTGATGCGCAGACGATGTGGCTTACCAAGAACCCGGAAGACTACGGCGTTGTCGTAGCATCAAACCTCTTCGGCGACGTGATTTCCGATGCGTTCGCCGGCCTGATCGGCGGCCTGGGCTTCGCCGCCTCGGGTAACGTTGGAGATGAAGTCGCGGTCTTCGAACCCACGCACGGCTCGGCCCCAAAATATGCCGGACTCGATCCGCCGATCGTGAATCCGATTGCGATGTTCCTGTCGGCGGTGATGATGCTGGATCACGTCGGCGAAACCGAAAAGGCCCGGCGCATTCGAGACGCGATCGCAGCGGTCGTGAAAGAAGGAAAGGTGCGCACCTACGATATGATGCGCATTCCGGGCGGCGCCAAGGCCATCAGACAGGGCGCTGCTAGCACAGTGCAGATGACGGACGCGGTTCTAGCTAAACTGTAGTTTTGAAAGGGCACGGCTTCAGCCGTGCCGCTTAGGGTTAATTAAGAGTGCGGGCTTCAGCCCTGCGGGCTAATGCCGCAGCTCCTAATGTGATCGGCTGTAAACCGAGGCTTTCTTATGACAGTCGCCACAGAAACTCGGGTCGGGGAAGCCGGCCATTGGGGCGCCGACGTTCGCTCCGACCTGCATGTGCGGATCGAACCGCGCTCGCGCGGCGGCATTGACATCGAACTCGAATCGCGCGTCAAGCCCTACTACGGCGACGCGATCCGCCGTCAGGCCGAAGAGGTGCTGGAGGCGCTGGGCGTGCGCCATGCGCAAGCGCAGATCCACGACGAAGGCGCGCTGCCGTTTGTCATTGCGGCGCGCATCGAAGCCGCCGTGCGCCGCGCCGGACTGGGCGAAGGTACGCGGGTGCTCCCCGGCCGCATTGCGCTGCCTGAGCCTTCCTCTCGCGACCGCATGCGGCGCTCGCGGCTCTATGTTCCCGGCAGCGAACCGAAATATTTCATTAACGCCGCACTGCACGGGGCAGATGGCGTCATCCTCGATCTCGAAGATTCGGTTCACTCGAGCGAAAAAGACGCAGCCCGTTTGCTCGTGCGAAACGCATTACGTGCGGTGGATTTCCTGCGGTGCGAGCGCATGGTGCGCATCAATCAACTCCCGCTTGGACTCGCGGACCTGGACGAGATCGTGCCCGAATCGCCGGATCTGATTCTGATTCCCAAGGTCGAGAATCCCGGCCAGGTTATCGAAGCTGGCAAGCGCATCGAGACAATCAAAGCGGATTACGGCATCAGCCGGCCGGTCTGGCTGATGCCGATTCTCGAATCCGCGCTGGGCATCGAGAACGCCTTCGCCATCGCCACCGCCAGCGAGCAGATCGCCGCGCTAACCATCGGGCTGGAAGACTACACTGCTGATCTCGGCGTAGTGAAGACCTCGACCGGTGCAGAATCCCTCTTCGCGCGGCAGCGCGTGGTCAACGCGGCTCATGCCGCCGGCGTGCAAGCCATCGATTCCGTATTCGGGGACGTTGGCGACATGGATGGTCTTCGCGCCTGGGGCCTGAATTCTCGTGCTCTCGGTTTTGAAGGCATGGGCTGCGTTCATCCGTTGCAAATCCCGGTGATCCATGAAGCATTCGCACCCACTGCGGCGGAAATTGACCGCGCCCGGAAAATTGTTGCTGCCTACAACGAAGCGCAGGAAAAAGGCCTGGGAGTTGTGAGCCTGGGATCGAAGATGATCGATCCTCCGGTCGTGAATCGCGCGCGGAAGCTGATGGCGCGGGCGAAGGCGATGGGTTTGGCGGACTAAAGCGCTGCGTACTGGTTGTGATTTGGTTTTGAAAGGGCACGCCTTCTAGGCGTGCCGAAGGGGTAGCTGATTGATTTCGGCTTTAGCCCCTGAGGGAGCGCACCCTCAGGGCCTAAAGGCCAGCCAGTCTGGGTGCTCGATCGGCGCGGCTGAAGCCGCGCCCTTTCAAAACGAGCCCTCAAAGATTGAGAGCTTTAAGCGGCTCTATTTGCATTGAGGTAGGGATGGCTATTCTCGAGAAAACGGAACTTGTCACCAATGCCGCCGGGCGCATGGTCCCGGAAACGGCGAATGGCCGCGCCCAGACGGCATACATGGGCGTGGGGAAATACCAGCCGCGTGGTAGCAAAGCTGGGCCTCCCATTCGCACGGCAGCGGATTATCCCGAAAACGGCGACAAGCGCGTCGCCGATCTCGAAACTGCGCTGCGCAAATGCGGCCTGCGCGACGGCATGGTGATCTCTTCCCATCATCACCTGCGCGACGGCGACCGCGTCGCCCTGATGGCGCTCGAGGCCGCCGCTCGAATCGGCGTCAAAGACCTGATGTGGTTTCCCAGCGCATCATTCCCTTCGCAGCAAGGCGCGATCGAACTGATGCAGGCCGGCGTCATCGACCACATCGAAGGGAGCATGAACGGCCCGCTGGGCGATTACTGCACGCAAGGCAAGATGCGCGGCATGGGCGTTCTGCGCTCGCATGGCGGCCGCTGGCAGGCCATTCAGGATGGCGAAGTCCACATTGACATCGCCGTGATCGCCGCGCCGACCGCCGATGCTTTCGGCAACTGCGACGGCTCGCACGGAAAATCCGCTTGCGGTTCTCTCGGGTTTGCCCTTGCCGATTCGACCTATGCGGATCACGTCATCGTCGTCACCGACAACCTGGTTCCCTTCCCCTGCATTCCTTGGCAAATCCAAGGCAACAACGTGGATTACGTCGTCGAGGTGGAATCCATCGGCGATCCGGCCAAAATCGTCTCCGGCACGACGCAGATCACGCGCTCGCCTGACCGCCTGCGCATCGCCGAGTTCGTGGCGCGCTTTCTGCGCGACGCCGGCATCATGCGCAACGGCTTTTCGTTCCAGGCGGGGGCGGGCGGAATTGCGCTGGCCTTTGTCAGTTACCTTAAGCAAATGATGAAGCAGGCGGGTGTGAAAGCACGCTTCGTGCGGGGCGGCTCAACCAAGTACCTGGTCGAGTTGCTGGAAGAAGGGTTGACCGACTACATCCTCGACGGGCAGACTTTCGATCTCGATGGCGTGCGTTCCATCGCAAACAACCCACGCCATGTGGCCACTTCGCCTTTCACGTCGTACAACTATCACGGCAAGGGGAATTTTGCGTCGATGGTGGATGCCGTTGTGCTGGGCGCCACCGAGGTGGATACCAGCTTTAATGCCAATGTGGTCACGCACTCCGATGGCCGCCTTCTGCACGGCATTGGAGGATGGCAAAACTGTCTGGCCGCCGGATGTACCATCCTGGCCGTGCCCTCATTCCGCGATCGAATTCCCGTGATTGTGGATGAAGTGACCACGCTTTGCGGGCCGGGTGAACTGATTGACGTGGTGGCCACCGAGCGCGGTATCGCTATCAATCCGCGGCGGCAGGACTTGCTTGATGCCGTCAAAGGCTCGAAGCTCCCCATTCGTCCGCTTGAAAATATCAAGAGAGAAGTCGAACGCATCTGCGGCGGTCGGCCTCAGCGGCCGAAGCGGGGCGAACGCCCAGTGGCCGTTATCAAGTGGGTGGATGGCACCGTGCTCGACACGGTCTGGCAGATTCCGTGAGTTAGAGCGCTCGTCTGCGTCGGACTGGACTACTGGAGCGGCAGCAGCGCCTCGCACGCTGCCTCGCTGGCAATGGCCGTGCCTGCCGGCTGCACGCGAATCACTCCATCCTCGAAAGAGCAGAAGCTGCGTGTGCCGGTCTGGTTGAGCGTCACAGGCACTGCCGTGGCGTAGTACGTGGTCGCCGGAGGACCGCCCGAGCCGATGGCGGCGAAGTTGTAGCCACTCTTGACGCCTCCCGCCAAGACACTGTCAATCAAGCAGGCGGTCGTCGAGTTAGGCACGCAGGGAGTAACGCCTCCCAGGGCCGTCAGGGTGGGGGCAAACCCGACAGACGGATAAGTCGAGCTGTAGGTGATCTCCGCGGTGTTGATCGTCCGGAGGGACTCGACCGCCGAGGACTCGTAGGCAGCCATGCGCGCGTGCATTAAGTTGGGGATTGCGATGGCAGCAATGATCAGGATGATGGCAACGACAATCAGCAATTCGATGAGCGAGAAACCTCTTTGTTTGCGCATAAACATGGCTCCCAGCGCGGCATTTCAAGCGCAATAAGCTTAACACTCGAGGGGCCGGATGTCTCCCCTTTTTCGAGAACGTGGCGATGGAGAAAGCTTGCACGGCAACCAGGTTGCAAACTTTTGAAGCTGCAAAGTTTTGCAGCCGCGACTCGCTTGTGACAAAATGCCGTGTTCCATGGAAAACGCCTTAATGGACGCATATCGATGGCTTCCTCCCGAAGCCATCAAGATTCTATTGGTCTTGTTCTTATCCTTCCTGATCGGCCTGGAACGAGAGGAACGCAAGGCGACAGAGGGACACTACGCGTTCGGGGGAGTGCGCACTTTTCCACTGATTGGTTTGATTGGGTATTCGGTCGCCCTTCTATCCGGCGGTCAGTTCATGGCCGTGTTTTTGGCCTTTGTGGTGGTCGGCAGCTTTCTGCTCTTGTCCTACTGGCGCAAGCTGTGCTCCTCCGAAGTGGCGGGTGTGACGTCGGAAATGTCGGGGTTGGCGACGTTCTTAGTCGGCGCGCTCGTTTACTACGGCCATTTTTGGATCGCCACGGCCCTCAGCGTCGCCAGTCTGTTGCTGCTGGAGCTCAAAGCGGTTCTGGAGGGCCTCGCCACCCGCATCCCATCCGACGAGATCCTCACGTTCGCCAAGTTCTTGTTGCTGAGCGCGGTCATTTTGCCCGTCCTCCCCCGCCAGGAATTCGGGCGCTTTCACATCAATCCCTTCAAGACCTGGCTGGTTGTGGTCGCAGTAAGTGCGATCTCGTACGGCAGCTATGTCTTGCAGAAACTGACGAAGCAACGTGGGGGCGTTGTGTTAGCCGCGTTCCTTGGCGGCGCTTATTCGTCGACGTTGACCACGGTCGTGATTTCGCGAAGAGCTGCCCGTGAGCAGCAGCACCCACATTTGTTCTCGGGCGCAATTCTGATCGCGTCGGGCATGATGTATGTCCGCCTGGTCGCGCTCATCGCTCTGTTCAACCACCAATTGGCAGGCGTCTTGGCGTTTCCCTACTTCGGCCTCGCTGCTCTTGCCATCGCAACCGGCTGGATTTGGTCCCACAGGCCGGACCCGCAGGCTTCCGACGTCAAGCGGGAATATCAGCCAGAGAATCCGCTCGAATTGCGGGCAGCTTTTCTTTTTGCTCTCCTGTTCCTCGGCATGCTTGTTGCTACCCAGCTGGCCATCACTCACCTGGGACGATCCGGAGTGAATGTGCTCGCGGCTGTCATGGGAGTGACCGATGTTGATCCGTTCATCATGGGGATGACACAAGCCGCGGGCACGCTCACGCCGCTGAAGATGGCTGCGTCAGCGGTGGTCATCGCTGCCGCAAGCAACAATCTCGTCAAAGGGATCTACGCTTACAGCCTGGCTGATAAGAAAACGGGATTCCAGGGACTTGGATTCTTGGCCGGCCTCGCGGCGCTCGGCCTTGCGCCACTGTTTTGGCTCTGATTGAGCTGTTGCTCCAGGGGAAGCGGCGCCAGGTTGGGTCGGCGGCGGTTCGCTTTTCAGCGCTATGCGGAGGCTCCCGCAGCAGCTCCGGTCGCGCTCGGCGTTGGCATTCCCCGCTGCTTCTGCAGTGCCTCGTGGAACGCATCCGCGGTAAGCGGCTCGCCGTAAAACAACTGGAGCAGAGGATCGTCGGTCTTGGCGGCGACCGGCCGCGGGCCGCGTTCGAATTCGAGGCCTTCTGGTTCCACAAGCAACTCCGGCAGCAAAGTGCGATTTTCCGAAAGCACCGACAGCAGTCGCTCGACCTTCGAGCGATGATCCGGCGTGGATTCGAGGAACTCCACACCCATCCCCTTATCCGGATGCATGACCCTGACTATGCCCCCGATCCGGATTTCCACTCCTGCGGCGCGCATGGACAGCGTCACGCGACTGGATACCGGAAAAGGCGTTGAAATCTCCAGGTAGCATCCACCCACACTTAGGTCGGTCAGTTGGCAGCGAATAGGTGGATCGTCCTGCTCGGCCTCCGGAGAGTTTCGTTTGAGCCACTCGCGCAATTGGAGCGCTGCATCGGGCGTAACATTGAGGAACCGTAGCCCTGCCTGCTCTGCGGTGCCCTCCCAGGCGAATTCGGCATGCAGTTCGAGAGTGGTCTGCGTGCCGGGCAAGCTGAAGGCAATCTGCCAGCGCTCGGCGGAGTGGCGTCGGCCCGAGATGCCGACGGCCATGCCCCCCTCGCTGAGGTCGATGGTTGTTACTTTCAGGTTTGGGCCGCCGTCCAGGTTGCGCAGCACCACTGGGATTTGCACCGCCACGCGTGCGTTGTGCCGGCGTTCGCTCTTCATCAGGGCTCGCGCCGCTCGAAAGCTGGACTTCGCCCGCTCGACCGACACGGGCTTGTACAGCACAAAATGAGATCCCAGTTCAAACGCAGTCTTCAGGCCAACGGCCGGGTCAACGATCGCGACCGCCACCGCTTGCTTGTTGCAAGGGGCACTGCGCGCACTGCGCAGAACTTGCGATGATCCTTCACCGGCGAAGTCTACGATGATCGCTTCAAAGCGCCTCCGGGTCAGCTTGCGCAAGGCGGTATCAGCATCGCTGCACAGCTCGACTCCAATCTCAAGGTCGCCCAGCGTACGGCGCAGCACGCGCACGATCTTCTCGTCGGAGCTTAAGACCAACGCATTCAAGTTCATAGCCGGGTTCATGCGCGGAAATACCCGGGCAGTTCCACTTGAGCAGCTGCGTGCGCCCGGTGTAGGTTCCGACCGCTGACTGCCTGGGGAAATGCCCAGAATCCCCCTCCTGCACTGTATTTCCAATCGGCGCCAGCGATCAACGGCCTGCGGATGAAACCGGTTACGGCCGTAACCGCGGCCCTTCTTAGGACGGGTAGCCCCGAAAAGAGGGCCAGGAGGTCCCGGATCGGGAAATTGACCGGAAGACCGACGCCTTCCGATTAAGTCGCTTGCTTACAATGGCTTAACGGAATTGCTTCACGTTTTGAGGGTAAAATTATCGTTGACTTTTAGAGAAAAATGGCTGTACCATATCAAGTCTCCGATTAGCCCTGCCGTTGCTGTGGTTGACGTCGGCGAAAGTTTGTTTGCGGCCAGACAGGTCTGCTCACTGAATCCTGTAGACCGTATGGAGAATCATATAGTTAGGTGACTTGCAGGGTATTTGTTCAGTTCATTCTCTTAGCGGCAGAAAGGCATCTTAGATGGCAAAGCGACGCGGGAACCCAAACTGGGGCAAGCCCGAACCGATCGGGCCGATTGTCCCAACCATCACGGAATTCGAGCAGGTTGTGCGCGAATATAAGCTCTCCCCTGACCAGTATCTGAGATCGACTCGTTTGCGGGAGTGGGCGCGCCGCAACAAGAATTCCAAGTACATTCCCGAGCCTCTTCTGGAAGCCTGGGGATTCGAGATCGAATCGACTCTGTAAGATGAGGCAATAACACGGGTTTGTGGGCCGCTCCGGGCCGGATCTTGGAGCGGCTCTTGCTATCTTTGGGTGGTCGGTTTTAGGTGTTGGGTCTTGTGAGAATCTTGGGAGAATATGTGCGGCAGGACCAACACAGAAGCAGAATCTCATCTTTCCCTAAGACCTGCGACTTAAGACCCAAGACCCAGATTTAGGACCCGCGGCCCATATCAATGCTCGACGTGCTGAAAATCCCTCCCGCTGAGCTGTTTGCCCTGCTGGCCGCGATCGGCTTTGCCGCCGGAC
>Ga0187771_10001615_pt1 | contig 15223 bp, 15 predicted proteins | sample 0116_SJ02_MP15_1_FD_133139 | JGI IMG/M metagenome (GOLD analysis project Ga0187771, IMG submission 133139) | Tropical peat soil microbial communities from peatlands in Department of Meta, Colombia - 0116_SJ02_MP15_10_MG | ecosystem: Environmental > Terrestrial > Soil > Wetlands > Peat | place...
CGGACGCATGGCGGTGCGCGACGGCATAGTGCGCGGACCGGCGGTGGGCGTGACCATCGAAGGGCAGATCGACTACGTGAAGGACGACGTGCACCTGCGCGGCACCTTCGTGCCGTTCTACGGCCTCAACAACATGTTCGGGCAGATCCCGATCGTCGGCCTATTCCTCGGCGCCGGCAGCAACGAGGGACTGGTCGGCATCACCTACGAGGCGTCCGGACCGCCGGGCGCGCCACGCATCACGGTCAATCCGGTGAGCGCGATCGCGCCGGGGCTGTTGCGCAAATTCATCCCGTCGCCGGATAATTTCGACCGCAACTTCATTCCGCCGGAACGCTGAGGCGGTCAGTTGGATCCGCAAGTCAGGATTGCGCGCTTCTTGGCGCCGACGCGCAACATGGCCCGGCCGTTGTCGTCGAAGTCTTCTTCTTGCAGCCGATAGTTCGGGTCGACGATCTTTTTCTCGCCGACATGGACGGCGCCATCCTTGACCAGTCTCCGCGCCTGACTGTTGGAACTGGTAAATCCAAGTTTTGTGCTGGTGGCCAAGACGCCATCGCCGATCGCGACGGCGAGCGTCGGCAAATTGGCCCCCATGCCGCCTTGCTCGAACGTCGTCTGCGCGGTTTTCGCCGCCTCATCCGCCGCCGCGCGCGCGTGCACCAGCGCGGTCGCTTCGGTGGCGAGCACTTTCTTTGCCTCGTTGATCTCCTGGCCCTTCAAGGCGGCGAGGCGGGCGATCTCGTCGAGCGGCAGCACGGTGAACAGTTTGAGGAAGCGCACGACGTCGCCGTCCTCGGTGTTGCGCCAGTATTGCCAGTAGTCATAGGGGTTCATCAAATTGGCATTGAGCCAGACCGCGCCGGCGGCGGTCTTGCCCATCTTGGCGCCGGAGGAGGTGGTGATCAGCGGCGAGGTGAGCGCGAACAGTTGCACGTTCGACATGCGGCGGCCGAGCTCGATGCCGTTCACGATGTTGCCCCACTGGTCGGAGCCGCCCAATTGCAGGATGCAGCCATAGCGCTTGTTGAGCTCGACGAAGTCGTAGGCCTGCAGCACCATGTAGTTGAATTCGAGAAACGAGAGCTCCTGCTGGCGGTCGAGCCTGAGTTTCACCGAATCGAACGACAGCATGCGGTTGACCGAGAAGTGACGGCCGACATTGCGCAGAAAGTCGACGTAGTTGAGCGTGTTCAGCCAGTCGGCATTGTTGGCCATGATGGCGTTGCCGCCGGCGCCTTCGAACTTTAGAAACCTAGAGAAGACCGCGCGGATGCCCTTGAGGTTTTCGTTGATCGCCTCGTCGGTGAGAATGCGCCGGCTCTCGTCCTTGCCGCTCGGGTCGCCCACCCGGGTGGTGCCGCCGCCCATCAGCGCGATCGGCCGGTGACCGGTCTGCTGCATCCAGTACAGCATCATGATCGGCAACAGCGAGCCGACATGCAGCGAGGAGGCCGTGCAATCGAAGCCGATATAGCCGGTGATGGCGCCGGACAGGGCGCGCGCGTCGAGCGCGTCCGGCTCCGAAACCTGATGGATGAAGCCGCGCTCGGCCAGAATATTAAGAAGATCGGACTTATAGGCGCTCATTGCTCGGGCTCGCTATGCGGCTTGTCGCCTGCATCGGGCGGTGGTGTAAACAGGTCCGGTGTCGGATTCAACAGACGGGGCTGAAGGTTGTCGGCGGGGGTGGTACGGGCGATCGGGCTGATGAGCGGAACCTCGCTCGACGGCGTCGACGTGGCGCTGATCGAGACCGATGGCGAGCGCATCGCCGGCTTCGGGCCGGTCGGCTATCGCCCCTATAGCGACGCCGAGCAAGCCCTGCTGCGCCAGGCGCTGCATGAGGGCGCGGCTTTGACCGACCGCACGGCCCGGCCGGGAGTGCTGGCCGAGGCCGAGACCTTCGTCACCGCCGCGCACGCCGAGGCGGTCGAAGCCTTCCTCGAAACCGAGCGGATCGATAAAGCCGCGGTGGCAATCGTCGGCTTCCATGGCCAGACCGTGCTGCACCGGCCGTCGCAAAAGCTCACCGTACAGATCGGCGACGGCGTGGCGCTGGCGCGCCGGCTGGGAATGTCGGTTGCCTACGATTTTCGTGCGGCCGACGTCGGGGCCGGCGGGCAGGGCGCGCCGCTGGTGCCGGTCTATCATCAGGCGATGGCGCGCGATCTTGAGCGCCCGCATCCGATCGCCGTGCTCAATGTGGGCGGCGTCGCCAATATCACCTATGTCGACGGCGGCGATCCGATCGCCTGTGACACCGGCCCGGGCAATGCGCTGATCGACGATTTCATGCGCGCGCGCACCGGCGCGCCGCTCGACCGCGACGGTGACCAGGCGGCGAAAGGCCGCGTCGATGAGAGCTTCGTGGCGCGTATTCTGCAGGATGCGTTTTTCCGGCAGTCCTATCCGAAATCGCTCGACCGCAACGCGTTCGCCTTCGCCAATATCGGAATGCCCGATTTCTCCGTCGCCGATGGCGCTGCGACCTTATCGGCGCTCACAGCGGCCTCGGTCGCGCGCATCGTGCCGCATTTGCCGGCCGTCCCGCTCGCCTGGATCGTGGCCGGCGGCGGGGCGCGCAATCCGACGCTGATGCGCATGCTGGCCGAGCGGCTCAAGCCGGCGACGGTGGAAAGCGCCGATGCCGTCGGCTGGTCGTCGCAATCACTTGAAGCACAAGCCTTTGCCTATCTGGCGGTGCGCACGCGCAACGGGCTGCCAATCACCTTTCCGGCCACGACTGGCGTCAAAAAGCCGCTCAAAGGCGGCGTTATCGCCTGTCTGCGCAGTTGACCGGATGCCCGATCTAGCGCAGTTTCGCCGCCCTGTCGTAACCTTCTGTCGCGGCCGGCGGCTGCAGTAACTATCGAGAATATCTAGTAGAATTCATGCGGACCAAGGATATCGCAGAGGCGCTTGGGGGCCGGCTCGACGGCGATGGTGCAATTGAAATCGACCGCGTCGTGCACCCTGCGCGGGCCGAACGGGCCTCTGACCTTGCGCTCGCCGTCAGCGCCAATGCGGTTGCCGCGCTCGCCGGTAGCAAGGCGCAGGCGGTGGTCGTATCGGCCGAGCATCCGGTGCCGTCGGGCTCTTTCCGCGCCGTCATTACCGCGGGCGAGCCGCGCACGGCGCTGGCCAAGTTGACCGCGCTGTTCGATCGCGGGCCGGCGCATGACGCGGGCATCCACCCGACCGCCATCGTCGCTGTCGATGCCAAGCTGGGCGAGGGAGTGAACATCGGCGCTTATGCGGTGATCGGACCGCGCAGCCGCATCGGCGCTGCGACCGTGATCATGCCGCATGTCAGCGTCGGCGGCGATGTGGCGATCGGAGCGCGCGGCTTACTGCATGCCGGCGTGCGCATCGGCGACCGCTGCGTCATCGGCGACCGGGTCATCGTGCATGCCAATGCAGTGATCGGTTCCGACGGCTTCAGTTTCGCGCCCGATCTCATGTCGGCGGCGGCCTTCACCGCCGACGTCAAACTGTCGCGCGTGCACTCGCTCGGCAATGTGGTGATCGGCGACGACGTGGAGATCGGCGCCGGTACCGCCATCGACCGCGCCACGCTCGAATCGACGCGCATCGGCAGTGGCACGAAAATCGACAATCACGTGCATATCGGCCACAATGTCAGCATCGGCGAGAGCTGTCTGATCTGCGGAAAGGTCGGTATTTCCGGCAGCGTGACGATCGGCGACCGCGTGCGGATCGCCGGTGGAGTAGGGATCGGCGATCATCTGCGTGTCGGCGATGAGGCGGTGGTCGCCGCCGGCTCCGGGGTTGCCTCCAACGTGCCGGCCGGTAGTTTCGTGTCGGGCTATCCGGCCGTCCCGCATCACCGGACGATGGAGCGACTTCACTACGCCGGCCGGCAGAAACGGCTACACGAAAAGGTGGAAGACATGGCCGCGCGTCTCGAGGCCTTGGAACGAACAAACAAGAAGTGAGAGGGGCAAAACGTTATGGTCGATGTGACGACTGACGTGGTGGCGATTATTGCCAAGAAGAAGCGGGTGGATAAGCCGACCGTCGAGCTCACCGACCGTCTGGAGGATTTGGGCCTCGAGTCGCTCGATGCGGTCGAAATGATTTTCGATCTGGAAGAGAAATTCGACATCGAAATCCCCTATAACGCGAACACCAACAATCCGCGCACCGAGTTCGACACCGTCGGCGATTTGGTCAAATCGATCCAGAAACTGGTCGACAACAAGTCGTGAATGCCGTGAACCGCGTCGTCGTCACCGGCCTCGGCGCTGTTACGCCGCTCGGTAACACGGTGCCCGCCTATTGGGAGAACCTCAAGCGCGGCGCGAGCGGGCTGGGGCCGATCACGCAGGCGGCGACCCCGGAAGAGCTCACGCAAAAAGTCGCCGCCGAGGTCAAGGATTTCGACCCGCTCAAGCACTTCGAGGAGCGCGAGCTCTCCACCCTCGACCGCGTGTCGCAATTCGCGGTGGTGGCTGCGCGCGAAGCGATCGCCAAGTCCGGGCTCGTCTTCGACATGCCGCTGTCGCTGCGCACGGCCACCATCATCGGCACCGGCGTCGGCGGGCAGAGCACGCTCGATGAGAGTTTCCGCCGCATCTATCTGGACAAGAAGACGCGCGTGTTCCCGCTGACCATTCCGAAGCTGATGGTGAACGCGCCGGCGAGCCAGATTTCCATGTTCTGCGGTCTGCGCGGACCGGCTTTCGCGGTGGCGAGCGCCTGCGCCTCGGCGACGCACGCCATCGGCCTGTCGTTTCAGATGGTGCGCTCTGGTCAGGTAGAATGCGCCGTCACCGGCGGCACGGAAGCCTGCATCACCTTCGGCACGCTGCGCGGCTGGGAAGCGATGCGGGTGATGGCACCCGATGTCTGCCGTCCGTTTTCCAAGGATCGCAAAGGCTTGATCCTCGGCGAGGGCGCGGCGGCCCTGGTGCTCGAGCCGCTCGAGCGCGCCCACGCACGTGGCGCTCAAATCTTTGGCGAGATCGTCGGCTTCGGCATGACCGCGGATGCCGCCGACCTCACGGCGCCGGATCTCGGCGGCATGACGCGCGCGATGGAGGGCGCACTCAGCGACGCCAAGCTGGCGCCGCAGGACGTCCAATATGTCAACGCGCATGGCACTGGCACGGCGGCGAACGACGCCGCCGAGACCCAGGCGCTGCATCGGGTGTTCGGCGAGCACGCGCGCAAGCTGGCGGTGTCGTCGACCAAATCCATGATCGGCCACGCGCTGGGCGCGGCCGGCGCGCTCGAATTGGTGGCGACGCTGCTGGCGATGCGCGACGGGATCGTGCCGCCGACCATCGGCTATCTTGGTCCCGATCCGGCCTGCGACCTGGACTACGTGCCGAACGAGGCGCGCGCGCTTGCGATCGACGCCGCCATGTCGAACTCGTTCGCGTTCGGTGGGCTCAATGCCGTGCTGGCGGTTAAGACGTTCTCGTAAACGCAGCAACAGGGGCGGGTCTAAAAAAACATGGACCTGTTCGGTCTCAAGGGCACCTCGCCTTCGTCACCGGCGGCAACGGCGGCATTGGGCTCGGCATGGCCAAGGGGCTCGCTGCCGCGGGCGCTGCTGTCGTCATCGCGGGGCGCGATCGTGACAAGGCAAGGACCGCTTTGGCGGAGCTTGCCGCGCTCGGCGCCGCCGACTTTGCCGAGCTCGACGTCTTGCAGGATGCGTCGTGTCGTGTGGCGATCGATGCTGCCGCGGAGAAATTCGGCGGGCTCGATATTCTCCTCAACAATGCCGGCACCAGCGTGCGTAAGCCGCCGCAGGATTTGAGCGCGGCGGAATGGCACAAGGTGATGGACACCAATCTCACCGCCGCGTTCCTGTGTGCGCAGGCGGCCTATCCGCACATGCTGCGCCGAGGCGGCGGCAAGATCATCAATATAGGCTCGATGATGTCGATATTCGCCATGGGCTATGCCGCGCCTTATGCGGCGAGCAGGGGCGGCATCGTCCAGATGGCGTGGGCGATGGCGGTCGCCTGGGCGAAAGACAACATCCAGGTCAACAGTATCCTGCCCGGCTGGATCGATACCGAGCTCACGCGCGGCGCCCGCCGGCGGGTGCCGCCCGGCCTGCACGAGAAAGTCGTGGATCGCACCCCGGCGCAGCGGTGGGGCAAGCCGGACGATTTCGCCGGAATCGCCGTTTTCCTGGCGAGCCCCGGCGTCAGATTTTATCACCGGCCCGGCGATCCCGGTCGACGGCGGCTATTCGGTGGTGGCCTAGCGCGTCGCAGATTTCAAGCGGCGGTCGGCTTGCGGGCGCCCTGCAGGCGCTTGTCGAGATAAGCGCAGATATTAGTGAGCAGCGGCTCGATCTTGCCGTCGAAGAAGTGGTTGGCGCCGGGGATTACTTTCTGCTCGATGACGATGCCCTTCTGCGTCTTCAGCTTGTCGACCAGCGTGGTCACGTCCTTAGGCGGCACCACCGCGTCCTTGTCGCCGTGGATGATCAGACCGGAGGACGGGCAGGGGGCGAGGAACGAGAAGTCGTAGAGGTTGGCCGGCGGCACGATCGAGATAAAGCCTTCGATCTCCGGCCGGCGCATCAGCAATTGCATGCCGATCCAGGCGCCGAAGGAGAAGCCGGCGATCCAGCAGCTTTTCGCTTCCGGATTGATGGTCTGCGCCCAGTCGAGCGCGGCGGCGGCGTCGGACAATTCGCCGGTGCCGTGATCGAACGAGCCTTGGCTGCGGCCGACGCCGCGGAAGTTGAAGCGTAGCGCGGAGAAGCCGCGGTGCACGAAGGCGTAGTAGAGCTGGTAGATGATCGGGTGGTTCATCGTTCCGCCGAATTGCGGGTGCGGATGCAGCACGATGGCGATCGGCGCGTTCTTCTGCCGCGCCGGATGATACCGGCCCTCGATCCGTCCGGCTGGACCGGTGAAGATGACTTCAGGCATTGCAGTAGACCTCGAAGCAGACTTGCCGTGATGGCTCACGGCAGGGATGTGTTCTCGCCACCCGACCGAATCCAGGGATCAGGCTAGTTTTGAATTATTCTAAATATATGAATTCCGCTGTTCACGGCCGTGGCACAAGCTATAAGTTGCCGCGTGACCGCGGCTTCTAACATAGTCCCCCGGGCAAAAAGCAAGCTTTTTCAGGGGGTGTGGAGCCCAATGGTAATTCAGTACTGGCGAGATTGATGAGCGAGCGCGCCTATTTCGATTGGAATGCGACCGCGCCGCTGCGGGCGGAGGCGCGCGCCGCCATGGTCGCGGCCCTGGGGCTGACCGGAAACGCCTCCTCGGTGCATGCTGAGGGGCGGGCGGCGCGGCAGGCGATCGAAAAGGCGCGGGAACAGGTGGCTGTCCTGGTCGCTGCCGAGGCAAAGACCGTCACGTTCACCAGCGGCGCCACGGAAGCCAACATGCTGGCGCTGACGTCGGCGATCGAGGTCGGCGGGCGCAAGGCCACGCGCGATAAGCTGCTTATCTCGGCGATCGAGCATCCGTCCGTGCGCAGCGGCGGGCGTTTCCTGGCCGACCGGATCGAGCATTTGCCGGTCACCGGCGACGGCGTGATCGATCTCGATGCGCTGAAAAGCGCGCTTGCCCGGGCCGAGCGTCCGCTGGTTTCGCTGATGCTCGCCAATAACGAGACCGGCGTGATCCAGCCGATTACTGAAGCTGCCGCGCTCGTGCACGCGGCCGGCGGGCTGCTGCACGTGGACGCGGTGCAGGGTCCCGGCCGTATCGGCTGCACCATGGCTGCGCTCGGCGCCGACCTGATGAGCCTGTCCGCACACAAGCTCGGCGGCCCGCAGGGCGCCGGCGCGCTGATTCGCCGCAGCGACATCCATATTGCCGAGCCGCTGATCCGGGGGGGCGGGCAGGAGCGCGGCCTTCGTGCGGGAACCGAAAATGTGGCGGTGATCGCCGGCTTCGGCGCTGCTGCCGCAGCGGCAAATCTGGCGGACGCTAGTTGCATGGCGGCCTTGCTCGAGGCTTTCGAAACGGGTCTCAAGGCGGCCGTGCCGGACGCAGTGATTTTCGGTAAACGCGCGCCGCGGCTGCCTAATACGAGCCTGTTCGCGGTTCCCGGAATCAAGGCGGAGACAGCGGTAATTTCTTTTGATCTCAATGGGATAGCTCTGTCTTCCGGCGCCGCCTGCTCATCCGGCATGGTGCAGCCGTCGCACGTGCTGGCGGCGATGGGCGTGGAGCCGGCCCTGGCGCAGGGCGCGCTGCGAATGAGCCTCGGCTGGTCGACCGGCGAGCGAGAGGTCGAAAAACTGCTCGCCGCTTTGACTAAAGTGGTTTCATCCTTACGTAAGAGGCGTATCGCTTCAGGCTTGGCCGCCTGAAGTGCCACCAGCAGGGACGATCGCAGCGCGATAGCGAACCGACCATAACCGACAAATCCAACCCGCGGTCCTTGAAACCGTAGTGGAGGAGAGAATGCCGGCCGTACAAGAGACCGTCGAGCAGGTCCGCCGTATCGACGTTGATCAATATAAGTACGGGTTCGAGACCAAGATCGAATCCGAGAAGGCCCCCAAGGGGCTGTCCGAAGACATCATCCGTTTCATCTCGGGCAAGAAGAACGAGCCGGGGTGGATGCTCGCCTGGCGCCTGGAGGCCTACCGCCGCTGGCTGACCATGCGCGAGCCTACCTGGGCGCGCGTCGAGTACCCGAAGATCGACTACCAGGACATTTACTATTACGCCGCGCCCAAAGAGTTCAAAGCACCGAAGTCGTTGGACGAGGTCGATCCCGAGATCCTCAAGACTTACGAGAAGCTCGGCATTCCGCTGAAAGAACAGGAGATCCTCGCCGGGGTGCGCAAGCAGGGCGAGCCGTCGCAACTCGACGAGGAGACGACCGGCGGCGACTTCCGCTTCGGCGGGGTGGCGGTCGATGCCGTGTTCGACTCGGTGTCGGTGGCCACCACCTTCAAGGCGGAGCTGAGGAAAGCCGGCGTAATCTTCATGCCTATCTCCGAGGCAATCCGCGAGCACCCGGAGCTGGTGAAGAAGTATCTGGGTTCCGTGGTGCCGGTGACCGACAATTTTTTCGCTACCCTCAACTCGGCGGTGTTCTCTGACGGCTCGTTCGTCTACGTGCCGGAGGGAGTGCGCTGTCCAATGGAGTTGTCGACCTATTTCCGCATCAACGAGAAGAACACCGGGCAGTTCGAGCGCACGCTGATCATCGCCGACAGGGGGGCCTACGTCTCCTACCTCGAGGGCTGCACGGCGCCGATGCGCGATGAGAACCAGCTGCATGCGGCGGTGGTCGAGCTGGTGGCGCTGGAAGACGCCGAGATCAAGTATTCGACGGTGCAGAACTGGTACCCGGGCGATGCCGAGGGCAAGGGCGGCATCTTCAACTTCGTCACCAAGCGCGGCGACTGCCGCGGGGCGCGCTCTAAGATCTCCTGGACGCAGGTGGAGACGGGTTCCGCCATCACCTGGAAGTATCCGAGCTGTATCCTGCGCGGCGACGGTTCACGCGGCGAGTTCTATTCGATCGCCATCTCGAATGGGCGTCAGCAGGTCGATTCTGGCACCAAGATGCTGCATCTCGGCAAGAACACGACGAGCCGCATCATCTCGAAGGGCATCGCCGCGGGCAAATCGAACAACACCTATCGCGGGCTGGTCACGGCGCACCGCAAGGCGACCGGGGCGCGCAACTTCACCAACTGCGACTCGCTCTTGATTGGTGAGGAGTGCGGCGCGCACACGGTGCCCTATATCGAGGCGAAGAATAAGGCCGCCACGTTCGAGCACGAGGCGACCACCTCGAAAATCTCTGAGGACATGCTGTTTTACTGCCAGAGCCGCGGCATGTCGGCGGAGGAGGCGACCGCCTTGGTGGTCAACGGCTTCGTCAAGGATGTGCTGCAGCAACTGCCCATGGAGTTCGCCGTCGAAGCGCAGAAGCTGATCTCGATCTCGCTCGAAGGGAGCGTGGGATGACCGACAAGCCGGTCATCAACGTCGACGACATGCCGCTCGCCGAGCGCGGCAACGGCAATTCGTTCGCGGCGAGACGGGGCCGTATCGGGCCGGCATTGGGCCTGACCGCGCTCGGCTGCGCCGTGCATGTTGTGCCGCCCGGTAAGAAGGCGTTCCCGTTCCACCGCCATCACGTCATGGACGAGCTGTTCTACGTGCTGGCGGGCGAGGGCCGGTATCGCTGGGGCGACGAGATGCTGCCGGTGAAAGCCGGCAATCTGGTCGCCGCGCCGGCCGGCACCAAGGCGCACCGGCACATCAATACCGGCACCAGCGATTTACGTTACCTCGGAATTTCTAGCGTGGCGGCCGCCGAGGTGGTCGATTATCCGGACTCAGACAAGCTCGGCGTGATGGCCGGCGACAAAAACGGCGATTTCCGTACCGCGAGCTATGCCGGCATGGGGCGCATGGCGAAGGCCGATTATTATGACGGTAAAGACAAGTAGGATCAGCAATGTCGCTTTTGGAAATCAAAAACCTGCACGTTGAGATCGGGGGCAAGAAGATCCTCAAGGGTCTGAACTTGACGGTCGAGAAGGGGCAGGTCGCCGCCATCATGGGGCCGAACGGTTCCGGCAAGTCGACGCTCGCCTACGTGCTGTCCGGAAAGGACAACTACGAGGTCACCGAGGGTGAGGTGCTGCTCGACGGCGAGAGCATCCTCGACATGGCGCCGGACGAGCGCGCCGCCAAGGGCGTGTTCCTCGCCTTCCAGTATCCGGTGGAGGTGCCGGGCGTCGCCACCATGACCTTCCTGCGCACAGCGCTCAACGCGCAACGCAAGCAGCGCGGCGAGGGCGAACTGTCGACGCCGGAGTTCCTTAGGCTGGTGCGCGAAACCTCCAAGCATCTCAACATCGATCAGGAGATGCTGCGCCGCTCGGTCAATGTCGGATTCTCCGGCGGCGAAAAGAAGCGCAACGAGATTCTGCAGATGGCGGTGTTGCAGCCGCGCCTCTGCGTGCTCGACGAGACCGACTCCGGGCTCGACATCGACGCGCTGAAAGTGGTCGCGGACGGCGTCAACCGGATGCGCTCACCGGAGCGCTCGATGATCGTCATCACGCATTACCAGCGGCTGCTCAACTACATCGTGCCCGACGTGGTGCACGTGATGGCGCGCGGCCGGGTGGTGAAGACGGGCGGCAAGGAGCTCGCGCTCGAGCTCGAGGCCTCCGGCTACGCGCAATTCACTGACGAGGCGGCCTAAGGCAGCAACAAGAAACGACAATGGCTGACGTGACTCCGATCAAGACTCCCGCGGAAGAGGGGCTCAGCGCCGCCTTTGCCACGGCGCGCGCGACGCTGCCCGGCAAGGGCGCGCTCGCCAAGTTGCGCGAGGACGCATTCCAGCGCTTCGACGCGCAAGGTCTGCCGCATCGGCGGGTCGAGGAGTGGAGATACACAGACCTGCGCGCGCTGATGCGCGAGGCGAAGCCCCTGGCGGGCCCGGCCGGCAAACCGGCGGCCGAGTGCATCGCGCCGATGCTGTCGGGCGTCGCGATGGACCGCATCGCCATCGTTAACGGCCGCTATGAGCCGTGGTGGAGCAGAGCTAAGCTGGCCGATCCCGGCGTCACCGTCGCCGAATTGTTCCAGTTCCTGGCCGACAATCCCGACTACCGGCTGGGCCAAGTGCCCGGCAGCGAGGATGTCGCCTATTGGCTCAATACCGCCTTTATGAGCGGCGGCCTGGCGCTGCGCGTCAAGCGCGGCGTGGCAGTCGGCAACCCGATCCATCTCGCGCATGTGTTCGCCGGCGACACTGCGGCGGCGATGTATCCGCGCTCGCTGGTGATCGTCGAACCGGGCGCGCAGCTTACGCTGATCGAATCGTTCTCCGGCCCCGAAGGCCTCGATTATCAGGTCAACTCGGCGCTCGAACTGGTCATCGGCGAGGGCGCGCGCGTCGATCACATCAAGGTCGGCTGCGACGGCAGTGCCGCCTTGCGAGTGTCGACCCTCGGCGTCACGGTCGGTGGCAAGGCGAACTATCGGGATTTCGCCTTTACCGTCGGCGGTGCGGTGGTGCGCAACCAGACCTTCGTGCGCTTCACCGGCGAGGGCAGCGAAGGCTTTATCGATGGAGCGAGCCTGCTCAAGGGCCGCCAGCACGTCGATAATACGCTGGTCGTCAGCCATGCCGCCGGCGGTTGCGTCAGCCGCGAGCGCTTCAAATCGGTGCTCGACGGCGAAAGCCACGGTATCTTCCAGGGCAAGATCATCGTCGAGCCGCAGGCGCAAAAGACCGACGGCAAGATGATGACGCGCGCGCTGCTCTTGTCGGACGAAGCCGAAGCCGACAACAAGCCGGAATTGGAAATCTTCGCTGACGACGTGCAATGTGGCCACGGCGCGACCGCCGGCGCGCTCGACCCGACGCTCAAGTTCTATCTGATGTCACGCGGCATTCCGGCGTCCGAGGCGGAGGCGCTGCTGATCCAGGCCTTCATCGGCGAGGTCGTCGAGGAGATTGCGCACGAGGGCATGCGCGAGGCACTGATATTGGCCGCGCTCAAATGGCTGGGCAGCCGGTTATGAGCACGCACCCCGCCGTCAGCAACGGTTCCTACGAGGTCGGCAAAATCCGCGCGGATTTTCCCGCGCTGGCGATGCAGGTCTATGGCAAGCCGCTGGTCTATCTCGACAACGCCGCCTCGGCGCAGAAGCCGCAGGCCGTGCTCGACCGCATCCAGCACGCCTACGCCCGCGAATACGCCAACGTGCACCGCGGCATGCATTATCTCGCCAATGCGGCGAGTGAGGCCTACGAAGGCGCGCGCGAGAAGGTGCGCGCGTTCGTCAACGCGGCGCGGCCGGAGGAGATCATCTTCACCCGCAACGCCACCGAGGCGATCAATCTGGTCGCCTACACGTTCGGCCGCGAGCGGATCAAGCCGGGCGACGAAATCGTGCTCTCGATCATGGAGCACCACTCCAATGTCGTGCCCTGGCATTTCCTGCGCGAACGGCAAGGCGCAGTGATCAAATGGGCGCCGGTGGACGACGAAGGCAACTTTCTGATCGACGAATTCGAGAAGCTGCTCACGCCGCGCACCAAGCTCGTCGCCATCACGCAGATGTCGAACGTGCTCGGCACCATCGTGCCAATAAAGGAGGTGACAAAGCGGGCGCACGCGTGCGGCATCCCGGTGCTGGTCGATGGCGCGCAAGGGGCGGTCTATCTCGACATTGACGTACAGGACATCGATTGCGACTTCTATGTGCTCACTGGACACAAGATTTACGGGCCGAGCGGCATCGGCGCGCTCTATGGCAAGTACGAGCACTTGGCCGCCATGCCGCCGTTCAACGGCGGCGGTGAAATGATCCGCGAGGTGCATCGCGATGAGGTGAGCTATAGCGAGCCGCCGCACCGGTTCGAGGCAGGGACGCCTGCGATCGTGCAGGCGATCGGGCTCGGCGCGGCGATCGACTACGTCAATTCGATCGGCAAGGCACGCATCCGCGTGCATGAAGCCGATGTAGTGCGCTACTGCCATGACCGGCTGCGCGAGATCAATTCGCTGCGCATCATCGGTACGGCTAGGGAGAAGGGTGCGATCGTCTCCTTCGAAATGAAGGGAATGCATCCGCACGACATCTCCACGATCATCGACCGCGAGGGCGTCGCCGTGCGCGCCGGTATGCATTGCGCGATGCCGCTACTCGACCGCTACGGGCTAACCGCCACCTGCCGGGCCTCGTTTGCGATGTACAACACCAAGGACGAGGTGGATAAGCTCGCCGCCTCGCTGATCAAGGCGCAGGAATTCTTCGCATGACCGAGAACACGCCCGTGACCGAAAACACCGCGGAAAAGCCGCCGGAGAACGCCGCCGTGAGCGCCTCGTCCGCGCTGCCGGCCGACGAGCTCAACCGGCTCACCGACGAGATCGTCGCGGGGCTGAAGACCGTGTACGACCCGGAAATCCCCGCCGACATCTACGAACTCGGCCTCATCTACAAGATCGACATCGGCGACGACCGCACGGTGAAGATAGACATGTCGCTCACATCGCCCAATTGCCCGTCGGCGCAGGAACTGCCGGTGATGGTGGAGAACGCGGTGGCGAGCGTGGCGGGCGTGAAGGAGGCTAAAGTCGAAGTAGTGTGGGACCCGCCTTGGGATCCGAGCCGCATGTCGGACGAGGCGCGGCTCGTACTCAACATGTGGTGACCTAGAGAGAGACGACGAGGACGATCATGGCACGACCCCGGCCCCAGGTGATGCGGCTTACTGACGCGGCCGCACTGCGCATCAAGGACGTGATGGCGCGGGCCGAGCGCCCGGTTGCCGGCGTGCGCGTCGGCGTCAAGAACGGCGGCTGCGCCGGCATGGAATATACCATGGAATATGCCGACGCGGTTCAGCCAACCGACGAGGTGGTGGAGGACAAGGGCGTCAAGATCCTGGTCGATCCCAAGGCGGTCTTGTTCCTGCTCGGCACCGAGATGGACTACAAGGCCGACAAGCTGTCGTCGCAGTTCGTGTTCAACAATCCGAACCAGACCGGCGCATGCGGCTGCGGCGAGTCGGTGCAGCTCACGCCGGCAAAAGACGCGGCGGGGTAGGGCGCGGAGCGGGTCACGCCACCTGCATCACACCGGCGGCGACTTCAGGGTCGGTCTCGCACATCACCCGGTTGCGGCCGTGCCGCTTGGCGGCATAGAGGCAGCCGTCGGTGCGCTCGATCAGCGACTGCAGATTGTCGCTGCTGTGCAGTGTGGCGACGCCGATCGACACGGTGACGCGGCCGAGATGCTCGCCAGTCGAGCGCTTCATCAATTCCTTGATCATCACCGCGCGGCGGATGTGGTCGGCGACCGTGATCGCCGAGCGCAGAACCGTGTTGGGCAGGATGACGGCGAATTCCTCGCCGCCATAACGGGCGGTGGTGTCCTGGCCCTTGACGTTCTGCTTGAGCGCCATCGCCACCAGGCGCAGTACCTGGTCACCGGTCAAATGGCCGTAGCTGTCGTTGAAATTCTTGAAATGGTCGATGTCGGTGAGCAGGAGCGACAGCGGCTCGTTCTTGGCGCGCGCATCTTCGATCGCACGGGCGAGCGTGCTGTCGAAGAACTTGCGGTTGGAGAGCTGAGTAAGCGGATCGGTCAGACTTTCGCTGCGCACCGCCTCAAGATGGGCGTGCAGGTCGAGGATCTCGCGCTTGGAGGCGTTGAGCCGCTCTTCCAGCCGCAGGTTTGACAGTTCCATTTCCTTGGCGGTCTGC
>Ga0187771_10001616_pt1 | contig 15221 bp, 13 predicted proteins | sample 0116_SJ02_MP15_1_FD_133139 | JGI IMG/M metagenome (GOLD analysis project Ga0187771, IMG submission 133139) | Tropical peat soil microbial communities from peatlands in Department of Meta, Colombia - 0116_SJ02_MP15_10_MG | ecosystem: Environmental > Terrestrial > Soil > Wetlands > Peat | place...
CACCTCTCTGGCAATTCTTTCACCATCCGTTCCAAGCATTTCGGAGATAGTAATAAAGTACATTCCTGGTGCTCCCTTTGTTACCCAGATTACTTCATGATGATTGCTCTAACATCCAACTTTTCAATTCGAAATTTGTATAATTATAAATAACTGTATTGTTAAGACTAAGATAGCCCCAGGCTTTTTGAAACCTGGGGCTATCTTTAAAGGATCGTTTTCAGAGGGCCGTTCAGTTCCTATGATCCAATTATCCCATTTCAATTAAATAATTCCCATGCCTTTCAGAATCGAAAGCATGACTGCTGCTGCCATCACGGAACCCACTTGGCCACCTGTATTAGCTCCCATGGCATGCATCAAAAGATAATTTTTGGGATTATATTTCTGACCCTCTTTTTGGCACACCCTGGCTGACATTGGATAGGCTGAAATACCTGCAGCTCCAATGAGAGGATTGATCTTACCGCCCGAGAAAACACTCATCACTTTTGCAAACAAAACGCCGCAGGCGGTATCGAGGCAGATAGCCAAAAATCCCAATGCCAAGACAATCAGGGTTTGAGGTGTTAAAAAGACCCTCCCATCCATCGTGGCACCGATCGAAATCCCTAAGAGGAGAGTGACGATGTTGGCAATCTCGTTCTCAGAAGCCCTTGTTAGTCGGCTCACCACCCCGCACTCTTTCATAAAATTTCCAAGCATCACTGTTCCCAACAAGATCAGCCCTTTGGGTGCGATGAGGCCTCCAATGATAGTAACGAGTAAGGGAAAAAGAATCTTGGTCGTTTTTGAAGCCGACTTTCTTACTATTCCCATGTTGATCATCCTATCTTTCTTAGAAGTTAAAAGCTTCATGATTGGAGGCTGAAAAACAGGGACTAACGACATGTAGGAGTAAGCTGCCACGGAAACCGCTCCTAAGAGATGAGGAGCATACTGGGAGGTGACGTAAATTGCTGTCGGGCCATCACAGGCACCGATGATCCCAATGGAGACAGCTTCCAATTTTGTAAAACCTAAAACCAACGCTAAGGCTAAGGTTAGGAAAATCCCAAATTGTCCTGCTGCTCCGAGAAGAAAAATCTTTGGATTCTCCAGAAGAGGACCAAAGTCAGTCATTGAACCAATGCCAACGAAGATGAGAAGTGGAAATACCTCCGTTATGACGCCTGCATCGTAGACAATCTTGAGAAACCCTCCTTCCCCCATAAGTCCCGCCAGCGGGATATTGACTAAGATCGCCCCAAATCCAATCGGAACGAGGAGTAGCGGTTCGAAGTCTTTCGCAATCCCCAGGTAGAGGAGAACACAACCGACCACAATCATGATTGGATTAGACCAGTGGAGATTGACAAATCCCGCAACGAGTCCATTCAATCCGCCTAAAATCGCTTCTAACATGTTTGATCCCTCCTTTTTAAGCCTGCTTGCTTTCTGCCTCTTTTTTATAAGGGAAGAGCTTCTTTAGAACAGTCATGAGGAGGCTCAAAATCCAAAGAGTCAGGAGCGTGCCTCCCATTCCAACGACGATCATCGAAATCCCAAATGTCCAGTTGTCCATCTTCATATCCATTTACCTCCGTAATGAATGGAAAGGTCTTCATTGAAGTCTCGAGACCATTCCCTGCTAAAGGGTGATCAAGACAAGGAAGGATGAAAGTTGGGAGGGGGCCTACAGAAAGAAGAGGCCCCCTGAAAAAAGGAAATTAAAACAGATAAGGGGTTCTTCAACTGAAAGAAAAAGATAACTCGATTGAAAAAATAAGATGAAGGTTTTAAATCGAACCATAAATTTTGATCGATACAAGGATCGTTCATTTCTGATTTTGTAACAATGGAGTTTTCGCAAATCAACCAGTTTATATCAATGGCTTGATCCATTTGAAACAAAGGAACGCTCGGAAGCAAGAAAAGAATAAAAAGAATCGTTAGGAACTGAATCCATTTCATATTTCGAGATCTTACATCAATAATACTGATTCACCTTATATCATTCCCTTTTTGAAAAAGTCAATAAAAAAAGTGATTTTTTTAACAGAGCCTTATAAGAAATTTATTAGCTTTTGATTTCAAATAGTTATACTCTTTTAGAATTTCTATTTTGAAATTCTCTGGCTTGATACATGAATGCTTCAAGGCGGGTCAATGTATTGGTTTGCTCCTGACCATCATAGGCCATATTTAGGATTGGGATGTTATTATTCTCCTCTCGATACCGTTTAAGAAGAGTGCTTACTATGGTTCCAGGCATACAAGTGAATGGCATTATATTCACAATCCCGCTGGCATTCCTTCTGGCAAAATCGATCGTCTTCCCAACAGAGAGAATGGCTTCTCCTTCGAATGAGGAATCCAGGTAAGGTTTAGCCTTTTTAAAAATCGATCGGGTTTTGGGTTCACCAAAATTTCTCAGATGGCTCTTAAATAATTTTTCCAAATGGTGCTCATCCTTCCTCTGATAATAGTCTGTGAGAAAAACCTTTAAAAGGTTAGAAAATGATCTCTTCTTCAAGCTTCTCTTCTTAGCGATGGTGTTGACATAGAGAATCCATTCGGTCAAAGGCGCGATCCACACCTCTCCTCCAAACTGTTCGACCTTTTGAATGACATTCTCATTGGCAAACCGATTGAGTCGCACAAAGATTTCTCCGACAATCCCGATCAGAGGCTTCTTTCCAAGTCCATCCACTTCTATCCGATTGAACTGCTCCACGCTCTTTTGGAGCGACTCCTCCAGATCGCCTCCCTCCCGAATCGATTCACAGATCCTCTTTAAGGATTCTCTATAAACCTCATCGGTCTGTCCTCTCCTTTTCTCATAGGGCCGAGTTTCTAATAATTTTTTCATCAAAAGATCTACGGCGACAATCCCCTGCCATCCCAAGCGGGTAAATTGAGAACCCATAATGCCTAAATCACTATAAAGCGTCTCATCCTGATTAGGTGAATAGATGGGGACATGGTTAAAACCCAGGTCATCTAAAACGAGGCGATGGAAGCGATGGTATTGTCCGAACCGACACGGCCCATTGCCCGAAGGCATAAAAAAGGCAGCCCTTCCATGATCGAAATTTGGATCCTTCACCAACTTCACCATATCACCCGTGGTCAGGATGCAGGGATAACACTCTTTGCCAGAGGTGAGTTTTCTTCCCCAATAAAGGGTCTCCTCGTCCGATTCAGGAAAGACATCCGCGTCCACTCCGCAGGCCTTGAAAGCAGCCGCCACGGCGAAGGAGTGGTCACACATATAAGGGATGTAAATCTTTTTGGTCCGGTCAGTCTTAGCCTTCTCCTTCTTAAAAGGGGTAACCTTTTCAGCCTTAACATTTTTCAAGCTATCTAAAAAGGCTTCGCAACGTGTGATCGCCCCTGCATCTGCGCTGTGTTCGTCGATCTCAAGTTGGAGATAGGGCTTCCCTTTTGATAGATCCCTGAAGAAATGGCTGATGAAGGAATCCGGGCCGCAACCAAAATTGGTGATAAAGACCCCATAAAGTCTTGGATCCTCCTTGATAATCTTTCCCGCAGCCAATATCCTCTGTCCATACCGCCAATACATCTCCCGAATCTCTTCGGAAGGAGTGACAGACTCTAACGGGAGGTAGTCCATGGGGATGGCAAGTAATCCCAGATCTCGCAATTTTTTTGGAATCTCAAGATTGACCCCGGAATCACAGGAGTTGTAAGGCCTGCCCACGATGACCATCACCTTCTCGTCGGGACCCACCTGATCCAAAACCTCTTTTCCTCGATTGAGCAGGGATTGGTAGAAGAGGGCCTGGAATCTCTCCGCCCTTTCAAGGGCCTTCTTCACCCGCTTCGATCCGCGACGGAGCGACCTTCCAAACTCGACCAGCTCCTTTTCCAAATGATCCCTTCCAAAACCGAAATGGAGGATAGGCTGTAGCACTTCGACACGGGCCTTTTTAAAATCGATGGAGGAATGGACTGCATACGGAAAGGCTTGAGCATAGGGGCAAGCCGAGGTGTTCAGGATCTCAGGATGAGAGGCTTTGAGGTTGACAATGCTCGGAAGGAATATTTTCTTCACTCCTTTCTCCAAGAGGTTAAGGACGTGGCCATGACTCACTTTAATCGGAAAACAGGTTTCAGCGACGACATTCTCCACCCCTTTTCGAATCAGTTCCTTATTGGTGGCATCCGAAAGAACCACTCGAAAACCCAATTCAGTAAAAAAGGCCTTCCAAAAGGAAAACATCTCGTGGAAATAGAGAATCCTGGGTATTCCTATCTCTGGAGCATTGGCTGAAAGCCTCTTTTCTCCATCATACGTAGCAAAAAGCATCTTCTCTCTTTCCAAAAAGAGGTCAGGAATGTTCGATCCCTTTGTCCGCTTAATCACATCATACTTTTCACATCGACTCCCATAAAAGAGAGGTTTTTCTCCCTCCACGCTCACCTTTCGAATGAGGCAGAGATTGTCACAGCCTTTACATTCGAAAGAGGACTGTTCAAAGCGTCGCTGGCTAAGGTCAAAACCTTTAAAACTCGAACGCTCCCATGTCCTTTCTTCCATAGCCAGAATGGCGACGCCAATAGCCCCTGTCACATCGTGATTTTCAGGAACGATAATCTCTTTGCCGAGAACCCTCTCAAAAGCGGCCACCACGCCTTTATTGAAGGCCGTCCCTCCCTGAAAAAAGATTCGGTTTCCGATACGGCGGTCTCCTACCACACGGTTTAGATAGTTTTGAACAATGGAGTAGCTCAGCCCGGCAATGAGATCGTCTTTTTTCGCACCCCTCTGTTGGTGATGAACCAGATCAGATTCGATGAACACCGTACATCGTTCACCCATCCTTACTGGCTCTTGAGCGGAGAGGGCAAGGGCTCCAAATTCCTCTTTGATGGAGATGTCCAGTTTCTCGGCCTGCTCCTCCAAAAAAGAACCTGTCCCCGCTGCACAGACCTTATTCATTTCAAAATCAACGACCACTCCATTGTCGAGGCTAATATATTTTGAGTCCTGCCCACCGATCTCAAAGATCGTATCAACGCTCGGGTCGATTTGTACGGCTGCAGTGGCTTGGGCCGTGATCTCATTGCGCACCAGATCTGCACCGACAAAATCTGCAGTGAGGTAACGACCCGAGCCGGTCGTCCCAGCCCCTTTAATCTCCACTCGATTCCCGATCTCCTCACCGATCTCCTGAAGGCCAATTCGAACGGCCTCGATGGGACGGCCTGCTGTCATCAGGTAGCGCTTTGAAAGGACTCTTTTATTGGAGTCGATCACGACCAGATTGGTGCTAATCGAGCCCACATCCAAGCCCAGGTAGGCCTCGATCTTCTCCTCCAGTGTAACACCTTTTTTATCATCGTCTCTCTTGATAGGGGGAGGTGAAAAGAGATGATGCGGCGAGAGATGGAGTGGGTTTAAAGGAGTTTGGTCCTCTTTATGATCCTGAAGATATTGATTCAACCGACTGAGGCCAATCCAACCCTCTTTGACCTCTGAGCTCTCCTGGGTGACCAATATAGAGCCAATAGCCCCCATCGAAGCAAAATGTTTTGGAATCATGAGCTCCCCGTCGGACAGATCCAAAACATCCTGAAAAGCCCTCCGCATCCCCACATTGGCAGCCACACCTCCCTGAAAGGAGATGGGTCTCACAAAGATCTTTCCCTTACCGATGTTGCTCTTAAAATTTCTTGCCAGGGCATAGCAGAGGCCAGCGACGATGTCATAATCCGGTGTGGCGATCTGTTGGAGATGGATCATATCCGATTTTGCGAAAACACTACACCTTCCAGCAATGCGAGGCGGGTTCGTTGATTTGAGGGCAAGCTCCCCAAATTCTTCAATGGTGAGACCCAGCCGGCTGGCCTGTTGATCCAGAAAGGATCCTGTGCCAGCAGCACAGAGGGTGTTCATCGAGAAGTCGCCGATCTTGAAGTGACCTCTCTCCTCCTCGATGAGAATCAATTTGGAATCCTCTCCTCCGATATCGATGATCGTCCGGACTTGTGGATAAAAATATTGAACGGCACTTGCCTGAGCAATAATCTCATTGACAAAATTTCCACCCAAGAGTTCAGAGAGGAGTTTCCCCCCAATTCCTGTGAAGGAGAGTGAGTGAAACGCTTCAAGGGGAATCCTTTGGAGGATCTCCTCCAATATCCTTTGAACAGTCTGGATAGGTTGGCCCTTGATTCGGATGTAATGCTCCTCCAGCACATTCCGATGCTCATCCATGATGATCGTATTTGCGCTGATCGAGCCGACATCGATGCCAAGATAGAATTTTTTCATCCTACTCAACCACTCGCCATTTTAACAAAATATGAAAAATTTTAATCGATTCGAGTCTGACTTTTCAAGTCAAATTTCTTTCCCGGCTCGACCCGATGTTGATACGTTCGACCGCACCAAACCCCAATTTTTAAGTCGGAGTAAAAAGTGCCGCTCAATATCAACCCTGAGCGTTCGGCTGAGCTAACGCCGGAGCCACACCCCGGGTTTCAAACCGCGGAGTCGAATGGGTTGATTTTATCACGATCGTATGGTAATTTAACGATCCATATGGAAAAGGTGAGGGCACGAGTGATCGTGGAAGGAAGGGTCCAAGGAGTCTTCTTTCGTTACTATACTCAGGAAATGGCTTTTAAACTGGAAATAAAGGGTTGGGTTAAAAACCGAAGAGACGGCCATGTGGAGGCTGTTTTTGAAGGTGACAGGGAGGCGGTGGATCAGATCATCCAGTGGTGCCATCGAGGTCCTTCACGGGCTAGGGTGACAAAAGTTCAACTCGCCTGGGAAGATTATAGCGGCGAGTTTGAGGATTTTTCCATCAATTACTGACTTTTCTTCTGAGTTTCCTTCTCCTCTTTAAAAAATTTTTTCTGCAATCCCTTCCCCAAATCCTCCTTCTCCTTCTTAATCGTCTCTTCTAAAATCTCCATCTTCTTTCCTGTATCGGTTAACCCTTCACCGATCTTCTTTACCGTCTTTCCACCACCAAAATAGAGAATGAAAAAGAAGATGAGGATACCAACCACCACTCCAAATAAAAATTTCAGCATCGTCTTTTCACCTCTCCCTTTTTCTATTTACCTTATCAAGAATCCTCCATTTTTTCAATCCATTTGTTAAATTATATGAAACATTTGAGGGATAGCTACCCTTACCTATTTTCTCTCGCAGTAGGCATAAATCCCTTCGATCCAAATATTTCTTTACTAAAGGGGGTAGGGGAGAATTATGACTCAGCTTGTCGAGCTTTTTTAATATCCTCCAAATAGAACTTGATCAATGGTGACATCTCAGGAGGTTGCCAATCTGTTTTTTTGGGTTCCTCAGGCCAGGTAAACGGGAGGTGCCAGACCTCCCCTGGTTTTTTTGCCTTTTCAAATACTGAAAGGGCATCCAATAAAACCTTTCTCTGACATTCTCTGTCCCCTACCTGTCCCACTGGTCTTCCATAGGGATACTCAATGGCGGCTGATCTGGGGATGCCTACAGCCCGATTAAATTCATAAGTCGGTGTCAGAACCAGAGTTGAAAAACCAGCCTCTTCCAAAAACCTCGCAGCCAGTCCAACGGACTGACAACAGAAGGGTCAGGCTGGAGTCATGAATACGGCCTCCACCCTTTCCAGTCTCATATTTTTGGAAATGGGTTCGATAGCTTCTTTAAGAAAATCGTTATTCTGCCATTGAAAACCATAAAAAGAATAAGCCGTAGCTGCGAGTCGGCCGATGATTCCTTCCTTTTCGAACTCGGCCATTCGGGTCAAAGGAAGTATGACATTGATATCCTGCTTGATATAGGTGGTATTGATATGAAGGTGATTGACATCAATGTCTTTCTCTGTTGTCTCTCTCGGTATCATTCGAAAAGAGCGATCCCCCCAGAGGGGTTCCCTTTTCTCTCTTTCCATATCAAAAGGAGGATCTGACTTTAAACTGATACCTGCGGTCGTCACCAGAGCGAGAGTCGTCTGGCTCAAAGGTTTCGACATGGGTGTCCACGGAATGTAACCTTTGAATTCCTCATCAGGGATAAAAGTCCGAACCCAGGCTTTCAATCCTGGTGGGAGAAACCGGAATCCATCAATGACCTTTTTCTCCTGTTCCATATGTCATCCTTCCTCTATTGCGGTATGCATCATTCAAAATACTTAGTGCAATTTATTATTTATATGAACCCTACGAAATAAGCAAGTTTTAATATAATCAGAATTGTATTATAAATATAACAATTCTAAATTCTTGACATCATGCAGGGCTCTGATTTATATTTTATTTAGATTTCAGCTACTTATTTAATATAAACTGAGGAGTAAACTGATTGTCTCTCTTTATTACCTTTGAGGGAGTGGAGGGGAGCGGAAAGACTACACAGATTCAGCGCTTGAAAAAATACCTGACCCAAAAAGGCACTGCCTGCAAAGTGACAAGAGAACCAGGTGGATGTCCTATTAGTGAGAAGGTGAGAAGAATTCTTTTGGATCCGAGCCATCGCAAGATGGTCCCTCTGAGCGAACTCTTCCTCTACGAAGCAGCCAGGGCACAACATGTGAAGGAAGTGATTGAACCCCTCCTAAAAAAAGGAGTGATTGTTCTTTGTGACCGTTTCAATGATGCGACTATCGCCTATCAGGGTTACGGCCGTAAAATAAACTTGGAACTGGTCCAAAACCTCAACCGATTTTCTTCTCAAGCCCTCAGGCCTAATGTGACTTTTCTATTGGATTGCCCTTCTCGCTTGGGATTAAAGAGAGCACTACGAAGGAATCTAACATTAAAAAGGGAGAATGAGGACCGTTTTGAACGGGAGAAGGTTCAATTTCATCATCGGGTGAGGAGAGGATATCTTTCCATTGCCAAAAAGGAACCCAACCGGGTGAAGGTGATCGATACCCGACAGGGTGAAGATAAAGTTTTTGAGAAGATCCGAAGAATCGTTGACAAATTGATACAAACCAAAGTGCAGTCAAATTTTAGAATGCTCCCTCATCCCACCCTCTCTCCAGTGGGGAGAGGGAAACGGTGAGGGGAGAAAAGTTATGTCTTTCAAAGATGTTTTAGGACATTCAAGGCCTATTGATCTTCTCCAGCGGGCGATCAAAAATGACAAGGTGGGTCACAGCTATCTCTTTCTGGGAGAGGAGGGGATAGGAAGGAAGTTTGTGGCATTCCAATTTGCAAAGGCGATCAACTGCCTCAAAGGAGGGCCCGAAAAAGGTGATGCTTGTGATCGTTGTATCTCTTGCAAAAAGATTGATCAACACCTTCATCCCGATGTCCTGGTCTTGGAACCAGAGGGTCAGACCCTCAAGGTGGATCAGGTGAGGGAAATGCATCGGGACCTGGCCTACCGACCCTATGAAGGAAAGCGTCGTGTCTGCATCCTGACCGCTGCAGATCGGATGGCTCCGAATATGTCGAACACACTCCTGAAGACATTGGAAGAACCACCCCTGCACACGGTGATCATCTTACTGGCGAATAATTCCAGGTTCGTGCTCCCCACCATCCTCTCCCGATGCCATCCAATCCGCTTCAATCCTCTGCCCGTGCCAATCGTCTCCAAGTGGTTAAGGGAATGGAAAGGATTAAGCGAAGAGGAGGCCCACCTTCTGGCCTCCCTTTCGGAGGGAAGCCTTGGAAAGGCTTTGGAGATCCGGGAGGAGATAGGGGAGGTTCAGAGAGAAGAACTTCTGAAGGGCTGGGTGGGATTGAAATCGCTTTCCTTAGAAAAGATGGAAAATTGGATGGACTCATTATCTACCCATAGAGAAAATCTCCTTTTGATCCTCGAGGTGTCCAAGACTCTGCTAAGGGACCTGATCATGGTGAAGATATTGAAGGGTGATTCAAAATTGATCCATTCTGATCTCTTGAAAGAAATGGAGAGGACGGCTACGAATTGGAATCTCCCTTCCCTTCTGAAAAGAATGGATATCCTCCACCAAACCACACTCGCTGTACGGAGCAATGCCAATACGACACTGGCATTGGAGGCCATGATGCTCTCCTGGGCTGAAGGATAGAGAAGATGATCCGCCTGGTCTTTGTCAAATTACCCAATGGAAAATGTGAGGAGTTCGATGCCGCTGATCTTCCCTTTGATGCGGGAGAAAATGTCATTGTGGAGTCAGAAAAGGGGTTGGTCCTTGGCAACGTCCTTTCCGCGCCTCGTGAAAAGGAGAGACGTTTTATCCTGAAATCTCCGAGAAAGGTAATGCGCAAAGCCACCTCTGAAGATTTAGAACGGTTTGAGGCAAACCAACAATTGGAGCGAGAGGCCTTTTCGTTCTGCCTTCGCAAGATCAATGAGAAGGGTTTGAACATGAAGCTGGTCAAAACAGAGGTTCTCTTAGACCGCTCCAAGGCCCTCTTCTACTTCACGGCTGAAAAGAGAGTTGATTTCAGGGAGCTCGTTAAAGACCTGGCCGCGGAGCTCAGAATGCGGATTGAGATGCGCCAGATCGGGGTGAGGGACGAGGCCAAGATGGTTTGCGGGATTGGGAGCTGCGGAAGGGAGCTGTGTTGTTCCAAGTTTATGAATCGTTTCGATCTGGTCTCTGTCAAAATGGCCAAGGAGCAGAACCTGGCTCTTAACCCAACAAAGATTTCTGGCATCTGCGGACGCTTGATGTGTTGTCTGGCCTATGAGTTCCCTACTTATTTGGAGTTGAAGAAGGATCTACCCAAGGTGGGCAAGCACATCGTCACCCGTGCTGGTAAGGGAAAGATCATCCGTCAGAATGTGCTCAGCCAAACCGTGACCGTAGAACTGGAGGAAGGGGGAGAGATTACCATCCATGCCTCAGAAATCTGAAAAGTGCTTCTACATCACCACCCCCATCTACTATGTGAATGATATCCCCCATATCGGCCACGCTTATACCACAATCGCAGCTGACATCCTCGCCCGTTATAAACGGCTGGAGGGCTATCAGGTTTTTTCCCTCACCGGTACGGATGAGCATGGCCAGAAGGTGGAAAAGGCTGCCGAGGATCGAGGCGTGGATCCAAAGGTTCACTGTGATGAGATGGTGAAACGCTTCCAATCTCTCTGGCAGAGACTGGCTATCTCCAATAACGACTTCATCCGCACCACAGAAATTCGTCATAAGAAAGCGGTCCAGAAGATCCTTCAGGATCTCTACGATCGCGGAGAGATCTATCAAGCCAATTATCAGGGGTGGTACTGTATCCACTGCGAAAGGTTTTGGACCGAGAAGGACCTGACAGAGGGCAAGTGTCCGGATTGCCTCCGTCAGGTGAGTGAGATCTCAGAAAAGAACTACTTCTTTCGAATGAGCAAATATCAATCCTGGTTGATCGAACACATCGAACGAAATGAGCGATTTATCCTCCCTCCTTCAAGAAGGAACGAAATCTTGGGTTTTCTCCGAAGTCCTTTAGAAGACCTCTGTATCTCAAGGCCGAAGAAACGGTTGAAGTGGGGGATTGAAATTCCTTTTGATACGGACTACGTGACCTATGTCTGGTTCGACGCCCTGATCAACTATGTGAGTGGGATTGGCTTCGGATCTGATGGAAATCCATTATCCCGGTTTTGGCCAGAGGTGACCCACCTCATTGGGAAAGACATTCTCACCACCCATGCTGTCTACTGGCCGACCATGCTACGGGCCATCGGCTTCACTCCTCCTAAAACCGTTTTCGCTCATGGGTGGTGGACCATAGAGGGCAAGAAGATGTCCAAATCCCTTCAGAATGTAGTGGAGCCGAATCGATTAATCGACATTTATGGAGCGGATGCGGTGCGGTATTTTCTCATGCGGGAAGTCCCTTTTGGGATCGACGGAGACTTCTCTCATTCCGCGATGATCCATCGAATCAACAGTGATCTGGCGAACGATCTCGGGAACCTCTTCAGCCGAACCCTCAGCATGGCCATCAAATATTTTGATGGCCTCATCCCAACCCCTCATCAGGTACATGAGGTCGACCGAGAGTTCCAAGAAGTTTCTGAGACAGTTTTTCTTCAGTTGTCGAACCAGATGAATGATTTGGCCTTTAACAAGGCATTGGCCTCGATTTGGCAGATCGTTGGCGCGAGCAACAAATATGTGGATGAGACTGCACCTTGGGCTTTAGCCAAAGAGGAAAAAGACCGATCCCGCCTTAGCACCGTGCTCTACCAGCCCCTCGAATCTCTTCGGCTCATCGCCCTTCTCCTCGCCCCTTTTATGCCATCAACCTCTGAAAGAATGTGGTCACAACTTGGCATTGAAGAAGATCTTTGGAAACAAAATTTAAAGGAAGACGGAAAATGGGGAGGATTGAAACCCGGAAGAAAGGTGACTAAACCTGTTCCTCTCTTTCCGAGACTCGATCCCTCTAAAATCTCACAAGGCGCATAGGGTTTGGTCTGATGGTCCCGTAGTCCATTAGTCTTTTCGTCCACGATGAGACTATGAGACAATGGGATGATGTGACTATAAATAGCTCTGCTCTAAGTTGTTTAAGTCGTAAGGAACTATGCAAAAACCCCAACCAATTCGTTTGGTCTTGGAGAAGACCTTGAAGGATCTGGAGATCGATGTCCCTTTGAAGCGTTATTCCATTTGGGGCGCTTGGAAAGAGATTGTGGGGGATTCTATCGCTCGCCAGACCCAACCCCGTGCCATTCGGAATAGGATCCTCTTCATCAATGTCTCCCATTCAACATGGATCCAACAACTTCAATTTCTTAAACCCAAACTCTTAGAAAAAATAAACGACTTCTTAGGTGAGTCCCCCATCCAAGACATTAGGTTCAAATTGGGAAAGGTCTCTTCACCCCCTCCCACCCCTTCCAAAATACCCCATTGGCAAGAAGAAGTCCTTGATGAAGAGACCTTAAAACAGATGGAGTCCCATCTCCGAAATATTGAAAATAATGAGGTGAAAAGAGGTTTGCGGGATATTTTCACCAAAGGGGCAAGATTAGAACGTTCCAGAAAAAAGGCAAAATAATCGGGGAGGATATTCCAAAGTTTTCCTATATAACCCTATTGCTCCAGAATCATCAAACAATAACATTGAGGCCATGATGAACGTGAAGATCTTTACAGGCTATATCTCTGGTGTAATTGGCCGAATTGTCGAACTCCATGCAAACTATTACCATACCCATTGGGGGTTTGGACTGTTCTTTGAAACCAGAGTGGCGACGGAAATGTCGGAATTTCTCAACCGATTTGATGAGGCCCATGACGGCCTCTGGACGGTCTGTCTCAACAATCGGATTGAGGGCTGCATCGCGGTGGATGGGATGAAGGCAAAAACAGATGGGGCACACCTTCGATGGTTCATTCTCTCGCCAGAGATACGTGGCCGCGGGCTTGGCAATCAACTGATGGAGGAAGCAATCTCCTTCTGCAAAAAGAGAAACTATAGGCAGGTGTATCTTTGGACTTTTGAAGGACTTCATGCGGCCTGTCATCTCTATGAGAAGTTCGGTTTTAGGCTGGTAGAACAAACTGAGGGGTTCCAATGGGGAAAAAGGGTTACCGAGCAGAAATTCGAACTCAGGCTTTGAACTCTCATTCGAGCCTTTTCACCAAAGCAGCACAAATCATCCTTGCCACTTGCATGATTTGATCTGTTTCCGAACCACACCTCAATGCATAGTAATATCGGGCTGGGATATCTTTGAAACACCTTTTTCTTTTCGGCGTACCAGAAGCTGCTTCAAGACGAGTAAACCAATAAGTATAGAACCACTCAGACCCGTTACATAATGAGGGTAGACTAAGGCTAAACCTCCTATCAAAAACAATAGGCGCTCGATCAACTTGATATTCCGGAATAGATATCCATGAAAGGTGACCGCCATGCAACTGAGGCCGATGAAGGAAGAGAGAATCCGGAGGATCATCAAGCCTAGAGTACCCATAAGAAGGAGTTCATTGGAGTAGACATAGAGGTAGGGGACTAAAAAGGAAGGAGCTGAGTATAAGAAAGTGAGATTGGTCGTCTTAACAGGATCTGTTTCTGCCAGACCGGCTGCGGCAAAAGAAGTGGGCGCAACAGGAGGGCTAATATTTCCGAGAGCTCCAAAGAAGAAGACGAAAAGATGTGCTGCCATCGGATTGACGCCCGCTTTGATCAGTGCTGGACCTGCCAAAACAGCAAGAATGATATAACATGTCACGGGTGGAAGGGGAAGGCCAAGGATCAGTGAGGCGATCATGGTCAGGAAAAGAAGAATGAACATATTTCCACCCGCAACGACGATCATGATATCGGAAAAACGCATCCCTAAACCAGTCATGCTGATGGCACCCGTAATAAGACCCGCAGAAGCACAGCAGGTCGCTACGATAAGGCTTGCCTTTGCACCTTTTTCCAGTGCCATCACTATTTTCTTCACATTCATCCGGGTCTTCGAACGAAACTGACTCATTATCACGCAAGTGAGAATAGCCCAGAAACCAGCTTTAGGCGTCGACATCCCAGCGACCGCCACACAATAGAGGAGAACCACGATAGCAATCGTCATGTGTCCCCGTTCCAGAAAGATCTTTTTGAAGTTGGGAAGTTCAGCCTTTGGAAGGCCTCGTAATCCAAACTTGGCCGACTGTAATTCAACGATCATATAGACAGACGTATAAAAAAGGAGACCTGGGATGAGCGCTGCCTTGCACACATCCCAGTATGTCCCTCCGATCATCTCTGGAATGATGAAGGCCACTGCACCCATCACTGGGGGGACGAGCATCCCTCCGGTGGAAGCAAGGGCCTCAATGGATGCTGCGACAATGGGTTTGTATCCGACTCGTTTCATTAAAGGAATGGTCAGAACACCTACTGCTGCAACGTTTGCCACCTGGCTGCCAGTAATCATACCGAACATGCAGCTTCCCAGGACGCAGGCTTTTGCAGGGCCGCCCCGATATTTTCCAAAGAGTGAAAGGCCCATATCAATGAAAAACGATCCTGCGCCCGAAGCCACAAGAACGGCACCAAAGATGAGGAAGACGATGATGACGCTTGCAGAGACGCCTAAGGGCATCCCGAGAATTCCCTCGGAGCTGAAGAACATAAAATTGATCACCTGTTCAAAGGTAAAGCCGGTATGGGCCACGAATGAGGGGAGGTGAGTTCCAAAGGCAAGATAGGCAAACCCTACAAGGGCCATGATTACAATAGACCCACCGATGACCCGCCGCGTGGCTTCCATGACCAGAACAATACCCAATAAACTGCAGAAGGAATCGAGGAAATTGGGC
>Ga0187771_10001617_pt1 | contig 15221 bp, 11 predicted proteins | sample 0116_SJ02_MP15_1_FD_133139 | JGI IMG/M metagenome (GOLD analysis project Ga0187771, IMG submission 133139) | Tropical peat soil microbial communities from peatlands in Department of Meta, Colombia - 0116_SJ02_MP15_10_MG | ecosystem: Environmental > Terrestrial > Soil > Wetlands > Peat | place...
GACCCGCCGGATGCCTGTCGCGTCAACTACGGGATCCGACACCTGAGCTGAGACCGCGGCGCCACCAGGCGCCGCGGGCCAACTCCAGGCCGCGGTCGCTGCCTATCCGCGAGGGCCAACCCCGGTGCCCGACGCTTGGCCATGTGTACAAGACGGCGCCTGGCCGCGCGCGGTAGGCTCCCGGCGCCGAGGGGCCGGCGCTAGCCTGCCCTTTCCCCATCCGACGCAGGAGAAGCATGCGAGCACCAGAGCAGCTGCAAGCGATCCGCGACCTGGCAGAAGGCGGCCGGTCGCTGGCCATCGAGAAGGAGGCGCCAACCGCAAAGGACGTGCTCGCGTTCGCGAAAGAGCACGACGCGCGGATGGTCGATCTCAAGTTCACCGACATGCCAGGCACCTGGCAGCACATGAGCATGTCGCTGCGGAGCCTCAGCGAGGACGACTTCGAGGACGGTCTCGGCTTCGACGGCTCGTCGATCCGCGGCTTTCAGGAGATCGCCGAGTCGGACATGCTGCTGATGATGGATCCGTCGACGGCGAAGATCGACCCGTTCTACTCCGAGAAGACCCTGTCGCTGATCTGCAACATCATCGACCCGATCACGCGCGAGGCCTACTCGCGCGATCCGCGCTACGTCGCACAGAAGGCCGAGAAGCACCTCGCCTCGACGGGAGTGGCCGACACGGCCTACTTTGGGCCTGAGGCCGAGTTCTACATCTTCGACCACGTCGCCTTCGACCAGCAGAACTACATGGCGTTCTATGAGGTCGACGCAGAGGAGGCGTACTGGAACGTCGGCAAAGGCTTCGGCGAAGGCGGCAACCTCGGCCACAAGCCGCGCTCGCAGGAGGGCTACTTCCCGGCGCCGCCGATGGACACGCTCGGCGACCTGCGCGCGATGATGATCATCGTGCTCGAGGCGCTCGGCATCGCCACCGAGTTCCACCACCACGAGGTCGGCGGCCCCGGCCAGGCCGAGATCGACCTGCGCTTCGCGCCGCTGCTGCAGATGGCCGACACTCTGATGACGCACAAGTACGTCGTCAAGAACACGGCGCGAGCAGCCGGCAAGACCGCGACGTTCATCCCCAAGCCGATCTTTGAGGAGAACGGCTCCGGCATGCACGTCCACCAGTCGCTGTGGAAGGGCGGCGAGACGCTGATGTTCAACAAGGACGGCTACGCGCTGCTCAGCGATCTCGCGCTCAGCTACGCGGCCGGCCTGATCGAGCACGGCCGCTCGTTGATGGCGTTCTGCGCGCCGACGACGAACTCCTATCGCCGGCTCGTACCTGGTTACGAGGCGCCGGTCAACCTCGTGCACTCGCAGCGCAACCGCTCGGCGTGCGTGCGCATCCCGATGTACCTCAGCTCGCCCAAGGCCAAGCGCGTCGAGTTCCGCCCGCCGGACCCGCTCGCCAACCCCTACCTCGCTTTCAGCGCGATGTTGATGGCCGGGCTCGACGGGGTCGAGCGTGGCCTGAAGCCGGGCGACCCGGTGGACACCGACCTGTACGAGCTGTCGCCCGAGGAGCTGGCGAAGATCGTCAACGTCCCCGGCTCGCTCGCCGAGGCGATGGACGCGCTCGAGGACGACCACGCATTCCTGCTCAAGGGCGACGTCTTCACGCAGGACCTGCTCGACGAGTGGATCAGCTACAAGCGCGCCGAGGCCAAGCAGGTCGACCTGCGGCCGCATCCGTGGGAGTTCCCGCTGTACTACGACGGCTGAGCGACGAGACTCGAGCTCGGCCTTCGGCCGACTCGAATCTCGGGCGTGTTGCTGATTGGCGCGGCTGCGTGTGCATCCGCGTCAATTAGTTTCGGCGCCACCGGCAAACCTTGCCAAAGATTTGTCAAGGTTTGGTAGGATGGCCCGAGGATGCGCGACTTTCGCGATGCGGTCGCGTCGCGCGTCGTCATCTACGACGGCGCGATGGGAGCGACGCTCGAGCAGCTCGATCTGACCGCCGAGGACTACGGCGGGCTGCCCGGACGCTGCCACGAGGCGCTCGTCCTCCAGCGCCCCGATGTGATCGAGGGCATCCACCATGGGATGCTCGAGGCCGGCGCCGAGGTGCTCGAGACGTGCAGCTTCCAGGGCTCGCGGCTGAAGCTGGGCGAGTGGGGACTCGCTGAGCAGACGCTCGAGATCAATACGCGCGCGGCGCAAATCGCGCGCAGGGCCGCCGGGCCGCAGCGCTTCGTCGCAGGTTCGATCGGGCCAACCGGCTACCTGCCCGCCTCTGGCGACCCGACCCTCGGGAAGATCGGCTTCGGCGAGCTCGTCGACGTCTTCCGCGAGCAGGCCGAGGGGCTCATCACCGGGGGCGCCGACCTGCTGATCGTCGAGACCGCGCAGGACATCCTCGAGGTCAAGGCGGCGATCTTCGGCGCACGCGAGGCGTTCAAGGTCGCTGGGCGGCGGCTGCCGATCCATGCGTCGGTGTCGCTGCTGCCAAACGGCGGCAAGATGCTGCTTGGGACCGACGTCTCCGCGGCACTGGCGATGCTCGAGGCGCTCGGCGTCGAGGTGATCGGCCTGAACTGCTCGACCGGCCCGGAGGACATGCGCGACGCGATCCGCTTCCTCGGCGAGCTCTCGGCGCTGCCCGTCGCCTGCATCCCCAACGCGGGCCTGCCGATCCAGGGGCCGAACGGCGAGACGGTCTTCCCGATGCAGCCCGAGCCGTTCGCGCAGGCGCTCGGGGAGTTCGTCGAGCGCTACGGTGTCGGGATCGTCGGCGGCTGCTGCGGCACGATGCCCGAGCACATAGCCGCGCTGGTCGAGAGAGTCGGCGGGCGCCGCAGCTCAGCACGTCCACCGGCGCGCGCCGCCCATCTCTCCTCGATGATCGCCGCGACGCCGCTTGCACAGCTGCCGGCGCCGACGATCGTCGGCGAGCGCGTCAACGCGCAGGGCTCACGGCGCGCAAAGGAGCTGCTCCTGGCGGAGGACTATGACGGCCTCGTCGCGATCGGCGAGGCGCAGGTCGAGGGCGGGGCGCACGTGCTGGACGTCTGCGTTGCGCTCACCGAGCGCCAGGACGAGGCAGAGCAGATGCGCGAGCTCGTCAAGCGCCTCTCGCTCGCCGTCGCCGCACCGCTTCAGATCGACACGACCGAGCCCGAGGTGATGCGCGCCGCGCTCGAGCAGCTGCCCGGCCGCGCGATCGTCAACTCGGTCAACCTCGAGGCGGGCCGCGCGAAGCTCGACGGCGTGGTGCCGCTCTGCCTCGAGCACGGCGCGGCGCTGATCGCGCTGACGATCGACGAGCAGTCGATGGCAAAGACCGCGCAGCGCAAGCTCGAGGTCGCGAAGCGAATCTACGGCTACGTCGTCGAGGAGCACGGCCTGGGTCCCGAGCTGCTGATCTTCGATGCGCTGACCTTCACGCTCGCGACCGGACAGGACGAGTTCAGGACCTCGGCGATCGAGACGCTCGCCGGGATCCGCGCGATCAAGCGCGAGCTGCCCGCGTGCAAGACCTCGCTCGGCGTGTCAAACGTCTCGTTCGGCTTCGGCAAGGCCGCCCGCGCGGTGCTCAACTCGGTCTTCCTGCACCACGCGGTCGAGGCCGGGCTCGACCTGGCCATGGTCCATCCGGCCGAGATCACGCCATACGCCGAGATCGACGAGACCCAGCGCGAGCTCGCCGACGATCTCGTCTTCAACCGCCGTGAGGACGCGACGCAGCGCTTCATCGAACACTTCGAATCGCACGGCGGCGGCGAGGCGTCCGAGGTCGCTGACCCGACTGCAGGGATGGAGCCCGAGGAGGCGCTGCACTTCCACATCCTGCGCCGACGCAAGGAGGGCGTCGAGGAGTGGATCGACCGCGCGGTCACCAAGCTCGGCGCCGTGGCCACGCTCAACGACGTGCTGCTGCCGGCGATGAAGGAGGTCGGCGACCGCTTCGGCGCCGGCGAGCTGATCCTGCCGTTCGTGCTCCAGTCAGCCGAGGTGATGAAGCGGGCCGTGGCGCAGCTCGAACGCTATCTGGATCGGATCGAGGGCTACAGCAAGGGCACGGTAGTTGTCGCGACCGTCTTCGGTGATGTCCACGACATCGGCAAGTCGCTGGTGAACACGATCCTCACCAACAACGGCTACAGCGTCGTCGACCTCGGCAAGCAGGTCCCGATCTCGGCGATCCTCGAGGCGGCGCAGGAACACGATGCGACCGCGATCGGCCTCTCGGCGCTGCTCGTCTCGACCTCGAAGCAGATGCCTGCCTGCGTCGCCGAGCTGCACGAGCGCGGACTGCACTATCCGGTGCTGGTCGGCGGCGCAGCGATCAACCGCGACTTCGGCCTGCGCATCCTCTACCCGAAGGGCGCGGACTCCGACGAGATCTACGAGCCCGGCGTCTTCTACTGCAAGGACGCGTTCGAAGGGCTTGCGCGGATGGACGAGCTCGTCGACCACGAGACGCGCGAACCGCTCGTCGAGCGCACGCGACAGGCGGCGCGCAAGCTGCGGGAACGCGCAGTCGAGCTCGAGGAGCTGCGGACCGACGACGACAGCGTCCGCTCGGCGGCGGCTAGCGACGACCCGGTCCCCGAGCCACCGTTCTGGGGTGTGAGGGAGATCCCCGTGGATCTCGCGGAGGTCTATCCGCACCTCGACACGCACGTGCTGTTCAAGCTCCACTGGGGCGGCAAGGGTGTGAAGGGCGAGGCTTGGCGCGAGCTCGTCGAGGGCGACTTCCAGCCGCGGCTCGAGCGGATGTGGCGCGAGCAGACCTACCTGCACCCGCGGACGCTGCTCGGTTACTTCCCCTGCTACGGCGAGGGGAACACGATCGTGGTGCTCGACCCGCAGGACCACGAGCGAGTGCTCGAGCGGCTCGTCTTCCCACGCCAGCCCGGCCACGACCGGATCTGCCTCGCCGACTTCTTCCGCCCGCGCGAGAGCGGCAAGCTCGACGTCGTGGCGCTCCAGGCGGTGACGGTCGGCGACGAGGTGAGCGGCCTGATCGCCCGGCTCGAGCGCGAGGGCGAGTTCGCGGAGCAGCTCTTCACGCACGGCCTCGGCGTCCAGGCAGCCGAAGGGCTCGCCGAGTGGCTCCACGCGAAGGTGCGCAGCGATCTCGCGATCCCGCCGACGCAGGGGCGCCGCTACTCGTGGGGCTACCCGGCCTGTCCCGACCAGTCCGAACACGAGAAGGTCTTCCGGCTGCTCGACGCGTCGCAGATCGGGCTGCGTCTCTCGAGCGCCTACGCACTCGAGCCCGAGCAGTCGACGGTCGCGGTCGTCGCGCACCACCCGCAGGCGGTCTACTTCGGTATGAAGTCGGGCTTCCTGCCGCAGGGCGCGCCGCCGCCGGACGACGTGATCGCGGGCACGCCGCGCGACCCGACGCGCAGCGCGAGTGCTGGCGAGCTCGCCGACGAGGACACGGCGCAGAGCGTCGGCGACGAGAGCGGCGCGGTCGTCAGGGCCAGCTAGCGATCAGCTCGAGCTTCTGTGGGCGCGCCAGTCGCTTGATCCGCGCCTCCTCGCGGCGCGCAGCCTGCGCGTCGGGCATCGGCAGCGCCGCCACGAGCGCGACCGGCAGGCGCGAGCGCGTATAGCGGGAACCGCGACCAGCGCAGTGCGCGGCGAGCCGCCGATCGACATCGGTCGTCCAGCCGGTGTAGAGCGAGCCATCGGCGCAGCGCAGGACGTAAACCCAAGCGGTCGCGCTCATGCGCTGATCTTCGCGCCCTTTGCGGCGGACGCGCGGATCGCCGCCAGGCTCGCGCTGCAAACCTCGGCGCGCGGCGCGAAGATCGTCGCGCTTTCCCGCCGGCGGCTTTCCGCGACGAGCCGCGCTACCGTCCGGCAGATGTACAGGCGGGAAGAGATGCTTGCCGCAATCCGGATCCCGCGCCGGTTGGGCCGTCTGTGGTTCGGCATGCGCTCGCGGATGCTGACGGCACTCGTCCTCACGGCGCTCGTCACCCTCGCGACGGCGGCGCTCGCGCTGCTCGCGCCACTCGAGTCGGCGCTGAAGACCGACAGCACGAGGATCGGCGAGGGCACCGTCACGGTCGACTCGGCACAGCTCGCGGACGTCCCCGTGACGCGCGGTGGCGAGCCCGTCCAGCGCCTGCTGGACGACACGCTCGAGCAGTTCACGCACCGCAATGGCGCTGTGTACGTCGTCTGGGACGACAACCTGCAGCGCATCGACGACACCGACCGGGACGACACCAACCCGCTGGACAAGGTGGCCCCGCCAGTGGTTCGGCGGGCGCTGCATCCCCGGCCCGGCTTCGCGACGCCGCACACGCTGCGCAGCGACGTGCTCGTCGTCACGATCGGCTATCGCGCCCACAACTTCGCCGGCGCGACCGCCGGCCGGCGCTTCGTGCTCGAGATGATCCAGCGTGTAGACGCCGTCACGGTCGCCGGAAGCGTCGTGCGAACCGCGTCACTGACGGCAGCCCTCGTCGGTCTCGGCGTCGCGCTGGTGCTCGGGATTGCGCTCTCCTCGCGTCTCGTGCGGCGCCTGCGCCTGCTGCGCGACACGAGTCGCGCGCTGCTCGAGGACGAGCCGAGCGCTCGCGTGGTGCCGCGCGACAACGTGCCGGACGAGATCGGCGAGATCGCGCGCGGCTTGCGCACGATGCGCGAGCGGCTGCATCGCCAGGAGCAGGCGCGGCGCGTCTTCGTCGCGACCGCCTCGCACGAGCTGCGCACCCCGCTCGCCTCGATGGAGGGCGCGCTCGAGCTGCTCGCCGAGGATCTCGCCGCAGACGCGATCGACCTGGCCGACGCGCAGCAGCGCGTGGCCTCCGCTCGCCGCCAGGCGCGCCGCCTCAGCTCGCTGGCCAAGGACCTGCTCGACCTCAGCCGCCTGGACGCGCAGCTCGAGCTGCGCAGCGAGCCGGTCGAGCTCGGCGAGATCGTCCGCGCCGTCGCTGCCGAATTCGAACAGCGCGCACGCGACCTGGACGTCGTGATCGCCATCGAAGCGCTCGGCGGGCCGTCGTGGGCGGATGCGGATCCTGGCAGCGTCGCCCGCATCGTGCGAATCCTGCTGGACAACGCGTTGCGATTCGCACCGCCGCGGACAAGCGTTGCGATTCGCGTCGGCGCCGACGCCGACGAGCCCGCGCTCGAGATCAAGGACGCCGGTCCCGGCGTGCCCGAGAACGAGCGGGAGCTGATCTTCGAGCGCTTCCATCGGGGGCCCCACAGTGGCGAGGAGAGCGGCTTCGGGCTCGGCCTCGCGATCGGGACCGAGCTCGCGACCCGCATGGGTGGCAGGCTCGAGCTCACCGAGGAGGCACCCGGGGCCAGCTTCCGCCTCGTACTGCGCCGCAGCGAAGGCTAAGCCACCGGTTCCGCAGCCGTGGCCGGCTGCGAGTCGGGCAGCGAGATGCGCACCGGCGCCGCGTGCAGCGTGCGAAGACGGACGTCGCGCCAGGAGAGGCCCTCGCGCAGCAGCGCCGGGAGGCCCATCGCGACCGCGGTCGTGATCTCAACCGCCTGGAGGATGATGCCGTAGGCGATAGCGTCGGCAGCGGCCACGTGGAAGCCGCCCGTGAGCACGGCGACACAGGCCGCCTGGAAGACACCGATGTTCGACGGCGCCGCCGGCAGCACGGCGGTGACATTGACCGCGAAGAGGACGCCCGCGGCGCCCGCGATGCCGGCGCGGCCGAGTCCGAGGGCGAGCAGCAGCACATAGCACGACGTAGCCTGGAGCGCCCAGGCCGACAGCTGCGCCGCGGTTGCGATCAGCGCGAGGCGCGGCTGGCGGAAAACGCGCATCCCCGCGCGCACGCGGACGAGCGTCGCGTGGACGCGAGCCAGCAGCGCCGTGCGACGAGCCGAGGCCGACTGCGATCCGCGGCGAAACAGCTGCGGTGCGATCAACACCACCGCCACGAGCACGGCCGGGGCGATCGCGACAGCGAGCAGGGCGCTGTGGTGGCCGTTGAAGAGGTTCGCGCTGGTGAACATGATCGTGCCGAGGATCGCGAGCGCGAGAAGGTTCAGGAGCGTCTGCGAGACCACCGTGCCGAGCACGACGGGGAAAGTCTCGACCGGGCGTCCGATCCGGCGCGCAACGATCAGCGAGCGCGATGGCTCGCCCAGGCGCGCCGGCAGCGTCGCGCTCATCAGCACGCCGATGAACGTCCCCTGCATGGCATCGGCCTTGCGAATCCGAGCGCCGGGGAGCGCCGCGCGCAGGATCGCAAGCCAGGCAACACTGCGAGCCGCCATCGCCGCGCACATCAGCGCGAGGCCGAACATCACCCACGACGGTTGCGAGGTGACGAGGCTCGACGCGATCTTGGCCGGTCCGATCTGGCGCACCGCGAAGAACGCCGCCAGCGCGCCGGCCAAGCCCACAGCGGCGACCGCGCCCCGGCGCCCGAGCGAGTGAAGTCGCGCGCGGGGCGCCCGGTAGGCCGGTTCGAGGCTCGGCAGGCGCCGCCCCCGCGGCAGCGCGCGAGCCTGCGGATCACGCGAGCGCAGCGCGAGGCGAGCGCGCAGGCCGGCAGGCGCAGGCATCGCGATCGCGTCCTCGTAGGCCTGGAGCACCTGCGCCGTTACCAGCGGCCAGGCAAAGCGCGCCGCCGCAGCGCCCGCCGCCGCCGACATCGCGCGCCGGCGCTCCGGGTCGTAGGCGAGCTCGAGCACCGCGGTTGCCAGGGCGCTCGCGTCGCCCGGCGGGACCAGCAGCCCCTCGACAGAGTCGCTGACGACGCTCGCGTAGCCGGGGATGTTCGAGGCGATGACCGGCACTCCGGCGGCGAACGCCTCCGTCAGCACCATGCCGAAGCTCTCGCCGCCGAGCGAGGGCGCGAGCAGCAGGTCGGCGCGGCGCAGCAGCGCCAGCTTGCGCACGTCGCTCAGCTTGCCGTGGGCGCGCACGCCGCTCGCGTCGAGCAGCAGCGGCTCGACCTCAGAGCGCTCGACGCCGACGAGGTCGAGCTCGAGCGGCGCGTGCACGCGCAGCGCCTCGAAGGCGCGCAGCGCGACCGGCAGGCCCTTGCGCTCGACTGCCTGCCCGACGAAGACGAGCCGCAGCGGACGCTCCGCGCTCGGTGGCGCGGGGTCGTGGAGCGGAATCACGCTCGGCAGCTCGACGCCGTTCGGGATCACCCGGTAGCGGCCGCCGAAGAAGCGCTCCCCGGTCCAGGCTGCGGCTTGCGAGACCGCGATCCGCACTGCCAGGCGGTTCAGCCGCCGCGCCGCGCCGGCGAGGTTGCCAAGGCCGTTCGTGAGGCGGTTCGTCGAATACGCGTGGAAGGTGCCGACGAGCGGCAGGCACGCGACACCGAGCGCATCCCAGCCGACGACCGGCGCGATCGGCTCGTGGACGTGCGCGACGTCGTAGCCGCCCTCGCGCAGCTCACGTCGCAGCGTCCAGACAGCGGTCGGCGAGACCGCGATGTTCGAGACGGCGCCGTTGGCGCGGAAGCCGGCCGTGCGCCCGAGCGAGACCATGTCGCTCGCGAGCTCACGTGGTTGCGGCCGCGCGCCGCGGTGCGCCCGCGCGCTGCGGCGATCATCGGGATCGAACGGCGTGAGGATCCGCGGCTCGTGACCGGCCTCGCGCAGATGCGCCGCGAGCGATTCGATATGCCGCGTCACACCTCCGGGATAGGTCCAGGAGTAGGGCGACACCAACGCGACCCGCATGGGCTTATCCTAGCGGCGGCCCACGCGCCAGCGGGCCCTCGGAGGTGCGTGCGCCGCCGGCCCGCGCGTCATCGGATCGCGCGAGGGAGGCCGTTTTGGATCCGCTGGAGGTCGCGGAGGCCCGCGTATACTTGGCTTTCCGCCGCGGCTGCGGCATTTAGGCATGCCTGAGCGCCACTTCGTCAAGTACACGTTCCTCAAGCTCGACCCGCAGTGGCGGCGGCTCGACGGCGAGCTGCGCGCCGCACACAAGCGGGAGCTGATCGCCGCCTGCGAGGACTTCGCCAGCGATCACCTGCTGCGTGCGTTCTCGACCGTCGGGACGCGCGGCGACACGGACATGATGCTGCTCGCGCAGGCGACGAACCTCGAGCGGATCCACGAGTTCCACGTCGTGCTCGCCCAGACCGGTCTGATGAAGTGGGCGACGATCCCCTACTCCTACCTGGCATTGACCAAACCCTCCGAGTACTCGGAGGAGTCGCGACTCGAGGTGCGCCCGGGACACTCCAAGTACCTCTTCGTCTACCCGTTCGTGAAGACGCGCGAGTGGTACCTGCTGGCAGCTGAGGAGCGCTACCGGATCATGCAGGAGCACATCCGGATCGGGCGCGAGTACCCGAACATCGACCTCAACACGTCCTACTCGTTCGGGCTCGACGACCAGGAGTTCGTCGTCGCTTTCGAGACCGACGAGCCCGCCGACTTCCTCGACCTCGTGCAGCGTCTGCGCACGACCGAGTCCTCGATCTACACGAAACGCGACACACCGACCTTCACCTGCGTCGCGATGTCAGTGCCGCGGGCGCTCGCCGCACTCGACGGCGAAGCCGTCGCCGCCGAGACGCTGAGCAGCGTATGAGCGAGGCAGACGGCGACGCGAAGCTCCGCGTCGCGATCATCGGCTCCGGCCCGGCCGGCAGCTACGCGGCGGCCCACCTGCTGCGCCACAGCGCGCCCGAGCTCCACGTCGACCTGTTCGAGCGCTTGCCGACGCCGTGGGGGCTCGTGCGCGCCGGCGTCGCACCCGACCACCCCAAGATCAAATCGGTCACGCGCGTCTACGAGAAGACCGCGGCGCACGATCGGCTGCGCTGGTTCGGCAACGTCGAGTTCGGGCGCGAGCTGACCGTCGAGGACCTGCGGGCCCACTACAACGCGATCGTCTACGCGGTGGGCACGCCGATCGACCGCGAGCTCGCGATCCCCGGCGAGGAGCTCGAGCGCAGCTACGCAGCGACCGATTTCGTCGGCTGGTACAACGGCCACCCCGACTACGCCGACCTGCGCTTCGACCTGACCGGCGAGCGCGCGGTGGTGATCGGCGCCGGCAACGTCGCGCTCGACGTCGCGCGCATGCTGATGCTCACGCATCGTGAGCTGGCGAGCACCGACATCGCCGATTACGCGCTGGAAGCGCTTGGGCAGAGCAAGATCAGGGAGGTGCTCGTGATCGCGCGACGCGGGCCCGAGCAGGCGGCGTTCACCAACCCCGAGCTGCTCGAGCTCGCCGAGCTCGGCGATGCCGACGTCAGCGTCGCGAGCGAGGACCTCGCGCTGTGCAACGGCCTCGCCGACCCGAGCGCCGATGCGATCGCGCGACGCAACGCGGAGATCCTCCACGAGTACGCCGGGCGCGCAGCCACGGGCAAGCGGCGAATGATCAGGCTGCGCTTCCTCCTCTCCCCCGTCGCGATCGAAGGCGAAGCGGGCTGCGTCTGCGCTGTCGTGCTAGCGCGTAACGAGCTCGTCGTCGCGTCCGACGGGAGCCTGCGGGCCCGCGCGACCGACGAGCGGCTGACGATCCCCGCGCACGCGGTGTTCCGTGCGATCGGCTACCGCGGTACGCCGCTGCCCGGCGTACCGTTCGACGAGGAGCGCGCCGTGATCGCGAACGCCGGCGGAAGGGTCGTCGATGCGAACGGCGTGCGCCACGGCGAGTACGTCGTCGGCTGGGCCAAGCGCGGGCCGAGCGGCGTCATCGGCACGAACAAGAAAGACGCAGCCGACACGGTCGACCGCCTGCTCGAGGACCTCGGCGGCGGCAGACTGCTGACGCCACCGCCGATCTCGGACGCCGCGCTCGCCGCCCACATCCACACGCTGGCGCCCGAGTCGATCGACTGGGCCGGCTGGGAGCGGATCGACCGCCACGAGCTCGCGCTCGGCGAGGCGAGCGGGCGCCCGCGCGTCAAGCTGACGCGGATCGAGGAGATGCTCGAGCTCGCGAGGCGCGAGTAGTGACAGGCGCACTCGCGCACCTGCGCAGCGCCGATCCCGTGCTCGGGGCGCTGATCGACCGCCTCGACGGCCGGGTCGACACGATCGAGGTGCGCCGCGGCCGCCGGCCCGCCGACTACTACGCCGGGCTCGTGCGGACGATCGTGGGGCAGCAGCTCTCGACGCGCGTCGCGCAGACGATCTGGCTGCGCGTGCTCGACTACTTCGGCGGCGAGCTACCAACGCCCGAGATGATCCTCGCCGCCGACCCCGACGAGCTGCGCGCCGCCGGAGGTCTCTCGCGCGCGAAGACGAGCTACTTGCGCTCGCTCGCCGAACACGTCCTCTCGGGCGCGCTCGAGCTCGCCCGCCTCGAGCAGCTGGACGACGAGACGGTGATCGCCGAGCTCGTCGCCGTCAAGGGGCTCGGTGAGTGGAGCGCGCACATGTTCCTGATGTTCCAGCTCGGGCGGCCCGACGTGCTCGCCCCCGGCGACCTCGGGATCCGCAAGGGAATCCAGATCGTGTACGGGCTCGATGAGATGCCGTCGCCGCGCGAGGTGATCCTGCGCGGTGAGCCGTGGCGGCCCTACCGGACGACCGCGTGCATGTATCTGTGGGGCGCCATCGACGCCCGGCCGCTTCGTGAAGAGCGAGCCTAGCTCGGGGCGCGCCACCCCTAAACGGGGGAGCAGGATTCCTGACCGGCGACGCGGAACGACGAGCCGCAGCCGCAAGCCGCGACGACGTTCGGGTTCTCGACCTTGAAGCCGGCGCCGGTCAGCGCGTCGACATAGTCGATCTGCGAGCCGTCGACGTAGGAGAGCGCCTGCGGGGACACCAGCAGCTTGAGGCCGTGGTCCTCGAAGACCTGGTCGTCGGGCTGGGCCTCGTCGAAGGCGAGCTGGTACTGGAAGCCCGAGCAGCCGCCGCCGCGCACGCCTACGCGCAGGCCCGCCGCGGCAGCGTCGGGGCCCTGCGCCGCGAGGAACTCGCGGACCTTCGCAGCGCCCTTGTCGGTGATCGTGATCATTGCTTTCGAAAGTATAGCGGCAGGGGTTGGCCGGTCCGACACCCAGGAAATCGGCTTGCGTCGGCTAACCTTTAAGCAAGCAAATGCCAGACGCCGCGGACATCAAGTCGCGCATCGAAGCCGCCATCCCTGGAGCTCGAGCAGAGGTTGAGGATTGGACCGGGGGTGGCGATCACTTTCGCGCGCGGGTCACCGCGCCGGCATTCGCGGGCCTGTCGCTAATCGAGCAGCACCGGCTCGTCTATGACGTTTTCGGCGAGGAGATCGGGGGGCCGATCCACGCTCTGTCACTTACCACGCACAGCGAGTGAGGAAGCCATGAACGAGCAAGCGAACGAGGTCCGCGAAGCGATCGAGCACGCGATCGCCGAGAACGAGGTGATCCTCTTCATGAAGGGAACGCCGAACGCGCCCGCCTGCGGGTTCTCAGCACGGACCGTCGCGGCGCTGCAGTCGCTCGGCGCCAGGTTCGCGGCGGTCGACGTGCTGGTGGACCCGCGGATCCGGCAGGAGCTCTCGGCGCTCTCGCAGTGGCCGACGATCCCGCAGCTGTTCGTTCGCGGCGAGTTCGTCGGCGGCTGCGACATCGTCACGGAGATGCTCGCCACCGGGGAGCTCGCGCAGCTGCTCGGGACGGAGCCGCCGGCGGCCGCGCCGGAGGAACCGGCGATCGCCAGCGGCACGCTCCAGATCGAGAACCGGCTCTAGCGCCCGGCTGTGTCGGTCTCGGAGCTCATCCCCAGAACGCGCACCCGTACGGGTGTCGTGCACATCTACGAGCAGGAGGAGGCCTCGTACGACGAGGTGCGCCAGCGACCCGATGGCTCGTATCTGTGCGCCACCTTCGCGGGGCGCTGGACGCGGGCGCCGCGCGACATCGACGGGCCGTCATTCGAGGGCTTGACGCTCGAGCAGGCGCTGATCTGGGCGCGGGCACGGGCGCCCGAGGTGCAGATCCGCTTCGGTCGCGGGGACTACCACAGCGCCGGCGAGCTCAACCCGGGCGGTCTGCCCCTGTGGCCGCCGCCGGACCTGCCGGCGCGGCTCGTGCGGCGCCGACCGCCGGAGCAGGGCTGGCGCGAGCGAAGTGAGGGCGACCCGCCCGTCGAGTGGCGGATCGAGCTGCTGGTGGGGCCACCGAACGTCGACCACATGCGCACCGCTAAGCGCTGGGAGGCCGAGCGGATCATCGAGGAGCTGGCCGGCGCGGCAGGCGCGACGCAGTGGGACGCCGAGCCGCTCGACGCCTACCTCGAAGGCGTCCACATCGAGACGCCGAGTATCGGCCTCGCTGGACCGAACCCGCCGGCGTTCAGGCTGCACCTGCGCACCTTCGCGTCGACCTCGCGGCAGGCCGAGGAGAGCGCGCGCGGTCGTCTGCCGAAGCTGCCCCCGGGCTGGTCGGTCCGAGCGACCGCCTTCCCGATCAGCTGACTGCGGGGGCCGGCGGCGCTGCCGGGCATGGGTCGGATGCTTGCTGCGCCGGCCTCCTCGCTGGCTTAGCGCGCGTCTGATGTCGCCGATCACGTGCTTGAAGTGGGGTGCGCTCGCGCGTGCATGGCGGGGGCTCGTGCCGCTCGTGATCGTGTGGTAGCGCGCCACCGGGCGGGTGTTGAGCACGGGGGCCTTGCGACACCGCGAGGCTTCGCGGCCGGACCCCGCAGCTATTGTCAAGCGCCGATGCGTCCGGTCACGATCGTCACCGACTCGACCCACTATCTGACCCGCGAGCTCGTCGAGCAGGCCGGCATCGTCGAGGTCAGCCTGTATGTTCGCAGCGGGGAACGCTCGCAGCGCGAGCGCGAGATCGGCGACTATGACGAGTTCTTCGCGCGACTCGCGCGTGGCGGTGCACTGCCGACGACCTCGCAGCCGTCGATCGGGGACTTCGTCGACGCCTACGGGCCGCTGGTCGCAGGCGGGCACGATGTGGTGTCGATCCACCTCTCGAGCGGGCTGTCGGGGACGCGCGACAGCGCTCTGCAGGCGAAGGCGCTCTTGGACGAGCGGGGAGCACCCGGGCGCATCGAGGTGATCGACTCGCAGACCGCGTGCGGCGGGCTCGGCTGCGTCGTGCTGGCTGCTGCGGCCGTCGCGCGCGCCAGCGGCGACGTGGACGCGGTGCTCGAGCGCGCACGCGCGGCGCGCGCCGCGATGCGACTCTGGTTCTGCGTGGACACGCTCGAGTACCTGCAGCGCGGCGGACGGATCGGGCGTGCCGCGGCGTGGATCGGCGGCGCCCTTCAGATCAAGCCGATCCTCTCGGTCGAGTCGGAGATCGCCCCGATCGAGCGGGTGCGGACCGCCGGGCGCGCATTCGA
>Ga0187771_10001618_pt1 | contig 15210 bp, 16 predicted proteins | sample 0116_SJ02_MP15_1_FD_133139 | JGI IMG/M metagenome (GOLD analysis project Ga0187771, IMG submission 133139) | Tropical peat soil microbial communities from peatlands in Department of Meta, Colombia - 0116_SJ02_MP15_10_MG | ecosystem: Environmental > Terrestrial > Soil > Wetlands > Peat | place...
GAAGTCAATGCGTGCCCCCACGGCCGCAACCACGGTTTGGCGCGCGCCCGTGGAACGATGGACCGAGAAGCCCATGTGGATCAGATGCTCGATGATCCGCTGGATCTGTTCCTCGGTTGCCGATTCTTGCATGGCGACGATCATAAGAAAGCTGTCAGCTTTCAGCCATCAGTTCCTCTGAGGTGCGTTGGGCTTGAAAGCTGAGGGCTGAGAGCTTTCAATCATTGACCTCGGAATCCAATTCTGTGTTGCGTTCCATCTTTGCTGACTCGGGGGCTATCTCCTCGCGCTGAATCTGCCGCATGATGTCCATGATTCGTTCGTAGATATTGAGCAGATCATGATCAGGCAGCGGCCCCCGGTTATCCCGCCGTACGTTGTCGAACACCGCTTGTTCGCGGTCCGGTTCATAAATTGGCATGCCGGCAATGCGCTTCAGCCGGCCGATCTCGTGAGCCGCCGCCGCCCGCTGGTTCAATAACTCAACCAATCTGCGATCCAGTTCGTCGATTTTCTTGCGCCAATCGGAGATGTCCATAAGAGCTGTCAGCTCTCAGCTATCAGCTAAAACCCCCGTGCCCCTGAGATGACGCCGACAACCGGCATCAGGTTACGATTTCTTGCCTGAAAGCTGAGAGCTGACGGCTGAGAGCTGTTTTATGAATTCTGCCACAGCCTGCGGTTCCTTGCCGGGATTGCGCTCGATCGTCTCCACAATCGCGCTGCCCACGACTGCCGCATCGGCAAACTCTCCTACAGAACGAAACTGCTCAGCATTCGAAATACCGAAACCGACTGCGATGGGGAGCTTTGTGTACCTGCGGAGACGATGAACCAGCTTACGCGCATCCTCTGGCAATTGTGGGCGGGCCCCAGTTACGCCGGTTCTAGAGACGGCATAAACGAATCCGGTGGAGGCTTCGGCAATTTGCTTGAGCCGGGCATCGGTGCTGGTGGGTGCGGCGAGGAATACTGTTGCCAGGCGACAGCGCTGCATCTCGTGCAAGTAATCTCCAGCCTCTTCCATCGGTAAGTCTGTGATCAAAGCGCCATCGATGCCTGCTTCCTGAGCTGCAGCACTGAAATTCGCCAAGCCCATCCGCATGATCGGGTTCAAATAGGAAAAAATGATCAATCCCGCTTGCGAGCGCTGACGAATTTTCTTTGCCAGGCCGATAACCTGTCCCAGCGTGGCGCCATTGCGCAGGGCCCGCTGGCTGGCGCGCTGGATGACCGGCCCGTCAGCTAAGGGATCGCTGAACGGCACACCAAGTTCGATGACGCTGGCGCCCGCATCAATGGCCGCCAGTACGATATCGAGCGTTGTCGGCAGATCGGGGTCGCCACAGGTCACATAGGCCACCAGCGAGGGGCGCTTTGGAAAAGAAAGTGCCATTGTGAAGCAGTGATTATTTCATCCGATTCAGGTCTGGTCCAAGCACATTACCATCGATTATCGCGACGCGGGATTCGCCTCGACACCACCGGACACGTCCGATAGCGTACTTCTCGGGAGTGTCTCCCCCTAGCGAGATTGAAATGAGCGCCCCTGCGCCGGCACTAGCCGGTTACGCATCGGAACCAAGACAAGCGCCACGCCTGCGCCTGATTCCGGCGATCGAAACCTATCCAAGGGTTGTGGCGTTCGCACAAACTCCGGCTGGAAAAGTGGCTATCGTGGGCGCATTTAGCCTGGGTTATGGATGTTTCTTGCCGCAGCCTGCGGAGTGGCTGCTGGTCGCGCTCAGCATCGCCCTCATCACCGCTTTTCCAAAATCGCGATGGAAACTGGTTGCTTTCGGAACGCTGGCCGTAACCGTAGTGCAGCCGGGAGCGCCGTACCTGCTTGCGGTAGTGGTGCTCGGATTGCTGCTGTTTTGGTCCGCAAGGCAATGGCCACGGTCCCTAATCGGTAGAAGGCCAGTGGCGACTCTGCTCGCGGCGTTCACGCTGCTCATCCTGGGCTGCTGTCTCATCCCGCGGGAATCGCCGTCATTCTTTCCGGCGTGGACTGTGATCGGCGCGCTGAGCAAGTACGTCTGGTTCATCGGCTATGCATTGATGGACCGGACAAAGTCGCCGCGAGACGGCCTTGCACTCGAGGCGGGATCCTTGCAGCCGTTCTGGGGTTCGACGACCACTCCGTTCCCCAAAGGTGCTGCGTATCTCCGCCGGATTGAAGCGCGGGATCCCGAACAGCTTGCGATCACACAACTCAAGGGCATCAAACTGCTGGCTTGGGCCCTCCTGCTTATGCTTTTCCAGCGCGCGTGGATCCTTGGGTTCCACACCTATCTGCACATTCCGTTTGCCTCGGAAGCCCTGGCCATGAGCGTCCGACGAACTCCTTATCCATGGTACATGTGCTGGGTGAGTCAGGTGCTCTCGTTCTTCGAATTCCTGCTGCAACTGTCAATCTTTGGCCACCAGTTCATCGCAGGCTGCCGGGTCGCAGGTTTCAATGCGCTGCGGAACACCTGCCGTCCGCTTTCTTCGACCACGATCATCGACTTCTTCAACCGCTTCTACTTTTACTTCAAAGAGCTGTTAGTCGAATTCTTCTTCTTTCCAACGTTTCTGCGCTACTTCAAACGGCATCGCCGGCTTCGCGTGGTGGCCGCGACGTTTGCCGCCGCAACGTTTGGCAACATGTTCTTCCACTTCACGCGAGACTACTGGATGATTCCCGCCCACGGGCTGGTGAATGCGGTTGTGAATTTCCAGGTCTATGCGTTTTATTGCCTGGTTCTTGGTACGGCGTTGAGCATCTCGCAATTGCGACGGCGTGCTCCGCGCCCCGGCTTCATTCGCGGCCGGCTGCTTCCGGCAACCTGGGTGGTGTTCTTCTATTGCCTGCTCGATGTGTTTGGATCAACCGCCAGAAATTATCCGCTGACGGAGCATTTCCGTTTTCTAGGGCATTTGTTTGGCATCAACGTCTAGGGAGGATTGATGGGCCACAAGTCGACGATTCGGCAATTTATGCAACGCCTGCTGGTGCAGAAAGGCGACCAGCGGCCGTTTGCCGATAGCGATTCGTTGCTGCTCAGCGGGCGATTGCAGTCGGTGGACGCCGTCGAACTGGTCCTCTTCCTGGAGGAGCAGTGGGGCATCGATTTTGCGGAAATAGGTTTCGACGAGACCCAAATCGATACGGTAGACGCGGTTGACGCCCTGGTTCAGAATGCCGGAGTTAGGAAGTAGCTATGAGTGCCGGCGTGAGCCCGAAGAAATACCCGCAGTTCGCGGTATCTTCCGACATCACAAGTGTTCTGCGAGAGCACCCCGCTGTTAGCGAAGCAGCCGCATGCCGTTTTTCTTCAGATCGCGACGACCTGGTGGCTTTTGTTCTAGCTGATGACCGCTACATCGATGAAGTGCTGGGAAGAAAAGAGGCTGCGAGCCATCAAGTCCGGAAGTGGCGGAAGACTTACGATCTCACTCAACTCACAAAAGCAGCGGCGGCTTCTCCTTTTGCGTTCAACATCGTGGGTTGGAACAGCAGCTACACGCGGCAGCCGCTTCCGCAGGAAGACATGCATGAGTGGATAGAGGCTACTATTGACCGTATCTCGGCGCTTGCACCCACAGAAGTGCTCGAGATCGGCTGCGGCACAGGCCTGTTGTTGTTGCGGGTTGCACCCGGTTGCCAACACTACGTCGGTATGGACTTCGCGCCGTCTGTGCTGATGCGACTTCGGGAGCAACTGGCGCAGCGCGAAGACCTGCTCGGCAAGGTCGAACTGCTGGAGCGGCCGGCTGATAACTTCGAGGGCTTTGCCGAAAATTCTTTTAGCACGGTAATCGTGAACTCGGTCGCGCAGCACTTTCCCAGCCAGGCATATCTGACCCGAGTGATCGAAAACGCTGTCCGGGTGGTTCGGCCGGGCGGACACGTGTTTGTCGGTGACCAGCGCAACCTTGTGCTTTTGGAGGCGTACGCCGCATCCATCGAAGCGTTCCAGGCTACGCCCGAAGTAAACACGGCGGAAGTCCGCAACCGGATTCATAAGCGCGTCCAGCAAGAACAACAGTTAGTGCTGTCGCCAAGTTACTTTCTGTCCCTACAGCGGCGGTTCCCGAAGATTTCCCGCGTGGAGATCTATCCTCGACGAGGCAATCGCGATAACGAAATGACGCGTTTCCGCTTTGACGCAATTCTCTGGATTGGACCAGAATCGACGCCGCGCATTGAGATTCCATTTCTTGATCCTCCCGCACAGGGATGGAATCCGAATGATATTCGATCGTTGCTTGCCACCAGAAAAACGGACGCAATCGGGTGTGCTCGTATCCGCAATTCGCGAGTTACGCGGGATATGCGGCGGTTGGCGCAGCTTGTGACCGCGGAGCCTCAACAGTTGCTCGGCGAACTACACAACGAACTTGATGAGGCTGAAGCCGAGGGGATTCATCCGGAGGAAATTGTTCGACTCGCCGCCGGAGCAGGATACAAAGCCACCGTGAGTTGGGCGAGTTGTTATCCCGACGGAAGTTATGATGCGGCCTTTATCCGTCACGACTCGGCAGTCGCTTGCGCCTTTCCTTCGGTCAGCTGGCCGCAGCTAAGTAGCGCTGCGTATGTTTACCAGTCAAACGCTCCCGGGCAGGGCGAAATTCGGGAGAAACTGACACAGGAGTTACTCGCGCACTGCCGCGTAAAGTTGCGAGATTCTGTTCCAACAAGATTGTATTTAGCGGACTCACTTCCGCGTAAGGACGACGGCGTTGATTTCGAAGCGTTGCTGGCCGCGACGCAAGCGTTGGGCTCTTTCTAGGTCGGTGTTTCTCTTTCCAGCATGGTTTTCAGCGCACTCCGATCCACCTTGCCGTTGTTGTTCAATGGCAGCTTAGGCAGGACGTACACCCTCGTGGGAACCATGTAAGAAGGCAATCTCTGCTGCAAGGATGCCTTGATGTCTTCCTCAGATCCCTTGAAGTTGACCACGAACCCAACAACTCCGGTTGCACTGCCGTTCTGAAAGGGCCATGTTACCGCCGCCACTTCTGAGCAACCACTGGCATCCCGCAAGTGGCATTCGATTTCCTCAAGCTCGACCCGATACCCGAGAATCTTTACCTGGTTATCAACGCGGCCGAGGTAGTGAAAAATTCCGTCTTTGTCGCAGTACGCCAGGTCCCCAGTGCGGTACCAGCGGCTGCCATCGATGGTGACAAAACGAGCGGCAGTCTTCTCTGGATCGTCGAGATAACCGAGTGCCAGCTGCGGCCCTGCGAGCAACAACTCACCTTGCTCGCCAGGCGATGCAAATTGTCTTTCGCTTGCCCCAATCGCAGCCTGCATGCCGGGGAACGGTCGGCCAATCGCCACGCAATCGCGCGTGGAAACACATCCTGGACGGTACTCTTGCCCCATGCACATAACCGTCGCTTCTGTGGGGCCATACATGTTGATGACCGCAGAATTGGGAGCTGCACTTTGCCACGTTTCGGCCACGCTAGTGAGCAGCGGTTCGCCGCAGAAAAACGTATATCTCAGCGAGGGGAATGCGCCGGCCCTGAGCAGTCCCATGCGGATCATAAACACGGCGAGCGATGGTACCGAAAACCAAGTCGTGATTTCGTGCTCCTGAACGAACTTTGCTGGAGCCATGGATTGCGCCGAAGGAATGACATGCAGCGACGCCCCGGCGTTCCAAGCCGCGAACATGTTGTATACGGAGACGTCAAAACTTACGTTGGCGGTTTCGGCAATCCGATCTTCGTGCGAGAGCGGATAATCCGCCTGCATTGCGTCAATGAAGTAACGGACAGCTCGTGACGGCAGCATCACGCCTTTCGGAATACCCGTGCTGCCTGAGGTGTAGAGAATGTACGCGATTGTCTCCGGGACAACTAAAACCGCTTGGCGAACTTGTTCCCCTGACGGCAACTCCTCAAAGCAGGTGATTTGCTTTGCGCTGGCTACCGCGTCATTTGTTCGGACCGCCAGAATCTTCGCCGGCGCCGCTTCGAGTACGCGGGCGGTCAGCATCTGCGAACCGGTTCGATCTGCAATCAGGGCGCCCAACCCGCTGCGCTTAAGCAGACCCGCGACTCCAAGCTCTGGCTGCTTCAGGCTGATGGGCACGTACGCCGCGCCGACCCACGCCGCCGCCAAAATTCCGATACATGCTTCTGCACTGCGGGAGCCGAAGATGCCAACTCGCCTTGGAATGTCTTCATCACCACAGGCAAGCCAATCGGCGACACGCACCACACGATCCAACAGTTGGCGATAGGTGTAGGTCTCGCCATCCGCGAATAAAGCCAGCTTGTCAGGGTGTTTCTGCGCCGATTCGAAGAAGGGCTGAGCGATGTTGTAGTTCATACAGGCGGAGGTCAGTCCAGCTTCAGGTTCTCCCGCAAAATTCCGATATCTTTGTCTCCACGGCCCGAGACGTTCACGACGACAATCTCTGATTTTTTCATTTTAGGGACACGCTTCAGCATCTCGGCAATGGCGTGCGCCGATTCCAGCGCGGGAATAATGCCTTCGGTGCGCGCCAACAATGTGCAGGCCTCGAGCGCTTCGTCATCGGAAGCAGAAACGTATTCCGCACGGCCGGAGTCCTTCAACCAGGCATGCTCCGGACCGATGGAAGGATAATCCAATCCGGCGGAAACAGAGTGAGTATTGGCGATCTGTCCGGCTTCATCTTGCAAGACATAAGAATAAGTTCCCTGTAACACACCCGGAGAGCCGCCGTGAAAGCGGGCCGCATGTTCGCCGAGATGTTCGCCGCGGCCCCCGGCTTCGACGCCGATTAGTTTCACCCGCTTGTCCTTGATGAACTCGTGGAAAATGCCGATCGAATTGGATCCGCCGCCAACGCAGGCGATGATTGCTGTGGGCAGTTTGCCTTCGGCTTTGAGAATCTGGGCCCGGGTCTCGCGACCGATGACTCTATGAAAGTCACGAACCATTGTGGGGTAGGGATGCGCGCCTAAGACACTGCCGAGCAGATAGTGCGTGGTACGAACGTTCGTGACCCAGTCGCGCATGGCTTCGTTGATGGCGTCTTTCAGAGTGCGAGAACCGGAATCCACACCGCGAACCTCCGCCCCGAGCAGGCGCATGCGAAAGACGTTCAGTTCCTGCCTCCGCATATCTTCGGTTCCCATGTAGACGACGCAATCAAAGCCAAAGAGGGCGCAGACGGTTGCCGTGGCGACTCCGTGCTGTCCCGCGCCGGTTTCCGCGATGATACGGCGCTTCCCCATCCGCTCAGCCAGTAGCGCCTGCCCAAGACAATTGTTGATCTTGTGCGCTCCCGTGTGGAGCAGGTCTTCGCGCTTGAGGTAAATTCGCGCGCCGCGCAACTTGTTCGTGAGACGCTTCGCGAGAAACAGCGGCGTGGGACGGCCGGCGTAGGTTCGCAATAACTGGTCGAGTCGTTGTTGAAAACGTCGATCCCGCTTGGCTTTTTCGTATTCGCGTTCCAGTTCCTCCAGCGCCGCCATCAGGGTTTCAGGCACGTACCGGCCGCCATACGCACCGAAGCGGCCGGTGGAAGAGCCTATGCCCGATTTGCTGCGCAGGAATGCTGTTGCCATTACTGATTTTCCCGGTCTGTATTTCGCACCGCGTTAATGAATTCTCGCACCTTCTGGGGATCTTTTCTGCCCGGAGCGGCCTCGACTCCGGAAGACACATCAACGCCCCAGGGTCGAAGTAGAGTCATTGCAGTAGCGACGTTCGAGGCAGTCAGGCCACCAGCGACAATGGTTGGCCGAATAAGGTTCAGTGCCGGCACCGTCGCGCGGACTTTTATCCAATCAAATTGTCGTCCCGTCCCTCCGAATTGCCCGCCTGAGATGCAGTCAAGAAGCAGGGCATAGAGGATATCCCTGAATCCCTTTGTGATGCCCCAAAAGAAGCCGCTCTTTAGGTGTATGCCGCCGGGGTCGGCAAACTGATCCCCGGGGACCACAAATATGATCTTTGGCGGCTCTTTGTGCGAGGCCGGGATCAGCGCACCGTAGCTGCTTAGCGCTTCCGCAGATTCTTGCTGATACAGCTGAACCGCAGTTAAGCCGCTGCGGTCTACTATTTCGGCGATCTGGTCAGGAGACTGGTTAACGAATACACCGACCTTTTCCACTTCAGCTGGCAGGTTCGCGACTATCCGCTGGACCTCTTTTGTAGCGACATTGCGGGAACTTTTCTCGTGGAAGACAAATCCCAACGCGTCAGCGCCGGCATCGACTGCTGTGAGTGCATCTTCCAGATTTGTGATCCCGCAGATTTTGACCCAGGTCATAAAACCAGTTCCCAGTTCTCAGTGGCCGGTTCTCAGCGCCACTGCGGAGTCCGCAAGTAGCGCTCGCAACGCTACGCCGGGCGAATCTGCGGCCATCAATGATTCTCCGATCAGAAATGCCTGATAACCAGCTGCCCGCAAGCGGGCGATGTCGGCTCCGCTGTGGATGCCGCTTTCGGCCACCGCCAGTGCATTGCTAGGAATCGAGGCCACCAAACGAAAGGCAGTTTCGAGATCGACCTTGAAGGTGCGCAAGTCGCGAGCATTGACGCCGATCAGATTGCAGCCTACATCGATGGCACGGCGCATTTCGTCAAGATCGTGTGCTTCGCACAAAACGTCCAAGCCGCATTCGGCCGCACGCTGAGCCAGGGTTTTCAACTCGGCTTGCGAAAGTGCGGCGACGATCAGCAGAATCGCATCGGCTTTTTTGGCCCGCGCCTCCAAAATCTGGATTTCATCTATTATGAAATCCTTGCGCAGGCAAGGCAGCTTCGTGCTCTCTGAAGCCACCCGCAGGTTCTCAAGCGAGCCCTGAAAAAATTTCTCGTCCGTGAGGACCGAGAGTGCCGCTGCACCTGCAAGTTCGAGTTCGCTCGCGAGAGATGCAGGATCAAAATCGGAGCGAATCAAACCTCGAGAAGGCGAGGCCTTCTTCAATTCGGCGATGACCGCGGTGCCTCGCCGGCTGGTTCGTTCCAAGGCGCGCTGAAAGCCCCGTGGGACGTGCTTCTCCGCCTGTCGTTCCAGTTCTCGTTGATCGACGAAATGCTTAACTTCCGCCACCTTTCGGCGCGTGGCGGCCACAATCTGATCGAGACTAGCGGGCATGGATGAGTAGCGAAATTATATAAGGGCTGCTGGGCTTTCCGTTGCCAAGCAGCGTCGCCCTGAATCGCCGAAATTACTGGGATGTGGGCGCGGTTCCGGGAAAGTTCGGCACTTTGCCGTGAAAAACGCGCTGCCGCACGTCCGGCCAAAACTCGTCGAATGCGTTCCTTCCCATCAATCCCAGAAAACCCCAAAACGTCCGAAAGACGGCGGACCGCGTGTTGGCTTCGCTGTCAGCCCGCCAGGTATTGGAGAGGAAGTTGTTTCCTGGCATGGCAATATAGCGGGCATACGCAGGCATGAGGTTTCCGCTGCGATCGCGGGCCACGAAGGTCATGACAACCACCCGTCGCGCCCGGTCTTTAAAGGGCTTTCCGGGTTGGCGAAAGTCCTTGTAGCGCGGGTCTTCGCCCCAAATTGCACCTAAGGTAGCCTCCATGGCGTTCCCGGTTGATATTCCGGTCAGGCGAATTCCGTAACGTTCGCCGTAGCCTGCCCAATGCGGTCCGTACTCCTTAGGACGATCGCGAGCCGTAGCGAAACCTGCAACGAATAATCCCGCAGTGAGAGTCGGGGGACCAATCGTCCTGTCAACAAACCAGTCGAAGCGCTGACGCGGCGTGATGGGAACATAAGAGGCGCTATTCGCCAGCGGTGCGTCGGGAGGACTGTTTTGCCCGGGCGGGACTTCCTGGCACGGCGCCAGGATCGCGGCGGCGAAGAAAAAGACCAGTGCCCTGGGGAATAATCTCACGGCAGTTCTCAAGTCGGTCAAGAAGCCAGTTCATCTTAGCAGAGAGCCTTGAACGCTTCACTGCAGGCAGCTCTGGGGAAGCTCGAGAAGAGAGAATTCAGGGCTGAGCCATCGCCCATGCCGGGTTTAGCTGGTGCCGAAGAAGGGACTCGAACCCCCACACCCTTGCGGGTACATGGACCTGAACCATGCGCGTCTGCCAATTCCGCCACTTCGGCAAAAGTGACTGGGCGGCGATCCTTGGATCACCGTTTAAGGAAGAACTCCGACTAATATTTTACAGGGGCGTGCCTTAGTGTCAAACGTGGCAAGCTTGATTTTTCGTGATGGCCACGGTTTAGACCAAAGAGCAAGGGCCCTGGAGCATCCAACGTATTGAGGAGGATCACGTGAGCGAAGTATCCCGGGAGAGTTCGGCAAAGCGGCCGGAGGAAGTCACTCGGCAACTTCGCAGCCTCGCCCACGACCTGAGCAACTCGCTCGAAACCATCCTGCAGGCGGCGTACCTTTTAAGGCAAGCGAACTTGGACGAGAATTGCAGGAAATGGACGAAGCTCATCGACGCCGCCGCCAATGATGCCGCCCGCCTGAATCGTCAGATCAGGGAAATCCTCAAGGCGCAGAGCTAATCGTCCGGGAAATCGAACCGGGGAGAACTCGACCTATCCTTCCAACCTCGCGTTCATTGTGATGTTTGCGTTGAGGACTTTGGAAACCGGACAGCCGCTCTTGGCGTTTTCTGCTGCCTTCTGGAAAGCTGCAGGATCTGCTTTCGGAACGCGACCCACGACATCCAGATGAACGGCGGTAATCGTCCAGCCGGAGTCGAGCTTGTCCATGGTAAGGGTGGCCGTGGTCTCGATGCTGGAAGGAGTGAGGTTCGCGTTTCCCAGCTGGGCCGAAAGCGCCATAGAGAAACAGGCGGCGTGTGCTGCCGCGATGAGTTCTTCCGGGTTCGTCCCGGGTGCGTTTTCGAAACGAGTGGTGAATGAGTACGGGGTATTGTTCAAAATCTGGCTGGATGAAGACACTGAACCTTTGCCATCTTTCAGGCCGCCCTTCCAGATTGCGCTTGCTTTGCGTTGCATTCGTCTCTCCTCTGTGATGTGGAATACTCAGCTATTGTAGATGGAGATCTGAGGAGATGTCAGGTTGGCTGGAGCGGTTGCAGATCAGTAGAAATCCGAACAGCTCAGGTAGAATCCGCATTGCGGACAGCTCAATTTGCAAGCACGCTCGCGGAGTTCCGAAGAGCAATTCGGGCAGAAGCGCGAAGGATGGAGCTGATTTGATGAGGAAGCTGACAGTGGGTGGGGACCTGCCGATTCGGTCTGTGGTTGTCTCATTAAGCGCAGACTACCTCTGCGTTGCGACTGTCACAAGATGACTCTTAAGAGACCGCGCCTATGCGACTTTGCCGGCACCCAGCCGGACATCATCCTGGAGAGGGACACTGCTGCTCCAGCAATCGGCGGTGATCAGCCACACGCCCAAACGGCGCCAGGTACGGAGATATTTGCCACGATCGGCGATGATGTTAGTGCCGCGCCGGATGGTGACGCTGTAGCGTCCAATTTCAACCGCCATGTCTGCCGAGGAGTCCACGCGGGTTGTTTCAAAGCGCAAATCCTCGTATCCGTTGTCGCCGAATTCGCGTAGCACTCGTTCAATCGGCTTCACACCCTGGGAAGACTCGCGATGAGGGGGCATGAAAACTGCGTCGGAGTTGAACAGGGCGGCGGCGTGATCGTAATTACCGGTATTAAAGGCGGTACAAAAGTCCTGGGTAAAGCCTCGCAGCATCGACTCCACGTCCCGAATGGGGCCGGGGTCAGACACACCTGAAGAAAGGGCCCGGTACATCAACTACCTCCTGGGGGGAACAGGATTGCTTACGGCCATTTCCGCCTCGGGCAAGAGTCCGAAACGGCCAATGCATCTGGCATTCTAGCGCAAATTTCCGTGATGGCAAGTGAATGCTCAAAAAATTTTCGCTGATTACTTCTGACTCTGGAGCAGTATCATGTGCTCGGGAAAGATTGGTTGCCAGAATTGGCGGAGAGAGATATGTACTTTGAACAGTTTTACTTGGGGTGTTTGGCCCATGCTTCCTACCTGCTTGCCTCCAATGGGGAGGCGGTCGTAGTTGATCCGCAACGGGATGTCGATGTTTATTTGAAAGCGGCGGAAGGGCAAAGGGTCAGTATTCGCCACATCTTCGAAACGCATCTTCACGCCGACTTTGTTTCCGGCCACAAAGAACTGGCGGCGCGAACCGGCGCGAAAATTTACATTGGCGCGCGTGCAGGAGCCACTTTCCCACATGTCGACGTGCACGATGGTTTTCAGTTGCGAGCGGGCCGGATTCTGATTTCGGTGCTCGAGACCCCCGGACACACTCCGGAGAGTGTCTGTTTAGTGGTTACGGACGAAGAGAAATCCGCCGAGCCGTGGGCAGTTCTAACTGGAGATACGCTTTTCATCGGTGACGTGGGCCGGCCGGATCTTTCGAAGACGCACACCCCTGCGGAACTTGCGGGCATGCTCTATGAAAGCCTGAATAATAAACTGCTCAACTTGCGGGACAATGTGCTCGTTTATCCTGCACATGGAGCCGGTTCGCTCTGCGGCCGCAACATGCGCGCTGAGCGTTCGTCCACCATTGGGGCGGAGCGGCTTACGAATTACGCGTTACAGATCAAGAGCCGAGACGAGTTTGTTCGGCAACTGACTTCCAACCTCCCCACCCGCCCTGATTACTTCCTGCAAGATGCGGAAATCAACCGTGCGGGCGCGCCAGCGCTTTCTGATTTGCCGGAGCTGCAGCCGTTGTCAGCAGCAGATGTGATGTCGTTGATAAACGAAGGAGCCATAGTGCTGGACGTGCGCTCAGGCGAGCAGTTTGCTGCCGGGCACGTGCCGGGGTCGATCAACATTGCACTGAGTGGACAATTTGCCTCCTGGGCGGGCACGCTGCTTGGACTCTCAGTGCGGCCGGTGCTGATTGCAAATTCGCCAGAACAGGTTGCAGAAGCTCGAATGAGGCTGGCCCGAGTTGGCATCGAAGAAGTACGCGGATACCTGGGGGGCGGAGTTGAAGCATGGAGAAACGCCGGCTTGCCTTTTGCGGAGTTGCCGCAGATTAATGTCCAGGCTCTTGATGAGCGCTCGCGGGCGGCGCAAACCAGCGTGCTGGATGTGCGACGCGAACCGGAGTGGCAAGCGGGACATATCGAGGGCGCGGTTTGGTGGCCGCTGGATAATTTCAAAGTGTCAGCACCGGAGATCGATCGAAGCGCGCCGATCGCGGTGCATTGCAAGAGCGGATATCGCAGCATGATTGCGTGCAGTCTGCTGCAGCGCGCTGGATTCCGGAATGTCACGAATGTGATCGGCGGATTTGACGCCTGGCTGCAGGCCAAACTCCCCGTCGAGAGCGGAAGTGCGGTGGGAGTGTAGCCCTGTTTCTGAGTTTTCCCTTTCTGAGGATCACGCAATATCAAACTCGATAACAGTTGTCGTCCCGAAGTTCCGCCATCCGTGTAGCGGGCGACGGGACGCACTCGAGGAATCTGCTGATTGGCCACTCGAAAAGCAGGTTTCTCGACTCCGTGAGATTGTCCGCAAGCGGGCAATCTCGCTACGCTCGAAATGACAAGCTGGGTAGGGGTCGAGGTGTTCACGTAAGAGAAAGCAGTTTTTCTACCCCTGTTTTTCTCCGCGGCGCATGTGGAGATAGGCTCGAATGAATGGCTGGAGATCACCGTCCAGCACCCGATCCACATCCCCAACTTCCGTCTTGGTTCGATGATCCTTGATCAGGCGATAGGGCTGAAGTACGTAAGAACGAATCTGCGAACCGAAGTCGATGTCGAGCTTGGAATCTTCGATCTTTTTTGTCGCCTCCCGCTTCTTTTCCATCTCGTGTTCGTACAACTTTGAACGCAACATGCTCATGGCGCGATCGCGATTCTTATGTTGCGAGCGCTCGTTCTGGCAACTGGCCACCAGTCCGGTAGGAATATGCGTAATGCGCACGGCTGAGTCGGTGGTGTTAACGTGTTGGCCGCCCTTGCCGCTGGACCGGTAAGTATCCACGCGGATGTCTTCCGGCTTGATAACGACTTCAATGCTGTCGTCAATTTCTGGTGAGACGAAAACGCTCGCAAATGACGTGTGCCGCCGCTTGGCCTGATCGAAGGGCGAAATGCGCACCAACCGGTGCACGCCGATCTCGCTGGTGAGCAGGCCAAAGGCATATTCGCCATTCACCGCAAACGTTGCTGACTTCAGGCCTGCTTCTTCGCCGGGCTGGTAATCGTACAAAACAGTTTGGAAACCCTGCCGCTCCGCCCATCGCAAATACATGCGCAGCAGCATGTCAGCCCAATCCTGGGATTCAGTGCCACCCGCGCCGGGATGAATCGTCACGATCGCATTGCGCGCATCGTTTTCACCGGAAAGCAGCGTTTCTGTTTCGAGGTGGTCGACTCTCTCTCCAAGGGAATCGATTTCGCGCCGCAGTTCGGCATCGACCGATTCGCCTTCGTGAGCCAGTTCGAAGTAAGCAGAAATGTCGTCGCTGCGCCGCACCAGGTCGGCCTCTGTGGCCAACATATCTTCCAGGCGCTTCTTCTCGCGCATTACCTGCTGGGATTTTTGGGGATTCGACCAGAAGTTCGGATCGGCGGTCTGCTTCTCGATCTCGGTTAACTGCTGGCGCAGCTTGCCGGCGTCAAAGGTACTCCCGAAGTTCGCGGACTTTGTCTTTCAAAACCCCGTATTCCTGTTCCAGTTCTTCAACCATCGCTATCGCTCTGCCTTTTCGCGGATTGAGAAGCGCAGGATCAGCGCTCCTGCACAAATTATCGCACACAGATACGCGAACCAATCGCCGTGACGGATGTAGAACGTGGTCGCGTTCGACAGAGCATAGGGAGCTTGCAAAGCGGTACGCACCTTGCGCGGCACACTGGCGACGATTCTTCCATAAGGATCGATGGAAGCCGTGACGCCGGTATTCGTGTCACGCAGCAGCCAGCGGGAGTTTTCCACGGCACGCATGCGGGCTTGCTTGAGATGCTGCGCATAGGCGCCGCTATCGCCGTACCATCCGTCGTTGGAAACGTTCACCAGAACCTGTGCTCCCTGCACGGCGAACTGGCGAACTTCATCGGGGAAGATGGATTCATAACAAATGAACACACCGAGTTTCGTGCCATCCGCCTGCAACGGCATGCGAGAGGTGCCGGGCGAGAAATCTCCGACTTCTTTGGTGAGACCTCCGGCAAACGCGAACAGACGTTTAAAGGGTACGTATTCGCCGAAAGGGACGAGATGAACCTTGTCATAGCGCGAAAC
>Ga0187771_10001619_pt1 | contig 15209 bp, 17 predicted proteins | sample 0116_SJ02_MP15_1_FD_133139 | JGI IMG/M metagenome (GOLD analysis project Ga0187771, IMG submission 133139) | Tropical peat soil microbial communities from peatlands in Department of Meta, Colombia - 0116_SJ02_MP15_10_MG | ecosystem: Environmental > Terrestrial > Soil > Wetlands > Peat | place...
GGGATGGATCACTGAGGTGGTCATTGCACGCACGGTGATCACATTTATTTCTCAAATAAAACCTGTTGAAGCATGTAGTGCATACGAAGAGGGACCTGAAAAAGGGGTGAGGGAAGGGTCGTAATGGACGTTACAAAAATTGACCATTGGGCGGCAAGCGGCACCGGTCCTCTTCATCGTTCATCACCGGCAGCCAAGTTTATATTTCTGCTACTCGTTGTGGCTGCCGCGGTAATGTCTAAAAACCCGTACCCCTTGATCGTGGGTTATGGAACGCTAATCGTGGTGGCCGCTCTATCAGGTCTTCCGTGGTCCAGAGTCTCAGTACTTTCATGGTATGCGGCAGTGTTTGCCTTGCTATACAGCTTGAGCATCCGAGGGGGGATCTGGTCCCATCTCCTTTTTATCGTCAAGGCGATTACGCCCTCCTGTGCAATGCTGATGTTTATTGTGAGTACCCCTTATCCCAGAATATTTTCCTTGATGAGCTTGGTGCTTCCCGAGATGATTGCAGCGGGCTTGTTCATGACCTACCGGACCCTATTCATTCTTCTCGACATGATGGATAATTTTGCAGTGGCAATTCGGATCCGCGGCGGTTTTTCACCGGGGAGCTTGTATAAGAATGGCGCTAACATATCGAGGGGCATAGCAATGCTGCTTGTGCAGGCGGTGGAGCGAGCATCGCGCATTTATGCAGTAATGGCAGTGAGGGGATACAGCGGCAGCATGGCGGAAAAGAGCACCCTTCGGTTTCACCGTACAGATTGGCTTCCTCTCGCTACCGGTGCTGCAGTGCTTTTGCTCGTAATTTTCTGGAAATGATCAAATAGCGAATGGTCAGTTCACCAATAAAACTCATGATAGATAGGGATACAAATCGTCAGGAACGCGCTGATGATGTCATTGTCAGTGTCAGTTGCCTTAAACATGTCTATCCGGATACCACCGAGATCCATATCTGCGGTCTTGATTTTGTGGTAAACAAGGGAGAGCGAGTCGTTGTGCTCGGTGGTAATGGCTCCGGGAAAACGACGTTGCTTTTTCATATTCTTGGCTTGCTCAAACCGGATGAAGGCAGTGTCAAAGTATTCGGGATCAACCCGGCGGAACAGTACAATACTATTCGGGAGCGGATTGGCGTTCTTCTCCAGAATGTGGATGACCAGATTCTTTCCCCAACGGTCTGGGATGATATCTCATTTTCTCCTCGTAACTATGGTTATGGAAAAGATGAAATATCCAGAATGGTTGAACAAATCATCTCCGAGCTTGGGATACAACATCTGCGTGATAAGATCTGCCACTATCTTTCTGGTGGAGAGAAAAGAAAAGTAGCTCTTGCAGGCGCGCTCGTCATGCGACCCAAGTTGTTGATCCTGGACGAACCATTCGAGGGGCTTGACAACCGCTCTCGCACCGAACTCGTTACACTTCTCAATGCGTATAACCAGGCAGGAATGACGATCATCATGTCGACCCACGACTTGAACCTGGTGGCGTCGTTTGCAGACCGGGTATACGTGCTTGCCCGCGGACGTGGCGTCATTTCCGCAGGTACGCCATCTGCTATTTTTATGCAGGCGGATGCACTCAGGGCGACGAACATAGATCCGCCACTTCTCACAGAACTGTTTATCAGACTGAGAGAACGGGGCGTTTCTGTCGAGGTCCCGGTGCTCATTGACCAGGCAGTGGAGGATTTGATCCGCATCATCAGGAAGTGACAGACCGGCTAAAAAAGCCGAAACGACAGACGGAGGGACAGGGCATGCCGCAAAGTAGCTTGGAACAGAGAAAAGGTACGATGATTCTTCTGATTTCACTGCTGATGGTCATTGCTGTTCTCATTGGCGGGGATGTCGGCTACTTTACTGCGCGCAATGATCAACGGGCGTTTCTCTTGTCGCTCGGCCTGGTCCCGATTATCCTGCTCCTTTCATACGTTCTTTATAAAAAAACGATTTTCCCATATTTTCGTCAACTGGCGGACTCTAACCTTGAACTCCATATCAAGCAGGAGGAACTGCTGGATACCAAGGACGATTTATTTATTAAGTTTCTTGGCATCTACGACGTCAACTATGCTGCAAATTCCCCCCGACTTTTCTCAGACCGGCTTACGGATGTCGCTGATATCACAGCCCGGGTCATGGAGGCCGATGCATGCTTCATTTTTCTCTATGACAAAAAAAAGGACGAATTAGCTCTTGCGGCAACCAACGGGGTGCAGGTCGGGGCAATCGGAAGGGTTCGTATTTCGCTCGGTGATGGTATAGAAGGATGGGTCGGCAGGAAGCTTGACCCGCTCATGCTGAAGGACCTTCATGCTGACGCCCGTTTTCGGGAAATACCCGGTTTGGCACTTGGTGATTATACATCGTCATACTGCTTACCGCTCTTTGTGTATTCAAACGATTCGTTGGTCGGGCTCATGGAAGTATTCTATCGTAAAATTAAGAATTTTTCTGACGAAGAAATAAATTTTTTTACAACACTCTCAGGCTTACTTTCCACGACCGTGCAAAACGAACAAATGCAGGTCGAACTACGGAAAATGAATATCGAACTTGAGCAATGGATCAATGAAAAAACCGAGGAATTTCGGGCCTCGGAAGAACGTTACCGGACACTCGTTGAGAATGCCAGTGAATCGATTTTCCTGCTCGCCGATAACGGGGACATTGTCTTTGCAAACGAGCAGGCTGCGCGCTTCTCCGGATACGCTAAGTACGACCTCCTGCATAAAAACTTATTCGAACTTTTTATTGATCCCCCAACATCCAGAGAAATGGTTGCAGAACTGCTCCAGGGGCGACAGGCAGTAAGACATGCAGAATTACGGAAAGCCGACGGCTCCATGGTTCCTGTGGCAATCAGTGCGGTGGTACTATCGCTCATGGGGAAACGTTTTTTCCAGTCGGTTGTTCATGACATATCTTCCGAGGCCAGTCTTGAAAAACTCTTAAAAGAAAAAGATCTGGAAATAGCTACTCTTAAGGGAAAACTCGGCATTATGAAGTAACCGGCAGTATATCCTTTCGACCTTCCCCATTTTAGCCTTTACAGTCACAGAGGCATGTGGTATAAATTATGCATATAACTTATGTTAATTACTAACCAATCTTTATTTATATGAAAGTCATACAGGTAGTTAAGACTATTGCCGTACTGTTTGTTCTAGCCGCGGTAGTATATTGTGGTTACCTTCTTTTTCGGGGTACGAATATTACCGTACCGATTCTCTTCAAACCCGCTGCAGGAGAACGGTTGCTGCTAAGCATGGATGGTTTTCAGTTCTCGCAGGCCACCGGTACGAAAACAACCTGGCAGATGGTTGCCAGAAATGCCGATCTCTATGAAAATAAGCAAGCGAAGCTAAAAGAGATAGAAATCACCTTTAATAGTCCTGATAATAGTAGACAGGCAAGACTCCTTGGCGAAACCGCGACCATGGATACCGTTACCGGGGATGCATCCGTTCATGGAGATACAAAAGAAGTCAGGATCATTACGAGTGACGGATACCTCTTGAAGACGAACTCGCTTTTCTGGAAGGCTGGTGAACAACTTGTCTGGACGCCGGAACCATTCAAGTTACTAGGCCGCGAGATTTATCTCGAGGGAGTGGGCCTTTCTGCATATGCGGATATGCGATCACTTGTGGTGAAGAATCATGTCATGGCAGTGTTGCAAGAATAATTGGCTTATCATCCCGATAGTCAGTCTGCTCATAAGCACCGCTAATGCGGCACCGAAAGCGGAGATAAACACCCGCGAACCGATTGTGATCACCTCAGGACACATGGAGGCTGAGAAACTCGGCGATAAAGTTACTTTTACAGGCAATGTGACACTCAAGAAAGAGGACATGACGCTAACGTCGGACATCGTGATCGTGTATTATGACACCGGGTCGAAAGAGGTGCGACAAATCGATGCGCACGGCAACGTTGTGGTGCATAAGGATAGCCGGGTTGCGTTTTCGAACGATGCCTCCTACTACAGTCATGATGAAAAAATTGTTCTGACCGGAGATGCACGAATCATAGAAAAAGAGAACCGGCTTGGCGGGAAAAAAATAACGCTTTTTATGCGGGATGACCGCAGTTTGGTCGAGGGTGGAAAAGTTTTACTGTATGAGGAGAAGCAGGATGCGTTGCGCGGTGGCTTGAAAGATAAGTGATCTCGAAAGGGTTCCATGCACTCACTTGAAGCAAAAAAGTTAGAGAAAAGCTACCGCGGAAGAAAAATTGTGCGTGGTATCAGCCTGCAGGTGAACCAGGGCGAGGTTGTCGGTCTCCTTGGCCCGAATGGTGCCGGGAAAACGACGACTTTTTATATGGTAGTCGGTCTCGTCAGGCCAGACCAAGGAAGGGTACTTCTTAACGAGAGGGATATCACAAAGATGCCGATGTATCAACGGGCGCGCAACGGCATCGGTTATTTGCCACAGGAGCCATCGGTATTTCGCAGGCTAACAGTAGCAGAGAACCTGATGGCTATCCTTCAGACGATGGACCTGACAACCGTCGAGCAAAAGGAGCGGCGTGATCAACTCCTGCAGGAACTGGGCATCTCTCATCTTGCGAACAGTAAAGCCTACACACTATCGGGAGGAGAGCGCCGTCGCGTGGAGATAGCCCGTGCACTCACCCTGTCCCCGAAATTTATTCTGCTTGATGAACCCTTTGCTGGAATTGATCCCTTGGCAGTGCAGGATATCCAGGGAATTATTTCACTTTTAAGAGACAAGATGATCGGTATCCTCATTACCGACCACAATGTCAGGGAAACGCTTGCAATAACCGACCGGGCATATATCATCAGCGATGGGAAAATCATCGAGGCAGGAACAGCATCGGAAATCACCGCGAGCCAGCGAGTAAGACAGTTTTATTTGGGTGAAGCTTTTCGGTTATAATAAAAAGGAGAAAACGAGGTCGTAATCCGGGGAACAGGGGCTAATGGCGAGAAATAATCTGAGAAGTTCTCGGGGATTTCTTTATCTTTAGGAAGCCGCTAGGTCCTGGCTCTCTCTGCCCAGTAGGACTGGTCTCTGGATTCAGCCTTTGTAGTGATCATGGAAGCGCGACTCGAATTAAAACTTTCGCAAAAACTGATCATGACGCCTCAGCTTCAGCAGGCCATCAAACTGCTGCAGCTGTCACGATTGGAACTGGTCCAGTCGATTTCGCAAGAGCTCATCGAGAATCCGGTGTTGGAAGAGGTGTCTACGGATGCTTCGGAAGATGAAGCACCGGAGGGTGAGAACGCTTCGCCTTCTGATCAGCCATCGTCTTCAGAGCAAACGACAGAGAGCGCTGCAGAACCGGATCATGCTGCAGAGCTTAAAAGCGATCTTGAGGTCGGCCCTCAATGGGACGAGTACATGAACGAGCTGGGAGACGGCCGTGATTACGGCAGTTTCGAAGCAGATGACAAAGAACTCCCTTCCTATGATCAGACACTCACGCGCCTTCCTACCTTAAGCGATCATTTGTTATGGCAACTTCACCTGTCCACGTCGGACCCCAATCTGGTAAAAGGCGGCGAGTGGATCATCGGCAACCTCGACGACGATGGTTATCTTCGTGCCTCACTCGATGAGATTGCGCAGCAGTCCGGGATAACTCTCGCCGAAATGGAGCGGTCACTTGCCCTGATCCAGAATTTCGAACCTTCAGGGGTAGGCGCGCGCGATCTGCGTGAATGTCTGCTCATCCAAGCCAGGCAACTCGATATGCAGGGCACATTGGTCGAAAAGATCATTGACGCATATCTGCCGGACCTGGAGAAGCGGAAGTATCCCAATATAGCAAAGGCTTTGGCCATCACGCCCCAGGAAGTGATGGAGGCGGCTCAGATCATAATCCATGAACTGGAGCCGAAACCGGGACGCCCTTATCTTGCTTCTGACACGAACTATGTAGTTCCGGACGTGTACGTTGTCAAGGTGGAGGAGCGGTACGTGGTCCATCTAAATGACGAGGGGCTTCCCCGGGTGCGCATCAACTCCTACTATCGCAAGCTGCTAAGCCAAAAAGACACGATCGATAAGGTGACGAAAGATTACGTAGAAGAGCGGCTCCGGTCCGCTCAGTGGCTTATCAAGGGCATGGAACAGCGAAATAAAACGATTTACAAAGTGGCCGAGAGCATCGTCAAGTTCCAGCTTGAATTCCTCGACAAAGGCATAACGCAGTTGAAGCCGATGGTACTCAAAGACGTTGCCGAGGATATCGGTATGCACGAATCGACGATCAGCCGTGTGACAACGAACAAGTATATGCATACTCCCCAAGGTATTTTCCCGATGAAATACTTCTTTACGACGGGCTTCTCCGCAGGCACTGGGACCGAGATATCCTCGCTGACCGTCAAGGATTCCATCCAGAAGATGATCAAGGAAGAAGACCCATCGGCACCGCTGAAGGACCAGCAGATCGTCGACGCTTTAAAAGCAAGCGGCTTAGACATAGCACGGAGGACAGTGGCCAAGTACCGCGAGGAACTGAGAATACCGCCGACAAGCGTCAGAAAACGTATCGGATAATATCAGGTAAGAAGGTACAGGACGGCACTATTCAACAGGTAATCGGGAGGTCAGTATGCAGGTAAGCGTCATAGGCAGACACATCGAAGTTACAGATGCTCTTAAACAGTATGCAACAGAGAAATTCGGCAGATTGGAGAAGTATCTGCCACCAAAAGTGCAGGCAGTCATTACTCTTTCAGTCGTAAAAAAAGTGCACCACACTGCCGAGGCGGCGATAAAGTCGAATGGCTTGCTGATCCAGGCGTCTGAGGAAACCGAAGAGATGTACTCAGCGATCGACCTGCTCGTTGAGAAGATAGAAAGAAGGGTGAGACGCTATAAGGAGAAATTAGTTGATCATAAACACCATATTTCGGGAAAGACAGAAGGACGAGGGGCGGTGCCAACATCATCACACGCAGAAGACCGCATCCCCCAAATCATCAAGACGAAACGGTTCGACCTTAAACCCATGCAGCCCGAGGAAGCTGTAATGCAAATGGAGCTTTTGGACAAGGAATTTTTCATTTTTTCAAATGCAGGCAACGGGCAAGTCAACGTTATTTACAAACGGAAAGACGGGAATGTAGGCCTTATCGAACCTGCTCGATAAGGAAGGGCCTCAGCGATGGCGACTATTAAGAACCTGCTGCAGGATGACTTGATTCTTGAAGAGATGACCGCGACTGACAAGCCGGGTGTGATACGTGAGTTTGCCAGGCTGCTGGCAACACAGGGCCGCGTGAATAATGAGGAGGAACTTGTGCGCGCCTTGATTGATCGCGAAACACTTGGCAGTACTGGTATCGGAGGAGGTGTCGCCATTCCTCATGGCAAGTTAAAAAGTATCACGGATATGATCGTCGCATTCGGTCGCTCGCGCAGCGGGGTGGATTTTCAAGCGGTTGACGGCAAGCCTGTTTACCTTTTTTTTCTGCTCTTGACGCCCCATAATATGCCGAATGAGCACCTAAAAACGCTTGCTCGGATATCCCGAATACTCAAGAATCAAATTTTGCGAGAGAGCTTGCGGCGCGCTTCGCTCCGTCAGGAGTTGCAGCGCCTGATTTGCGAAGAAGACAGTAAATATCCCCAGCCGCAGGCTGTACCGCTGAAATGACAACCAAAGTCAAAGATGTGATCGACATTGCGACGGTGCTTTCCGGGCATAAAGGCCTCGAAAGGGAAATAACCTCGCCGGAAGTCGTTTCGCCTGACCTGTCAGCCCTCACTCCCTGGAGAGGGGGCGAGTCCAACGTTCTGCATATCCGGCCAAGCCAGCTTACGTACCTGCATTCGCGTCCTCCTGCTGAACGGCGCACGCTCGTTCGTTCACTGATGAGACTGAAACCCGCATGCATCGTCGTGAGCGGCGGCCCCCTTTGCACAGAACTACTCGACAAAGCAGCTTCTTCTGGAATCACTATTTTGAAAACGGGAAGTATCTCGAAGCTGGCAAGGATGCTGCTGAATAGCATGGTACGGAAAATCAGCCTTCACGGCGTCTTGGTGGAGATTTTCGGCCTTGGCACGCTCATAATCGGTGAAAGCGCTGTCGGAAAAAGCGAGGCAGCTCTCGACCTTGTGCTCCGGGGGCACAAGCTGATAGCCGATGATCTTGTCATCCTCGAACATGCTAAAGAGGGTATAAACGGCAAATCAGCCGACCTGGGGACAGATCTGCTGCAAATTCGCGGGCTCGGGATCATCAATGTGCGTGCACTCTACGGCGAGTCTGCGACAGCGGATGCTTCCAGGGTCGGTCTCGTCGTAGAACTGGAGGAATGGAAGGAGGGACAACAGTATAGTCTGGTAGGGCTGCGTGAGCGTCGCTACCGCATACTGGGTGTCAATCTTCCCTACCTGAAGCTGCCGGTGAAACCCGGCCGCAATATGGCCACCCTGATCGAGGTTGCAGCAAGAAACCAGATGCTGAAGAACCGCGGGATATTTACGGCCAGAGACGTGAGCAAACGGCTGCAGAAAAGGCTATCAGGATGAAAGGCACACGAATCATTGTTGTAACGGGACTTTCAGGATCCGGAAGGAGCGCGGCACTGAAGGCTTTTGAGGACATTGGGTTCTACTGTGTCGATAACCTTCCGCTTGCGCTCCTGTCCGCGTTCGTTGAGTTTGCACGGCAGTCGGAAGAGACCATCCGCACGGCAATCGGTATCGACATCAGGGAAAAAGGATTCCCTGAGAACTTCCCGATGCTGTATGGGCGACTCAAAAGCCAGGGCTTTGCTATTGAAATGCTGTTCCTCGATGCGTCAGACCAGACGATCGTGAGGCGTTTCAGTGAAACGCGGAGGCCCCATCCCCTGGGAAAGGGAACGACCTCGCTCCTGGAGGGAATCCGGTATGAACGGGAAGCGCTTAGCGAGGTCAAAAAGATTGCTGACCGGATCATCGATACATCCGACTACACGGTCCATGATTTGCGACAGGCGGTCGAACGGGAATACTCCGCGAGTGACAGCGACCGGCCGATGGTCGTTACGGTCGTCACGTTCGGGTATAAATTTGGTGTGCCCTATGATCTCGATTTACTCTTCGATCTGAGATTTTTGCCGAACCCGCATTTTGTAACGGCGTTGAGGCCGCTAACGGGAGAGGATGTGAGGGTCAGGGAGTACATCATGGACAACCCTGAATCCACGGAATTTCTGAAAAAACTCCTTGAATTTCTCGAATACCTTTTGCCACGGTACCGTCGCGAAGGGAAAAGCTACCTTACCATTGGTTTCGGATGCACGGGCGGCAGACACCGTTCTGTTGCCCTTTCCCTCATGATCGCAGCGCGGCTCAGAGAGAGCGGCTACGATGTAATCGTCAAGCATCGAGACATCGGCATCTAGGAGTTTGCCGGGTCTCTTGAGTTGTCTAAATCGAACCTGTTAGGGGATCACGTCAGCAGTTTTTTCGGTTTGCGTATTTCCTCAGACTTATTGAAAGGAGACAGCAGCATGATTGGACTGGTAGTGGTTTGTCATGAGGATATGGGCGCTGAACTTGTGAAAGCCGCCGAGATGATTGTTGGCAAAATCGAAGCCGTGGAAACCGTCAGTGTTAAGCAGGAAAGCGCACCCGAACTGCTCCGAGACGAGATTCAGGCCGCGATAAAAAAAGTTGATCGAAACAAAGGCGTTATGCTGTTCACGGACATGTTTGGAGGAACGCCGTCCAATATCGCCTTGGCCTTCTTAGGAGAGACCATTGAGGTGGTGACCGGCGTTAATCTTTCTATGCTCATTAAATTTGCGAATCATCGGGACGAAAAAACGTTGCACGATCTTGCAAAACTCGTACAAGACGCCGCCCAGAAAAGCATCGTTATTGCAAGCCAGATTTTAAAAGGGAAGAAGTAACCATGGTGGAAGGACTATTGTCCTGCATGGAGACGCGGCGTATGGTAGTCACCTGAGGATATCAGCGCGGGAAACCCACCATGCATAAGCCGCTGGAATACATCACAGACCGTTGCTTTCAAGCAGAGAGGACATTTTTTTTGCAAAAAGACATATCGCGATGATTGTGCTCAGCAGAATAGACGACCGATTGATCCACGGCCAGGTGGTTGAAGGGTGGGTAAATTTTCTCAAGGCTACCTGCATCCTTGTTGCGGACGATGTTGTCGCGTCAAACACGTTGCAGCGCTCTATCATGGAGCTGTCGGTTCCGCAAGGCCTTAAGGTTTTTATCGGCCGTGTTGAGGAAGTCTGCGAACAAGTGCTCGCCAAGACACTTGATGCGGAGAGGGCCATTCTCCTGTTTTCGAATCCAAGTGATGTGTTACGGGCTATTAAGGACGGACTTGAATGCCATGCCATAAACATAGGCGGAATGCATTATGTGCCCGGCAAGCGAAAACTCATCGATGTTCTTGCAGTGAATGAAGTGGACATCGAAGCCCTTAAGGAAATTGCTGCACGGGGGATCAAAATTGACGTTCAGGCGGTCCCGACACAGCGTCCGCGTCCGCTGGAAAAAATCTTTTCCGTCTGTTCAGTTGCGGAGAAGCATAAATAACTTAAAAATTGCGGTGAGTTGACTGCACCGTGCTGAAGTAGAGATTCACGGCTCGGTGCAGATTGTAAATTACCCCTCACCATGATTTGAAAAGGACTGCATGCCCGTTTTTGATTTACATATGATCGCTGCCATCGTCGTAATATCAATCGTCGGCGGGCTCCTCGGTCTTGACAGGACGGCAGTGGGACAGTTCATGGTGTCCCAGCCGCTCGTTGCGGGGCCATGCACGGGATGGATGCTGGGAGATGCGACGGCGGGGCTCATAATCGGTATCGTGCTAGAGATGATATGGCTCCTCGACATGCCCATCGGGAACTTCGTGCCTGCAGATGCAACGGTTGTAACCGTGTCGGCTTGTGCTATTGCAATCCTCGGGAAACCCGGCGGAGATACTCTGTCCGTGATCAGTTTCAGCCTTCTCTTGACGACCGTGATGGTGCCCCTAACAATGCAGGCTGACGCTTTTATCCGCAAACGGAACTCCAAGCTGATGGAGAATCTGCTGTCATCGAATGCTGAAAACATGGCTCAAGCGATTGCGCGGGCGCATCTTTCAGGAATTTCTGCTTTTTTTCTGAAGTCGTTCGTGTTGTGTCTTGTAATCATTCCGGCAGGAATCGCGGCGGTTCTGCTGTTTGAACACCTCCCCGGGACGGCACATCATGCGCTCTCTCTCTTTATAAAACTGTTGCCGCTGATCGGGGCCGCTCTGATTGCGCGCAAACTTTCGATTAAGTCGTTCGATCTGTTTCTGATCAGCGGTTTTGTGATTGCTGCGGTTTTCGGGTTCTTATTCCACGTGCCCGTACTTATCGTCTTGCTGCTTACGGTAATTGCGGGCTGGCTCGGTGCCAGGTACAGTGAGCAACGATCGTAAAGGTTTGGGTATATTTGATTTCTTCAGCGTATTCTGGAGATCGCTGCTGCTTCAGGCATCGTGGAGCTTTGATCGCATGCAATCGCTGGGATTCGCCTTTGCCATCGAACCCGTGCTCAGAAAGCTATATCGGGACCGGACCGAATATCAAGAGCGGCTGAAATGCCACATGGAGTATTTCAACACGCAGCCTTACTTTGCTACATTCATCCTCGGAGCTGTAATGCGACAAGAGGAGGACCGCGCAACAGGCAAGGACCGGGGACGGGATGTATCAGGTTTAAAAACTGCGCTGATGGCCCCGTTAGGAGCATTGGGTGACAGTTTTTTTTGGGGAGCGCTCAAGCCATTTGCCGCTATTGTTGCAGTAGCTGCAGGGATGCTGGGATCCTGGTGGGCACCGTTACTGTATCTCGTACTCTTTAACCTATGGCATGTAAGCCTTCGAATTGGCCTTTTAATTTGGGGGTACAGAAGCGGTGGCGATGCAGTGTCGCTGTTAGCCATCTACAACTTTACGAAGATGGCCAGGCTCTTCAAGATCATATCACTCACAGTCCTCGGCAGCATTCTTGGCATGATGCCATTTTGGAGGCCAGAATTCAGGCTCGAATACCCCGTTTCTGAAGTATTCATCGTTGTTTCGTGCATGGCCTTAACGTTTGGCTTGATTGGCATACTCCGGAGAGGCGGTTCTCCGATAAAACTCATGCTTGGACTGGCAATCATCTGTTTGGCACTGGCATATGCAGGAGTTATTAGATGATAAAAAAAGAACTTATGATCGAAAACAAGCTCGGGCTCCATGCAAGAGCAGCTGCTCAAATCGTCAAGACTTCCAACTTTTACACATCGAAAGTTACCATCTGCAAGGATGGGCTGGAAGTCGACGGTAAAAGCATTATGGGCATCATGATGCTTGCTGCTGCAAAAGGAAGCAGCGTTATTGTAAGTGTGCAGGGGAACGACGAAAACGAGGCAGTCGGCGGTCTCGAGAAGCTCTTCAAAGAAAAGTTTGGGGAGAAAGAATAACAGATTGGTTTAACGCTCAAAGTTGGGAATTCTAAGACGGGGCTGCCCTGAGGCAACCTCAGGCAGGAATCGCATGCACGAGAAAATATATCGAGGGATTATCGCTTCTCCCGGTATCGTGATCGGCAGGGTCTATCTGCTCGACAGACAGAAAATAGTCGTTGCGGGACGGCGAATCGAAGACGTAAGCGTCAAAGACGAGATAACACGCTTTAAAAAAGCCGTGGAGCTATCCCGCGGTCAACTGGAAGACCTCAAGAAGCGCATCAGTAAAGGGCTGGGAAAATCGCACCTCTACATCCTCGAAACCCATATTATGCTACTGGAAGATAAGATGCTGGTGGATGGGACAATCAAGCATATCAAGGAATCGTTCCTCAATGCTGAAGGAGCCCTCAAGGAAACGATCAAGGCCATCGGTCTCAAGTTCGATTCCATAGAAGACGAATATCTTCGCGAACGAAAACAAGACGTAGAGCAGGTCGGTGAACGGGTCCTCAGGAACCTCATCGGTCACAAACAGGAGAGTCTTGCCGATATCAAGGAAGAGGCTGTCATCGTAGCCCACGATCTGTCTCCAACCGACACGATCATGATGCGGAAAGATAAAATCCTTGGTTTTATAACTGATGCAGGGAGCAGAACTTCTCACACCGTCATCCTAGCCCGATCTCTCGGCATACCAGCGGCAGTGGGATTAGAGAATATCACTGCCGTAGTCAAGACGGGCGACGTGGTCATTCTGGACGGTGTTCATGGAGTCGTGATTGTTGACCCCGACGAGGAAACCTTCCTCGATTATCTCCAGAGACAGCGCCAGTACAAGTATTTCGAGCAGGAACTGGAAAAGCTCAAAACGCTCCCCGCCGAAACCCTTGACGGACAGGTCATTGAATTGCAGGGAAACATTGAACTGCCAGAAGAAGCGAATGCCACGGTAGAACACGGAGGCGCCGGAATAGGACTCTACCGCACGGAGTTCCTTTTCTTGAACCGGCAGGTCTTGCCTTCAGAAGAAGAACACTATCTTGCCTACCGCCAAGTAGCTGAACGGGCTGCCCCTCACGAAGTAGTGATACGGACACTCGACGTCGGAGGCGATAAGGTCGGCTTCCCTGGCGAATACGACCAGGAAGTGAACCCGGCGCTCGGATTGCGGGCGATTCGTTTTTGCCTTCAGAAACGCGATATGTTCAAAACCCAGCTTCGCGGTATATTGAGGGCCGCGGTGCACGGCAACGTCAAGATTTTGATCCCCATGGTATCGGGCCTCACCGAACTCCGTGAAACAAAAAAGCTGATCCAGGAGGTTAAAACCGAACTTCGTTCAGAAGGCAAGCTTTTTCAAGAAGATCTAAAAGTCGGGGTGATGATCGAGATTCCTTCTGCCGCGCTGATAGCGGATCTTCTTGCCAAGGAAGTGGATTTTTTCAGTGTGGGAACCAATGATCTGATACAGTACACACTGGCGATTGACCGACAAAATGAACACGTTGCGTACATGTATGAGCCTCTCGAACCGGCCGTACTCCGACTGCTCCGGCGCGTGTCAGAAGCAGCTCACCACGCGAATATCCCGCTCGCGATGTGCGGTGAGATGGCGGGTGACCCGTTGTATGCAGCGATCCTGCTCGGTATGGGTTTTCAGCACTTGAGCATGAACGTGGCATCAATACCCTGGGTGAAGCGGATCGTCCGATCTATCCGAATGCAGGATGCCGTAGAGCTCGCAACTCTGGTAATGCAGCAAGCGACAGCCGTGCAAGCGAGAAAAACCGTAGAAAGCTTTTTCGATGAGCGTTTTCCGGATCTGGCAGCCGAGCTGTAGGAAAATCAATCCGACGGTAAACGCAAATAGCTTCAAATACTTGGTGGAAGGGAGCAGTGAGTGCAGAATACGGAAGTTCATGCCAGGGATGCCATCGGCGCAGGCGAGAACGGTCCCAGCATATCGAAAGCGCACGGAGGCAATATTTATAAGGCTGCGAGGCAATTCGGTATCGATCTGGCCAAGATTATGGATTTCAGCTCGAATGTGAATCCCTTGGGGCCTTCATCTCATGCGATAGGAGCTGCAAAGAATGCACTCTCCCAAGTTAATCATTACCCTGATCCGGAGATGGCCGAGCTGAGACGTGCTATTGGCAGGTATTTTGGTGTAAAAGAAACACAGGTGATATGCGGAAACGGCTCAACTGCGCTTATTCACCTGATTCCGCGCGTTTTTCGTCCGGGAAAGGTATTGATCCCAATCCCGACGTTCTCGGAATATGCAGCGGCAGCAGAAAATGTTGGTGCAGAGGTCGTGACGTTTCCTCTTAAGGAGAACGATGGTTTTCGCATCGATCCCGTAGAAATGGCTTTTGCTCTCAATGGCGTGGATATGGCGTTTCTCTGTAATCCTAACAACCCCACCGGCCAGGTTATTTTGAAAAGCGAGATGCTCGAGATCATTAAGTATGCTCAACAGCGGGGAGTGAAATTGGTTCTCGACGAGGTATTTATGGACTACCTGGAGTCCGAATCGATCATCAAGGAAACAGTGCACTCATCTGGTATTATCTGCCTTCGGGCCTTTTCAAAGTTTTTCGGAATGCCGGGTTTCCGCGTGGGATATGCAGTATCCGACGAAACGACTATCGCCACACTGCGGGCGGGCCAAGAACCATGGACCGTGTCTATTCCAGCGGAACGGGCCGCTATGGCAGCATTGGATGACTGGTCCTA
>Ga0187771_10001620_pt1 | contig 15209 bp, 11 predicted proteins | sample 0116_SJ02_MP15_1_FD_133139 | JGI IMG/M metagenome (GOLD analysis project Ga0187771, IMG submission 133139) | Tropical peat soil microbial communities from peatlands in Department of Meta, Colombia - 0116_SJ02_MP15_10_MG | ecosystem: Environmental > Terrestrial > Soil > Wetlands > Peat | place...
AAGCTGGGTTCACTTGGTTGCCTTTGGGAGGGCGTACATCGCGCGCCGCATTCACTCAAACAGCTCCCCCTCCCCTTGTATGCGGCGGTCCCGCGCCGCGCGGGATTATCCCCGCCCAATCTTGAACGCAACTTAGTATGACACCCCCGATCGCAAGTAGTTGAAATTGCAGGGCGTGCTTTTTTTTTCATTTACACTTCACTTTTTTCTTGACAATCCTTCAGTTCACGAAGTACAATATTTCCCGAGTTTGAGCGATCCCGCGCTCCGCGCGGGGCCGCTGCTCACTCGCAAAGCGACCACACGCGTCGCGTCTCTTTGAAAACTTAATATTGATGGCCGTTCGGCTCACGGCTGCTTACTGCGCACCTGTATTACGCCTGAATTTACAGGCGGCGCGCCCGGCAGAACCGGTAAGTCAGCCGCAGACAGAGGTCCGCTCAAGGAAAAGCGAATTTCGAACCGCAGAATGTAGAACGTCCACCCGGAGTAACGACTGGTTTACTTCTACATTCTACATTCTACATTCTACATTCTACATTCGTTTCACCCGTGCTCTCCGTGGTGAAAGGTTATTTTACTTTTGCCTTTTTCCTTTTTACTTTTGCCTTCCCCGCAGGGGGTTTTGCCGCTGTTATCCGCTGTTATTTCGGAAAATAAAGGCCAAAAAAACCAATGAAATCACCTTGTTGGGGGATTGGAAGAGTGAATTTCCCTGTATTAACAGCGATTACAGCGAGAACCCCTCCCCGTCCATCCGTGTCTGAGGATAAGGAATTTGGCTTCCCTGCTCAATCTTCAGTCCTCACGCTTTACGCACTCCTCCATCCTAAGGTGCTCCAAAAAGGCCGAACAGAGCGGCGAGACTTCCCGGTTTTTTCTTTGCGCAAGGAAAAAGGGCCTCTGGATACGGATTTCTTTCAGAGGCACTTCACAGATACTGTTTCTTTCGATCTCTTCCTTCACCGCAAATGATGAAATTATGGAAATCCCGATCCGCGCCTTTATGGCTTCCCTTACCGCTTCGGTGCTGCCCATCTCGGCAACCGTATTCAAAAGGGACGGAGAAAATCCGGCCGCATCCAGCGCCTGGGCCATCACCATGCGGGTCCCCGAAGATCTTTCACGCAGGACGAAGGGCGCCCCGGCCAGCTCGTCCAGCGCCACGCTTTCGCGCCCTTCCCACGGATGTCCCTTATAGACGGCCAGCACCAGTTCATCTGAATAAATCTCTTCGAGCAGGATCCTTTTTTCTTCCCACCTCGCGCCGATTATCCCAAACTCGACCCTTCCGTCGAGAATCATTCGGACGACTTCGCCGCTGCTGCCAATCTTGAGAGTAATCTGGATCGAAGGGTAGCATGCCTTGAAAGTTCCAATGAGCCTTGGAAGTATATAGGTGCCTGGAATTGTGCTCGCCCCCGCATGCAGGACGCCGGAGAGGTTGCCTTTGAATTTTCCGATGGCTTGCACCGCTTTATCCCTGAGCTGGATTATCTCGCGGGCGTACCTGTAGAGGACCTTGCCCGCAGGAGTTGGCAGGATTTCGCGTCCCAGACGGTCCAGGAGTTTTTCTCCCAGCGACTCCTCCAATGCCCGGATATGCTCGCTTACCGTCGGCTGCGTGAGGCTAAGGGCCTCAGCCGCTTTGGTGAAACTTTGAAGGTCTATGACCTTGCACAAAATCATCAGCCTGTGAATGTCCATCTGCTTCTATAATCCCCCTCTATTTGCTCCAGTTCAAGGACTTTCGCTTCCCATTGGCCTCCCAGTTCGTCAATCCTGGCCTGCGCCTCCCGGTATCGGGATAGAATCTCCACGGCCAGGCTTCCCTGCCTGTAAGTCTCGGCGTCTGCAAGCATCCCCCGGAGGCGTTCGAGTTCGGCGTGGCAGGCATCGAGGTCCCGTTCGATACTTTCGATCAGGTCCTGAACTGGTTTCTTGGCCCGGAAGAGCTCGTTTCTCCACTCGGCCTCCGCTCGTTTCTGGGCGGTGCGCGATCTCTGGCCCGAACTTTCCCTCTGGGGTTTTTCGTCTGCACCTTGACGTGCACCCTCAAGGCGGGCCTTCCAAATCTGCTGGTAGTCGTCATAGTTGCCCGGAAAAACATGTATCTCACCCGATTTGACCACCAGTATCTTGTTTGCCACAGCGTTTATGAACCGCCGGTCGTGGCTGATAAAGCAGATTGTCCCCGGGAATTCGCCTAGCGCTTTTTCTACGACGACCCTGGATGAAATGTCCAGGTGATTCGTTGGCTCGTCGAGAAGCAAAAAGTTTGGCCGTTGAAGAAGCAATTTGCAAAGTACAAGGCGCGCCTTCTCCCCTCCGCTCAGCACCGCCGTTTTTTTCAAAACGTCCTCGCCGTGAAAAAGAAAGGCTCCCAGGAGTCCCCGCAATTGTGTCTGCAGCATGTCGCCGCACACGCACAGCGCTTCCTCGAATACCGTAGCGTCGGGATTTAGCTGCTCCCATAGATGCTGCGCATAATAGCCGGCTGTCGTATGGAACCCGGCTGACCGCACCCCGGAGCTCGGCTCGATAACCCCCGCGAGCATCTTCAGTAAAGTGCTCTTTCCGGCCCCGTTTGGACCAAGAAAAGCAATCTTGTCCCCCCGCTCTATGATTAGGTCTATCCCTGAATAAACGTTTGTCTCGCCGTACGACTTGCCTGCCTTCCGCAGTTCGATGACTCTTTTCCCGGATCGGGCGGGTGGAGGAAATGAAAAATGGATTTGCGACTCCACTGCGGGAGCTTCGACCTTGTCCATTTTTTCCAGCATCTTTATGCGGCTTTGCGCTTGGCCGGCCGTCTTCTTGTCGTACCTGTTCCTGTCTATGAATCTTTCCAGTTGCCTGATCCGGTCCTGCTGGTTTTTATAAGTTGCCAGGCTCACTTCCATGCGCTTCGCCTTCTCTTCGAGGTAAAAATCATAGCCGCCGGCATACTCCTGGAGCACCCCCTGCTGGATTTCGATTATGCGCTCGATGGTTTTGTTGAGAAAGGCGCGGTCGTGCGAGACCACCATGAAAGCCGACGAGCAGTCCAGAAGGTAGTCCTCCAGCCACAGGAGGGACTCCAGATCGAGGTGGTTCGTCGGTTCGTCGAGAAGCAAAAGCTCAGGTTCCGATAAAAGAAGCCTCCCCAGCTCAAGGCGCATCACCCAGCCCCCGCTGAGGTCCGAGACGGGAATTCCAAACTGGTCCGTCCTGAACCCGAGACCTTCAAGGATTTTTTCCGCTCTCGCCTCAAAGTCGTATCCTACTAGGTGTTCGACCTTTTCGAGCACGATGGCTTGCCGGGTTGCAAGGCTGGTCAGAAGCTCACGATCCGTTTCGCTGTCCAGATCCCGCTGGATCGACTCCAACTCGGTCCGAAGCTCCTGCGCCTCTTCATGGACATCGGTTGCCCGGGCAAGAACCGACTTGCCACGCGCCGGAACCACTTCCTGCGGAAGGTGTCCGATTCGAAGCCCCCGGGTCCTGGTGACATTGCCGGAATCGGGCTCGATTGAGCCGAGCAGTATTTCGAACAGCGTGGATTTCCCTGAGCCGTTCGCACCTATGAGGCCGATCCTCTCGCCCGGATGTATGTGAAGCGATACCTTGCGGAATAGCTCCCTTTTCCCCAGATATTTGGAGACCTCGTTTACGGCAAGCAACTAAGGGGCTCCCTGAAAAGCAGTGTACAATGGCACAGAAAAGAAAATCCTCCCGGGCTGCTTGAGAAAGAGGGCAGATCCGGCTCCTTTGCAAAATCGGCAATGTTATCAATTCGCTATTCTAACTTCAAAAACCGGCTATCGCGAAAACTTTTTGCAGTGTTATCCTGCGCTAAAAAATTCCGTTGACAAAACGAGACGAAAGTAGAACACTCGTATAAAACATTTGTTTGGAACACGAATTCCAAACTAACGTTTGGCTCTTGCTACCGGGCTTGGAGATGGCAGGCGGCTCAAAAAATTACGAGGACACGAAGGCAAGACTGCTTGAGGCGGCCGGAGAGGTTTTTGCGCGGTACGGCTTTCGTGTGTCCACTGTCAGACAAATCTGCAACCGTGCCCGCACTAACGTGGGATCGGTCAACTACCACTTCAGGGACAAAAAGGGTCTTTACGCCGCAGTCTTCCAGTATTCGCTCCAATTGGCGACAAACAAGTATCCGCCCGATTTGGGGATCACACAGGAAGCTGCGCCGGAGGAAAAACTTCGAGCGTATATTCACTCGTTTCTTTTGAGCCTGATGGCCGAAGGTCTGCCCGCCTGGCACGGGAAGCTCATGGCGCGGGAAATCGCCGACCCCAGCGGTGCCCTTGACGATGTGTTGGAAAATTCGATCCGCCCTCTTCATACATACCTGGCCGGTATAGTCAGGCAGCTGATGCACGAACAAAGGTCCGCCGACGCAGAGGAGAGCCATGATGCCTTCCTCAGCTCGCTCAGCATTGCTGGACAATGTTTGCACTATCACATCGCAAGGCAATGGATTGAGGCTCTGCGGCCGCGGAGTTTCGACCCAATGCGCATCGAACAGGTTGCCGATCATATCACCCGGTTCTCTTTGGGCGGCATTCGAGAGCTCGCGGCTGGAGCATCTTCGATGATCGGCAATCTGTCGAAGTCTACCGGGAATATTAGCAGTTTGACCGGTACCAAATCCAACTCCGATCACCGGCTCGAGGCGGTTATATTTGACTGCGACGGCATTCTCGTGGATACTGAGCCGCTACATTACAGGGCTTTTCAGGAAGTGCTCGTCCCTTTGGGCCTGGGACATAGTTTTGAGGTCTACCTGGATCGCTTCGTCGGTTTTGACGACAGGGACGCTTTTATCTGCGCTTTCCGGGAAGCAGGCCGCCAACTTGACCCGGAAACCCTGGAAAGGCTCCTGGAAGCCAAGGCTGCCGCGCTCGGCAGCCTCATCCGGCAGGGGGTCTCAAGTTTTCCGGGAGTGATTGAATTGGTAGAGGAACTCATGGACAGAGGCGTCCCGATGGCCGTGGCTTCCGGGGCGCTTCGGCCCGAAGTCGAGGCTTTCCTGGCATCTCTGGGGTTGAGCAGGGCGTTTCGTGTTATTGTGTCCGCAGACGAAGTGAAGAAGAGCAAGCCCGACCCGGAGACCTATCTTCTTGCAATAGAGCGGCTGAGCCGGGCCCTGGGAGCCAGGCCTCTAGACCCCTCTGATTGCATTGCGATAGAAGATACCCATGCAGGCATTCTTTCGGCCAAAGCAGCGGGGCTTGCGGTCATTGCCGTTACAAACTCTTTTTCGGTAACTGAACTTTCCGAAGCGGACAAGGTTATCGGCTCTCTTTCAGAACTGAGTTACCAGGAAATCGTCACGCTGCTCAAACGGCGGCGCCGGGTGCAACCATGAAACGATGGAAAATCATTTTCATAGCTCTGGGCTTATTCATGCCTTCGGCCGCATGGGGAGAGGCTCAAACCACCGACCTGCCCCAGCCGCTGGGCATAGGGGCCGCCGTCGAATATGCGCTGGCGCACAACAAGGCTTACAGGGCCGCTTTCGAAGATGTTTGCGCTGCGGTGGAAAAAGTCGATCAGGCCAGGGCGGACTTTTTCCCCAAGCTCGACGGCTCATACTCATTCTCGCAACTCCACGATCAGCCCTTCGTATCGTTAACGCTGCCAAATTCGGTGACGTACTCGCATATTCCCTTTTCCATTCAAACCATCAACAGGTGGGAGGTCAACCTTGTTCAGCCTCTGTTTACCGGCTTCGGGCTGGAGTCCCAGTACAAGGCGAACAAGATGGGGCTGCGCATCTCCCAGTACCAACTGGAGGAGGCCCGCCTGAACCTGACGCGCGACGTTCAGATCGCATACCTCCAGACTCTGCTCGGGGCGAGGCTGGTTCAGGTTGCCCGTGACAACGTGGCAAGCCTGGAAGTGCAGAAAAAAAACGCCGAGGCCGGTTTCGAGCAGGGAGTCGCTGCTCGAAACGACGTGCTCAAAGCCGATGTGGCCCTGTCGCAGGCAGTGCAGCGCGAAAGAGACACCGTCAAGCAGTTGGTCATCCTTCGCTCGAACCTGAACCAGCTTCTCGATATCGACCTCCAGGCAAAGATCGATCTGTCGGAAATCGAAGAAAAAACTTACGAGGTTCCCAACCTGGCCGATTTGTATGCTGCAGCCGAGGACAAAAGGCCCGAATACCTTACCATAAAAGCATCGATCAAGCAGGCCGAATACTCCAGAACAGCGGCCCGCAGCCGCTATTACCCCCATGTGTCGGCATTTGCCCAGTATTACCGTGAGGGTGAAAATTTCGAAGCGGATAGGAACCCGTTCACCAACAGTGCAAACGCCTCTGTGGGCGTAAGAATCGACTGGAACTTTTTCGAGGGCGGAAAGACCAGGGCTTCCGAACTCGAATGGGAATACCGCCTGAGAGGGATCGAAAAAAGACGCGATGACCTTCTCCAGAAAATCCGGCTCCAGGTGGAAAACGCTTTGGAACAGTTGCAGGTGGCGAAAGCAAACATCGAGACTACCAGGACCGCTGTCCGGCAAGCGGAAGAAAACGACCGGATCACCACAATCCAGTACAAGGAGCAGGTGGCGATATTTCTTGAAGTCCTGAACGCCCAGGTCTTTCTGGCCCAGACTCGTGCAGACTTTTATCAGGCTCTCTACGGGTACGAAATCGCCAAGGCGGAGTTGGAGCGCGCAATCGGGAGCAGTTTTCAGCTTTAGGTTTTTTAGTTTTCAATTATAACCGGGGTGAGGGGTCGCTTCCATCCCCGACCCCTTGACGAGTGAAGCATGACTAACGAACAACCAGCCGGACCAGAACGGTCGAACAACAACGCCCGCGCGCGGCGTATAAAAATCGGTGGATTTGTGCTGCTTGTTGCAGCAGTTGCGGCAGGCATCTACTGGTGGGTATTCATCCGAAATTATGTAACCACCGATGATGCCTATGCCAGGGCCGACAGCGCGATGGTGAGCGCCCGAGTCCCCGGAACCGTGCTCAAGGTGTTCGTGGATAACGATTTTGCGGTCAGCACTGGCCAGCCCCTCGTCGAACTGGACCCGGCCGATTACAAGGCGGCCTTTGACAAAGCGAAGGCTGAGTTCGAAGAAGGTAAAGCCAAGCTTAAATCAGCCGAGATAATGGTGCCGCCGGTCAATGTCCAGACATCTTCCCAGGTCGAGGCTTCAGAGGCTGCGCTCAAGGCTGCCGAGGACACAGAGACTCAAACCAGGCACAATATCGAGCAATATAAGGACAACCGCGCCGCCGCCGCCGCCGAGCTGATCCAAAGCGAGCGGGATTTCAAACGCTTCGAAATTCTCTCCGCTTCGGGCGCGGGGACCCAACGCCAGCAGGAGCAGGCCCAAACAGCATATGATAAGGCAAAAGCGCAACTCAAAGCCGTAGATGCCCAGATAGCCGCGCTGGAGTCATCCCTTGCAGCCGCCTCTCAACAGGTGGCCCGAGCCAGGGCCCAGCTTCAGTCCGCAATAAGTCAGAGGGCCAACGTAGATGTCCAGATACACGAGGTCGAAGCGATAAGGGCAAAAGGTGATAAATCGGCGGCCGAGCTCGAAGCGGCCCGGCTGAATCTCTCCTACTGCACAATCTGCGCGTCGATTGAAGGTTACATAGCTAATAAGAATATCCAGGTTGGCGACCGGATTCAGCCCGGTCAGGCATTGATGGCGGTTGTGCCGCTTAGCCGCGTTTACGTTGAAGCGAACTTCAAGGAAACTCAACTCACAGACGTTCGGGTAGCTCAGCCTGCTTCGGTATCGGCCGATATCTATCCCGGATACTCATACACGGGAAAGGTGGCCGGAATCAGGGCAGGCACAGGCGCGGCATTTTCCCTGATCCCGCCTGAAAACGCCACCGGCAACTGGATCAAAATCGTTCAGAGAATCCCGGTCAGGATCGAACTTGACCAACCGCCTCCGCAGGACCATCCCCTGAGGGTGGGAGCTTCTCTGGAAGTTACTATAAATGTGTCGGACAGAAGCGGTACACATCTGCTGCCAATGGCTTCGGCCAAGGACCCCCTGCGTTCATCAGAAAAGCCATGACCACATCGATCGAAACCGGCCCCGCGCCCCCTAGGGTAAACAAATGGATTGTGGCTTTCACGGTAATGCTTCCAACCTTTATCGAGGTCATGGATACCAGCGTGGTCAACGTCTCCCTTCCTCATATTCAGGGGAGCCTGAACGCCGGCATGGACGAAGTTACCTGGGTGCTTACCTCCTATCTGGTCTCCAACGCCATTATAATTCCAATAAGCGGCTGGCTGGCCGGCGTTTTCGGAAGAAAGCGCTATTTGATATTTTCCCTCCTGGTTTTCACGGCCAGCTCGATCCTTTGCGGCGCTGCGCCTTCTCTTCAGGTGCTCATATTGGCGAGGGTCCTCCAGGGCCTTGGAGGTGGCGGACTCCAGCCGCTTTCTCAGGCGATTTTGCTCGAAACCTTCCCGCGCCGGGAACACGGTATGGCAATGGCCGTTTTCGGAATGGGCGTCGTAATGGCCCCCATAGTCGGACCTGTCATCGGAGGGTGGATAACGGATGAATGGTCCTGGAGATGGGTTTTCTACATCAACCTTCCCGCCGGTATCCTCGCCGTCTTCATGACGACGCTCTTCATTTACGATCCGGCCTATATAAAGCGGCAGATGTTCCGGATCGACAGATGGGGCCTTTTCCTTCTCGCCCTCGGCCTCGGCGCGCTTCAGATTGTCCTCGATAAAGGGGAACGTGAAGACTGGTTCCAGTCAAATTTTATCGTGACCCTCTCAATTATCGCCGTGCTCGCCCTGGTACTTTTTATCATCGTGGAACTAGGCGCCCAACATCCCGTTGTCGATCTCAGAGTCTTCAAAAACAGGAGTTTTGCCGCAGGAACCATAATTTTGTTTTCGGGCTTTTTCAGCCTGTTTGGAGGCTTCGTCCTGCTGCCCCTCTATGCTCAACAGTTGATGGGATATACGGCTTTTTGGGCCGGTCTGGCCCTGGGACCCGGCGGTCTGGCCAGCTTTTTTGTCATGCCTCTTGCCGGGAGTTTGATGAAAAAAGGGCTCAAACCATGGCTTATCCTGACCGCCGGTATCTCAATTGCCTCTTATTCTCTATGGATGATGTCCGACTTTAACCTCGAGAGGGACTTCTTCTCGATAGCCCTGCCCCGGCTGGTCCAGGGTTTTGGCCTTGGGATGTTTTTTGTTCCTCTGAGCGCGGCGGCGTTCGCCGATGTGCACGTGGAGCAGATGGGCAACGCATCGGGGGTTTTTAACCTCCTCAGAAACCTCGGCGGCAGTTTCGGGGTGGCCTTCGCCACCACCATCCTCTCCCAGAGGTCCCAGGTTCACCAGACCTTTCTGTGCGAGCGCATCACCCCATACAATCCCGCCTTCCGGGAGGCGTTCGAGCGCGCGCAAAATCTTCTCCGGATGCACCATTCCGGGACCCCCGCGCCGACGGAAGGACTTGCATTTCTCTACCGGGAGATTTTACGTCAGGCAAGCATACTTGCCTTCAACGATACTTTTTGTATACTTGCCATCACGACGGCCGCTCTCATTCCCCTCACATTATTGCTTAGAAGGCGGCGCGCCGCGGCTGATTCATCGGGAGCGGGGTTTCACTGAACAGGCGGGGGGTTGCAGGTTTCGCGCTGCAGGTGCTTGCACTTCCCACAGGTCCTATACGTCCTCTAGGCCCTATAGGTCCTGAAAGTCACCCTTAGGAGCTTGGGGAAAACCAGATGCAAAAGGTGCCGGGAAGCGAGATAGCAAACAGGATCGTTGCGCTGCAAGAGCTTCTTAAGAATAAGGACATCGATTCATCGGTAATAAGGCAAAATGCCGATTTGTTCTACTTCTCGGGCACGGTCCAGGATGCGCACCTTGTTGTTCCGGCTCGCGGCAACCCGGTCTACCTCGTGCGGCGAAGCTTCCACAGGGCTGAAGCAGAGTCGCCCTTGCGTCCCGTAATCCGGATGGAAAACCTTGCGGACCTGCGCAAAGCCGTTTTCCAAGCCTGTGAGGCTGGCGAACCCAAAACAGTTGGCTTTGAACTCGACGTGCTGCCGGCTAACGCTTTTTTCACCTACAAGGAAAAGATATTTCCAAAACAGCAGATCGTAGATATAAGCGGCCTCGTTCGCCAGGTGCGCACGATAAAATCACCCTGGGAAATCCAGGTGCTGCGCGACGCTGCGGCCATATCAAAACTGGTGGCCGAATCGGTCCCGACCATTCTCAAGCCCCGAATGACCGAATTCGAACTGCTGGCTGAACTGGAGGCCATATCACGCAGGGCGGGCAATTACGGGATGATCCCAACCAGGGCTTTCAACATGGCCATGACATTTGGCCATGTCCTTTCGGGCGCCAACGCGGCAGTGCCCTCCTATGCCAATGCCCCTACAGGGGGCCCGGGCATCTCGCCGGCATTCGGCCAGGGCGCCGGAAATAAAGAAATAGCCCCCGGTGAAATTGTGAGCATCGATACGGCTGTCGCTTACAACGGGTACCTGAACGACCAGACCAGGAATTTTTGCATCGGCCCGCCTCCCCCAAGGCTGGCTGGCGCTTATGAATTTGTTCGCTCCGCACATTGGCGATTAAGGAACCTTGCTCGTCCCGGCGCCGTCACGGGCGAACTCTATGATGCCGTATGGAGGTGGGCGCGCGAGGCCGGATGGGCCCCATGGTTCATGGGCTTTTCAGATCCAAGGATAACCTTTGTCGGACACGGCCTTGGCATCGAAATCGACGAGTTCCCATTCATCGCCCAGGGTCAGAAACTGGAGCTTCAACCGGGAATGGTTTTCGCCTTCGAACCCAAAGTAATAATTCCCGGCGAAGGAATTGCCGGCCTGGAAAATGACTATCTTGTCACCAATGAAGGCATTGAATCTTTGAATACAGCTACCGAAGAACTGGTGATCGTCTGACGGGAGGGGTGGAATTGAGCGAGAATCTGAACTCTAACCTCGATTTGTGGAAAAGCGAACTCGAAAAGGCCTGGATCGAGATTCCAAAACCTTTTCGAAGCGAACGGGCTGTTCACACAACACTGCAATGCAGGCTTTACTGGATAATCCGGGAACTGGGCCTAAGGACGGTCGCCGACTACATGCCTCCACGAATCATGGACCGGCCGGTTGACATTATAGCAGCCAACGACCAAAACGAAATAATATACGCCGTGTGCGTAGACACTTTGGTCACACTCGCGGCGGTTAAAAGCCTTAACAGTTTTGCGGCGGTCAACAAGCTCATTTTCACAACGGGTATGCTTGAGAAAAAAGTTAAGGAAAGCACATTTTTCCTGAATCAGGAGATAAAACACGTTCACCTCAAGCCGTTTGACCGTTGATTTGAACGGTTATTAAGACGCACAACGATAAGGGCAACGCACCTGTTCTGTAATGTTTTGTCAGGGAGGCAAAATCAAGATTTGGCGGGATTTCCTGCCCAGGGGTCGGATTTGCGCATCCAGAATGACCCCCCGTGGAACCCCGTACGACTTAACGCCTCAGTAACAGGTTTAAGTATATTCATTAACTCCCGATCATTCTGAATAAAGAATGCTGGAAATAGCACGTCCGGTTGAGGCATTGACAAAAGCATGACAGCAAGCAAGTATTGTTCGGAGTAAAAGAACTCTTTCATTTCGGGAGGATAGTCATACGGCAGATAAATGTCATGGAAATGGATCAAGACTCCACTCTTCAACTCTGGAATGATATCCAGGAATACTGTGGTTACATCCGAATTCATGAAACAACGATGAGATCCATCAATAAATAATATATCATTTGGCTCTAATCTGGAGAATATACTTAGGTCTGCCATTTCGCATTGACAATATATTATTTTATCAGCTATATTTTTTATTTCGGCCCTAGGTTTAGGATCTATACATATCATCTCAGTATTCAATCCAAAGTCCTTGATTGCTTTCTTTGCGAATTTGGTGGAGTTACCTGATCCAATTTCGATATAATGCTTAGGTTTCATTGCCGTAATTACACAATATAGTGCTAATGCATCCAGCGCTGGAAAATACCCATTGTTCCAAAATGGATCGATGTTGTTACTCATAGTATAGGGTATACGTTCAATACATGAGTGAAATGTGGTTAATGTGTTCAATAGTTCGATATACCTGTGTCTGTTATTGTTCAGGATATTTATCAAACGATTATGTGGATCGCGACCATATCCGTATCTGGGAGTAGGGTAAATCGGATAATCAAGCAGAATTGCTTTGTATGACTGCGGCTTTCGCTTAAACAGGTGCTTGGTTGCTTCTTTGAGTAGTCTCCTTTTGTAATCCATCAAATGACCTCTCCGAAATGGCTGAGCGTTATTTCGCGCTCTCTAAAAAGCTCTTTTACTTTTGTGGAAACCAGAAGATCTCTTTCCCTCGCACGGGAATCGATGAGACGGGACTTGCGACCAACAAGGTCCGCGTCCACTATGCCGGGATGGGTCATTAATTCGCTTAAGCCGGGTTTGAGCATCCGGCAGATGCGCTCGATTATTTTTTCGTTGATGAGCCCGGTGGATGAAATTCCATATAAACCGGCAGGTGTTTGAATTCCCGCCTCGCGAATCCGTCTCCTGAAAATCGGCCGGGCCGCAATGGTTGCGCGAGCCTTGGTAAACTGTTTCACAAACCCGGCCCCCAGACCCTTTTCAAGATCGCACAAAAACCTCCACGCGCCCGCCGCTTCGAAAGGTTCGCGTATCCATCTCACTGAAAAGCGCTGGGCTATTTCTATGAGGATATCGAGAACCGCCGGAATGATATGGACATGCTTGTGGCTGTCGAAGTGAGTGGGCGTGATTCCAGCATCGAAGACCCTTTCGGCTTGGGCAAAAAGCTCTTTTCTGATCACATCCGGCAGCGTTTTACGCACGGCGAATTCTATCAGCAGTTCGTATGGTCCTGAGGGCATAAAACCATCGGCGCTGACAAAGCCGGAAAGTTTTTCCGCTGGCAGCAGCGGCTTAAAACCGGTCAGCACAAAATGAATTCCCGTCCCCAAGCCCTCTTGCTCTTTGGCCACTTTTACCGCGTCATCAAAAGCTTCCCCGTTGGCAATGAGTGTGGCGCTTCGAAGCATTCCAAAACCGGCGCACTCGGACACGGCAAGATTGATACCTCTGGTCATGCCGAAATCGTCGGCGTTAATGATCAAGTGTCGCCGCATAATCGTCCACCTCAATCCGAAGCCCGATACAGGCTCGCTAGCAGAGAAGCAGGCCAATGTCAATTTTTTAGAGAAAAGATTAAATTCTTTAAATCGCCAAGCAAGTACTGTATAAATGCTTTCCACCAAATGATTTGGAATCCAATCCACTTCACGAAGGCTGGCGCTATGATCAAAAAGATAGTTTTCGAATGCTCTTCTTCCGTAATGCTTCTTTGTTTTCTTATCATCACCTTTGACTTTGGGACCTCCCAAGCTGCTGAACCAAGGGTCCTCAGTTTGGATCAACTTATCGAGATGGCCCTGAAGGCCAGCCCCGAGTTAAAGATGGCCGAACAGGACATACTCGTGGCAAAAAGCGAATATAAAGAGGCCAAGGGCGGGCTGCTGCCGCAGCTCGATGTAATGGGAACAGCCGGGCCGGTGCAGGATGCCCGCTTCCCCATCGTCCAAATCTTAAACAGCACTACCGGCAGGATCGTTTCCCAGGATGAAGGAGGCAAAATCGGAATTTTTGGGAGGCTCGACTTTGTTCTCACGCAGCCCCTTTACACTTTCGGAAAGATAGGTGACCGCAAGGACGCTGCCTCATTAGGCGTTGAAGCTCAAACTGCGGCCAGGGAGGAACAGCGAAACAAGGTCGTTCTCAACGTCAAGGAACTCTATTACGCGTATCTCATAGCCTTACAGGGCAGGAACGCGGCTAGGGACGCCGACGAGTATATAAGCGACGCCGGAAAACGCATCAGAAAGTTACTCGAACTGAAAGCAAAAAACGTTGACCCAAGCGATCTTTACAGGATGCATGCTTTTGCAGGTGAGGTGAAGGCTTTTGCGGCCAAGGCCGAATCAGGCGCCCACACGGCTTACGCTGCTCTAAAAACAGCAGTGGGCTTGCCCGAACATGAAGAATTCAGGATCAAGGATACCGAGCTGCCCAAAAATACGGCGAACCTTGAATCTGAAGACGAATACATTCAGCGTGCCCTGACAAACAGACCCGCAATCCTTGAAGTGAAAAAAGGAGCTGACGCCAGGGCAAAACTGGCTGACGCCGCCAAGGCCGATCTGTACCCCTCCCTTTTTGCAGCGGCCATAGGATCGACTGCCGGTTCGCCCGGCCGAGAAAAATTCGAGAACTCATACATGTTTGATGAGTTCAATCACAATTACGCCGGCGTGATTGCCGGGGCACAATGGCACCTGGATTTCGGCATAGGGACGGGAAAGCTAGACAAGGCAAGGGCCGAGTATCAGAAGATGCGCAATACTCAGGAGTTCGCCGAAAAAAATATTCCCGTAGAGGTGGTCAAATACTACCAGGACGCCGTTGAAGCGCAAAAATCCTCCGTGGCTTTTGAGCAGGCGGCTGTGGGTTCACGCCGGTGGATCATTACGGCTTTTTCCAATTTCGATCTCGGGATCGGCACAGCCCGGGACATGTTCGATGCCATAGACCGTTACGGGAAAAACCAAGGCGAATATCTCAGGTCGTTGTACAATTACCACGTGTCGGTTGCACGGTTGGACTACGCTATGGGCAAGAGAACGGATATGCCTTGAAAACTTCTTTGATGTATGCATATTTAAGACTCGTATGAGAATCGCCGCAGGTCTCCAGCCAGGACAAGAATGAACTTTATCTCGCACTTGTCGAAAAAACTCGTGGCCTGGGTCCTTCCTAGGCCACGCTTTATTCTTGCGGCCGCATTGCTGAGCGTAATCGTCTCGCTCTGGCTTGTTGACGTTCGACTGACAGTGCGCACCGATCAACTCGAACTCATTTCCCCAAGGCATCCCCTTATAGCTAAGTCTCAGAAGCTCGACGAATTCAATTTTCACAATAAAACCACATTCGCGCTCGCTGTTCGAGGCCCCACCCAGAACAGGGCCATCGAATTCATGAACGCCATAGTCTCAAAAATCCACGCAGACCCTGAGCATTTTCAGGATGTATTCTATCGAATAAATCCGGATGAATTCAAAAAAT
>Ga0187771_10001621_pt1 | contig 15206 bp, 11 predicted proteins | sample 0116_SJ02_MP15_1_FD_133139 | JGI IMG/M metagenome (GOLD analysis project Ga0187771, IMG submission 133139) | Tropical peat soil microbial communities from peatlands in Department of Meta, Colombia - 0116_SJ02_MP15_10_MG | ecosystem: Environmental > Terrestrial > Soil > Wetlands > Peat | place...
CCCAGGACGAGGCGGAGACGCCAAGCCATTCAAGACAAAGCAATCGATGCCATCCGCGTGTGCGGCCTGAATTCCCTGAATATTATTGTATTGTATATGGGAGTCGATTGCTGAATAGTATATACTTAATCTCGGGTCAAGCGATTATTCAATCAATTGGCGGTTGAGCCTCCGGTGGTTCTTCGATGCCGTAGGCTTTCATCTTCTGGGCCAGGGTTTTGCGGTTGATGCCCAACATCTCGGCGGCGCCGGTCTTGTTCCCTTCGGAGCGTTTGAGCGCCATCCGGATAAGAATTCTCTCCCCGTCCTCCAGGCTGAGACAGCAGCCTTCTCCACCGTGGTTCCATTCGCTCCGGCCCTGAGCCAGGTCAATATCTGCCGGCTTAAGATGGGGCATCTTGCACGTGATGACCGCCCTTTCCACTATATTGATCAATTCGCGCACATTGCCCGGCCAATCGTAGTCCATCAGCAAAAGGATTGCTTCGGCGGACATGTCTGTCACGGGGCGGTTATACCTTCTCTTGAACTTACTTAAATAGTATTCGGCCAGGAGGGGAATATCATCCCTTCGCTCTCGAAGCGGGGGAATATGGATCGGATAAACATTGAGCCGATAAAACAAGTCCTGTCTGAACCGGCCGGACGCCACCTCTTCCCCCAGGTCATGGTTCGTCGCCACGATGATACGAAAATCCGAGCTTATGGGGGTGGTTCCCCCGACCCGTGTTACCGTCTTCGTCTCCAAAACCCGGAGAAGCTTGGTCTGAAGCGTGCGCGAAGCCTCACCGATTTCGTCCAGGAAAAGGGTCCCCTGATCTGCAAGCTCGAAAAGTCCACGCTTTCGAGCAATAGCTCCAGTAAAGGACCCCTTTTCGTGGCCGAAGAGTTCGCTTTCCAGTACGCCTTCTGCAAATGCGCCGCAGTTGACTGCAAGAAAACTGCTATCCTCTCTACTGCTGAGATCGTGGATGGCACGGGCAATGAGTTCTTTTCCCGTGCCCGTTTCTCCAGTTATAAGCACCGTGACCGGCAACTCGGCTATTTCACGCACCGAGTCAAGCACGGCTTTAATTCCTTTCGATTCTCCAATAATTGTAACTGCTGGTGTCTTTGCGAGGAATTTCTCTTTATGGAGAAGCGAGATCTCGTTTAACATCCGCCGCTTGGCAAGAGCCTCCCGCACCGTTGCCTGGAAGATATCAATCCTGTCCACGATCGGCTTCTCGAAGTAGTGGAAAGCTCCCTGCCTGACGAGATTAACCGCCTGGGCCGTAGAACCATAAGCAGTGATAAAAATTACAGGTATCTCCGGGTAGAGTTCCTGTACCCGGGAGAAGAACTCCAGGCCGCTCATCCCCGGCATCTGGATATCCGAAATAATGAGGTCTATAGGGCGTGCCTCCAGCACCTCAAAGGCTCGCCGGGGGGAATTCAGGGCAATCACCTCTATGTTCCCACTGGCCGCCACGACTGGAGGAAACTGCTTGAGAAAAACTTCATTATCATCGATCAGCAACACTGCGAATCTGGAGGCCACCTTAGCAAAGTCCTTCAGCAAACGATGCGCAACACAGCTCCTTCGGTCAAATCGGTCAAGATTGGTTAGATAATATCATACCGCAGCCTTATGCGAAAGCTTTAGGAAGAGCCTCAGATAGATCGCATCCCGATAGACTCCCTCCCCTCATATGGCATCAGGACCAGACGCCGATTCCTGTGCCGGGAGAAAACGCCGCACCATTTCCCTCTCAAATCCTTATGACGTGGCATTTTGCCTCGCTTCTCAGTGGGACAGCGTCTGATAATACTCCGTTTTGCTTGTCCTTTTCGCTACTTAGACATGGACCGAAAGAAGGGCCCTCGCTGGCACAAGGATTGCCATGTATCAAGGTTCTGCAATGCAGGCGCCGACCCAACGGATAATCATCTGACCAGTTTTAAAAGCGCGATATGCATGCTTGTCACATGAGTTCGTCAGGTTTGCATCAGTGCTTCGATAATTCGGTATCGTTACCGAACTGAATTTTCTTCTCTCCCATGGGCCTGCGACGGATGGATAGCTAACGGACAGTTCAATGCTGGTTGAATTTCGGTGTCGCCCAACAGGGAAGAAAATCTCGGTTGCCTGGGCTTCCCATCAAGTGCTTGCGATTGGAACGCACGGAGATATCCCTGTGGAAGGCGACGGAGTATCCAGCCGGCATGCACGTATTTTCGGGAATGTAGCTAACCTGCATGTGGAACCGATAGCCAATGCTCCTTTGACCGTCAACGGCAAGCCGGCGTATGCCTCCACGCCTGTCGGAGACGGCGATTGGCTGGCCATCGGTTCGGTTTTCCTTCATATAAGAATCACCGACGATGCGGTTGCCAAATCCGATGTCAGTCATCCTGAACCTCTATCGCCTCCCGCCTGTCGCGAACCTCGTCAATTCATAACAGTGGGTCGCCTCCCGGGTTGCGACCTGGAAATCCCATGTCCTATGGTCTCACGCCGGCATGCCGGCCTTTTGCATGAAAATGGCGTCACAGAGTTGTTTGACTTCGACAGCACCAACGGCACTTTCCTTAACGGGCGAAGGATTGCCGGGCATGTCCGTCTTGAGCGCGGCGACAAAGTCCAGATAGCCGCTTATTCTTTCGCATTTACCGGCGACGCCTTGGAACCTGCCGGATCAAAGGGTTTCATACGCCTTGAAGCCCACAAACTGGCAAAGCAAGTTCGCGATCGTGCAAACGGTCAAACCCGGTTTCTATTGAAAGACATCGATCTGATCGTCGAGCCGGGTGAGTTTGTTGGGATTTTTGGGACCAGTGGCTCCGGCAAATCTACGCTGCTCGATGCCTTAAATGGACGCCGACCTGCCACGACTGGCTGGGTGCTTTACAACGGAATAGATTTTTATACAGCTTTCGACATCTTCCGGTCTGTCATCGGCTATGTGCCTCAACAGGATATTGTACACCGCAAGATCAGCCTCAGAAACGCTCTGCGGTATACTGCGCGACTGCGCCTTCCTCCGGACACTTCAAGCGACGAAATCGATTTTCATATTTCCCGTGTACTGAAGCAGGTCGGCCTTAGCGATAAAGCTCTATCTCCCATCGATACCCCTTCTCCACTTAGCGGTGGGCAGATGAAAAGAGTCAATCTGGCCGTGGAATTGATCGCTAACCCGAACATATTGTTCGTCGATGAAGTAACCAGCGGACTCGATGCAGGCACCGACAAGAAAATAATGCAATTGCTCGCTGAACTGGCTGCTCAACAAAAAACCATCATATGCATAACACATTCCCTGGAAAATATTGACGGATGCGATTTGATTCTGCTTCTCCATCACGGCAAAATGATCTATTACGGTCCGCCGCAGGATGCACCCGGCTATTTTGGCATTTGCAGGCTCTCCCATGTCTACGAATTGATCGAGAATAACACTAGAGATTACTGGGCCGAAAAATTCCGCGAATCTTCACACTATGCCGATTACATAAAAAACCGGTCCTCCGTCTCAGAGACTGGCCATAATTCGCTCCGGAATCGACAAGTCCACGTTCCCTCGAACAGACGGTCAGGGTCGTATTTGTCTCAGTCGGTTACGCTGCTGAGGCGATACACCAACCTCCTTTTGGCTGACCGCAGAAACCTTGCCATATTGTTGTTACAGGCCCCTCTAGTTGGCGTCCTCGTTGGAATCGTGTTTGACATCTCCGGTTCTCCGCAAGCACGCGCGGTTTCCGAAAGCCAGGTCAGTTTCATCCTGGTTTTGTCGGCCATCTGGTGCGGGTGCCTGAATTCGACCAGGGAGGTAGTTAAGGAACTGCCGATCTATCTGCGGGAGCGTGCCGTCAATTTGGCAATCGGACCATACCTGGCAAGCAAACTGATCCCTCTTTCAGTCATGTGTATGGTGCAATGCCTTGCTCTCCTTGGCATAGTAACCTCTCTAATTTCCTGGTCCGGCGACTTTATCACCAGGCTCTCGGCCTTGTTCCTGGCCGCTATGGCAGCCACGTGCATGGGGCTTTCAGTCAGCACTCTCGTTGATTCCAATGATAAAGCGGTGGCTTTGGTCCCTATATTACTAATACCTCAGGTTATTCTCTCAAACTTCATTGTCCATCTTGGGAGGGTCGGAGCAGCGATCGCCCAGGTCGCAATAATCGCCTTCAGCTCCTTTGATGCGATGAAGACAACACTGTCCAGAGATCTGGCCTCGCTCGCGCCGACAGAAGGGACCTTGCATACCAACCTCGCCGCCACTGCTTGCCTAGCCGTGGCGTTCGTAGTTGCTGCGCTTGTTGGGCTGAAAGTCAAGGATATCAAAGGCAGATGAGGTGAATCATGCAAATTGGTTTAGGTGAAGCAACTCCGCCTCTCAAATTTCATGCATGCGGAAAGTGCAAGACCAAAACTGACGAAAATACTCTGAGGATTAGGGAGTACCATTGCCCCACCTGCAATTTTGAAATGGCTTACCCTGACTTTGCTCCCAATGGGGCAATTCGAGGTGTTTTAGGGTACCTCAGGTCGCCGGGGGACGTCATCCAGGACCGCTATCGCATTGAGAATGTCCTTGGGAAAGGAGGCTTTGGCGCAACTTATCTCGCTGAAGACATCAAGCTCAAAGGGAAGCGAAGGGCGCTCAAAGAAGTCCCCGATCTGCTTTTCGATGAACTTGAAGCTAACCTTCTCAGCCAATTGCACCATCCTTCAATCCCCGACATTGTCGACCGCTGCTTTTGTGACGGCATGATTTATCTGATACTCGAATTCGGGGGAACGCGCACGCTGGAAGAGGAATGCCGACGGATGGGAGGGCGTGTCCCTCTGCCGAATTTGCTTCCCCTGATGACGCAGCTGTGCGACGTTCTCATCTATCTGCATGCACAAAATCCCCCTGTCGTCCATCGAGATCTGAAGCCGGACAATATCCTTCTGGATGACAATGAGCGCATAATGCTTGTCGACTTCGGCATCGCCAAACAATCGACATCCTCAATCTCGACCAGGGTCTCGGCTCGAGCTGTGTCGCATGGATTCAGTCCCCCCGAACAGGTGCTGGGGACCGGAACCGACGAGCGCTCGGATATCTATGCGCTTGGCGCCACTTTTTATTATTTGTTATCTGGACAGGTCCCACCACCGGCGCATGAGCGGGTGGCCGGCAAAGAGCTTAGGCCGGTCTCCGAGATTGTCCCCGATATTCCGGCCATGATCGATGACATTGTGTCGGCCTCCTTGAGTCTCAACATCAATCACAGGCCCGCTTCTGTGGAGGAATTCAGGAAGGCGGTGGCACTCTCGGGTGTTTCTAACGCTGACGGACTGCCGTCGGCTCACAGGACCGTTAGAGCGCCCTGGGCGTGGGAGACTCCCACCGGCATTTCCCCGCCAAAGCACATCCAGGCCGTAAAGATCGGCACGGGCGAACCTGTTCCCCAACCAGTCTCGTCCACCGGGACTGCCGATAAGCAGGAAAAAGTGAAACGCAGGTCGCGGACAATGTTGACGGCTTGTGCGATCTCTCTGGCGCTACTCTGTGCAGCAGGGTTTCTGTACTCTCACAATTGGAAGAAAGCGGGGCCCCTGCCGACAGGCCCTGAGCCCACAGTTACCGCGCAACCGGAAGTTGCGCAAACGACCTCTGGGGCGCCGCCGCCCCATGGTCCCTCCTCTCCGGATGGGTCCTATCCAGGCGGCAGCCCTACCGCTTCGGCCCCTCCCCCAGAGAGGCCCTCATCTGATGCGGGCCTTGGGCAATTCGCTCCAGGCGCCAATGCCGCTACGCCTGCGGGTGACGTAAAGGCTCCGCCCGGTAATGCGCCCACGAGCGCGCAACCGAATGTTGCCGCCTCACAACCAAGCGCCCTGGACATCTTGCAACAAACACGGCGTCCCGATCTATCCGAGCTGCCTCGGTATTATCCGGTGAATTTGCCGCCGCCACCACCGGAACCCAAAAACGATGTCCCTCGAAAGGTCAAACACAAACCGAAACAGGCTGTAGCCTCAAATGAGAGCGCACCTTCGCAGGAGCAGGAGGATAACCAGAAACTCATCAAGCGTTTGAAGCCGTTGCTGACTCCAGCGCCTCGTCCCAGCCCTTCGCCTCACGTGGGGCGGATTCGTGATTTCCCTCCTCCGGGACGTCTCAGGTAGTCCATGCTCCGCGATAGGAGATAATGGCCATCGGCTCTGACAGGATTTGGCAAACCAATAATTGGCTGAGTCCTCACGCAAAGGGGGGCTTAAAGTGAAAGAGAAAAACCAAATCAAACACAACCCAAGGAGGAAGGATCTATGAAGAAGTTTTTGGAACAAACTGCGGGCCTCCGGCAAGGGGGCGCAAGAAGCGGGCTGAAGCTGATGCTCATCGGTGTTTTTCTTTTTGGAAGCTTTGTCGCTGCTTCGAATCGAGGGGTTGCGCAGCCGGGCACGGCAGCCCCAGGTGGTTACGGGCTTAAAGTTTACAAAGTAAGCTCCGTTCTCTACCCATTTGTTCAGGTCTATTTCAGGACCTTTGACCAGGATATGCAGCCGCTTGTAAACCTCAACGAAAGAAACATCGGTTTGATGGTAAAGGGGCGAGCGTACGATCCGGCGAAGCGGCAATATGTGGTGAATTCGATAAGGCAAAGGCAGGAGGCCACTCGTTCGGTGATCGTGCTCGATGCCAGCAAAACCATGGCTGGTCGTCCCTTTGAAGCCGCCTTGAAGGCCTGCGCAAATTTTATAGACAGCAAAAGGCCCCAGGATGAAGTGGCTATCCTGGCCGTGAGAAATACCAAAGAGGGATATGAGACCATTTCAGGGTTCGAGCGTGACGGGGGGGCACTGGCCAGGCGATTGGCGGACGTGAGGGCCGATGGCGTCAAGTCGCGCCTGTATGACACTATAGGCGCCGCAATCCAGATGTGCGGCTCTTCTTCTCAAGGGGCTTTGAGTCCTTCTTCGGCTACTATCATAGTATCCTCGTGCATTGTAGTGTTGTCGGACGGGCTGGACCAAGGCAGCGCCATAACAAGAGAGGAACTCAATACGCGCATCTCGAATATGACAATCCCCATTCCGGTCTATTCTCTGGCATACTCACAGGTTAGCGCGAATCATTTTAAGAATCTTGAGGCCATCTCCAAGAATTCGTTCGGGAAATACTACCTCATCGCTGACACATATCAGAAGATGCAAAAGGTAGTAGAAGAGATTCAAAATATCATCCAGAGTGATTATGTGCTGACGTTCCGCTCTTATCTACCGGTTGATGGCGAATCACACTCTTTTAAAGTTGGCGTGGAATACCCGTCAGGTAGTGGTAAATACACATTTGAAGACTCTCGTTTCGAAGCCATCGAATTGCCAAAAGTGGAGCCTGTGGCGGACAAGATAAAAGACCTTTTACAAGTGCTGCCTGAAGTTAAAGATGCAAATGGGCCATATATGAGTAAGATTTCCGATTAAGTAAAGGGAGGGTATTGTGAGTAAATCATTGATAGTTCTGATTCTGGCGCTTAGTGCGCTCAGCCTTGCGGGCTGTCTAACAACGGGCTCTGGCGGTCCATCCGGCGATCTATCCGGCGGGGCATCAGCCGAAGCTAATGCGCAGGCCGACAAAACAATGTACAAGCCAGTCGTTTATGTAAATGCATCTATTCCCGGTCCCGAATTAGTGGTGCTCCCCGGCGAGATGAAGGCCGGCGACGCCTCCTTCGCTCAGAAGATTACCCTGGACAACGTAGCCGATTGTGCCGAGCACGAGCTTTCGAAGGCCAACTTCAAGGTCCTTGAAAGGAGTGATTTGGGTGGTCTTCTGAAGGAATTGGAACTGGCTGCAAACCTTGGGGACCCTGCTGAGATGGCCAAATACAAGGCAGGGAAGTTCAAATCCGCCAAGTGGTTCGTAAAGTTTGACATTCTTAAGGCAGAACCGGTGGCTCGCTCAGAGAAGGCTTTCGACGGCCAGACCGCCGGCGCATTGCTGTCGTTTGTACCCGGAGTGGGGGGCGCAATCGCATCAACCGTTGCCTCTTCGGCAAAAAGCGCCGAGTCTGCCGGAGTGTGGGTTATCGGGATGCGCTATAAAATAATAGACGCCTGCACTTGTGAACAGATAGCCTCGGACTATTTCGAGGAAAAAATGGAAATAGGCGCCAAAGGGGCCTCTTTTATGGGTATAACGCAGACTCAGCAAAGCAATGTGACGCTGGACTCCATGGTCCAAAGGCTCACCCAATTGGCCGTAGCCGATATAGACCAGAAATGGAAAAGCTGGACCCCTCCGGCCACGGAGCAACCAGTGAAAGAAAAGCAATACAAGAAGAAAAAGCCGGCGCAGACCGTCGGTCAGTAGATACATGCACTACATTGTAGAGGGGCCGGGGGTCAAGCATGGCGCCCGGTTCGTCCATGAGACGCATAAAAGTGTCAGGTCGAAAACATAAATATGGCGATGACCTGAGTACGTCGTAATGCCCGCAAAGGTCGGCATCCAGTGAAGTTCCAGCCTGTATTCCGGCTTCCGCTGCTGTTGACTATCGCCACACGCACAAGGAGGGTGGTTTAATGAGATTCTCTTTTCGCGGTGCAACGAAGAAACTTAGACTTCTAAGCATCCTGTTGGGCATGTCGTTAATTTGTGTAGCTTCCTTTACCCACCAGACGCACGCCTCGCCCGGTCAGAAGAAGTGGTCTTACGGAAATATGTGGACCGCTTCATCCCCGGCCATTGGCGCAGACGGGACGATTTATATCGGCGGCATCAATACCGCAGATTTGCATCCGTATCTTTATGCTATCTATCCGAACGGAAAAAAGAAGTGGAGTTGCAGGACAGGTACAGGAACACAGTCGCAGTACAATTCTTCCCCAGCTATTGGTCACGATGGAACTATTTATATCGGATCTACAGATTATTCATTATATGCTATTAGTCCTAATGGAAACAAAAAATGGTCTTTTCAGACCGGTAGTTATATATATACAACTCCGGCCATAGATAACAATGGAACTATCTACATAGGATCATGGGACGGCGCTCTTTATGCTTTAAAGCCTAATGGAACAAAGAAGTGGGTATTTCATACAAACGCATCTATCGAAAAATCTCCAGTAATAGGTGCTGACGGAACTATATACATCGCGTCTGATGATAATAATCTCTATGCAATAAATCCAAATGGAAGCAAGAAATGGTCATATAATTTGAAGCAGTCATATCCTTTTTCATGTCCTGCTATAGGCGCCGATGGTACCATTTATATAATTGCTACCGGTCTTTTTGCTATTCGGCCAAATGGATCTTTAAAATGGTATAATTCCGCAATATTCGGAGTAGCATCAAATGCACCGCCTGATACCTCGCCCGCCATAGGTCCGGATGGAACTATATATATTGTGGGGGTGAACGGTCTTTCTGCAGTTAAAGCTGACGGAACAGAGAAATGGACTTTTCAAGCAGCGACTGAGGGTAGCGCGTCCCCTGCCATAGGTGTAGATGGAACTGTCTATATAAGCGATATAAATAGCCTTTTTTATGCCATCAATTCGCATGGCAATGAAAGCTGGTCCTATCAATTGGACATTACGGCACCTTCATCACCGGCCATTGGTTTAGACGGGACTGTTTATGTAGCGACTTTTTCCGGTCTTTACGCTGTAAGTAGCGCATCAAAGGGTGTCGCCCATGCTTCATGGCCAATGTTTCAGCAGGGTGTTAGGCACAGCGGGAGTGTACAGAAATGAATGATAACTGTTCCCACTAAGGAGAAAGTAATGAATAAAGATTCACTGTTCCGGTCAATCCGCGTAGCGTTGCTCCTAAGTTTGATTGTAATGGTATCTTCTGCATGTGTGACCGCTCCACAAGGTCCACCAAGAATCACAGGGCCGGAAGCTGTAAAGGTTGACCCTATCAAGAGCACCAGCGGTGCTATCCGTTCAATCAACCCACAGTGTAAGACGTTTTTCATTAAATTTGAAGACCAGGTAGACCGTACAACCCAGGCACTCCCTCTGAAGGTTGTTGATCTCAAGGGACCACTTGCTCAACTGTTGCTTGGCTTAGGGAAACAAGAGGCTAGAAGTATTCAAGACGCCGATAGTGTAATAGACATAATCGTTACTGAACTTAAACCGGGGAAGATAGGGACGCAGTACGGTACAGATCAATATAGAACGCGATTGGCGAATGAAGGTGATGAGATTGGATTTTTTCTAAGCGAGATAGCCGCTGTGGGTTACCCTAGTACCGTTTCTATTAAAGTGGATTTGGTGCTTGACGAAAATCCAGCAATAAAGCAAGAATCCAAGGGTAAGAGTGCTCAGAAGAGAGTATCTGTAAAGGCCGATACTCCAGAGTCTGTTATAACCAAGACGGTTCTTACAACCAAGGGAACTTACATGGATAGGGACGCCAAAGCAGATGAGGCAGTTGACGCTGTTTGCAGTAAAGTAGTTGAATATATAGCTGGTATGTTCGATACGGAATACGTACCAAAACAAACAAACACTGCTCCGAATACTCGTAAACGAAATAGCAATCAATGACCGTTTGAAAAGAAACTCAATCGAGGAGTTTGCTGTATGAAATACTATGATGCGGCAATAGTGCTTCTTGTGTCGTTAGCTCTCGTTGGATTTGCAACCCCTGAGTGCTCCTGCGCGGGGTCCAAGGTCTCTACCGGTGGTGGCAAGATCGGCAGTGGCGGTAAAATCGGTGGCGGCAAGGTCGGTACACCAGGACAGGGCCGGTCGCGAGCACAAACCAAGCGTGGGAATACCGCTGCAGAAGGTCCTCGTGGCCGTCAAGGCAGTACGAACGCCTCTCAAGGGCAGGATAGAGGTCGTGGAAAATCCAGCCGAAATAATGTTGGCAGTTCCGAGCAAAGAGGGCGCGGCAATGTCGGCGCCCAAGGCAAAAGTGAAGAGCGTGGACGGGGGAGCGATAACGTTGGCGCCAAAGGCAAAACCGAAGGTCGGGGACGTCGGGCTGATAATGCCGGCACATCTAACGGGGGTCGGGGACGCACTGCTGAACGTAAAAAGGATGGTTTAAGCGGCCTCAAAGCTAAATGCGGCGACTATCCGACTGAATGGCGCGGGTACCGTGACGGTTACTATTATTACGGTGGCTGGCGATATAGAGACAACGTCGTTTATGATGCATTTTGGGTAGACGCCCCTGCCGAAGATATCGACATCGGCACCCCCTTCTTCTGGCCTGCTTATAACGTATTCATACTTCCCATGGATGGCGGAGTCTATCAATATGGGCCAACGGCTGACGGGCCATGGACCGAACGCAGTCCCGACATGGGAGAAGTCTCAAACGAACTCCCGGTTGATAGAAAAATGTAGTATGGTGACAGCGCCTCTATGAAGGTAATATCTATGCCATCATGGCAGCGACATCGTGATTCGCAGTTAATCGAACGGAAGTAGGAGATATCTGTGAGCTTTCGAGATTTGTGCGTGATTTCTGTGATTACCTTGTCGCTTATCGTCTACAGCGTCTCCGCGTATGCTCAAACAAATCCGCCATCAGGAGGTTTTACCAAAGATGCATTGATGAATGCCAATTACCAGGGATGGTTTGATTTCAAAAATGGGCGCTTCGAGGACGAAGAAGCCCAAATAACGGTTGATATCATGGAAATAGTTTTTGGCGACTTAAACCACGACGGCGTTGACGACGCTGTCATTGTGTACAATATGTTATCCAATCATGAGTTCAATGGTATTGCGGTCGTTTTGAATGACCATGGTAAGCCGAAATATATTGACCAGACCGGATATGAGCGTAGCGAACCTGTTGAAAAGGTGGTCATAAAAGATGGAATCATATCCGTTTATAGCAAAACGCGCCGCCCAATTCAGCCAATGGCATCCGACTTGACCGTCCCAGTAGTTTATAAATACAAGGTTGTTGGAAATAAGCTGGTTGAGTTGTCCAAGAAGAAGACCGTGTACCGATAAAAGATGTCCATCCTGTGCCGAGGGAATCAAACTGGAAGCAACCAAATGCCGTTTCTGCGGACATGAATTTGACCCCGGCGAGGTCAAAAGAGAAATAGAGGGAAGAAAAAGAGATGATTGAAAATTCCAGAACTGCCTATTGGTCAGAACGGAAAGGAGGAAGAATGAAGAATTTCGTTGTTAGTTCACTTGAAGTACTAACCGGAGTCATTTTCTTTATTATCATCATCGGTGCCATGCTTGCTGGTTACCGTTCAATGGTTTGGGTGGGACAAGGTCTCTTGGGAGCCATAATCGGTCTAGTAGGCGGAGGCATTGTCGCCATCTTCACTACAGGAATTATCTATCTCTTGCTGTCCATTAACGCGAATTTGGTGAGTTTAAATGCTCTGGGATATTCAGCAAAGCCATCCTCGTTTATTAATCTGAATGATTCTCAAGAGCAGAAACCAAAGATAATCAACCCTCCTGTAGCGTCTCGCCAGAAGTACGAAGAGGAAATTCAAAAATATAAGGCGGAAGCCGAATATTTGCGGGAGGAACTGGCGAAGAGGCAGACTTCGGTTTCGAAGGAGGGGTAACTTTAAAGTTAGGCCTTTTGACCAACCACCGTTGGGTCATAGCAGTCTTATGAGTCCGGTAATTGTCGAGGATAATATGGATATCCAGGCCATCTGGAACCCTGTCCTCAATGAGATCAAGGAATTTGCGGAATTCGACGCTTCGGTGACGTCTGTGGCATTTGCCAATCACTTCGCCGGTAGCGGTGTTGAATGCTGCGAAAAGCGAGAGAGTACCGTATCGTGTGTAGTCATGAGTCCGCCGTTCGACCTGTCCCGGCCGTAGCGGCAGGAGCGGTTGAGTAGGGTCGAGCGCTTGTATTTGGCTTTTTTCATCAACGCACAACACCACAGCTTTTTCCGGAGGGTTTAAGTACAAACCGACAATATCCCGGACTTTTTCAATGAAAAAAGGATCCGAAGAGAGTTTGAAGGTTTCGGTTCGATGGGGTTGCAATGCGAATGCGCGCCAAATCCGACTGATTGCCGATTGGCTCATGCCCGTCTTCTTGGCCATTGAGCGGGTACTCGAGTGGGTGGCATTTCTCGGAGTTGACTCTAAAGTGAGAGTGACAACACGCTCTACATCCTTATCGGTGATTTTTTTCGGAATACCGGGCCTTGGATCATCCAAAAGTCCATTAACCCGGCGCTCGATAAAACGTTTGCGCCATTTGCAGACAGCGGCGCCGGTTATTCCAAGCTGCTTGGCGACCTCGCTGTTGCAGGCGCCGTCTGCACATGCGAGAACAATGCGAGACCGCAGTGCAAGCGCTTGGGCTGTTTTTGACCGGCGAGTGAGCCGTTCCAATTCAGTCCTTTCCTCCGAGGTCAGTTCAAGTTTCGTCTTTGGTCTTCCTGTACGCAAATGGCCCTCCTTTGAATGAATCGGCCGTAGCATACAGGAAAGGGTTTACTTATTCAAGTAATTAATGACTCACTTCAGTCGCTTAGGGAGAGGAATAATTATCTGTCATTGCTACTTGGAGGATATCAAATCATGAACAGATACAATTTACGAATTGTTCTCCTTGTTACTTGTTTCATCCTTTTCTTACCGAACTCCTCTAAAACTGCCACCCCCGACATAGATCACTCTTATTTCCAAAGTGAAGAATACAAGAAGTCCTCAGAAGATATTAGGCGGAAAGAAGCCGAGCTTCGCGAACTTTCGGCGAAGTTGACTGATCTACAAAACGATCGAAAGCAGTTTACCTGGGATTCGATGACTTTATTTCTTCAATCCTTGGATTTCTTGCCGTTTTTTTCGCTAAATACCCTTATTATTATTCCGTTACTGTCACTTATTTTTATAGCAATCTATTTTTTCTATCTAAAGATATATAACCCTGCGAAATGGTTCATCTTCTTCGAGAGCAGTAAGAATTTACAGTTTCTTCTCAAGAAAATTAGATGGTACAACTCGCTTATTCTACTATTTTGTCTTGCCGTACTGTTTTCTCCATCTATCGGATTGGCTGGAACTGACACGCTGACCGATGCAAAGTATTTCTTTTTCGGTAACGAGATGGAGCGGGAGTATATTACGGTTAAGTACCCGAAGTCGGGACGTACATTGCCAAACGCGACCGTTAACGGCATAAAAATCTACCAAAAATTTGAAGACGGCTCCTTCGAACAGCAATATGACCTGATAGTTTACGAGTTTGCGCTGGGCATGCCTCCAAAAGCGCCGGACGTCCTGCGTCTCATTGAAAGGGTCCGCTCCGTCGAGAATCTCCAGGCGACTTATGCTTTCGTGTTCAGACTGGACACGGCAACGATGAAGGAAGTTGTCCAAAAGAGGCTGGCGGCCTTGCCGAAACTGCGAAGCGACGCCAAATACGTTGAAATCGAGATCATCATAGCAAAATCCAAAGACACGAATTACCAGAGCCTCCTGGCAGAAGACATCGCCGTGGCCGTAAATCAGATGATCCCGGATTCACCCGGCACGGGCGGCTCCCTGCGCATAGCTTCTTTACTGGTAGACGTTGATCCAGCCAAGGCGAGCGAAGTGTTCGATCGCGTCAAGTATCGTTTCAAGGAAATAATCGGCAATAAGGACAACGAATCCTGGTTCAAAAGCGTCTACGACAGCCTTTCGAAAACGCGCCCGGGCATCTACAAGCAGGATGATTCCTTTCAACTAGGCGACCAGCCCCAAGGACTAAAGATCCTTGCAGCCGCTCTTTTTGACAACACGGACGACCGCATCGCATCGACAATTGTGAGGGAGCTTTCCATAGATCGTTCAACTCACTTAAACCAGAAGGAATACGAAATATTGATTGACTTGTGGAAAAAATACCGTAAGGAGGAGATACCTGCCTTTTTCGATATGCTCGCAGCCACGTACATCAAACATGATATGAGCAATATCGCGGTCTTCATGAGCCTGGCGAGCCACTTGGGTTACGAAAACGATGCCGCTATGGACAAACTCATAAAGCAGGATTCCGATTATCATGGCCTCAGGTCCGATCAGTCCACGCTAATTACTAAAGAGTTCATGAGCCTTTTGAATTCGGAGGTTCTTGGAAAGAACTTCGAGTATTTCAAGACTCGAACGGCTCAGGCAAAAATCATTCTCGATGCCCTTTTTCAGAAAAGAGAAGACCTTTTTCTCGATTACCTGAGGTGCTGCTATGAAAAGGAGCCGCGACTCC
>Ga0187771_10001622_pt1 | contig 15200 bp, 11 predicted proteins | sample 0116_SJ02_MP15_1_FD_133139 | JGI IMG/M metagenome (GOLD analysis project Ga0187771, IMG submission 133139) | Tropical peat soil microbial communities from peatlands in Department of Meta, Colombia - 0116_SJ02_MP15_10_MG | ecosystem: Environmental > Terrestrial > Soil > Wetlands > Peat | place...
ACGGTGTGGACACTAATGCAGAGGTAATCCCCAATCTCTTTACTCTTGAATCCTTCGGCAATCAGCTTCAAGATTTCTCGCTCACGATGGGTGAGGGTCTCATAAGGTGTGCGGGGTTTCAACGTTCGCTTTCCCTCTAAATATCCTTCAAGCACTTTATCTGAGATTCCAGGACTGACATACGGTTTCCCCATCAAAACGCTTTTGATGGCCATCACCAATTCGGCCTGGGTGGAATCCTTGAGGGCATATCCATCCGCACCCGCCTTGAAGGTTGCCAGGATGTATTCCTCCTGTTTATGAACCGTCAGAACCAAAATCTTCGTCTCCGGAGATTTCTTCTTAATCTCTCGGATGGCATCCATCCCATTCATCCTCGGCATGGAAAGATCCATCAACACAAGAGTTGGCTTCAATCTCTCAATACACTGGATCGCACTGCGGCCATCCTCTGCTTCTCCAACAACCTCAAACTCTGGTCTTGAAGAGAGCAATGCCCGCAATCCTTCCCTAAGGATCGTATAGTCTTCAGCGATGACGATTCGATATTTTGGATTCACAGTCTAACCTCCGAAGATTATTTTGTTTCGTAAAGTTAGCGTCCTTCCGGTGGGATATTGCCCGCGCCCTTCATTCGCAAAAATACAGTCCAATTCTTTGAAAAATACTATGTATACCTTATTTACCATTTTGCCCACAATTAGTAAAGTGAAATCTTGAATGTGGATAAGATCGAGATGTGTAAAACATTGATCGTCGAGGATAGTATTTTTTTCCGCCAATTGCTAAGAGAAACTCTGCGTTCTCGATTTCCATCCATGAACATTGACGAAGCGGCGGACGGAAAAGAGGCTTTACAAAAGATCGAGGCCCTCCGACCCCATATCATCTTCATGGACATCAAATTACCCGGCGAAAATGGTCTCGAGCTAACCAAGAGAATAAAAGCTCAACACTCAGACGTCAGCATTATCATTCTCACAAGCTATGATTTACCGGAATACCGAGAAGCTGCCCGCCAATATCGGGCCGATCACTTCCTTTCGAAGGGGACAACGACCAAAGAGGATATTGTCACATTGGTCCAGTCCATTATTTCAGAACGGAATATTGATAAAGGCAACCAAAACTGCAGCGCATGAAGCTCAAGGAATGAAGATGCTTACAATCGCCCACCGCATCCTACCCTTCCATTCTCTGACGAGGCCAAGGGAATGTTACGCGAAGTGTCATTCCTCATCTCCCTTTCAAGACCTTGCAAAGGGGGATCTCTTAAACGATCCAGTGAAAAAGGAACTTCTCCTATGCCGGGAATGCGAGGTTCCTCAACTCCAGGACGGGGCCTCCAGGAAATGCAACATGATTTGATCTGGCCCTCCGCTGCCTTGTGGAAGCAAGGGACTTCGCAGAAAAGACGGAGTTCACGGTTCGCCCTTACAATCCGATCAGATTATGGCTGATTTCATCTATCTTACCTGTGGCACGCTTTCAGCCTTGGTCCTTAGCTATGAACTGAATGACGGATTGGGCCTTGACCTAAGTCAAAGATTCTTCCCTTGATTCGCGGAATGATAAGAGAAGCTTCCTTTGCGGAATTAAGTCTGTTATCATTAAAGATTCAATTTTTCCAGCAGGCTGCTAAGATCTGGAATCTTGAATAAAATGGCCTCCGTCATCACTGAAACCATTGATATCCTCAAAGAAAAATCCCCAGCCCCAATTGATGAGGTATGGGTTGATGATTTGGTCATCGGCATCTTCTTTACAGGGGTGAAGTTATCGACCAGACATGCTGGCGCCGCCTTTACACCCATCAGGGAGATTCCCGAGGCTGTTTGTTGCCCGACAGCGGCTGCCCGAATGCCACGGGCTGGGTCTTTTGAAGGTGCGGCGATTTCAGAAATCCTCGAATATTCCCTCAACACAAATATCCTCAAGAGTGCGATCGGGGTGGCGGCCATGAATGCCCTATCCCAACTCATCATTGAATCAGAGAATGAGGTGGATTATCAGATCATTAAAGACACAGATGGCTTTGATCTTTTAGAAATTCAACCCCATGAGACCGTCTCATTAATTGGCGCCTTCGGTCCATATATCCGACGACTCAAAATGTCGGGAAATCCATTCTTCATCGTCGAGAAGAATCCTCAGACATTGAGATCTGATGAGATGAAATATTTTAAATCTGAATCGGAAATGTCCGCTGCCATTCAAAAATCGGATAAGGTCATCATTACGGGGACCGCCATTGTGAATCACACAATTGACGCTATTCTCTCATCTGTTCCGGGTGAAAAGCGCACGGCCATCATCGGGCCAACCGCCAGCATGATCCCTGACGCCTTCTTTAGAAAGGGCATTCACGTGATGGCAGGGGTTCGAATTCTGGATTCGGATCTGATGATCAAAATCCTGAAACAGGGAGGTTCGGCATATCATCTCCTGAAAGAATGCTCTGAGAAGATCGCTTTCCTCAAAAAATGAACTACCGGGTTCTTATTTTTGATATAATAGATTAAATAAGGGAGGTAGGGCTCAAAAAGGAAGAACCCCGCCTGCCTTGGACTGGTCGAGGAGACTCGTGAGACAGAAGGTTCAATAATGAGAAAGAAGGTGCTCATCCTATTCAGCTTTGCAATGCTGTTATTGTCCCCGAATCCTGTCCTATCAGATTGCGTCGACATTGGAGGACGGTTTACGAGCTTTTATATCCAAGGGGGCCATACGATTATTTTTTACAGAGACTCATGGCCGATCGCATATTTGGATGTACCCTATTGCAGCCTGGATCCGTCATCAAATATCCGCCCCATCAGAAATTACGTCTGTGACGGCGACAAAATTATCGTCGATGGCGAGGCATGCACCATTATGAATGTCTATTCATCAGCAACTCGATCTTATTAGGGGAAAATTGACCTCACCGTGTGAATGGGAATCATGAAAACCAAAGAACTGGTTGATGATCTTCAAGAATTCTATCTCCTCTCCTTTCGAGGGCTCCTGGGCTTGGCGAGGAAACCTTTCTATTTAAAGGATACCATCGAACAGATGGACTATGCCGGGGCAGGTTCCTTCTTCATCGTTCTCCTCATCTCCCTTTTCATAGGCATGGCCCTCTCCCTTCAACTCTCTGCTGAGCTTTCACCCCTTGGACTCAAGATGTACATTGGAAGGGTCGTGGGCGTCTCCATCATCAGAGAGATAGGGCCCGTTTTGACTGCAGTGGTCTTCGCAGGCAGAGTGGGTTCCGGAATCGCATCGGAACTGGGATCCATGATCCTCGGCCATCAGGTGGACACGCTCAGGGTATTCGGCGTGGACCCCATCAAAAAGCTGGTGACGCCGAGAATCACCAGCTCGATCGTCATGTTACCCGTTCTGACCATCATCGGCGATGCCGTCTCTCTTTTTGGCGGCTATTTCATCGCCGTATTTGTGGGGCATCAAAGCGGTACGGTCTACTGGAGCTCCATTCGAGAGGTTCTCGACTTCGAAAATGTTTTGTCCGGCTTTGTGAAACCCTTTGTCTTCGGGTATCTGATCGCCTGCATCAGTTGTTATACGGGCCTTTCCACAAGAGGAGGAGCCATAGGGCTCAGACGGACAACGACAAGGGCTGTCGTCGCCTCATTTATCACGATCGTCGCCGCCGATTTCGTAATGACAAGGATATTGCTTTATATTTTGGGATTTTCGGTATGATTCTATTTGATAAGGTTGGGTTTTCATACGGGACCCGGCAGGTCCTGAGAGATGCAAGTTTCTCCATCAATGCCAATGAGAGGGTGGCCATCCTTGGAGGGAGCGGAGATGGAAAGACCACCATATTGAAACTCATATTGGGCCTTTTAAGGCCCGACTCAGGAAAAATCGTCATTGACGGGGAGGACATCACCGACAAGACAGAAGATGAGCTGAGAGAGATCAGAAGGAGATTCAGCATTGTTTTTCAAGAAGGGGCTCTTTTCGACTCGCTAAACGTAAGGGAAAATGTGGCATTTTGGCTGAGGGAATATACAGGGATGTCCGAAGAGGAGATAGATAAAAGGGTGAGAGAGTTGCTTGAGATGGTGGGGGTGAAGGGCGCCATCGAGCTAATGCCCGAAGAGTTGAGCGGCGGTATGCACCGAAGGGTTGCCATCGCAAGGTCAATGGCAGCCTATGAACCAAAAATGTTTCTCTACGATGAACCCACCACTGGAATCGACCCCGTCAATGCGGTGACGATCTGTAAGCTGATCGTCGATCTTTCTAAGAACGGAAAAGGGTTCATCATCGTCACCCATAAGGTTTTTGATGCAGTGAAGGTGGCGGATCGATTTATGTTTTTAAAAGGCGGCGCAATAATTTTCGATGGCGACAAAGACCAGTTGATCCATTCACCTATCCCGGAGATTCGGATTTTCGTCAGCGAATTGGGTTCCGCATGAAGTGCTGACGAGTTGCTTGTCAAGGGGGCTGAGATGTTTGAGGCAAAGAAACGACTCAGGTGGTCAAAAATTAAAGTGGGCCTTGTGATTACCCTTGCCCTATTCGCATTGCTCGTAGCTGTCTTTTTTGCCGGGAACATTCAAAATATATTCTTAAAACAAATAGAATTGAAAATACATTTTAAAGACGTGGTGGGATTGAGAAAAGGCGCGCCGGTTTGGATACTGGGGATAGAGGAAGGGTCGGTAAAAAACATTACCTTAGATCGCACCTACGGGGTGATCGTCACGGTCGCTATCAGTAGGAATGCTCTACAATACCTTAAAAACGACTCCAGTGCAAACATACTGACGATGGGACTTCTGGGTGACAAATACGTTGAACTGAGCACAGGTTCGCCGGCAGCAGAGCCAATGCCGCCCGGTGAGATGATCAAAGGGTCGAGCGAAGTGGGATTGAGGGAGGTCATGAACCAATTCATAGAAAGAATCGACAGCCTTGTCACAAGGATTGAAAAAGGTGAAGGAACAATTGCCAAACTTCTCAACGATCCCACGCTATACGACAATTTGATCGGGGCCACTCATCGCCTATCCGCGCTCATGGAGGATGTGAAAAATTCGCGAGGGACTCTCAAATTACTGCTCGAAGACCCCTCTGTTTATGAAAATCTGAAGAAAACTACACAAACCCTGTCCGTGATGTCAGAAGAGATAAAGAACTCAAGGGGTACATTGAAACTGCTACTCGAAGACCCATCGGTTTATAACAAAATGTCAGCGGCTGCTTCATCGCTGGAGGAGTTTAGCCGGAGAATCAATGAAAGCTCAGGGACTTTAAAAAACCTGATCGAAGATCCCTCCCTTTACAATAAAGCCTTGGCCGCTGCATCACAGATAGAAGAATTCAGCAGAAAGCTGAATGAAGCTCAGGGAACTCTTCGAAAGATGGTGGAGGATCCCGCATTATATGAGAATTTCAATAGAGACTTGAAAGAACTCTCTTCCATCCTGGAAAAGATTGATAAAGGCGAAGGGGTGGCAGGTGCCCTCATCAGGGATGAAGAACTTGCCAAGGAGCTGAAGAGGACAATCATGGAGTTCGAGGGACTGCTGAAGGATATTAAAGACCACCCGAAGAAGTACTTCAAATTTAGCATATTTTAACTGGTAAGGTTGACAGATTTTAATTCAGAAGGAGGGGAACATGGAGCGATTGATAATTCGGAGCGTTCCAATTGTTTTATTAATCCTGGGTTTCGCCTCTGCTGCATCGGCTCAGGTCTGTGTGAACTGCCATAAGAAAATCACACCCAATATTGTCTCGGATTGGCAACTGAGCAAGCATAGCAAGAACAAGGTGGACTGTTCAGAATGCCATGGAAACCAGCACAAATCTGCCCAAGACGTGGCGAAAGTTCAAATCCCCACACCGGATACCTGTGCAAATTGTCATGAAGCAAGGGTCAAACAGTTCAAGGCCGGGAAACATGCTGCGGCGTGGGCAGCAATGGAAGCGATGCCCACAGCGCACTGGCAACCCATGGCTTTGATGGAAGGGATGAAGGGCTGCGGAGGTTGCCATAAGATCGGTTTGAAGACCGAAGGGGAGATAAAAGAGTTAAAAAAGAGTGGGCCGGGGTTCGGGATTGCTTCATGCGATGCCTGCCATACCCGTCATCTCTTCTCCGTCCAAGAAGCCAAACAGCCCCAGGCCTGTCAGACCTGCCACATGGGCTTCGATCATCCCCAATGGGAGATGTATTCCGGTTCAAAACATGGGGTTCGGTACCTATTGAAGCAAAAGAAAACGCTCCCTCAAACCGTTGCTGCACCGACCTGCCAGACCTGCCACATGCAGGGAGGCAACCATGGGGTCCGAACAGCATGGGGGTTCCTCGCGGTTCGGCTCCCGATGCCGGATGACAAACAGTGGGCTGCGGACCGCGTGACCATCCTTCAGGGTCTTGGGGTCCTTGACCCTGAAGGGAAACCAACGGGACGCCTGGATGTGGTCAAGGCAGCGGATGTTGCCCGTTCGACCCAGGAAGACTGGCAAAAAGAACGGGATAAGATGATCCGGGCCTGTAACCGCTGCCATTCTGTCAATTTTGCTAAGGGAGAGCTGGCAAAAGGCGATCAGATGATCAAGGATGCCGATCACCTGATGGCCGAGGCCATTCGAACGATTGCTGGTTTATATAAGGATGGAATTCTCCAGAAATATGTGAGCTATGTTCAGCCGTTCCCGGATCTGTTCACCTTCCATGACGCCCCGACCGTGATTGAGCAGAAACTGTTTGTCATGTTTCTCGAACATCGGATGAGGACATTCCAAGGAGCATTCCACGCCAATCCCGATTATACGTTGTGGTATGGGTGGAGCGAGATGCAGAGGGATCTGACAGAGATCAAGGAAATGGCAGCAGAGATGCGGGAAAAAATCAAAACAGAGAAAAAATAATCTCTCCTGCTCACCAACCCTTCCAACATGTCTTATCTCACAGGTGACAGAGGACTTTGTACATAAGGTTGCGCGGACCGTGGCAGGGACAACAGGAGAAAGGAATGGACGATAAAAAAATCTCATCTGAAAAACTCTCTCCCTGGTGGAGAAATTCTGTCATCATTGTCTTGGTCTTAGGGTTTGGGATCTTGATATGGATGTCTGCCAAATCGTATACGAATGCCCCGCCCATTCCCGAAAAGGTGGTGAGCCCAACAGGTGAAACGATTTTCACTCGAGGGGATATCCTCGCAGGGCAACAGGTGTTCCTGAAGCATGGGTTGATGGAAAATGGGACCATCTGGGGACATGGCGCTTATCTTGGGCCTGATTTCTCCGCAGAGTATTTGCACACCCTCGGCATCCATGCAAGCGAGGGCCTCGCAAAGGAGACCTATCATCGAAGTCTACAGGAACTCACAGGCTCAGAGCGTGGAGCCGTCAATGCCGAAGTCCAACAATTGCTCAAGCAAAATCGCTATGATCCCAAAACTGAAACGTTGCTTTACACCCCGTCCGAAATAGAGTCGTATCGAAATCAAATAGGAAAGTGGACAGAATACTTTACTCAGTCCACGATAAACCACGGTTTGTTGTACAAACAGATTAGTGATTCAAAGGAGATCCAGCAGCTTACGGCATTCTTTGCGTGGACGGCCTGGGCCTCCGCGGCCAATCGTCCTGGCAAGACATTCTCCTATACAAATAATTTTCCCTACGATCCCATGATTGGAAATACACCCTCCAGCGATGCCGTTCTCTGGAGCGCCTTGAGCCTGATCACCCTCCTCGGAGGGACCGCTCTTGTCCTGTTTGCCTTCGGCAAGTTCAACTTCTTGGGCTGGAAGGGCAAAAGCGAACACATCCATCCCCAAATGGTTCCTGGGGTGGCCACAGAAAGCCAAATGGCAACCATAAAATACTTTGTCATCGTTGCCTTGCTCTTCTTGGCCCAGGTGCTGGTCGGAGGAGCAACCGCACACTACCGCGCAGATCCTAAGAGTTTTTACGGCATCGATCTGTCTGCCTTCTTCCCGGGCAATATCTTCCGGACCTGGCATTTGCAGTTAGCGATCTTCTGGATCGCCACCGCCTATATCGCGGGTGGATTATTTCTCTCAATCGCCCTTGGCGGAAAAGAACCCAAGGGGCAGGTGAAAGGAATCAATCTCCTCTTTTTGGCTTTGATCATTGTTGCCTCGGGCAGTCTCCTCGGTGAGATGTTCGGGGTCTATCAACTTCTCGGAAGGCTCTGGTTCTGGTTCGGTCATCAGGGGTGGGAATATCTGGACCTCGGACGGGCCTGGCAGATTTTGCTTGTGATCGGATTGGTCTTATGGCTCATACTGATGTTCAGAGGGATCAAGCCTGCAAGAGAAGACCCGGAACGGCGGGAGATCTCTTCTCTCTTCCTGTATGCCGCTCTTGCTATTCCTCTGTTTTATTTGCCTGCCATGTTCTTTAACAGCACCAGTCATTTTACCGTGGTGGACAATTGGCGGTTTTGGATTATCCATCTTTGGGTTGAAGGCTTCTTCGAACTCTTTGTGACAACCATGGTGGCCGTCCTTTTTTACAAACTTGGAATGGTATCCCGACAAACAGCAATCCGAGTCATCTACCTTGATGCGATCCTCTTCCTTGGAGGAGGGGTCATCGGTACAGGACATCACTGGTATTGGACCGGGCAGACAAATATCACGATGGCCCTCGCCGCCATGTTCTCTGCCATGGAGGTTGTGCCCCTGACACTTCTCACGCTGGACGCCTGGGATTTTATCAAGTTGTCGAAGGAAAAATGTGAGATCTGTGGCAAGGAAATATTGATTCCACACAAGTGGACATTTTATTTCATGATGGCAGTGGGATTCTGGAATTTTGTCGGTGCCGGGATATTCGGTTTCTTGATCAATCTGCCCATCGTCAGCTATTTTGAAGTCGGCACCATCCTCACGCCCAATCATGGCCATGCCGCCATGATGGGTGTGTTCGGGATGTTTGCCATTGCTTTCATGGTTTACGCCATGCGGCAGGTATTGTCTGACGATGACTGGGGGCATGTGGAAAAATATATCCGGGTTTCTTTCTGGGGGTTGAACCTCGGCCTGGCACTGATGGTCGTCTTGAATCTCTTCCCGGGCGGGGTGCTTCAGTTTCTCGATGTTTTAAAGAACGGGTACTGGCATGCAAGAGGACCCGATTTTTTGAATCAAGAAACAACGCGCCTCATTGAGTGGCTTCGCCTTCCAGCCGATGCCATCTTTATTCTGTTGGGGGTCGTTCCTCTGCTGATCTCGGCAGGACTCAGCTATAAGTTCATGAAAAAGGGAATGACCAGATCAACACGAATGTGATGAAGATCTATCGATGATGGAGAAGCCATATCCCGTTGGATTTCAAATATGGTATGCAAGGCCTGCGTTTTGGATGTGTTCTAAAACGAAGGGGTAGAGGATCAGATCTTCTTCTTCAAAGTCAGCAAAATCTGGCCGGATCGCCTTCAGCGTCTGCCTCAACTTTTTAATCTCCTCCTGCGTGGAAAAGTTGGTCATGACCGCTGGAAAACAGTCAACCCCTTGCTCCATAAGGTTCTTCAATGCCTTTAATTGTAAGTCAAAACCCTCTGGCCTTCTCCCGGTGAGACGTGTAAAGTCCTCGGGGCAGGCTCCTTTCAGGCTCACCCGGACATAAAGATTTGAGAAACCGGAAAGGTCCTTTGCATAGGAGGGATCGTGGCCGATCAGAATGCCGTTCGTTTCCAAGATGAAACGAATCTCTTTGGGCAAGAATCGAAGAACCCCTAAAAGGTGAGATCGGTGAAGGGTGGGCTCGTTACCGCTGATCCTGACTTGATGAAATCCCTTCTTCCGAGCGATGGAGGTAAGATTTCCAGCCACTTCCTCCGGTGAATAGAATCGCCCGACCTTTTCGGGTTGAACGACAATCTGCCAGGACCAACAGAATAGACACTTCAGACAACATCCCACACAATCAGCTGTGGCGATGCCTCCATAATATGGGGCAGGACGGAATCGATAATATTTTCTCCTCTCTCCCGAACTAACGATCTGCCCAATCTTTTCGGCAAATTCAATGGCGTCGGTTCCTGAACTCATTTAAATTTCATGGATGAGGCCGATAGGTTATCAGGGCGTCAGCATGCCGGCGGGTCAGGGTGTCAGATTTATTAAGCCTGATTTCCTAATAATCCTCTACATCCTTTCCTTCAATTGCATCGCCTCGGAGATGAGCTGAATGATCTGATCAAAATTGAAAGGCTTGGAGACGACGAGATCGATTCCGCTTTCGCCCATCTTTTCCCTATTCAATTCCATTCCCCACCCCGTGATCATGGCGATAGGGACTTTCGGATCCACTCCTTTGATGATCTTGCCCACATCCCATCCCGAAATCTTGGGCATTCCGAGGTCGGTGAAGACCATATCGAACTTCTCGGACCTAAATCGCTCGATTCCCTCTTCGCCGTCAGAGGCAACAGCGACCTGATGACCTTTGGCCCTGAGCATTCGCGAGAGGATATCTCGGACGGATTCCTCATCATCGATCACGAGGATCCGTACGGAGCGAGCCTCTTTTTTGATAGGTTTTGTTGACTTCTCCTCAGGTTCTTCGCGTGCCGAACCGGCGGGGAGGTGAAGGACAAAGGCCGTTCCCCTACCCGGCTCGCTTTCTATTAGGATTTCTCCCCCATGACGTTTCAAAATTCCATAAGAGACGCTCATGCCCAATCCCGAATTGGTCACGCCTTTTGTAGTGAAGAAAGGATCGAAAACTTTCCTCTTAACCTCCTCCGTCATTCCGATCCCTGTATCGACAACTCTCATCTCCACCCAATCATCTCGATGGTCGGTTGAGAAAGTGATTTTCCCTCCCTGGGGCATCGCATCGACGGCATTGAAAAGAATGTTGGTCAGCACCTCCCTCAGCTCCGATGGATTTCCTAAAACCAAAGGAACCTTCTCTAACTTCCTGACCAAATCAATCTGTATCCCCTTCTTTTGCGGCTGGTCTTTCCAACGGGGCTGGGTAATGCTAATCACTTCATCGATCAGTTCGTTGACGGACAGGGGGACGAATTCCTTATCCCTCCTCACCCCTGTGAATTCTTGTATTCGACGGACAGTCTCCGCACCGTCCTTCGAGGAACGTTCGATGATTCTCAATCGCTCACGGATCTCTTCCGGGGTGAGATGATCCAACTGATAAAGGAGGAGTTCAATGTTTCCGAGGATGGCCGCCAGAACGTTATTGAAGTCGTGAGCCACCCCGCTGGCCATCTCTCCCATCGCCCTTAACTTCTCGGCCTGGACGATCTGATCCTGGGCCTGTTTCAACTCTTTAAGCGTTTGCTTCAGATCGGAAAAAAGCTGGGCGTTCTCCAGAGAGATGCTCACCTGACTGGCAAAGGAGGCGAGGACCTTCAGATCCTCTGGATCAAAACCATTCAGCTGATTGTTCTCAATATCCAGAACTCCAATCACCTGATTCCTTACCTTCAGTGGAAAGGCCGCTTCCGATTTCCCCTCCCGTGATCCGCGGATGTATCTCGGGTCTTGCGACACATCGGGGGCATAAAGCGGCTCACCCGTCTTTGCCACCCATCCTACGATACCGTCAACCCCCACCCGAAACCGCATATCCTTGACTTCTTCAAAATATCTCCCCGTGACCTGCTTAACATAAAGCTCGCTTCTCGCCCCATCTAAGAGAAAAATCGCGCACGCGGCGTAGCCCCAGCGCTCCCTGAGAAGTTCCAATGCCTTTTTGAGCAACTCATCGAGATCAAGGGTAGAGGAGAGGGTCTTTCCCATCTCATGGAGGAGCGTCAATTGCTTGATCCTTAATAAGGAATCCTCATAAAGGCTGACGTTTCCAATTGCGATCGCTGCCTGATGCGCAAAATTGAAGAAAAGGTCGATCTCATTCTGGCTAAAATGTTTGTAAGGATCAGAAGTGCCGATCGTCATCGCCCCGATGATCATCTCCCTGACAATTAAAGGAACGCCGACAACCTCTTTAAGGTGATATGAATCCAATTCTTTCAATCGGTTGAGATGATGTTCATAGTCCTGATAGAGAACAGGAACTTTCTTTTTGATGACATCTCCTACAATACCATTTGATGAGCCGAAAGACTTTCTTCCGATCAGGAACTCCGGCAGTCCATGAACGATCACAGTGTCGTAGGTCTGGTTCTGAGCCTTCCAGAGGGCAATAAGCCCTGTATCTGCCTTCAAGAGTTCGACGACGCTCTCCATGATTTTTTGAAGGATCTCTTTCAACTCAAGTCGAGACGCAATCTCCTGGCTGACGGCGTAGAGGGTCTTTTGTTCCTCCAGACGTTTGACGTTCTCTGTATAGAGAGACGCCCTTTCCATGGAGCCGCCGATGATCTGGCCAATGGAACGAAAGAGATTCTTCTCAAAAGAGGTGAATTGATGAACTTCCTTCTGCGCAATGTTTAATGTTCCATAAATTTTGGTCCCCGATTTTAAAGGAATCACGCATAGGGATCTCAATCCCTCCTCAATCGCCAAGGGAAAAGCATCGGGATCACTCGGGTAATCTTCGACGAACATCGGCTCCCCTGAGAGGGCCGATTTTCCAATCACCCCCACCCCCAATTGAAACCGCTTCATCCCTTTCAAAAAAGTCTTCGAAAACCCCCGGTGAGCAACAAAAACTAAATCATTACTCTTTTCATCTACGAGGTAGATGCCCGCCGAGCGAACACCCGTCATCTCCATCATCTTGTCCAGACTTTTATTCAGAATCTCATCCAGATCGACAGATTGATTGACGGTCTGGCTGATTTCATAGAGAATGGAGAATTCCCTATTGAGTCTTTGAATTTCTTCTCCCAATCCTTTGATCGATTTCTCCATCTGCCCTCCCCGACAAAGAATTATTCGACCAATATCACTCCATAGAAATTTCTTTCTTCCTCATGGGTTCGCACTACTTCGATGGGAAATCCATTATCCCTGGCGGTCTTGAAGACATCAATGCCACAGGCCTCCATCGAAGGCCTTGCTTCATATCCATGCTTGCAAAGGGCAGTCGGGTCGCACTCCTTGCAGAGCCGACAAGGACCCGAGCCCATGCTCCATGCCTTGTAGTAACCGTCAAGGAAAATCTCAATCTCGAGACGAACGATCTCCTCGCTGAATGTCCTTTTCTTTTCCCCCTTTCTCAGTCTTTGATGGAGCAGGACGGCCTTCTCATAGGAATCGATCACCTTTCGAGTCACGTCCGGAGTAGGTGTGTGGGGAGGACAGCAGAGTCTCATTCCAAACCCAGGACATCCGTATTGACATTTCATCCTCACCCATTCGGCGGTGGCAATGGAGTGAGGATCAATTGCCTTGGCTCCGTCGATCCCCCTCTCTAATGCCTTCCTACAATAATCCTCCAGCGTTTTCATCCTCACGCTCCCTCATCCTTCTTCTTGATCTTCGTCATCCTCCCCGCGCCGTCGCCGGAGTGACGATGGTGCGTCAGCGACCTCTCCCTCCCTCTTGAGAGAGGGGTTCTACTTAGGGGATGTGAGTTCTTTGATTTCTTGCTGAGCTTCTTCTCTCTGCTCGCTCCCCCTCTCCAGCCATTCCATGGCCGTCCTGAAATGGAGGAGAGCATTGTTTTTCTCCCCTCTCATTTTGAAATGTTTTCCAAAATAGAAGTGGGACAGTCCCTTCTGCCCAGTTCTTCCGTAAACAGATCCGAGGTGGTAGTAGATATCAGTGAATTCAGGCCTCTCCTTTTGAACCTTCAGCAGGAGTGGAAGAGCTTTGGCAAAGTCTCCTTTCTCCTGATATCCCCTCCCAAGGTAATAAAGAGTCATTAGATCATTATTTTGACCTTGTCCAGGAGTGGATCGTAAGGCCTCGAGGTTCTCAATGGCTTGATCCACCTTTCCTGAAAGAAAATAAACTATGCCAAGCTCTCTGGATACATCGGGATCCTTGGGGGCCAAAGAGTGCGCCTGTTGAAGGGCTTCCATCGACTTATCAAATCTTCCCATCTTCCGATAGGCAAGGCCCAAACCATAGTACCCCTCCCAATGATTGGGGTTGGCATCGATCAAAGACTGAAAATAGGTGATGACTGTCTGAGGTTCCCTCTCCTCTACAAAGACCATTGTACGAATCTTGTTGAAATTCTCAAAGGTTTTGAAAGGCCCTGTGGGCTTCGGCCCCATCTGGAGAATGTTTTCCAAGAGAGAAATTCGGTTTTCAATGGCTGGATGGTTGAGAAGGTAAGCAGGGGTCTTCGGTGCCATGGCCAAGCTTAGCTTCTGGAGTTTCTTAAAAAAGTTAATCATCCCATCGGGGTCGTAGCCCGCTTTGATCAATAAATTCAAGCCGTGTTGATCCGCATCCTGCTCGATTTCTCGGGAAAATTTCAATTGAAGAGCTCCCGCTGTGGCCGTCGCCATCGACACAGCCGCTCCCGAGCCTGGCCCACCTCTGCCCGCAAGCATCCCTGCGAGAATGGCGCCCAGGGTGGCAATGTTAAGCACTTTCGATTTCTCAATCATCTTGGCGATATGCCTTTGCGTGACATGGGAGATTTCATGAGCCAGCACTCCTGCAATCTCCTGTTCGTTCTCTGCCAAAGCAATGAGCCCCGTGTTAATGAAAACATAACCGCCCGGAACGGCAAAGGCATTTGGATCCAGATCATTGATCACGTAGAATTTGAACTCGAAAGGGGTTGGACCCACATGATCCACTAAGGAAGAACCCACCTTTTCAACAAAAGCTTGAACGTTTAGGTCTTTCACGAAATCGGCCTCTTTCTCAATTTCGAGGAGAACCTTTTTCCCCAACTTCTTCTCTTCTTCCGTCGTCATGGCACAAGCTCCTCCTCTGAGACCTCCAAAGAGGAAGATAGAGATGAGAAGTGGAATAATATAAAATAGAATTTTTTTCTGAGATCCCCTTATTAACATTTTGTAACCCCTTTTTTGCACCTGCATGCGGTAAGCAGGCTTACATGTGGATGATAGATATAATCTACCACCGAAATTTTGTTATGCTATCTCCGTATCTTAAATAATTAAAATGTTAACACTTTCTCTCAATCTCTACAAGAAGGGAAATAACGTCGTTATCAATATGGGGAAAATCCTAGCCGCAAGCCCCTACCCCACAGGATGGGAGCCTACAATAAGAAAAGCCCTATATATCCTCTCCATGTTGGGTGGGGTTTGGATGGTGGGAGTCAGAGGATATATA
>Ga0187771_10001623_pt1 | contig 15194 bp, 12 predicted proteins | sample 0116_SJ02_MP15_1_FD_133139 | JGI IMG/M metagenome (GOLD analysis project Ga0187771, IMG submission 133139) | Tropical peat soil microbial communities from peatlands in Department of Meta, Colombia - 0116_SJ02_MP15_10_MG | ecosystem: Environmental > Terrestrial > Soil > Wetlands > Peat | place...
GCTTTCTCAATCGGCCGCGACGCCGCGTGTGGCAACGGCTTCAGTAGTCCGGCGCACTGATCGATTGGATGGCAGACCGGCGTCGCGAATCTTGTATAGCAGGGCGCGATAGCTGATACTCAGCGCGCGGGCTGCCTGCTTGCGATTCCAATGATGAGCTTGCAGGACCTTGAGGATGACCTTGCGTTCGAGTTCCCGCGTCGCCTGGCGCGTCAGCTTCTTCAGTGAGATCGGCCCATCGAGATTGATCTCAGGATTGAAGAACTCCTGCTCGTTACGCGCCATCAGATCGTTGCTGATCACTTCTTCGCTGCCGAGGATGACGTACCGCTTCATCAGGTTTTCCAGTTCGCGGATGTTTCCCGGCCATTGATACTTCTGTAAGGTACTAATCAGTTCGGGGGAAAGCGCACGCGCCCGGCAATTGTATTTACGGTTGTAGTACTCCAGGAAATAATGAACCAGCGAGGGGATGTCGCCACGCCGCTCGCGCAAGGGAGGCATGTGCAGGTTTACGACGTTAATACGATAGAAAAGATCGCGGCGGAAGGTACCACCCTCAATTTCGTTCTCTAGTTGACGATTGGTGGCGCACACTACGCGAACTTCCACTTTCTTATCTTCCTGCGCGCCGATGCGGCAAAACTGTCCATCCTGCAACAACTGCAAGAGCTTCGATTGCAGAGCCAAATCGAGCTCCGAAATTTCGTCGAGAAATAGCGTGCCGCGATGAGCTAGTTCGACGCGGCCCGGTTTTGAGCCGTAGGCTCCGGTGAAGGCACCCTTCTCGTAGCCGAATAATTCGCTCTCGAGCAGTGTCCCGGGAATGGCGGGACAATTGACTTTGACGAAAGGCCCGCTTTTCCAGGGCGACTGGGCATGAATCATGCGGGCGATAATGTCTTTGCCGGTCCCGCTCTCGCCGTGAATCAAGACGGGCACATTGGCGCTGGCCACCTTAGCCATGCGGGCCCGGAGCGTCTGCATGGCTTCAGAACTGCCAAAGACCACATCCTCGGGTGGAAACTCGCCTAAAGACTGCACCAAAGAACTGAACGAATTTGCTGTTTGCACCGGCATTACATGCCCCCACTGCGAATGCGCAATTGAAGATATGCACCCCGAGCGCCAAAGCTCGCAGGTACGGTTCAACAGGCTTCAATCCGGGCTATCTGACCTCAATTCAGCTCTTTACTAAGACAACTTGCAGGCGAAGACAGGCCGGCCCGAACAGGGACGGATGCTCATAAGGCGGTTCTGTGGTGAGAAAAACTTTTCACACTGGAGAAACAGCTTTCCTTCGTTTGGCGGGAAGATTCGAGGGAGCACTTAATAAGGCATGGGAAAACTTCACCCCGGCCAACTGATAGCCCTCAGCATGCTTTGCCCATACGATTCGGGCCGGCAAGTTGCGGGAGGCCTTGGGTAAATTCGAGGTTGAGACCAGCGGAGCGCTGGGGATTTCGAGCAAAACCTGCGAGGAAAGCGGTAAAGCACGGCGAACTGCAACCAAGGCCCCACCCGCAGAGACGTTCAAAGCCGTAGCAAACTCTAACAACTCCTTATCATTCCCATCCTTGCTCCGCACAAAAATAGGAATTGCCAGGGGAAGACGCTCCCATTTTCGGCGATCAGTTTCCGGCTTTCGTGGGCTCAAGTTCAATCCTTCACCGCTGCACGCCGAGGCTTGCGCCGCACATTCGGGGCCAAATGCCTTTGTAGGTTACGCATACTGTTTTCCTTGCCAAGCGTAACGCATTAAGCGCCTTGGGGAAGTGGCACGGAAGGCACGTGCGATGCATTCCAGTTTTTCGATTTCTGTTCGCATGGCGGTGTCTTTCCGCCGTTCGAATAAGTACTTTCGACTGCATACTTTTGCCCATAAGTGATACTTTGATTGCGCATTTTCCGTTGACACCCCGGAGGTCGTGTCATACCATCCGGTTAAAGCATTCATTGTCACGCAAGCCTGAGTGCTCTCCTCCCTCGAATTAAGAAATTCAGCGACTTTGTTCGTCATGGCCGTGGTGCCTGAAAACACGTTCCTCCCTCTAACAGGGGCAACGGGGAGTGATTCCGGTCTCTGCCCATCCAAACCCGAGACCGGGGAAGCCTGCCCGGATCCTGCCTGCAGTCAAGAACTGTTACAGCGATACACCCAGCTCCGGGAACGATTCCTGCGGACCACCAATGCGCTGGCTTCCGCCGCTCACGATCTGAAAACTCCTCTGGCGATCTTGAATGGATATGTCGAGCTGCTGCAGAGTGAGAAATTAGGCGAACTCAATCAGCGCCAGCGTGAAGTTCTGCGCGACATGAGTTCCAGCGGCCAGCGGCTGCAGCAGTTCATCCAGGACTTTCTCAGTTTCAGTGTCCTCGAGACCGGGGAAGTGAAAATGCGCTTCGAGACGGGCGATCTGAATGCTTGTCTGTCGGAAGTCTGCCGTCTGTGGTCGCACACTTTCCAGGAAAAAGGTTTGGCGCTTTACTTTCTCCCAAACCAGAAGTTAACCGAGTTTCCTTTCGATACCGCAAAGATGCAGCGCGTGGTTTCGAACCTGCTTGAAAATGCGGCCAAGTTCACCCCGTCCGGAGGCACGGTATGGCTTCACGCCGAGCCTTACATGTGGGACCGCCGCAACGTAAACCAGCCGGGTATTCTCACCGAGCGCCGGCGACAAGCCAGCGGGATGCCGAATTCGGCAAAAATCAGTGTTTCCGACACCGGGCTGGGAATTCCCCCCGAATACCACATTGAAGTGTTCGATGATTTTTTCCGGCTGCCCCAAACCGAGGGACAGTCAGGCATGGGCCTCGGTCTGGCAATCGCCCGCCGATTGGTGAACAGCATGGGCGGAAAAATCTGGGTAGAGAGCGAGCCGGGAGCAGGCTGCAAGTTTTCGTTTATTGTGCCACTTAAACCCCCGTCAATCGCGAAGCAAGGGAATGGCAAATGAAGGACACGCCCAACATTTTGCTGGTGGATGACGAACCGGGAATGTTGCGGTACATCCGCACGTTGCTGGAAGTGGACGACTACAAGGTGGAAACTGCCTGCACGGGTGAGGAAGCCCTCGAACGCGTGAACAAAGGCCTGCACCCCGACCTGGTTTTGCTCGACCTGCTCATGCCCGGCATCGATGGCCTGCAGACCCTCGAACAACTGCGCCAACTCCAGCCCGGAGTCAAAGTCGTCATGTTGTCCTGTGTAGGCGACACGCGCAAAGTTGTGCAAGCGATGCGCCTGGGCGCTTACGACTATCTGACCAAGCCATTTCAGAAAGCCGAACTGGACACAGTCATCGATCAGTGCCTCGGCACTAATCAGCAGAACTATCCCGGGGAAGTCGAGGAACTGGCGGATGACGTCTTTTTCGTTGCGGCCAGTCCGGTGATGCGGAAATTGCGCTCGGAAGCCGCCCTGGTCGCCAATGTCGACATACCGGTGCTCATGCTCGGCGAAAGCGGAACCGGGAAAGAAGTTATGGCGCGGCTGATCCACAAGCTGTCGCCCCGGGCTCACCGCACCTTCCTTAAGGTGAACTGTGCTGCGGTTCCTGCGGATCTGCTGGAGAGCGAGCTGTTCGGTTATGAAGCTGGAGCCTTCACCGGCGCAAATCATCCCAAGCCTGGAAAATTCGAGTTGTGCAACAAAGGCACGATTCTGCTGGACGAGATCGGAGAGATGCCAACGTCGCTGCAGGCGAAGCTGCTGCACATTTTGCAGGACGGGCAATTCTCACGCCTGGGCAGCCGCTCTGTGATCAAGGCGGATGTTCGCATTCTGGCGGCCACCAATATCAATATTCCCGAAGCTCTCGCCACCAAGCGCCTGCGTGAGGATCTCTACTATCGATTGAACGCGTTCACCCTGCAGGTTCCGCCCTTGCGCGAACGCAAAGAAGAAATTCCGATTCTGCTGAAACATTTCATGTCGCGCCAGGCAGAACGTTACGCGCGGCCACCACTGCCCATCTCGCCGGAGATGCTCGAAGCTTGCCTCGCCTACCAGTGGCCCGGAAACTTGCGTGAATTAAGCAACTTCGTGAAGCGCTACCTGGTGCTGGGAGATGAGAAACTCGCCATCAACGAACTCAAGCCGAAGAGCGACGGAAACGGAGCGCAGTTCAGCCCTGCGGTGCAGAACTCCGGCAATGGCGCAGATGGCGGGCTGAAATCTTTGGCTCGCAGCGCGAAGGACGAAGCCGAGGCCGAAGCGATCACCAAGGCGCTCGACGAAACCAACTGGAACCGCAAACAGGCCGCAGTTCTGCTGAAGATCAGCTACAAAGCTCTGCTCTACAAAATCCGCCAGTACGGGATCGCCCAAACCAAGAGCCATCACAAGTTGTCTGCCGGGGCGTAGGTTAGGCGCTGTTCCATGCAAACCTCGCGTGGGCCGACATTCGGGAATCCTCCACTCTCATTGAGGCGCGCCAAGCCTCCGTCCCGGCGGCGGACGCATTTCATCGTGGGCAAGAAAGTCAGTTTTATTACGAAAACGGAGCAGAGCGGGCGACGACTGATATCCCCGGCCTTCGCACAGAACGCGAAAGGCCGGGCCACCAGCCCTAGCGAACTGGCGAAAACTGCTGGTAGCCATACTCAATCACCAGGCATAGCGCGGAGTCCGCAGCCACGCCCTGGAAGCTCGCGACCAGACCAGAGGGGGTAGGCTCGGCCTCGGCCAGCGTTACTTGACAACTTTCCTTTCGCAACAGGGCACAAGCTTCATTTTGAGGGACGGTGATTTTAGTCGCGCTTGGAACGCCATCTGCAATCGCCACAAGCACGAGATCCCACTCTCCGGCGTAATCATCAGCGAAAACGTACCGGCTAGAATCGGATTGCCAGAAAAACCTCTGTGCCAGCATATGATGTTGCTGTTGCGGAGGGACGCCGGTGTTATCTCCACCCTGATTGGCAGTGTGGGGGTATACGGCAATGCCCACGTTTGTGTGGTCATTGAGGGTCGCATTACTTGGGCGGTTATCTACGGCACTCCGGGAAACGTCGTAGAGCAAATAGCGGTCATCGGTACCTTCCACAAAGTGAGCGGGATAAAACTTGACGAAAGCTATGAAGCGCGCATCCGGCGAGAGGGCAGGTGAGTACGCGAGGAACATATCGGCGATCCCTGGCGCCCGTGTATTCAATATTACTATCTCGTAGACGCTCCCATTAACCATACCAACAACGACCGCTTTCCCCCCCTGTGCTGCCCTCATTTCGTTCACCTGTACGATCTCTGCCGGTAACTCAACCCGCCCGCCTGGACCCGATGCGCTTTTGATGTCAACCGCCAGATTCTTCTCCCCGTTAACCAGCCCGATGACGAGTTGGCCGTCGCGGTATGAGAGGGCCTTTTTCGAATTCGGATTAAACAGGGTTTGGTCGGACCGCAGCTGGACAATCTCGTGACTGGTCGCACGGGGTTGCTGCGCGACCCCCTCCCGTATCGCGAGGGCGAGGACAATCAGGCTAGTTAGCCAGACAACCTTCGACATCGTGTTCAACTCTCCTAGTGTGTGTCGGCAGTCCAATAGTTTCCGAGGTCTCCGACTGCGGTGCCGCTACATGCTTGGCTGGAGCTGTAGGAACCGGGACCAACCGCGGCACCACCGTTGTACGTGATCTGAGGCTGGTTGTTCACACCAATGGCGATCACCTCCAGCGTACCCGACGTACCACTCGGTCCGGAAAGGGTGACGCCAACCTGGTTACTCTCCAAGTCTGCGCTCGTGATTTGGACCTGAACCACCGTGACTGGCTCCGTCGGCTGTCGGGTCTCATCGGGCAATTCTCCTTTATGCTGAAGATTTGTAAGGTAACCTCGGCGGAACCGGTCGCCGTGCCTGGGCCCACGGTGTGCAGCGTCGGGTTAGGCAGCGTCGCCACGCTGGTGTCGCTGCTGGCCCAACCGTACATGTCGCCGGTTATGTCGACGAGTTGGTCGCTGCAGGCATCGAAGCTCGTCACGTCCTGCGGGCTGTCGACGCCGACAGGACCGTCAAATCCGAGGGGGTCAAAACCCGCGCCAGTGTAGCCGCAGCAGATGGCGCAGCCGTAGGCGGCATGGCCGTAGGTCTTCTCGACGATCACCTTGCCCTCATACAAGCTGCCCACCGTTTTGTGCGTCAGGTCGCGCACTCGATAAGCGCCAAAAATCAGGTCAGCCGGCAACAGGTGGCCAGCCTTGTCGGGAATCCGGTCCCGAATCAGCTTGCCAAAGTCGACGAGCATCTGCTCATCCGGCGCCAGAGTCTGGGTTTTTCGTTACGAAAACGGAACAAAGCGGGCGACGACTGATATCCCCGGCCTTCGCACAGAACGCGAAGGGCTGGGCCACCCGCCAAACTGGCGGCCCGCGCCGTCCGAGCGACCGTCTACCGAAACTGTGCCGATTTGTACTCGATCTCGTGCTGCTGACCGCTAGGGATGGTCTCGAACATTACCGCAATGCCCCCCTCAGCGACTTGGAAGTGAGCGTTGCGAATGAGGACCGAGCACCTTGCGGCGCCTGTGCTGCTCGGCGAACAGAATTGGCCCGCGTCTTGTGTCAGGACCCTTACCGACACATTTTCATTCGCAGCAATATCAGCGAGCACGAGCGTTACTTGGGAGTTCGAATTGGATTCGTCCGCAAAGAAAAGCTGTTCCCGGTTCGGACTCCAGAAAAGCCTCGACTTGGAATAATGTACGGTCTCCCTTGGGCGGCCCACATTGTCGCTCTCCGCATTTCCAACACCCGGAGGGTATATGCACCTACCCACATTCGTCCAGTCGTCGCCGCGCGCCCCCGAGGGGCGGTTCTGCTGGGGACCAATCGCGAGGTCATAGAGCATGTAGTGGTCTTCTACGCCCTCTGCAAAATGGGCGGGATAGAACTTAATGAACGCGATGTATCGTCCGTCGTATGAAATGGCTGGCAGATAGCAGAGAAACCTATCGATTACCCTAGCCGCCCCGAGGTCGATGACTGCAACTTCGGAGGTCGAGCCGTTCACCATTCCGCGCACGACTAATTTGCCATCCACACCCTTGTCGATGGCGTCTACCTGCGCCATCTCAGTTGGCAGCTCGACCAGTTGCTCCTTTCCGGTGGAGAGCTCAGTCAACTTTACCCGGCCTACCTCCGGGCCTCTAACCAACTCGGCGCGAATTTTTTCGTCAACGTATGAGACGGGCTTCTGACGGGAGGGGTCGAATGCCTGGATAGGTACGGCCGGTGGGATGTCCTTTTTCCCGGTTGTATCTTGCGCCAGCGCAGGAGGGAACCACAGCAGGGCCATAATCACTGCCATGAAATATGCGGAAACTCTTTTCATAGAAATTCCTATTGATCGTCCACAGTCCAATACGGGCTACCTGGAAGATCGGTAACTCCGCTACACTGTTGCGCTGCACTATAGTCGTCCATGTGGCCATCCGCGCAGCCTTGTGCTGTATTGGCGCACTGATCCTCCACGTGTTTAAGGTAGGCATTCTGATTACTTCCGTTCACGAGCTCAAGGTTATCCCCGCAGGCGTAGGGGTTGCTGTAGTACGGCCCCGGGTTGGTCGCCACAGAATCTCCCCCCACTAGCGTTGTTCCGCATTGCCCGGTGATGCTGGAGACCTGTAGGAGGGAATTGCTCGTGTTTGCCCCACTTGGGTATGAGCTCTTACAGCGGCCGTCGTCGTACTTTAGCCAACCGTAATTGATTGACCGCCCACTGCCATTGAGCTCGGTTTGGGACACAAAGCCGCTGCGTAGCGTCTGGGCCTGCCATGTACAACTACTCGGGCTGCAATTTGCCAAGCAACTGCCGCTGGAGTACAGGTACGCGGTTTGCGTGGCGGCCGAACACGTAGACTCGTAGATTGTGTTGTATTGCGAGTGGCGTATGGTGCCTACGACGATCCACTTTCGGGATAGGCTCAGTACACTTGTTGCGGGGATAGTGTCGTAATTCCAGATCGCCTTCACGGAGCTGTACGTATCAGCTGGCATTTGGGGGCGGTTGAACGCTACGTTATATGACCCTGGGCCAACTGCAGCACCGCCGTTATACGTGACCTGAGGCTGATTATTGGTGCCGATGGCGATCACCTCCAGTGTCCCCGACGTGCCGCTCGGGCCGGAAAGAGTGACGCTCACCTGGTTACTCTCTATGTCTGCGCTGGCGATTTGGACCTGAACCACCGTGACCGGCTCCGTCGGCTGTCGGGTCTGTAGCGGACAATTCTCCTTTATGCTGAAGATTTGTAGGGTCACCTCGGCAGAGCCGGTCGCCGTGCCTGGGCCCACCGTGTGCAGCGTCGGGTTAGGCAGGGTCGCCACGCTGGTGTTGCTGCTGGCCCAACCGTACATGTCGCCGGTTATGTCGACGAGTTGATCGCTGCAGGCGTCGAAGCTCGTCACGTCTTGCGGGCTGTCGATGCCGACAGGCCCGTCAAACCCGACGGGGTTAAAGCCCGCGCCGGTGTAGCCGCAGCATACGGCGCAGCCATAGGCGGCATGGCCGTAGGTCTTCTCGACGATCACTTTGCCCTCGTACAAGCTGCCCACCGTTTTGTTGGTCAGGTCGCGCACTCGATAAGCACCGGAGGTCAGGTCAGCCGGCAACAGGTGGCCAGCCTTGTCGGGAACCCGGTCCCGGATCAGCCTGCCAAAGTCCACCAGCATCTGCTCATCGGGCGCGAGCGTCTGCTCCATCTGATACTGCTCGCTGCCATGATTGTAGAAGATGGTCAGTTCCGCCCGCACTGGCTGGTTTCCCCCGTTCCCTATCGTGACCAGGGAATTGTGCATGCTGTCGACTTCCCATTGTCCGGCTTCCCAGTGAAAGGCCAGTTGATCACTGAACGGGGTCTGAGCGCCGTAGCGGCCGGTTTGGTCATAGCTGGATGCGACCGCCATCAAATCGTCGGGTTGAATGGCAGCGCTGAGGATAACCGCCGCCCAGTGGGCGTCGGCGGGGATCAGTTTTTGCGCCTGCAGGGCGGTGACATCGACCATTTGAGTTGCGTTGGGCTGAAGCACCAGATCAACGGGAGCGCTCTCGCCGGTTGCGGTGGCCGAGCGCCAGTTGAAGTGAATGTGTGCGGTGTAGGACCGGTTAGAGGTATTACGCAAAAGCACTTTGGGCTGCAGGGCCGTTCCGGCGGGAAGGCCCAGCGCCGGGTCGGGGTCTGTGAGGGCCAGCATGGGAGCGCGCGTAGTCCATCCCTTTACTCCGCCGAAACTGCGCGAGAAAGGCGTAGTGGCGGGGTCGTGATCAAACATCTTCATGATCGCGCCAAAGCCGCCCAACTCATCAAAAAGAAAGTGGGCTGAGCCGAGAGACCATGTGCCACCCGCGGCCTCGATTTTGATTCCACCGTAAGATCCTAGCAACCCCGCCTTTTGCACTAACGATCGCACCGAAAAGCGCTGCATCTGCCGCGCGCCCAAACTCAACTTTTGCTGCCACGCCTTGCCGCTGGCGTCGTAAAGCGTGAGGGTGGCGTCCAGTTTGGAGTCCGCCGAGTTGCTAAGAATCAGGTAGTCGCTCACCGAGTCCTGCGGCAGCCACCAAATGCCCTCCCGGCTCGCCTTGCTGGGATCCGAGGAGCGAAATGTGGCGTCGATGTGAAACGCGATTGGGTGGCCGTCCACGCGCACCATCACTGCGGCGTATAAAGCACGCGGGACAGCGGCGCGATAGCGGAGCACCATTGAACCGTAGGCGCCGGCCAGTTGGGGAGCGTCCTTCATCACAGCCTCTGACAGATCCAGCGACACGACATCGCCTGATTTGATGGTTGCTGGCGAAATTGCAGTCTCGGCGCCGTCCGCAGTGCGCAGCACTGGAGTAACTGTCAGTTCGCCCGGATCCAGATTGTTGCGGAGCTGCAATTCCGTGCGCCATCCCGGCTCGGCCGTCCAGTAGGTAACGTATTGCTCATAATCCTGCGGCTGGGGATGCGGGGCTGCTGACTTAGCTGCCTGGGCATAGGTCCAAGGCGAGCAAAGGAGCAGAACAGAAATGGTGACGAAAACGCTGCGTGACATGGTGCCATCCTCCGTGCGGTGAAGTCCCCGGACTCGGCCCCGAAAATTGGCGCAGATGCTATTACACGGAGGGTGGACCTGAGAGGAAAATTTGTTTTTGTTACGAAAACGAAACAGGGTGGACGACTCAACGTCCCCGGCCTTGGCACAGAACCGAGAGGCCGGACCCCTGCCGACCTGGATGGAAACTCCTACTGCACAACCAGCGTCACAGTGGCATTTCGTGTCGCCGAGCCCGAAGTCGCGGTCACGGTAACGACGTAGGTCCCGGCAGGAGTGCCGGCAGTGGTTGTTATCGTCTTTGCGGAACTGCATCCCGGCTGGAACATAATCAGCGAACAGAATCCGGCCAGCAAGACGACCATAAGCAGGCGCCGCTTTCGCGAACCTCCTATTCCAACGCCCAGCAAAGCCATACCCGAAAGCGGCAGCCAAACCGCATAGATTGGTATGTTCGGGTGCCGCAGCTCCGTCGTAGTGGTCACGCGAGTCGTGGTGTTGATCACTAAGACCGTGCTGACCGGGCCACTCAGGCTGGCAAATGGATTGGTGGTTTCGGTACAGGTTGCCCCGGTGGGCAGTCCCGAACTGCAGGAAAGCGAAACACTCTCAGGGATGCTGCCAGTGGGAGTAATCGTCGCGGTGTAAGTTGCCGGAACTCCAGCTGGAACGGTGGCTGTGGTCGGCGACACGCCGATGTTGAAATCATTCACCGTCACGCTGCCAAAATTGGTAGCAATGGTTGAACCGGGAACTCCCACCGAAGCGCTGTTCCCGAGAACGATCGGCGTGGTAGAGGGGATTGTATTTGCCGTGGGTGTCAACACCACGCTGGCCGTCGCAGTAGCTCCTGCATTGAGCGTGCCGATGAAGCACTGCACAGTGCCGCTGCTCGCGCTACCGCAACTTCCTGCGCTGACGGTAGCCGAGGTGAATGAAGCACCAGAAGTGGGCAGGCTGTCGGTAAAGGTGATGGCGTTTGCAGCATCACCGGTATTGGTAATGGTGTATCCGAAAGTCACCGTGTTGCCGACACCGACTACGTCAGGGGTAACCGTCGGGGTCGACAATGACAAGCTGAGCAGCGGTCCCAACTTGCTGAGGAAGGCGTCCGTCGAGCCGTTCAGGTTGACCTGAAAGGGCGAAGTGACGGGGGGAGCCGCGGTCAGGAAGTTGGTTGAACTGGTTTCACCCGCCACATAACTCGCACTCTGTTGGTCGACCGCGATGCTGGTGCCGTAATCGTTGCCAGAGCCGCCCAGGTACGTAAAGTAGTGACCGGGCGCTGTGGGAGTGGTTGCGGTGGTATCGATCCGCGCGACGAAGGCGTCATTGGCCCCGCCTGGAGTCGTCTGGATCGAGTTGTTCAACGCGAAAATATTCGTGGAGTTTGTCCAACCTGTGACGCGCGCACCCTGGATGTTGTCAACGGCGACAGCCAGGCCGACATCTGTGCCAGACCCGCCTATATACGTGGAGTAGGTGAGAGTGACCGAACCCGGTGTAGTTCCCGTTGTAACCGGATTGGCTAACTTGGCGAGGAAGGCATCGCTGGCACCCCCGCCATTCGTGCTTTGATACACGCCGGTACCGGCGGCGGGAAAATTGGTCGAACTGGTTGAGCCGGTGACGTAGGTGCTGGTTCCATCGGCAGCAACTCCATAAGCAATATCATCGCCGCTGCCGCCCAAGTAGGTGGAATAAAGCAGTTGCGTTCCGGAAGTGGCTGCGGGATTCATCCTCGCTACAAAGGCATTAATAGCTCCGTTGAGCGTAGCCTGGAACGAGTTCAGCACCGGCATGTCGCTGAATGAAGTTCCGCCAGTGATGTACACGTTCGAACTGGGGTCAACCGCGACGCCGCCGCCGACCGTCTGCCCTGTGCTGGGAGTGCTGCCGCCGAAATAAGTCGAATACGCAAGGCTGGAAGGACCAGACAACGATGGGCTCACTTTGCTCAAGAAAAACTGGCTCGCCGCTCTCGATGATGTCTGAATGGCGCCCAAGGTCGCGGGAAACGAAGAACTGGGCGGAGTGTTCGTGGACGTGGTGGTGCCGGTCACGTAGGCGTTACCCACGGAATCAACCGCGAGGCCGGATGCCTTATCCACTCCATTGCCGGAAAGATATGTCGAGTAGAGCAATTTTTGGCCGGTTGGATCGAGTTCGCTGACAAATACGTGATCGTTAGTGCTCGCGGGGGCAGCCTGAAAAGCCGTATTGGTGCCTTTGGTGGGGAAATTGGTGGAACTGGTTGTGCCGGCGACCAGTACGTCAAATCCTAGATCAACCGCCACGCCTGCGGTGTAATCCGTTCCGTTCCCCCCCAGATAAGTCGAAAACAGAAGGGTGTTGGCAGCGGCGTTGAACTTGGATATGAAGACATTGGTCGTGCCATTCTTGGTTGCCTGAAACGGCGAAATCGTGGGGAAGTCTATCGACGTCGTGGAGCCAGCAATGTAGGCGTTCAACGCAGAATCAACGGCCACTGCAGGGCATCCGGAAAGTGGCGTGCCGGTCCCCAAAATTACTGAGCAGGCTTCGTCCCCGCTGCCGCCGAGGTAGGTGGAATAGGTCAAGATCGGATCAATGATCAGAGTGCGGCTGCGGTCGTACTGCTGCAAAGCAAAGCCGACTTCATTCTTGCCTCGCAGTTCGAACCGGCCCGGAACCGGATGCTCCTCTTCGCCGACCATTTGATAGATGCGTGGAGCTTCCAGCTGCACATCGCCGCCCGAAATCGTGAGCACGAGATCGCCACGCCCATCGATGGTCATGTTCTGTGCGCCGTCGAATTTCAGCGCGACTTGCTGAGGATCACTTCCCGGGTTTACCTCGAAGTCGTATTCCAGCCGCCGCTGATTTCCGTAGAAAACCAAATCGATTCCGGGATAGACATTCGCATAACGTACCCGCGCAAACTGGGGGACATCGCGATGCCACTTCGCCGCGTCATTCCCGATGAAGTAGTTGCTCTTGCCCGGAAGTAGGTTACTTCCTTCCGCCTTGGCGTGCGGGCTTGCATCCACCAATCCCATCGACAACATTGAAACCTGTTTGCCCGATTGAAGCCTCAGGACAGCGGAATCGGCCGTAAGGAATAAGCCATACCCACCGCCGTGCGCCAGGAACTTCACCTTGGGATCAGTCTGACCCTGATTGGGCTCAAAGATCAGAGGAAGTTGACCGTAAGCCTTCAGGGTCGAGTTCGGTGCAGCCGGATTTGAGGAGAAAGTGGAAAGCGGACGCCGAAAGTCTGCGTTGAGCCTGGAAGCGCTGGAACCGAATTCTAACGCGGTTGCTCCCAGCAGAGTCAGCAGGACTATTGCTCCAACAACGCCGCCCCATGAACGGGTGATTCCCAGCCAACCGCGATTCAGTCTCACGAACTCCTCCGGATTTTCCTATTCATGGAGAGGAAGAAGAAACGGCACTCCGACCCGCGCCCGCCAAGCGGCCTGCGAACCTGTAAGCAGAATTGCGCGCAAAAGTAAGTAACTACTTAAACATCTGACGGATAGACTGTCAAGCGGCGGCAGTCAGTTCTTCTCGCCTTGAAATCGTCAGATGCGCCGGGCGGCGCTAGGAGATGCCGCAGGATGGCACAGACGTGCCAGAAGAAAATGTAGACATTTCGCCAATGCCTCACAAATTGTGCACACCCGTTCATCCTGGGGTGGAGCGAACCGAGAAACGACGCCGCAAGTCGTTCCCTGTCACAACAATTAGGAAAGATCGTTGGTGTGTTAGTGGCAGAAGGATTGCGCTCGCTCATGCCGACGCTCCCAGCCCACCCCTCCCTCCCCAAGTTCGAAAACGATCGGATGGAGTAGGGTTTCTCTGGTATTCGATTTACTTCTTGGCCAGTTCCTCAATTTCCTTGCGCAGCCGTGTATACCGGCGCGCGAGACTGCCGAGATAGGCGATGTGGATCACCCAGGTGAGAATGTAAGCAGCGTAAAGATAAGTCATCGGGAACTCCGGGCTTCCAGTAACGATTCCAGCGCCTGCGTCTCCTCAACTTCGCGGCGCAGAACTTCCAACCGGTAGCGCGACCAGCACACCAGCGCCCCGAAGCACGTGAAGGCGATCAGGTTCACAAAAAATGCATGCAGCATTCGCGGGTCAATCGATCCTCCGCCGCCAATTACTGGCTGCGGGTGCTGCGTGCGAAAGAACCAGATGGAGAAGTAAACCAGCGGAATGTCGAGCGTGCCAAAGATCGCCAATACGGCTGCAATCACTGGAGTCTGGCCGCTGGTGGAAAAGCGGCGCAGCAGGAGATAGCTCACGTAAATCAGCCACAAAACGAGAGTCAGAGTCAGCCGCAGATCCCACGTCCACCAAATTCCCCATACCGGCCTCGCCCAGATGGGTCCGGTCACTAGAACAATTGTGCAGAAGACCACACCGACTTCGGCGGAAGCCAGAGCCAGCGCATCTGCTTTCGTATTGCGGCGCGCCAGATAAATAATCGAGGCAACAAAATTGACAAAGAACAGAACACCGGCGGTCCACGCGGACGGCACGTGATAGTAGAAGATGCGCTGCACATCTCCCATCGTCTTCTCCGTGGGAGCGACAACCAGCGCCTGATACAGGCCGTAACTCAGCAGAGCGGCCGTCAGAATCGCAAGGATGGGGAAAACGCGTTTCATTCTGCGTGTAGTACGAGTTCAAAGAGGAAGAGGCTAGCCATAGTAAACACCACATCGTAGGCCACAAGCAACACGATCCAGAATTTGGCGGAGAACTCGCCGGTGAGAATGGAGCTCGTAGCTTCGACCATGGCCAGCAGCGCCGGGATGGAAATTGGGAAAAGCAGCAGCGGTAGCATGATTTCGCGGCTGCGTGTCCGCAGAGATATGGCAGCAAAAAAAGTGCCGTTCACCACCAATGCCCAGGTTCCGAGCACGGCGACAATCAACAACTGATACGCCGGGCCAACTGCTCGCAGGTTGTAGAAGACGATGAACAGCGGCGTCATCAGGGCTTCGAGCACCGCGACGAAAATGAAATTTCCCAGAGCCTTGGCCAGGAACAGAGAATTCGCGGGAGCGGGAGAAACTCGGTAGGCATCCAGCACCTGGTTGCGCAGCTCGCGGGCCCAGGTTTGATTCAGGGCGACGACGGCTGCAAAAAGAAAAGCCACCCACAC
>Ga0187771_10001624_pt1 | contig 15190 bp, 12 predicted proteins | sample 0116_SJ02_MP15_1_FD_133139 | JGI IMG/M metagenome (GOLD analysis project Ga0187771, IMG submission 133139) | Tropical peat soil microbial communities from peatlands in Department of Meta, Colombia - 0116_SJ02_MP15_10_MG | ecosystem: Environmental > Terrestrial > Soil > Wetlands > Peat | place...
ACATCGATCACGTGCAGGTTCCGAGCCCCCATCAGATCCGTGATATCGCGCCCTGCCGCAAGCAACTCCCGTTCGTGGTCGAGCGCCGCCGTTTGCAATTTCAGTTGCTGCGAAAGTGTGCTCACCTCAGCCTTTTCAGCCACGACCTCTGCTTCGATCTCTGCGCCGTGGGCACGCACTTCTTCAAGCTTGGCTTGGGTGGCAGCCGCAAGCTCAACGAACTTATTGTTTTGGCTGGTTAGCTGCGTATTCGCATCCATCAGGCGCGCACGAGTTTCTTCCAATGCCTGGTTCTGGGAATGACTCGCCACCAGGTCCTTTTCCAAACTACCCATCCGCGTGAGCATCAACGAGTTCTGCGCGCGCAGTTCGGAAATGGTCTTTTGCGAATCCGCAATGGTAGCCTGAAGCTCTGCGACTTTACCCTCCAAGCCAGCACCGCTTTGGATTTGCGGAGTAACCACTCTTGTTTCCGCAGGCTGCCTTCCGGCCTGTAGGGAGTGCTTCGGGCCCGGGCGGGAAGCGCGGTAACCCAATACAGCCGCTATTATCGTAATGACAGAGACGGCTGCGACCCAGCGAAGCGGGCCAACCACGTAGGCCGCGTTCCAGCGCCTGCCATCAGACCGACCCGCGAATTCGCTCGAAAATTGGAAGCCCTCGGCGCGCGCACGCTCCATAAAGCGTTCCCGTAGGCCTCCTTTTTCCAAATGGTGCACGAGAGCATCATTGACCCTGTCGCCTGCGTCCGCCGGCAATTGCTGAACAAAAAAAGAAAGCTCCTCGGGGAGGGAATGACAACATTCACATTGTTCCAGATGCTCGATCATGCGTTTACATTCTTCCGACGTCAGCTGCACCATGCCCTCGGGCAATGACACTTGCGCAAGTGATTCAGGCTTTCGCATCAACACCCCCTGGAGGAGCGATTTCGTAGGTCGCCTTCCTGGTCCGGCTGCCGCTCCTATTTTCATCCCCGTTGAGGAACAACGAACGCAGGCGGCGAATCCCGCGATAATAGTGGTGCCTCACTTTTCCCAGGGACTCCCCCGTCTTCTTCGCGATTTCTTCGAGCGGCATATCTTCAAAATAAGCAAGGTGCAGCGTGCGACGCTGGGAGTGATTCAAGGCTTCTAAGCCCTCCCGCACCAGGCAGCGAACCTCAGGGAGGGTCAACAGTCCCGGCGGGGTGTCCCCGACTGCGGCCTCTTGTGATGTTGGGGGACGGACTGCTTCACGGCCGCGGTCGTAGAAACCACGCAGCTTCAGATAATCGCGGCGGTTCATGCTGCGGTGATACGCATACTGCAATAGCCATACCTTGACACTGCCTCGCGCAATGTCGAATTGTCCCGCGACCCTACAAATCTCTAAGAAGATGGATTGCATCACGTCTTCTGCCTCAGAGGCATCGCGGAGAATCTTGAATGCCACACTCAAAACGAGCCGGTGGTAGCGATCGAAGAGAACGGCGAGTGCGTCGTGGTGTCCGGCACTGAGATGAGCTACCAAGTTCGCGTCGGATAATTTGCTCAACTGGTCGACCGACAGTCCACATGGTTCTTTGGGTTGCCCGTCAACAATCTCCATAAAGGTATCCTTGGGCCCCTGATACTCACAAGAACTTATCGTGTGCCGCATCATTTAGATCCATCGCCAGAGCGACATGATAACAGAGTTGCAAGCGGATCGCGCCTGCCTCGTCGGAGCTTTATTTTTGAGTTGGCGTGGTACAACATTGGGAGGTGGCTGGCATACTGCGTCTTCGCTCGCCCGGCCGACGCCTGCCGCATACCACACAAGCGTCTGCCCTCCGGAGGCGTACGCTTTGACGAGCAGGAACTCGTTGGGTACTTCAAATCGTCTGACAAACAGGTTAGCTTTCCTAAGTCGGGCTCGCCGGTCCGGGAGGGCATTAGGATGACCCGGAACCGAGACAGGAAAGGTTCTCTTCTAGTACGTGGACGCGAGCGCAAATTCTGGCTGGTCCAGTGGGCGGAGGGCGACAGAAGGCTCTCGCACAAACTTGGTTAGCGTGACGAGGTGAATGCATCGCAAGCCGAGCGAGCGAGACGCCAGTGGATGGAGAAGATCAACTCGCGACGTGATGTTGCGGGCGATTCAGTGACTCTCAAAGGGTTCTTCCACGAGCATTATTGGCACGAAGGACCCAGCCAGTACCGAGACGACTCGAGCACCAAAAAGCCGTCAACTCGCAGGGACATGAAGAATGCGATTCTGCAAGTTTTGCTTCCGCGCTGGGGTAAGCGCAGCATGGATTCTATCAGGACTGGAGAGATCCAATCGTTTCTATCTGGCAAAACTGGGCATGAGTCAGGGAAGGTCAGCCGGCAAACAGCTCTTAAGTGGAAAATCTACCTCAGTTCCATGTTCACAGCCGCGATTCGACTGGAAGCTGGCATCACACGTAACCCGGTGCGGGGGGTTAAACTCCCTGCGGCGGAAGGGGAAGGCTTGCCAGCTTGCATGAGCATAAAACAAGCTGTTGAGATACTTGGGAAATTGGAAGATCCAAGGCACCGCATCGCTTGGCAATTGGCGATGTGGACGGGCAGCAGGTGCGGTGGATTACGGGGGCTGCGCTGGTCTTCGGTGAATTGGGAACAGGGTAGTGTCGTTGTCACGGAATCAGTTTGGAAGGGTCACAGCACGCAGCCGAAGACCAGAAAGGGCTACCGCAGGGTTGTTCTGGCGCCTAACCAAATCGACGCATTACGCAAGTACAAAGAGCAGGACTACCCGAATGCCAGATCTAATGAGTGGGTGTTACCCGGCAAGAGAGGGAGACCGATAGACATGAAGTGGGTCATGAAGCATCGTGTAACGCCGGCCGCCCAGACTCTTGGCATCGAAGGGACGCACTGGCATGCTCTCCCTCAGTTGAACAACACCATTATGCTGGATGAAAACGTGGACATCGCCAGCCGGAAGGACCGTCTCGGCCACGCCAGCGATGATGTGAACCTGATTTACTCACACGCCGGGGATAAGGCACAATTTGCTGCATCACAAGCCATCGAGAAGAGGCTACAAGCGGTGCAGGAAGAGGTCCCGCAGCGCTTAACTGTGACCCAAATTGTGACTCAACAACCGGCGTATCTGGACCCTATTGAAAACAAAGCGTGGGCCTGTAGCTCAGAAGGATAGAGCAAGGGTTTCCTAAACCCATCGAAATTGACTATCCTGTTGACTCGTTTTGCCTTATGCTTCGCCTTGGTAGGTCGTTTTGCCCGGTTTTCGGGCCTAATTGTTCCCAAATTGTTCCCAAGTTCTCGGAGCGCGCTCCTGAGCTGGCACAATTTCATTGTTCACAGCGGCGGCTTTAGTAAGAGCGTTCTGCCCGACTATGAGTACTGACATAGACCCTATGCCAGCCAAAACCGCCGATGGCTGCTTTGGGTTGATATCATCCAGTGGCCGGAACCGGCGGTCAAAGCAAGCCACCTTCAAAGCTGACGCTCAACAACTTCGGGCAACGGAAGGTGAGCTTCGACTTCCGGGCCGTCGGATCGGCGAGGTTCGCGAGGCTGTGGTCGAGCCTGGCTGAAAGCCAAACCCACGCCTGTCTCCACTCGTGCTGTTCTCATTAGCCGCAATGCATTTCCGCCAAGGATCAACGCCTCCGAATCAGGTGGCAAACCCAGCAGCCGGATTTTGTGCAGCTCCAGGCCCGGATGCAGCCAAGGACCATCGGAGCCGAACAGGACCTTACGAGGGCCGGCGCGCTTCACTGCTTGGACGAGGTAGTCGAATCGTCGCACTCCCGAAGTGTCGGCAAAGACGTTGGGGAGACGGATGAGCAGGTCGATGACTTGCTGGTGGGCACGCCAGTCGTCGCCAAAACTCCCCAGATGCGGAATGATGAAGTTCACGGCCGGGTATTGGGGTGCCAACAAGTCGATGACCTGTGCGCGGCCGCCGACATCCACGAGCAAGGGAATTCGAAAGGCCTGGGCGGCTTCGCACACCTCACGCGTCGGCATCGCATCGTGACCGTGAACCTTGATTCCTCGAAAGCGCCACTTGGTAACGGCTTTCTCGACCATGGCAAAGACCCGGCCGGCATCGCGCGCGGCATGAACGAACGCAAAGCCGATCAATCGGCCGGGATACACGGCTACCAAGCGCGCCAGTTGGGCATTGGCCGTGTCGTAATCCGTGTGAAAGACGGGAAACACGACCGTCCGAGCGATGCCCGCCGCGCGAGCCCGTCGCAAATAGGCCTTGATCGGCGCTTCCGTGTTCCAGGGCGCGGTGAGGATGTCGCCTTTTCCCGCGTGACAGTGGCAATCAATAATCATAAGCCACACTCCACTCAGACTCCCAAGCCATTGGCGGGATTTGTCGACGTTTCGTTGCGCCCATCGCTGCCAAGAACCATAAACTCGTGGAGATTCCGCGGTAGAAGTTGGGTAGATGGAACTTCTCGTTCGGTGCATGAATTGCGTCATCCGGAAGGCCGAAACCCATCAGTACTGTCGGGATGCCAAGAACCTCCTTAAACGCGCTTACGATGGGAATAGTGCCGCCCGAACGCAAGAAAACCGGCGAGGCCCCGAAGCTACGTTGATAGGCCAAAGCCGCCGCCCACATTGCGGGGTGCGACTGATCCATCAACACAGGTTTCGCGCTCGAGCGGGTTCGAACAGTCGTGCGGACGGTCGGTGGAGTGAGGCGCGCAATGTACTCGCGAAGTAGCCGGTCCATTTCGCGCGGGTCCTGATCAGGAACAAGCCTGATGTTTAGCTTGGCCAAAGCGCGCGCCGGAATGACGCCCTTTACCCCGGGGCCCTGATAGCCACCGACGATCCCCGTGATGGCAAGCGAAGGCCTCAGGGTAGTTCGCTCCTGAAGCGTAAACCCCCGCTCGCCCCAGCCCTTGGCGACGCCGGCATCGCGGAGGATAGCTTCATCCGAAGGACCTGTGTGGAGCATGCGCAGGCGCTGGCGCTCACTCCACTTGCGCACACGGTCGTAGAAGTGCGGCACTGCAATACGGCCTGCCGCGTCATGGAGTTTGCCAAGAATCTCACAGAGTGCCTGGAGTGGATTGTGGACGGCTCCGCCGAAGTTGCCGGAGTGCAGGTCATGCTTCGGACCTCGCGCTTCGAGTTCCAGGTTTAGCGAGCCGCGCTCCGCATAACTGATCGCGGGGTGGCTGGGGCCGAGCATTTGCGTGTCCGAGGCGACGGCCGCGTCCGCGGCCAGCGCACGCCGGTTTCTTGCCACAAAGGGAATCACGTTCGGACTGCCGATTTCTTCTTCCCCTTCAAACAGGCATTTTACATTCACCGGCAGGGTTCCCTGAGACTTCAAGCATGACTCCAGGGCCTTGACGTGGACGAACATCTGGCCTTTGTCATCGCACGCGCCGCGCCCGTACAGGTCTTCACCGCGCACGGTTGGCTCGAAGGGCGGTGATTGCCATTCCCCCAATGGATCGACGGGCTGAACGTCGTAATGGCCGTAAACGAGCACTGTCGGACCTCCTGGTAAATGACAATGGTCAGCGTAAATAACCGGATGGCCGCGAGTGGGAATGACCTTTACATGTTCCATCGCGATCCGCCGAAGATGATTGGCCAGCCAGGCTGCGCAATTCCTGATGGCCTGATCATGCTTGGGCTGAGCGCTAATGGTAGGGAAACGAATGAATTCCTTCAGCTCCGCCAGGAAGCGCTGGCGATGTGTTTGAGCATACTTTAAAGGCGGCGCGGGTGACATGGCTTATAGGCGCCTTTCAAAGATCAGCCGGAAGCGCCTGCTGACAGGCGGGTACGAGGAGGCTGGCGCGAGGTCTGCGGGCACACGCGATACCCGAACTCTGAAGTTCGCACCGCCTAGCCCTTCCTCCACGGCGGCCTTCAACTCACGCGCGTATCTGGGGCTCTCGGTGAAGACAAGCCAGCGGCCGCCGCGTGCCAGTCGCGCGAGTCGTGCGCGAGCGAAAGCCCGAGCGGGTACGAAATGACGGCCTGAAGGGTAAGGATAGTTCTCGCAGATGAGGTCGAAATCCCCCAGGGCGCGGGACAGTTGCTCGATTCGAGAGGGAATGAACCACCCGCCTTCGTTGTGAAAAATGCGGGCCGCCTGAGTCACCCGGGGGTTAACCACCGCGACTTCGTGCCCTCGCAGGAGTAGCCGGATGGCATCGCGGAACTCATCCGGTCTCTCTGCGCCCACCAGGAGCACGCGCTTGGCGGTCTCAGAATATTCGAAATCCGAGCAGCGCTGTCGTCTGTCCAATGGCATCGGTACTACGCATCACGTCATCCTAATACTCGTACTCGAATTCGGCGGCGGGAGACCGCGCCGGGGCCCGAGGCGGCGCCGCCACGTCGGGCCGGCCTCCGTTACGAGACGGGGTCATCGGCGTCGATTGGGTCCAGGGCAGCACGCGGGCGCTGGCCGGACGTCCTGCCAGACCCATGGCTTGCGCGCTGGTGAGCCATTCCTCAGCTTGCTCGGCGATTTCCAGCAGCAGCGTCTCAAACTGCGCGCGCGTGGTTTGCAGGATATGCGGCTGCGCCAACCAGCGCAGGATTTCGCGTCCCGTCACCCCCATGCGCTGGCGAGGAGAAGTGACCAAGCGCTCGTTGAAGTAGCGGATCAGGACTTCCTCCACCACGTCCCAAGCGTTGTCGGCGCCGAACAGCCGCTTTACGTCATCGGCGTTGAGGATCTTGAATGCCTCCTCCAGGAGTTGCAGAACCTCAACCCGGAGCACGTTCAAGTGGCCGTAGGATAGCCACTTCAAATTGTTGCGCAGATCGAGTCCGGCGCGGCGCACGATGGCGATCGAGCCAAAGCTCGGGTCATAGGCGCGCTCGCGGATGACGTCGGAAATGCGTTTGTCGCGCCAAAACAAAGTGACTTGATGAACGAAGTGAGCGAACAACTTGTGGAAATCGGTATTGGGCCGCGAGCCGGTCGGCCCAGGTCCCGAGCCGTAACCGAAAATCCGGCGATAAGCGTTGATGCGGTCGCGCACCGTGTAGCGCAGCACTTCGCGCCGGTCAAACTGATACAGAGCAAACGCGCCCGCCCCTCCGGACAGCCGGACCGTGCCGGCGCGGAACAGCTCTTGCAGCTTTTGCACGACTCTAAATACACCAATTTTCTCATGCTGAAATAGATAATACATGTCCCCAACGGCGACGATCCGCTCGGAGGTGATCGTCTCGTCGTAAGGCTCAACGCCCGGGGGGATGCGCGTTGTTCCAAAATCCTTAGCGGCTTCGGGGCCTACGCCGGCCAGTTCTGCCAGACCCTTGTCGGGAGGAGGCGTCGCCTTGGTATCGGCATCGACCACCGCCTGTAGCATGTCGTCGATCTGCTTGGTGAGCGCATCCGCTAACTGCGGGTTGGAGATCAGATCAGAGGCCAGCCGGCTCGTCACCGTGTCCCGCAGTGCTGCTATCCGGTCGTAAAGGCTTTGATAATCTTTTTCTGTCGCCATGAGTGCGCCTCCTTACGCACCCCCGAACAACTTGGCTCGAGGGCTTGGAACTGGAGAAGGAATCCGCTAAATGTTGCGAATAAGCTGCGCTAATGCCTTGAGATCGTCAGCGAGTTGCGCCAAACTCTGCTGTACACGGTCGGTGTGAAAACCCTCAGGCAAGCCTGCGTTGGCACCCAAATTGTTAGTGTCCAGGCACCCGACGGCAAGCCCTTGAAGCTGGGTCACGATCGGTTTCATCGTGAACCGAACGGCGTAGATTCCGCCCTCCTGGAGTAGCTGCGGCGCCTCATCCGACACAAAGCTCTGGACCCATTTGGCAAAATCCTCGAAGAACATCTGCGTGTGCGTAGCAGGCGAGAATGGGTAGCAGAAGTCTACCAGGAGCGCCTGCCTCTCATCCGGACCAATAAACACAGAATCCATTGCGAAGCGTACCTCGTCAACATCCTCAGAGATCACGGAGAGCTGGCGCGATATCAGGACTAATTGCGTGCCAAAGAAAGGCGTGCCCGTGGGCGTCAGGGCGAGGAGTGAGTAGTTGTTGATCCAGCTCTGCGCCAAGGAGGTGACGTAGTCCGCGATAACCCGGAAATTCGTGGTGTCCTGCTCGTCCTCGACTGAATTTATGAAATGGTTTCGCGTGTTGGACGGTGCCGAGGGCTCAAACGTATAGATCCCGTAAAGATCCCGCAAAGCTCCAAGGCTCCCCTGGATTTGGTCTGAGTTAGTTGTGCTAAGGGCTCCCGCTCCCGTGGCTGTCGGCGGCGTAAATGTTGGCGGTCCACCTAACAGAAGTGAAAAATAGGTGTTGACTCTCGAAGCTCTGGCTCCTCCCAGGTAGCCGAACTCATTTACCAGTTGCGTCAACTGAGTCCGCACAACCTCGCGGTACGCGGCCACATCTTCCGCGACCGCGGTAGGGTCAAGGGCGTACAAGCCATCCAGCAGCGGCAACGACTGATCAAGCGCATCTTTGGCGCGTTCATAGAGGCTGGCTTGCGCGCCGGTGATTCCGCCCGAAAGGTCCGTCTGGACGGCGTAGCTGCGCGGCTGCCAGGTGCATTCCGTATGGCCTTCCACCTCCTTGCAGGCAAAGGACGCGTTGAGGGCCCCGATGAATCCTTTAGGGTCATCGGTCTTGACCTTCCAGCCAAGCACGCTATTCAAGGCCTGGGTGACGACTTGTCCCAGCGGAGCGCCACCCGGCACGGCCCCGGGCAACCCACCAGGCCGGGCTAGCGGCGACGGCGGGTAGCCAATCTCCTCCGTAAGAACGGGAAAGGTGGGTGCGTTGATAGCTGCGGTGGCAGAGCCAATCGCCTCCCTGAGGTTGGCTCCTGCTCCCGCGATCATTCCGGACACGTTCTTGCGGACGCCGTCAACTTTTGCTGAACACACATTCTGAATGCCGTCTTCAGGGATGGGCAGGCCTGCGGCGGAATACATGTTCCGAGCTACGACCGTGACCCAGCCTTGGAGAATCAGTTTACCGTTCAGCGTGACGACAGTTCCATTGCCGTCAAGGCTGGCGCTGCTGGGACAAACAAATGTCGGCCCTTTGGGGGTTATAAAGTACAGTGTGTAGTTGGCCGGTGCTCCCGCGCTCGGCCCGTCCATCGGCTCCGAGAAGAAAACCTCGACAGCCCCTTCCGTGGCAATCACGTTGGTAATCGCAGGCATGGTCGTTTCCCTCCCTCTTGTGGTCACAGCTCGCTCAACTGCGACCTTCGCACCTGCCGGGTGCCTTCTAACTGCGTGGCGCGCCAGGGCGACGCCCAGGCGCGCAACCCTTCAAGTAACGCCTTCCCGCAGGGCCTCCTTGTCTTCGGCCACTGAGATCTGCTGGCCAATGTTGGTAGCCTGCACGGAGACGGAAGTCATCCCCACTCGTTCGGCAATTTCCTGCCAGCACTCGGCGAGCGCCTGGCCCACGCCCTCGATTGGCTCCCGGCAGTGCTCGATGCCCTGCTTCACACTGGTCACCCACGCGGGCCACTCTCTGCGGCGTTCGCTGCCGAAGTTGGTCAAATCCTTGATGCGATCGTAGGAGACCAGGTTGGCTGCAAATCCCCGCTCGATGCGCTGGAACCGCTCCTGACAGGTGCTCAGGGCTCGGCGTGCGCGGCCCAGGTCAACGGGATGTCCGACCGCCCGCTCCGCCTCCTCCGCGGCCTGAAGCGCTTCTTCCGCCCAGCCTCGCAGATCAGCAACCGCGTACTCGAGGCTGTCCACGATCACGGCTTGGTTGGCCTGGGGTCTGTCTTCGACCACCGTGACCTCCAGTTCCTGGAGCCGGTCGCGGAGCCTGCGGAGCTGCGCCGGAAGCTCTCGAAATGTCCTCTCGAGTGCCATGGGTCTACCCGCTTGCCAGCGTTCTATAGAAGTTGGTGGTGATCATCCCGGGGCGTGCCATACGACGCTGGAGCGCGAAGCGCGCCGCGCCGATCACGAAACGTTCCGGGATGATGCCGGGATCGACGCCGGCGGATAGCCGCCGGGCGGCCTCCTCGATCATGGCCTGCTCTTTCTTGCCAAACTGTATCACCTGGGCCAAGCTCTTGTTCCCAAGAGACGGATAGGTCTGGTAGCACATTGTATCGACCGCCAAGGCGCACGCCTTGGGAAAAGCCTTGAGCATGACGGACGGAATGTTACCTGCTGCGGGGTTGGGATAAATCCGTGTCCAGGCTCGCTTATATTGGTCCGCCTCTTTGGCAAAACCCATGCGCCGCAGCAATTCGACGCTGTTGAGCAGCCGCAGATAGGGGGTAGGATGCACGCCACGAGGACTGAACGCTACCACCGTCCCGGAGCCCCGCCCGATCACGTCCATCAGTGAGCCTACCACCTCGGGGCCGCCCAGCAAGAGGGCGCTCATGTCCGCAAACATTTCGCGATTCCATCGAGTCCACACCGCAGCCACGAAACGATCGAGCTTGGCGCGCAGCAAGCGCAAGGCGATGGCGCGGGGAACATCGCGGCTCAGACCCAGGTCACTCTGGAGGTTATGGCTGACTTCGTGCAATACCGCGCCAAGCGTCCAGGGGTTGATCAAACGGTGATAAGGCAACTGAACCAGCGGGAAAGGGTTGAGTTGTTTTCCCAGCTTTTGCAGGGGAATGCCACGGCGGAAAGTGGCGGGCGCAAAGCCCGTCCGCATGTATGAGAACGGGGGTGGAGCAGGTATGGATCTGGCTGTGCCCAAACCCAGATATGCGGCCCGATAGCAATCGAGAGCAATGCGGTCGCATGCCAGCAGCCAGTTCGCGTAACGCGTCTGCCTCTGCCCGAACAGCTCAAAATAGAAGTCCCAGATACGCTCTATCCCGCGCACCCAATCATGCGCGCGTTCTTTCACGTTAACAACCCGGATTAACCGCGGCGGGTCGGGTTCGTTACGCGCCTCCGTGGCTGCTTGCGTGACTCCCCGGGCCATCTTGAGCAAGCCGCGGCGTAGGGCGCTGATAAGGCCATTCGCCGCCGCCAGGTGTCCCGGGGTGGGCGCGGCTGCGCCGGTTCCGAACTCGTCCCGACCAAACGGTCGAAGCGCGGCAGCGTGGCGGGTGACGTTGACGGACTGCGTCCAGAGCCACGGTAAGAGAACCGGTGAGAGCTGCGATTCCGCATCGGACGCCAGGCTGTCCGTCGCGGACTCCTCCGCTCCGAGCTTGAGTTCTGGAAGGATTTCGGCCACCGAGGCCATGGTTGTTTACCTCAGTATTTGACCGCAGCAGCGGCAGTAGGCCGGCGCACGCGACGGTGCTGGAGTCACCCCCGCCGCACGCGGGGCCGCACCGCAAGTCGGGCAGACGCAGCACGGCCGACCAGCCCCGACCGCTTGCGCGATCACCGCCGGAAGCTTCACATGGGGCTGCACCACCCCCCCGCTCACGCGGTGCAGATGGCGATCCAGCGCTCGCGCCCGCCGAATCACCCGGGCGGTTTGCTGTGGACTGCGCAGCAATCGTCTGGTATGCGACACGAGCACCCGGTTGGCCATCTGCGGAGTAATAGGCCTGCCGACCGCCGCTCGCCGGGCAAGGGTAGTCATCGTCCGGCGCGCAATCGTAGGCAAGGCGCGCACCAATGGACGGGTTCGAGGATTGCGGAAGAGTCCTCGCGCGATCTGGGAGACCCCTCGCGTGAGCCGCGGCGCCACGCGTGAAAAGGCTTTCGCCACCCGTGGCAGCACTTTACCGGCGAGTTTGGGCACTACCTTGGCCCCGACCTTGGCTACCAGCGGGAGGGCTTTTGCTGCCAACATGGGGATGAGCGGAAGAAACCCCTCGGCGGCTTCTTCCTCGTTTTCGGCTTCCGCCGCTGCAAAACCCATGTGCTCCAGCATCGCGTCGGCGTACCATTTGCGCACCGGGCTGATTTCGGTTTCGTGGAGTTCGTGGGATTCGAATTCCGTTGCCATCTCGTGTTGCTCCTGCGCAAGCTCCGGCATAGCTTCCAATTCAAGTTCGGACACGGGGATTCCCATGGCTGCTCCTCCTATATTTCTTCGGCATCCCGCCGCAGTGCTACTCACCTCAGCCGCGTATGGCGCGTCGGCTCGGCCGCTTCAAAGCGCGACTGGCCTTTAGGTTCCGCGCAATCGCAACGGCGCACGCCTTGGGGTTCCCCAACACGCGGCGTACCTGAGTAGCGGCAGCGCGGGCGACCGTCTTCCTGGTGATCGGCGTCCCGGCAGCAGCTTGTCGCTTCACACTTCTGATCGTACGGCGCACGATCGTCGGCACCGCGCGCACCGCTGGACGGGTGATGCGGCGCTGGCGGAGAATGCGGGTAAGGATCGCCACCCCACGGACGAGGTGGGGAAGGATGCGCCGTAGCGCACGCCGGTCGGCTGGGGAGATGACCGTAACCACTGAAGCTCCAGCCATCGCTTCAGCCTGCCCTTCGTGCTGCTCGTAGGCGGCCGCTTCCGCCATCATCTCGGCCAAGGCTTCGTGGTGGGTTACTTCGTGGTGAGCGATTTCGTGGGCAACTTCCTCTTCGCCTTCGCCCTCTTCCTCGCCTTCCTGCAGCTCAGGGAGTTCGTGGAGCTCGTGCAACTCGGGCAACTCATGCGCTTCCTCCTCTCCAAGTGCCGAGCTGGCTACCTTCCCGAGGATGGCGCCAAATGGCCCTCCGATAGCTGTGCCTACCATGGGTGCGGCAATCTTGGCCACTCTCTTGAGGATCGGCGCAGCTCGCTTCACGAGTCTTCCGATGCCGCGCGCAATCCGACCGAAGAACTGCTCGCCCGTTTCCTCTTCGCCTAGCTCGTGCAGTTCAGGCATTTCGTGAAGCTCGTGCAGCTCGTGGAGCTCCTCCTCGTGCAGCTCTTCCTCGCCCAAGAGGCCGCCGAGCACGTTGCCAATTGCGCCCAGAATCCCTTCGCCTTCTCCTGCCTCGCCAGCCTCGGGCAGTTCTTCTTCCTGCTCATGTGCCAGCTCGTGCAGTTCCTCCTCGTGCAACTCTTCCTCGCCCAACAGCCCCCCGAGTACGTTGCCAATCGCGCCCAGAATCCCTTCGCCTTCTCCTGCCTCGCCAGCCTCGTGCAGTTCCTCTTCGAGCGCCAGCTCTTCTTCGCCTTCGAACGTGTTCGCCATGACCTTACCTCCTTCAGAACGGTGACACCGCAAGCCAAGTTAGTCTTTTGACAGAAGCCGCGCCAGTCGCATTTTGTGGTGAACTTGTTTCGGGTCCCTAGAACAAACCTCGCCCGTTTGAGGAAGATCAAGTTAGCTCGACCGGATAGGTGTCACCCGAAAAAGCGACTAGTATTGAGGTGGCTTATGTGATATTGTCTCATTCGCAACAACATCTGAAAGCGGTATGCACGCAGGAATCCCATCCTCGAAGGATGAACTTTCTGCGGCCGCCGAGTTGTGGCAGATTTTCACAATTGCGCGCCTGAGCTTTGCGCAAGTCTTGCCAGGACTTCTCAACTGGACCGAACCTCGGTAGTGCCGTCGCGATGATCGTGGTAATGCCACTCGCCCCGAACATCGCAAGGAACTCTGTCGCGGGAGGTAAGAACCCGTGCGCAGGCCAGAACTTTCAGCTCGCAAGCGGGATGCCTGTGGCGAGTTCGCGGGTGACTGCCGACCGGAACACTATATTCAGCTCCTGGTAGATCGTTATGCCAAAGTCAATGAATTTTCAGCCCAGCAATCGGAAGGAAACCACGCCGAACAAATCATTCTTGATGTCGATGTGGATGGATCGCGCTATCTACTAGTTAGAATGCCTAAACCCTCGAACTCTCGGGTGCAATTGAGTCCACGGGAAAATGAAATCGTTCGGATGGTTGCCTTAGGCTATCCAAACAAGATGATTGCCGACGTTTTGAGTATCAGCGTGTGGACTGTCTGTACCCATCTGAGACGGATCTTCGCCAAGCTCGGTGTCGGCTCACGCGCTGCCATGGTAGCGCGAATGCACGACCTGGGACTCCATCCAAGAAGTACGCCGGCGTAAAAAGGCGCTCAAGCTTCAGAGCCACATGGGTGGACGGCAGACCGCGACTGCTCGAAGTAATGCAGAGCATGCACGGATCGCATGTCCGGGTGCCGTTGGGTCAGGTCGGACATTCTAGAGCGTAACTCCGAAAGGTACCTTTACGCTCCGAAGCTAATCACGCCGCCAAAAGGAACGGGAAAGGGAAATAACGCAGGTCGGTGGCCGGAAATCATTTCTGCCTTCGAAACCCGATTAGACAAGCCGTGACGCTACCGAGCTTCGGAAATGGCTCGTAGATCGGAGTTGGCAGTAGAATACACGCGCACGGCAGTAGAAAGCGGATCATTGGCAAACACAGAAAGCTCAGTGCCGCCCAAAACAGATGGCGTGACTTTGCCTTTTGGTCGGCAGGCATCGACAATGTCTGTTTTTGAGTGGTGAAAGGCCCTTCCCACACTAAACGGGCGATGGATCTCCTGCAGTGCGTAGTGTAGACCGACCCGTTCCAAGTCCAAAACGGCCGGTGAATCCGAAACAAATTACCTGGTGGATTGGCGGCTTACTCAGCTGAGTACTCTTGCACCGAGGTGGATGGGAGCGCCGCGAATCGCCTATGCGGCGGAGATGAGCTTCCTAATGTTCCCAACTTGAAAAAGACCGCTACTCAAGCAGACCTGCCGTGTGCTAATCTATTGGTGACAAAAGAGTTGCAAGGGCCTGTAGCTCAGAAGGATAGAGCAACGGTTTCCTAAACCGTGGGTCGGGGGTTCGAATCCCTCCAGGCCTACCATGTTTTCAAGGACTTACAAGCCTTCTCTTCATTGCTTGCCCTTCATTGTGGGGACTTTTGTGGGGACTCCTTTGGCGCTTCCGCACCACGCTATGTGCAGCCGTGCCGAAAGGACACTGCGGGTGAGAGAGATACGAAAGCATTCCCCAGACAAACGCAATACCCACGCTTGAGGTGGATCGTTCCCAGGCGCCCGTGGTGATAATGCCGGCGATCAGCTGGCTGATGGTTATTGTGAGATGGAGGCACCTTGCAACTTTTGTTTGATCTCATCAATTCTTTCTCGAATCCCGCTATAGTTCGGATCGATTTGCAGGGTCCGTTGGTATTCATAAAGGGCTTGCTCCAGCTTACCCAGGGACGAGAGTGCCATGGCTTTGAAATAGTGGTGATCAGCATTAGATGGATTCTTCCGGATCAAGTCATCGTAGAAGGCGATAATCGCTTCATCCTGCAATTCTGCC
>Ga0187771_10001625_pt1 | contig 15190 bp, 13 predicted proteins | sample 0116_SJ02_MP15_1_FD_133139 | JGI IMG/M metagenome (GOLD analysis project Ga0187771, IMG submission 133139) | Tropical peat soil microbial communities from peatlands in Department of Meta, Colombia - 0116_SJ02_MP15_10_MG | ecosystem: Environmental > Terrestrial > Soil > Wetlands > Peat | place...
GCGAAAAAGGCAATTCGTGGCGCGATTGCTTCTGGTAGTTCCACCAGGGCATGTAAAGATGCATCCCTCCCACACCGTCCTCGTCGTGGGGAGGCAAATCCATGAGGCTGGGAACGAACCCCGCGACGTCGGACATTACTGTGTCCATCACGTACTTCCCGACCATGCCGCTGGAGTTGGCAAGCCCCATCGGGAATCTGCGACTGCGAGAGTTCAGCAACAAGCGAGCGCTCTCACAGGCGCTCGCCGCCAGCACGACAACCTTCCCGCGAACCTGAACTTCCTGCCGGGTTTTCTTGTCGATGTAAGAAACTCCGCTGGCCCGGCCATCCGGATCCGTAAGGACCTCACGCACCATCGCCTCACACCGGATTTCCAGATTGCCTGTGGCTTGAGCTGGAACCAGCAAAACGGCAGGCGAGGAGAAGTTAGAGGAGAGCCGGCAGCATCGCCCGCATTGGGCGACGTAGTGGCATGCCGGACGCCCGTTGAGAGGGCGCGTTAGGATGGCCAGACGAGAAGCGACGCATGGTATGCCAAGCGTGCCGCAGGCCTTTTGAATGAGCAACTCGTAACAACGTGGAGGGGGTGGCGGTAGGGATTTACCGTCGGGGCAGTTCTCCAACCCCTCCTGTGAGCCGAACACCCCGATCAGTTCTTCGACCTTGTCGTAGTACGGAGCCAAATCCTCATAGCTGACCGGCCAATCAAACCCCTTGCCGTCGCGGCTGTAGGGCTTGAAGTCATAGGGGCCGTTGCGCAGGGAGATGCGTCCCCAGGCATTGCTGCGGCCTCCCAGCATACGTGACCGAAACCACGTCCACTCAGCGCCGGGAGCGGAGGTGTAAGGTTCGCCTTCAATCTCCCAGCCACCTACGGCGGCGCTAAAGTACCCAAAGGGGTGTTGGGGAGTGGGTGCAGCCCGGTGAGGCGCGTCGTAGCCCCACTCCAGCCACTTCGAATCGCGGGCCGCGTCGAACCAACTTCCCGCTTCCAACATGAGGCATTTAGCCCCGGCTTTGGCCAAAACATAAGCGGCCATCCCCCCACCGGCCCCAGAACCGACGATAACCATATCGTACGCATCGGGACTAACCATCAGTTGCGGCACGCGTCGCGCTCCTGCGTCGCACCAACTACGGCACTGATTGGCCGGAAATGAACGTCGGCACGATCTTCTGTCTTCACAAGGTTTTCAGAAACTCGATCAGATCATTGAGCTGCAGCTTATCCATATCCGAAGTGATGCCGTGCTTGTCTTCGGGATTGAACTTGGTCCAGATCTCCTCAAGCGTTAGGGCCTCGCCGTTGTGGAGGTATGGAGCCCTCATGTAAACGCTTTCGAGCTGGGGAATGTCAAAGTCCTTGATCGTGTCGTACATCGTCGCTGTGCCTACATTGATCTGCACCCTTGACGTGTAGTGTGTCTGCGGGGGATGGCAGAAATAGCACCGGTCTTCAGGGGGAATCAGTAAGCCGCTATTGGTTTTTGTTCGAAAGAAGATCTCCCGTCCCCGCTCCTGCGCTTCGGTCAGTTCGCGGCCGGAACCAAGGTGCGGATTTGGGGGCAATTTGAGCGACTGGATAAAACTCTCGACATCCTGTGCCTCGCGAGGACTGAAACCTTGCGACCGAAAAATGAACGCGGCGGCGCGCGGACCGGCCTGCGTGGCGAGGTCGCGGTTCTTGCCGTTCCATTTGAAAGGGGAGGTGTCGGCAATCCCTAGCAGCGTCCGGTTTTCCACCACATCCCGGCCAAGCTTGGGAGTTTCGAGCATCCACGTCAGCCCATCGGAAAGTCCTTCATGCGGATGACACGTTGCACATGCCAATTGTCCCTGAAAACAATAGCTGGCATCGTAAAACAGACGCTCGCCACGGCGCACGCCAGTAATCTCTTTTGGCCCGCCCAAGTCAATCGTGGAGGTAACCGCCAACTTAGCCATGTCCACGACGCTCACCGTATCGTCCAGGTGGTTAGCGACATAAGCGAAGCGGCCATCCGGAGCAACGGCGACGGCGGTGGGGTGGCGCCCGGTTGGAACCCGGCGCACCGCATATTGGCGGGCGAAATCGAGCCGGTTCGCCAACGCCTCTGGTTCGTCCGCAGGAATCCGACGCAACGATCGATTCAGTCTCGCTGTATCGACAATGGAGACGACATTGGCGCCCGCAGCCGTCACGAGTGCCTTGTCACCATCCGGCGTCCTGGCCGTGCCGAACCCATCGGCATAGTAGTAGTCAATGTCGTCCAGCAACACCTCGTCGACCCGCGATTTCCCGAGGCTCTCAGCTCTGTGGGGGGAGGGGTGAATGATCGCCATCCCGTGCGTCAGATACCAGCCCTGTTCGATCTGAACCAATGGATTGAGGTTCTTCGGCCGCATGAAGGGGACGAGCAAATATTCCCCCGCCTTCGCGGGAACTTCCGCAAGGTGCCGAAGCTGGACGACTCCCGGCACGAGGATCCTTTCGGCAATAATCTCCCTATTGGTGTCAATTACAGTCACTTCGGAAACCGGCGGTTGGTCGGATGGCCCGGCGCGCGCTAACAGGTTCGACACATAGACCTGACTTCCATCCTGCGAAAGAGCGATATATTCAGGAAATGTTCCGGCGCTTAATCGTTTAATCTCCTTGCCTGTCAAGAGGTCAAGAAGGGAAACGTCATTCCCCAGCGTGTTCGCCACATACAGCACTTTTCCCGTGCGGTCAGTTGTTAGCCCGACAGGGCCCCAACCGGCCTTGAGGGTCCTGAGGGGCTGCAGGGACAGCGCATCAATCTCGGTGATCGTATCGTCCCACTCATTTGAGATATAAAGCGCTTCTCCGTTCGGTGAGACCGCGATCGCTTTGGGTCTGTGACCGACTTGAATGCGCCCGGTAACTTGTCCGTTGTGAGTGTCCACCACCAGCACGAGATCACTGTCTTCGCAAACCACGTAAAGCCGATTCCCATCAGGCGAGAGCTTGAGGTCGATAGGGCTCAGGTAGCTCGGGCCAGAGGCTTTAGTCCAGTCCGAGCCGCCGGCGTTTTGGGTTAGAACTGCCGTTGGGAAGACCAGTAAGCCGATTCCAGCGAACAGCAAACGGAGAGTAAACAAAACGGCTGGGGACCATTTACCCAGGGATGTGACCCAAAGCTTCCAGTTTCTGAGGCTCATGCTCATCGGCATTTTCCTCGCCCCGGCTTCTTGGGCACATCAGACAGCTCATTCACTAGTTGAATCTGATCGGCCTTGACACGTACAAATGTTCGAGACTCGTCCCGAGTAAATTCATGGTTCTGGTATCTCGGTCATGTCCGTTCATTCGCTTCGGATGCCTGTTCAGAAACGAGATACACCTCAACACGAGTAAGCCAGAATCGCTTCCGCCCATCACGTAAGCTATGCTACGGGAATCTTAACTTCAGTGACGGATAAGCCCGCTGTTTGTGACGCCGATCACAGATTTGTGGCAACGTTTGTGGCAAGGTAAGGCCAAGGCGGACTCAGTCGTAAAAGGCGAGCACCTACTGATATCGCGTTACTTGTGGCTTGACCGTTCCCTGGGATCCAGCACGGATTGGAAACAAGCTTGCTCCTCGGTGGGTGACAGGATGTCCAGTGGGGGAAAGCCCCCACAATTGGATAAGGCTGTTGATACCTTTTAGTTTTGCTCACGGGTCGAAAGGTGCTCCTACGTGTCCACCAAGAGATATCGTGCCGTCATTCTGGACGACAACTCTGTGATTAGGAGGGTGTTGGAGTCCTTTTTGGACCACCTCGGATACGAGGTCTTTACGTTTCCCGACCCCCGGCTGTGCCCACTCCACGTATTGGGAAAGTGCCCGTGTCCCCGGTTCACCACTTGTGCTGACGTTATAATCTCGGACGTGAACATGGCGGACGAGAACGGGATCGAGTTTCTTGAGCAACTGATCCAGAAAGGGTGTCTGCGACCACACCTTGCATTGATGTCCGGAGATTTCTCGGATGAGGATCTCTCCCGTGCCTCGCGCCTTGGTTGTGCGCTGTTCAAGAAGCCACTCGATCTGGCGCGGTTCGCCAAATGGCTGGAAGAAGTAGAACGATCAATTCCATCGAAGAGATCGCTCTATAATTGGCATCAAAACCGCCTGCCCGAACGCGATGATTCTGCCCGTTCATGAACAACTGTCCCAACGCGGTGGGTAAGATCGTAGCTCCAACTGACCGAGCACCGAACGGCGGTAGTGGTGGTCCTTTAGGTATCCGCCCGTTCGTGGTATTTGATCAGGAGACGGCAGATGGCGTCTGAGGTTTCTTCTCCTCCAGCTTCATGCTCGAATGAGCCGACCAATCTTTTCAAACATGTGCTAGACAACCTTCTTGACGGCGTCTACTTCACCGATCGCGATCGTCGGATTACGTACTGGAACCAAGCGGCTGAGGAACTTACTGGATACAGTGCCAAGGAAGTTATGGGAAAGCGCTGCTCCGACAACTTCCTGATGCATGTCGACGAGAACGGGTGCCTTCTCTGCGCGGGGGAGTGCCCTCTCAGCCGTACTATGGAGGATGGGTGTCCGCGTCGGACGGAGGTTTACTTTCACCATAAGAGCGGCCACAGGGTTCCCGTGGAGGTGCGTGTCTGCCCAATTCGCGGCAGCGACGGTGACGTTGTCGGTGCGGTCGAAATCTTCAGTGACAACTCCCGTCAGAGGGCGGTGCGGGAGCGAGCTCAGGAACTCGCGACTCTAGCCTTTTTAGACCCGACCTCCCAGATTGGGAACCGCAGATATCTGGAGCAACAGCTCTCACAGCAACTTGACCAGTATTTGAAGTCCGGAGCAACTTTGGGCGTTATGTTAGCCGACTTGGATAAATTCAAGAGCATCAATGATGCCTACGGGCATGCCGCCGGAGATGTGGCGCTGCTCACCGTCGCCAGGACGCTTTCCAATTGTTTACGGGCGTCAGACATAGTCGGACGATGGGGCGGCGATGAATTCCTGGCGATTCTCCCCGGCATCACGAGAGAAGCTCTGGTGAAGGTGTCGGAGAAAATCAGGAAGCTGGTTGCAAAGTCTACTGTGCCGGTGGACTCACAGCTAAAGGTGACTATCTCTGTGGGGGCGACCATGGCGGCTCCTGGGGATTCACCCCAGTCCCTCTTGAAAAGGGCGGATCAGCATCTCTACGCGAGCAAGCAGTCCGGCCGAAATCGAGGTCGAGTAAGCCTGTGATTTCGAACGGGCTCATTCCATTCTAAACTCCTGATCGTCACACCGACCGGTCCGGCGCGCATTTGATGATCCGCCGCTTGCGTCTGCGGCTGGCTTCCGCCTCCATCCTGCCCTTGACTAGTAAGATCCCGGGCGTCGGTTCCGCCGGGGAGGCTGACCCGCCAATCAAAACATCCACAGCCCTGTCAACCGTGTGCGTACAGTAACGCGCAGAGTCAGGACACAGCGACGCAGCTACCGGACATGCTCCCAGAACCGAAAAGCCGCTTTTGGCTCGCCGACAGACTTCAGTTTAGAGGAACGAATCGGCCAATCGGAAGAGGCGCCCCGAGTGCCTCTTGATCCAAGTTGCAGGGATCTCGGCAAACTGGACTATTCGGTCCGCATGATGGAAAACTGATCAGCTATTCAGTAAATTACGTCCAACGAAACGTCGTAGAAACGGTGCTGAAAGCCCGTGAACCTGCCGAAGTATGCGGAAGTGATGTTGTTGTGAACGTCGCGGAAATTCCCGTGGTCCGTGAGGTTAAACACTCTTATCGCTCCACGGAATTTATGGTTTTTGGCCCAGGGAATCCAGCGCATGCGAAAGTCTTTGGAAAGTTGCAGGTCAAGAGAAAAATAGGTCGGAAAACGAAGGCCGTTGGGCGCTCCAACGTAGTTCTGGAGAACGTCAACAGCGGAATATGGGAACCCTGAGTGAAGGTCGAGCACGGGGCCTGCGGTAATGTCCCAGGGGAGTTTGAGCCGGCCCCAGGTGACTAACCGGTTGGGAACGTCGCTGGGCAACGTGGAAAAGAAATTAGGCCGGATGACGGGTTGTTCGAAGGGCACGAATACAGAGGAGAGTGTGTTGAGGTCTCCGCGGGCAAGGCTGTTGACGTACGAAACGTTGATGTCGGCATTTTCACGCACCTTGAAACGCAGAGTAGTTTCCAGTTCGTGGTAGCGCGAAGTGCCGGTGTTGCTGAGGAGCATGAGAGGGCCGCTCGGAGCACTGTAGAGCGGGTTGATGATGAACTCGTCGTAGGAACGGCTGCTGAGATAATTGACGCGCGCGATCACATTGGGCCGGATCTCCTGGTCCAATTCGACGTTCCAGGTCAAGTTGAAAGGCGTGCTGGCGAGTCGGTTGTTCGAGGGCACGATAGTTCCGTTGTCGTCCACCTTCTGATAGAAATTCTGGAGCACGACCGGCGGGCCGGTTGGAATTCCCTGGGCATCGTAGTAGGTGACGACTCGCGTCAGGTTCTGGGTAAAATCACCCGCCAGGAGCGGCACTCGATCGTAGAAGAGGCCGACGCCCGAGCGGAGAATCGTCTTGCCATTGTGTCCCGGTGAATAGGCCAGGCCGAGGCGCGGGGCGAACGTCGTGCGTGCGCCCAGTGTTTGCCCGGAAAAGCGCCCGCCGTAATCAAGGGCGAGATGGTCGTTTAAGGTCCAGTGGTCCTGCGCGAACAGCGATAACTCGGAATCTTGCGCTCTCAAGACGCCGGCTCCCTGAAACGTGATCTGCTCCGCGAGTGAGCCATCCGAGCGCACGAGTTGCACAGGTCGAGACGTGCTGTTATCGCTGTAGGAGCGATGAATCAAGTCCCCGCCTACTTTCAGTGAGTGCCTGCCAGCCCAGTTCTTAGTTCCGAGCTGATAATCCTCTAGAAGTTCTTGCTGCCGCCCGGCCCGCGTCCAGGCATTGAACCAGTTTCCATCCCAATTATTCGGCGTCAGGATCATATCCTGTGAGCCCTGGCCGTGCGCGTAGCTGTCAAAATCGGTGTACTGGAAAAGAGAGGTCAGCACTCCGCCCCCCGAGAACATGTAGCGGTCGGTAGCGCCGACCGAGAATCCGCTCTGCCCGTAATCGGAAGATGCCGTCTGCTGCAGGAAAGAGTCGATGTTGGCGTATTGCCGGCGCAAGGGAAAGATCTTCAGGTTGACAGTCACAAGATTTTGAGGGGAAGCGACATAATAGAGGTCCGAAAACGACTCGACCCCGCGCTGCTTGATTTCGTTATTGGGCCAAGCCAGCCCTCGCACAGGTTGGTTATTGATATCGTAAACGGTGTATTGCGAAAAGGTCAGCTTGTCCTTGAGAATCGGGCCGGTAAAGCTGAGGCGTGGTGAATCGTCCTGTATGCCTACAACGTGGCCGCCCTCGATGCGGGGGCTGGGGAGAAAATCATTCAGTTCCCAGTTCCAGCGGTCCAGTGGAGCTTTGGTCTGCACACTGGTCAGCCCCCCGGTGAAGCGGCCGTACTGCGCTTCGTAGGCGGTCTTCTGAACTTCCACCGCTTCCACGGCGTCGATAGGAACTCGAATCGAGAAACTTCCCGTTACCGGGTCGACGGTCTCGGCTGAATCAATCAGCAACATGCCCTGATTCTCCGTGACGCCTTTGATGTTGATCCTCCCGTCGGGAGTGCGAATGACCCCTGGAACGAGCGGCAAAGCTGCCAGGAATTTCTGCTCCGCCAAAGGCAGCGTCCGAAGCTGTCCTGAGTTGATCACCTCGGGCCGTGCGGTGGTTTCAAGGGAGACGGCCGGCGATTTCTCCTTTACCTCGATCTGTTGATGCACGACCTCCTCACGAGGCAAAACAACTTGTATGAATGGCGGCTCTGATTCGCTGATCGATAGATCCTTCTCGACAACGGGCTCGTATCCGAGTGCTGCGCAAGTCAGATCGTACTTGCCAGAGATGAGCCCCGTGAACTCAAAACGGCCTTGTTCCCCGGTCACTCGAGTCAACCCTCCTTCGCGCAAGCCCGAACCGGCGAGTGTGCAGGACGCACCTGCGATGGGAGCGTTGTTGTCCCCCAAAACCTCGCCTTTCAGGGTCTGAGTCGGTAGTGCTTTGGCGGAAAGGCCAGTCGCCAAAGCCATAATCGCCGACAGCAGAGTTGGGCAAATGTGTTTATTACTCATTTTCTTGTGATTTGGAAACCCCGTTTAGTGAGCAGCAACAAGCTTGATGCTCCCCACTGCCTGAATGGCGATGCCGACCGTACTATTCACACGCAGGAAAAGCGTGCTGGGATTCTTGAGTCCCCAGTTCACATAGGGAACGTTGAAAGTCACGTTGGCGGTCAATTGTTCTCCTGACGCGTTCGCCTGTACGCTGAGGGTAAGAGGATGAGTCTCTCCGTGCATGGTGAAGATGCCCATAACCTGGACTTTGAAATCACCCGCCGGCAGAACCTGGCCTTGCACCTGCTGGGGCACGAAAGTGATTTCCGGGAATTGGTCGCTCTGGAGCACGTCCTTGTGCATCTTGTGGTCGCGGGCATGGCTGCCACTGTCGCCACTGGTTGCGTCGACCACCACCAAGCCGCCGGCTTGGCTCGTGGCAGGGTTGAAACTGATCGTACCCTGTTTCAGTTTGAAGAGTCCGTGGACCGTGTGCAGAACATCGCCCAGCGTGAAGCCAATCTGGGTTTGCGCTGGATCGAGTTCGAGCACGGTTTCTTGCGCGCGAGCGTGCCGGGCACTTGCAAGGAGTAGCAACGCGAGCCACAGGGCAGGCAGAATCCTTTTCTGCGCCCGCCCAACTGAACGCGCCGCGCTCCGGAACGGATCTTTATGCAGGCTCTCTTGTCTCATCATATGACTTGAACTCCGCGTACTGGATTTTTCAACTGGGGTCGGCAATAAGCCTCCGGGCCAGTCTAAGGAGATTGCCAAAACCAGCGGATAAGGGAGAGGAGGCGCCGGTGTGGGCCGCGAGCAGCCTCTCAAACAGTCGAGGCTCCTTCGCCAGCGCAAGGACGGCGCGACGGCGGAGCATGGGGCGATTCTCCAAAGTCAGAAGCAACCTCGACATGATCTCGGGCACGCGATTCATGCGGCGATGCGCTGCCTGGTAACGAGTAAGATCGTCACGTGCAATGGCGTCGGCCAACGCCACCGCCTGCCGGAAAGCTAGACCCAAGCCCTCGCCCGTCAGCGAATCGACAGAGCCAGACGCGTCCCCTACCAACGCGACATGGCCTCGACAAACCCGGCGCAGGACTCGCAGCACGGTGACAGCGCCCAGGTCCCTGGTACTCGCGGGCTCGCCATTCAATCTCCGGGCGATCCCCGGGAATTCCAACAGAGCTTCTTTCAAACGGATTCGAGGTGATCGAGACGTCACCGCCAGACACAATTCATCCGGCCTGACGGGCGTGACCACGATCTGGCAATTGCTCCCCCAGTGGAGTTCCACAAAATCCGTCCAGGCCGCAACTCGGAAGTGCTGGCGAAAGCCGAAGCGAGTTTCCCGCGGCCGTCCCCGATCCAAACCCGCCCATTTGCGCACCTGGGAGTTTTGCCCGTCCGCTGCCACAATCCAGCGGCATCGCACCCGGCGCGAGTCGAGCCAAGCTTCCCCGCCCGCAATCCCGGTTACCCGTGCTCCCCACAGGCATTGCACTTCCGTCTGGACTGCCCTTTCCACCAGGGCTTTGTGCAGGCTCGTGCGGCGAATGCCCATCCCGTAGCTGTCGATGAAAGCACCCTCCGCTGCCGATTCCCCATCAATGAAGCGTATTCCACGAAACGGAATGGCGTCTCCGGGGCCCAGGTTGACGCATAGCGCTTTCAGCGAGGCCACGGTATTCGGCATCAGGCCCTCGCCGCAGGCCTTATCGATCGGCGGCTGCGCCGGATCCGCGACGACCACCCGCAGCCCACGCTGCCGGATCGCGATTCCCGCGGCCAGTCCCGCGGGGCCTCCCCCGGCGATAAACACGTCTGTATCCATAATGTCGGAGCCCATTAATTCCACCTGAGTAGCACGAGTTCAGAACAAAACGCCGGCCCCATTGCGGCCAGCAGCGAGTACGTTCCCGCCGCCGGCCGCCGCCGCTTCACGATTTCTTCGAGCACCAGGAGCACGGAAGTTGAGGAAAGATTGCCGACCTTCCGCAAACACTCCCACGAAGCGTCCAGCGCCTGCTTCGGCAGTTCGAGCGCCTTCGCCGTCGCCTCGAGAATCTTGGGACCGCCCGTGTGCAGGATCCACCGGCCGATGTCTTTGCGCGTGAGCCTGTGGTCCGCCAGAAACTCGTCCACGTCGTGCCCCAAGTGCTCGACAATGAGCGCGGGCAAGTCCGGCGAGAGCACAATCTGGAAGCCTTTTTCCGAAATGTCCCAGCCCATGATGTGCTCGGTCCCGTGATAAAAGTTGGATCGCGTATCCAGAATCTCCGGCCCGCCGGCGCTCCGATCGGCGCCCGTAACGACCACCGCAGCCGCGCCGTCACCAAACAACGCCGAGGAAATCAAGTTCGCCATCGAGACGTCTTGCTTCTGAATGGTCAGCGAACAGAGTTCCACCGACAGTAACGCGGCGACATGATTGGGAAAAGCGCGCACGTAATCTGCAGCGCGAGCGATTCCGGCGGCACCGCCGACGCAGCCCAGGCCGAAGATCGGCATCCGCTTGACGCGCGAGGACATGCTCATGCGGTTAACCAGGCGCGCGTCAAGCGAAGGACTCGCGATGCCGGTGACTGACACGACGAACAATGCATCAATGTGTTGCGGGCTCATCCCGGCGCCTGCAAGTGCCCTGCAAAGCGCCTGTTGGCCCAACTCCATCGCGCACTCAATCCAGGCGTCGTTAGCTTCTCCCCACGTGTTCAGCTTGTAGTAGGCGTCGATGGGCAGGGCCAGATGGCGGCCATCAACCGCCGAATTCCTGTGCATCCGGTCCACCACGTCGGGGTTATCGAGCCGGCCATTCCAATATTTCTTCAGGGCCGCGCTCAGAACTGTCTGCGGGTAATAGTATTTTGGCAAGGCGCTGCCAACGCTTGCAATGTTCATGGCTTCCATTTCGTTCGCGACTCTGAACGGGCGGAGGGCGCCCGTCAAACCAGCGAAGGTTCTCTCTTGTAGATTTGATCAGACGTTTACGACGCGTCGGGCAAGCCCCAGCGCTTCTGACCAGAAAGTCGTGGATGCATGAATGGACTCGACGACTTTGGCCAGTTTGCTTACGAATTCGTCCACCTGTGCCTCCTGGACTACGAGCGGCGGCGCGACCTTCAGCACCAGAAAGTTATTGCCACAAACCTGGGTCAGGATTCCCTCCCGAAAGAGTTGCATCACCAGCATCTGCCCGAACATGCCGGGATGGATGCGCATGAAGGCTTCGAAGGAAGCACGCAGCGTAAGACTGCGAGGCGCCTGAAACTCGACGCCGCAGAAGAGGCCCAGGCCGCGCACTTCCTTCACCATGGCACAGCCGGCGAGCGCGGCCTGCAAGCGTTCGCGCAGATATCGGCCCACGGATAGAGCACGCGCGCCGAGCGCTTCCGATTCCAGCACGTCCACCGTCGCCAGTCCGGCGCGCATGGCCAGGTTGTTCTCGGAATAGGTTGAGGCGTGGATGAAAGCCCGCTGCAGCGAGCCGTAGACGGAGCTATAAACATCGTCGGTGAGCAGGACAGCCCCCACCGGCACAAGGCCTCCGCTCAGAGCTTTGGCGAGAACCACCATGTCCGGGTCCAGGCCGAAATGCTGCGAGGCCAGAAAGTGGCCCGTCCGGTACAACCCCGTCTGCACCTCGTCAAGGACCAATAGGCTGCCGAATCTTCGGCAGAGTGCCTGGGCCTGCTGCAAGTACTCGGAGGAGGGAATACGAATGCCGGCTTCACCCTGAATCGTCTCCACGATAAAGGCTGCGTACTTCTTGGTGGACAGCGCTGCGGCAAGGTTCTTCAAGTCCCCGAACGGGACGCGTTTGGTATCCGGCAGCATCGGCCCGAAACCTTCGCGCCAGAATTCGTTGCCCATTAACGACAAGGCTCCGCACGTCAGACCGTGAAATGCTCCCTCTGTGAATATCAGGCCGGCACGCCCGGTGTGGGCGCGAGCAAACTTGATGGCCGCCTCAACTCCTTCGCTTCCGGAACTGGCGAAATGGGCTTTCTGTAATCGTCCACCGGCTCTCTCGCAAAGCCGGTAGGCAAGTTCGCCCGCAAGGTCGGGCACATTGCTTTGGAGCATCACTGGTCCGCTCCGGTCTAACTCGTCTCGAAGCGCGGAGACGATATACGGATGGTTGTGTCCGGTGTTATGCACGCAGTAACCGGACAGGAAATCTAAGACCCGCTGTCCGTCCGCCCGAAAGAGTTCAGCCCCTTCGCAGCGCACGTAGGGCACATTCATTTGCAGAGCGTTAAGCAGCCGGACCCATTGCGGGTTTACGTATTCGGCGTATAGCCTGTCTGTTGCAGTGAGAGTTGGCATTGGCACAAGGTCTGTCCCTTCCAAATTGACCACGACACCTTTCAAATCTCCAGTTGCGGGCAGGGGCCGCGCCGCCACAACCGCGCCTCCAAAAGCGAGAACCAGACCCACCGCTTGATTGAACCGGACACCAATTTCCCGATGCATTTGAGAAGGATGTTATAGGCCCGTAGTGTTCGATCAGCAGTTCCTATCTCTTGATAACTTATGACCATTGTTTGACCAGCATTCCTTGGGGAGATCGAATACGGCCGCTCTGCCCGCGGTCCTCATGGCGTGTGGCAGGGAGGCCGTTAACTCGCCCCTTTTGTCGAGCTCTTTCGCGTGCGATCAAACTCCGATTCCTCCTCGCCAGAGCTGACATAGACGCTAATCAAGGCTCTCAGTTCTCGGCCCAGATTAGCGCCGGCTTTCGCATAGTCACGCTGGGCAGAAACATGGGTCCTGCACGTGTCGTCGTCAAAATGATTGAGTGTCTCCTGAGTGTTTTCGGCAAGATTCTTCAGCAAAGGACAAATGTGATCGATCGCTCGTTGTTGGCGGGGGGTGGCTGACTCTCGTTCAGCCTGGAGGACGCTGAGAAGGCGGCCTGCCAGATTGACATGTTCTCGGATCAACTGCAGTTGTTCCACTAAAGTTTGCCACCTTACCTGTTTCTCGCTCGTCCAGGCAGCGATTGCATCAGAATCCCTTTCGAGTGACATCGCCGCCGATTCGACTTCTGGTAAAAGCTGATCAACTGCCGCCGAGTTTCTGGGTGGAATTTCTTGAGCCGCAGCGCAGGTTAAGCTCAAAGAAACACCAGCCACCACGAGCAACAATCTGGAAAACTCGGGGGATCTCGTTTGAATGTTCATGGACTTTCAAATCTCCTTTCGTCAGCTCGCGATCCCGCCGTGAAACTCGACGTTGGCAAACACCAGGTGACCGCAACCGGTGTAGGCGTGAACGAATTTAATGGCAGCTTCCCCTCCCTCGCTGCCAGAACTAGTGACTGTGCCTGTTGCGGTGAGAGTTGGCATTGTCGATTCGGTTTCCCGACAGGCTCGCGAGTTACTACGGCTTCACTAACATGGCATCGGCGCTGGTGGCGTCAGACTGTCTCTTCAGAAAAACCAGATGAACCGTACCCGAGCCTTCTGGCGACTTCACGGTCCGGTCGACTTTCAGAGATTTTCCGTCCTCAGCAAGTTTCCATTGCTCCGTTATCTGAATCTTGCTTCGTTTTTGGCTGGAATCTCCGTTTCCAACCAGCGACAGCTTTAGCAATTCGCCGTGTTTCGCCCGCTCCGCTTTGGAGGTGGCGTTAGTCTGCTCCGGGTCACGAAGCTGCGCCGTTCCGTCGCTGCCATTCAACTTGTAAATTACGCTTTGGGGATAAAGCTGATAGGCCGCGATATTTCCTTGAGAGGCCCCACCGGAGTGTGATCTCCCGCTCCCGCCGCGCGGAAGTCCTAGTGCGACCGGTATACCCATGCCAATGCCGATACCCCCAGGAACACCCAGGCCGACGCCGCCTCCCATTCCAGCTCTTCTTCCGGAACCTCCGGGGTAGCCGACTGGATTAGGCGTGCTTTGATTCCGCTGCAGATCACCTTCGAGCGTTGTCTCGACTTTGAGTTGCTGTTCATCCTGTTTTACCGCCAGTTCATAGCCCTGCAACCCATCAGGCGGATTCTTCGTCTGACCGAAATTCAAAACCCAGTTGCCGGAAAAGTCTGTGGGCTTTAACGTTTCCTTCGCCTGGCCAAACGTCATCCAAACTCCAAGCGCCACAACCGCGAAAACTGCGAGCAAGAACTTTTTCATTGTTACTTTCACCTCCCAGATCGAATTTGTAAGTAACTGCTTCACGTGACATGTTTAGCGTGTCTTACTGCCGTCTCACTATTCCTTGCTTGCCACGGGCCTTTGGCTTTCCGGGAAAACCCTTGCGGCAGCTCTCGGCGCAAGTACAAGGGTTGCCCTTACGACACCGCAACCGACTCGCACTAAAACGCGTAATACCCGTAGGCGGCGCTCGTCGCTGCGCTCGGTGCAGCTCTCTCACCCGTGAACATCCCTGGCATCATCCCGACGTAGACGCTTTTGCCAAAGAAGAAGGGCAAGCCGAAGTCCAGATTGTCGTTCGAAGGACCGGTGCCGCCGGCACCTCCCAGATCGTTAAACGCCGCGTTACCGCTCGCAAACAACGTGTCCGCATTCGTGATGCTGAACGTTATCGTTCCCGACGTGCTGTTTGCCCCGGAAAAGGTCACGGTGAACGGAACGGCGCCGGATGGACAATAGAAGCCCGCAGCATTCGCGCAGTCCACGATGCCCACTGACGCCAGGGTGGTGGCATCCAGAAACGAGAACGCGTTTGAGCCGGTATCTAGGATGTTTGTGTTTGTGGGCGAAGAATACTGGACGCCCTTGTAAGTAATTTGTGGGATGTTGCCGTATTGGTCGAGCCCGTAAATCGTAACGCCACTGGCAAGTGCGTTATCACTTTGGGTTCCAATGCCGAAGGTAAGCGACCCCGTGATAGTCCCATCGGCCGCCCCGGTCGCTGAAACCGACGGCAAAGTAACGAGCACCCCATTGTTGTCGGACGAGGAAAAGGCCGCCACGGGGTTGGTAACCTGCGCCGTGGTTTGCACATTGACCGCCGAGCAGGCCTGCCCGGTGGGGCAGACGTAATAGGGATATCCTGCTGTCGCCAGAGCGTTCGAAGAGCAGTAGGTGCCGCAATCCCATGCGTAA
>Ga0187771_10001626_pt1 | contig 15188 bp, 16 predicted proteins | sample 0116_SJ02_MP15_1_FD_133139 | JGI IMG/M metagenome (GOLD analysis project Ga0187771, IMG submission 133139) | Tropical peat soil microbial communities from peatlands in Department of Meta, Colombia - 0116_SJ02_MP15_10_MG | ecosystem: Environmental > Terrestrial > Soil > Wetlands > Peat | place...
ACCGAGTATATACGCAAGATATTATGAGAGGCGTTGGGATGCACAAGCCAACCGCCGAGGTTCTTCCTAAATAAGAAGCCATCCCACGGCAGTTAACAGCACCGTCTATCCCACGGTTAGTTACCAAAGCCCGCGAATGGGTTCTGGGTCATCTTAGGTTGCCGGGCCTGTCCTTAGAGGTTGCAACAAATCGGTGGGGGCGAATGGGAATTCATAGAGCGGAGTCAGGGGATGGCGAAGGTGGTCGGCGTGGGTTGCCCACACATGAACCTCCCGCCAGTCCAATATGTGATTCCAAGCTCGACGCCCGAGCTACCCTGAACGACAGGGTGCCATACAAGCCCACAACCCAACACATAGTAGGATGGCGAAACGGTGGCCGTTGCGCTTACAGTTACCCCACTGAAGCTAAAGCTGGCGAATGAGTAGGGCACGACAGGAAGCAGAAAGAATACCACCACGAGGATGATGATGATTGCGGTGACAGTCCGTCTCATGAATCAACCTTTGTGCTCACGGCCTTATTAGTAGTTTGATTCACACGTCAAAGCATAACCGGAATTAGAAAGCATTGTCCAGACCCTCGAAAGCATCCGCGCCATCCACTTTGCCCTCAAGGCTTGAGGCAGAGATGAACGCGATAGTGCCGATTGAGGTCTCCACTGAAGCTGTCTCCCATGCCGAATCAGGACGAGCCAGTTATCCTACACCGCAAGACTCCTGGGTTTCAGAAGAAAGTCTCACCATCATGCAAGAGCGGGGACTGATCCATCTTGCAATGGCCAAATGCGTTAAAGGATGAGCTCGAGTTCGCTAGGCCATCGACTTGGCCGTCACGGGCTTCGCCGGCTCAGGGTTGAAAAGCGAATATGCCTCATCGACTCCCAACCCATCGTGGACCACGCCCCGAACGGCCTTGATCATCGCCACCGGGTCGCTCGACTGGAAGATGTTCCTGCCCATATCCACCCCCACGGCTCCTTGGGAAATCGCCCTGTGCGCCAGATCGAGCGCGTCCCACTCAGGCAGTTTCTTCCCGCCCGCAATCACCACCGGCACAGGGCATGAATTCACGACCTTCTCGAACTCGTCGCAGTAGTAGGTCTTCACCATGCCTGCTCCCAGCTCGGCGGCTATTCGCGTGGCCAATCCCAGGTACCGGGCGTCTCTGTTCATCTCCCTTCCAACCGCGGTCACGGCCAGGACGGGCATCCCGTACCTTTCGCCTTCATCAACTAGCCCCGACAGGTTAAGGAGAGACTGCCTTTCGAACTCCGAACCCACGAATATCGAGACCGCTACAGCCGAGGCATTGAGCCTGATGGCCTCCTCCATTGAGGTGGTCACCCCCTCGTTCGAGAGCTCCTTCAGCACGCTCGTCCCCCCTGAGACTCTAAGCACGATTGGAACGCGCACTGAAGCAGCCACCGACGTCCGAAGCACTCCTCGGGTGAGCATGAGGGAGTCAGCGTATGGAACGAGTGGGGTGATGGTCTTCTTCGGCACCTCAAGTCCTGTGGTCGGGCCCTGGAAGTACCCATGATCTACGGCCAGCATCACGGTCCTGCCGCTAGTTGGGTTCAATAGCCGAGAAAGCCTGTTTTCGGTCCCCCACCCTGTCACACCAGTTCGACCTTCGAACCAATCAGGCGTTGAGGCGACATATTAAGGGTAGCTACAGGGATCATGCCCTGGTTCTCAGGGGAGGATGACCGTCTTCATCCCCTCCCCCTTCGCAGCGGTCTCCACCGCCAATTCGAAGTCCTCAAGATGGAACCGGTGCGTGATCAGGGGGCTGAGGTTGACCTTCTTGCCCGCGATGAGGTCGAGGGCCTTCTTCGTTTCGACGTCGGTCGCAGCGTAGCTGGAGACTATGGAGACCTCGGAGTTGAAGACCTCGCTTACATCATACTCCAGGTATGAACCCCTTGGGGGGACGCCAAACAGGCAGACCTTTCCTCCACGCCTCACCGATCTGATTGCCTGGGCGATGGCCTTCGGGCTTCCCGATGCGACGATCGCGAAGTCGGGCCCCAGCCCGCCGGTGAGCCGTTTGGCTTGGGCAGGCACGTCGACCGCTGCGGGGTTCAGGGCTTCATCCACGCCGATGGCCCGAGCGAACTCTAGCCTGCCCTCGATGATGTCACTCACCAACACATGGGCGTTCATAGCCAGCAGGAGGATGGCGTGGGTCATGCCGACAGGCCCTCCGCCAACCACTAGCACGGAGTCGCCCGCTTGCACTCCGCATCTGTCGATGGCTCGTATGCAGCATGCGGCCGGCTCTATGAGGCTCGCCTCTTCGAAACTCACATCCGAAGGGAGCTTCAGCACACCACCTCCGCTGACGTTCCAAGCGGGCACCCTGAAGAGTTCGCTGAAGCCGCCAGGGTCGATATTGCTTCCCCGGTACTCCTTGCACATCGTCTCATTGCCGTGCCTACAGTAGTAGCACTTGTGGCAAGGAACGTGATGGTGGGGGAAGACCCGATCTCCCACCTTGAAAGCGCCTCCTTTGTCCGCCACCGAGACGATGACGCCGACGGCCTCATGGCCAAGGACGGGCATGGCGGCCGTGTACTCGCCATGGAGCTTCTCGATGTCCGTTCCGCACAGCCCGCAGGCCTTCATCGAAACGAGTAGGTCTCCCGATGACAAGGACGGCACGGGGACGTCGAGGAGGGCCGCCCCAGGTCTCCCTGACTCGGGTTCTCTTCTGAGTAGCACTGACCTCACGAATTGCCGCGCTCACTTGGAAAGTGAGCCAACGCAACGATATAAGCGGTGCGAAGTGAACCTCTGCTTCTAGAGGGAATCCATTTTAGTCGCCCAAACCATTCAGGGCCACAATGTCATCGGTTCCATTGGGACGACAAAACGTCCGCTCGCTGTACAGGCGTGGTGCGATCGCCATCTGCCTCGTGCTTTCTGTTCTCGCCCTGGGGACAATCGGCTTGCATATCATCGAGGGGTATTCCTACATCGATGCCTTCTACTTCATGTCGATGCTGGCGACGGGTCAAGGCCCAGCGGCGGCACCCTCCACCGTCGCTGGGAAGCTCTTCGCATCGTTAATGGCGTTCGTCTCGGTAGGCACGGTGGTGGCGGCGCTCGGGTTCCTCTTTGGACCCTTCTTCGGGGCGATTTGGAGGGAAGGGGTGCTAAAGGTCGAGGAGGAGGAAGCGAGGCTGAAGAAGGTGGAGGGAAGTGCCGGCACCTCCGGGGCCTAGGGTGGCTGACAAGGCGCGGTCCGGCGATATCTGAAGAGATCTGGACATATCGGGGACAGGAGGGCTACTCGAGGAACAGGCGTCCGAACCTTCTCGGGGCCCTGGACCTCCAGCTCCCCTTCCTGTATGCGTAGGCGGCAAGGAGCGGAAAGGCGAAAGCCGCTTCGGCATAGACCATCTGGGTGTCTCCCAAGTCCACCTTCCCCCAGGAGTGAGCCTCCTTGAGGGTCGAACCCGACAGTCCCCCGTCTCTCTCGTCTGCGACGGTGATCTGCACAGCATACTTGTGCATCTTAGTCTTCCCCGTCAGGATGTCGGCCGCCACCACGACGTCCTGAGCGAAATTCTTGGGAACCCCTCCTCCTATCATCAGAAGCCCCGTCTCCTTAGCCGCCATCTTGACCTTGGTGAGCTCCAGGAAGTCCCTCGCCGAATCAAGCGTGACGTGTTCCCTCCGGCGGAGTTGGTGCTCGATGAGGCCGAAGCCAGCGCTGCAGTCAGAGAAGGCAGGGACGAATACGGGCACCTCTTTCTTGTATGCGGCCAGGACCACCGACTCCCTGTTCTTTGCGTTCTTATCCAGATACCTCCCCCTTTCTGTGATGAACTCCCTCGAGGAGAAGGGCTTCGCCGGCAACGAATCCGCTATCTTGCCCACCGTCTCGTCACAGATTCGCAGGTCGTCCTCGTCGATGTAGGTGTCGTAGATCCTGTCGATGTGAAGCTTCTGAAGCTCGTCGTCGTCCACCATAGAAGTCCCGATGTAGTGTTTGAAGCCGAGGCCTTCGAAGAAGTCCTGGTCGACCATTATAGCCCCCGTGGATACGATTGCATCCACCATGTTGTGGTTGACCATGTCGACCACGACGTTCTTGAGCCCGGCGCTGAAGAGCGAGCCGGCGAGGCAGAGGATGATGGAGCAGTCAGGGTCGGCAAGCATCTTATCGTAGATCTTGGATGCCCTCGAAAGCGTCCTCGCCGAGTAGGCCATCGAGCCGTAGTCCTCGATTATTGAGACCACATCATGCTTCTTCTTGATGTCAAAATGCTCAATGACGCCTCCGAGGTAGTCGCTCTTCTTCCTAACGATGTAGCCAGCGCTCCCTTTGGTGGTGGTCATTTCTGCAAGCCTATTCTTTGTTGAGCACTTAACGTTTTCCCATTAGGCGAAGATGGCGGAACTCAAGGAGATCATGGGCGGCGCCAGGATGGTCGAGATTCACTGCAAAGAGGCCTGTCCCATCTATGGCTTCAAGATAGACTGCTCCGATTTGTGAGTCAAATTCGCTAGGGCCTTTCTTGGTCTTACGAATTTGACGATTTCGTACACCTCTACTGATAGATTTTCATATATGTTCAATAGGTTCAGACGACCACATGGCATTTGCTATGGAGACCAAGGTCTGTCCCATCTGCGGCAAGGAGATGAAAGAAGTACGCTGCGAAGACCTCTGTCCCAATTGCGGTTATAAGATAGCGTGCTCCGACTGAACCGCAACGTGGCCCCCATGGGCCCATTTACACCGAAGCTGTGAGGCGCCTCATCTTGGCCCCCGTCGACGTGATGAACCTTCTTGTTGAACGCTTAAATTGGCAGGCGAATAGCAGGCGACAGTGAGGCAACTCCGCATCGGGATCACCGGCAGCCCTGCGACGGGCAAGAGGACCCTTGGCCTTGCCCTCACAAAGGAGCTCGGGCTGCCCTTCCTCAGCCTGAACGAGGTCGCGAAGAGTGGGGGATACCTTGTCCCAGGAGTGGGAGGGGAGCCTCTCCTGGATTCAGAAGCCCTTAGGAGGGTGGCGGCGAAGATTCTTCCAAAGGGGGGCTACGTCGTCGCAGGAGTGTACTTGGCCGAGTCCATCCCCACAGGCCTCATGGACTACGTTATCGTCCTCAGATGCAATCCGCTCATCCTAGCCAGGAGGTATGAGGAACGGGGCTACGATGAGAAAAAGAAGAAGGAGAACTTGACGGCGGAGTTCCTCGACTCGTGTCTGGAGGCGGCCCTCCAGAGCTACGGCAAGAAGGTGAGAGAGGTGGACTCGACCGGCAAGGAAGCAGCCCAAGTCCTAGGGGAGGTTCTCCCGACGCTCCGGAGGGGGGCCTTCAGGGTCGGAGTGGTCGACTGGCTCAGCCTAGTCGGCGGACCTGAGGATCTCGTCCGGTTCATGATATGAGTCGCCGACAACGCTCCACAAGTCAGGTCGTACGGATTGCCTTGGTGGCCTCTCCGAGCACTTCTTCTGCATTGACCGCGGCGAGGACGCTGTCCTGCAGCCTTGAAACGCAGACGATTGCCTCCCCCACGGAAAGGCTCGAGAGGTACTTCATCTGTTCGGGGTTGAGGTTCATCACATCGCCCATGAGCTTCGTATCGCTCACCCAGGAGATTCGATGGCAGATCTTCACCCCAGTGTTCTTCATTGCCTCAAACGAGATCTGCGACGGGAACTGGGCGATGTAGACGACGGCCTCCCCGAACTTCCTCAGCTCTGCTGAGAGCTTCTCGCTCACCTGTGGGGGGTCGTCGGATCGACGAGCTGGCACGACGGTCCTGGCCTCTTCAACGAGTAGGACGTGCCTGAGGCTGGCCTGCTTCTGGCCCAGCCTGTAGTCGTAGATGGTCTTGAGGAGGAAGCTAGAGAAGATCGAACGGGTCTCAGCGTCGCGAAAGTGACCCAGCTCCACCACTGCGGGCCTTGAGAGGAGCTCCGGGACGTCGAGCGTGCTCTTGCCACAGAGGGACCTTCCGCCCTGACCCTCCGTCAACGGAATGAGGCGTCTTAGCAGGGCGAGCTTGGTTTCGTTATCGTAGGCCGATTTGATCGGATACGATTCTATGGCCTCGACGAGTCCGCTGATGTCATGTTTGAACCCGGCGGCCTTCTCCGGCTCGCTGAGGACCTTGAGAACTGCACCTCTGAAGAGGAAGGCCTGAGGGTGTGTGAAACGATAGATGTCGGAGAAGATGTCGGTCACGAGGGCCGCGTGCTCGGAGATGTCCTTCGAGCCCGCCGGATCGAGCGGATTGAGGATGAATTCATCCTTTCCTGGCGCAACCACAGCGGCCCCCGTCTGCCCGGCGAATGCAGCGTACTCGTTGTGGGTGTCTAGGACCATGAAGGGAACCTCCTTCTCCCACAACCTCTTGGCCATGACCATGGCCGTAGTCGTCTTTCCAGATCCGGTCATCCCCAGGATGCAGACATGATGCCCGATATCTTCGGTGTCGAGGTTGAACGGCTGCTTCTTCACGCCCCCCGATATCACCGTCCCCAGAGAGATTCCCCCCGCGTGGGTTTCCTGTCGAGATGGCACATGGAACTCGGGAGGGATGGCTGACTTGCTGCTCCCCACCGATCCCATGCTGATGGGCAGGAAGGGTGTGAGGTCATCAAGCGGAGCCTTCTCCGCTAGATGATGGCCAGCGAACATGAAGTTGTCCGCCAAGCGGCGCAGTTCCGCCTTCTCGACTCTGTGTGGCAGGCATCGGGGGTTGGCGACCGTTATCGCCGTGTTAAGGACCTGCCACTGCTGTTCCAGCCTGACAAGGGCTTCTCCGATCTGGTCCTCTCCGCAGCTGACCCAAGTCCCGATTATGAATTCATATTGAAAGAAGTCGCCGTCTATGGGCTGCGCGATGACCATGTACACGAACGGCGTTCCGGTCTTGTACAACCCCGCGTAGAAGCTCTTCACCCTGGCGTGGTAGAGGGCGTCTCCGTACTCCTCCCCCCGCCTGAAGCCCTCATGCTCTTCATCCACCGCATTCACCCTGACGAAGCCGAGGCAACGTGCTCTTGCGCCATCGGACAGGATCAAGTATCTCCCCCGCTCAAGGCGGATATCCCTTTTGCCGCCGCGTCCGAAGTTGAGGTTCATTGGATGGATCCCTTCACCAGTGCCAGAGGAATCCAAAGAGGTCATTGAGCGCGCTTGAGATGTCGTTCCATACGGAGCCCGTGAACGTGCCCGCCTTCGTCAGGACCCCTTCTATTCCGGACACCAAAAGCGAAAGGGTGATGATGGCGACGACGAGTAGAAGAGCCTCTTCGACCAGCTGTACGCCTCTCTTGTCCAAGGAGGATAGGACCCGACTCCCAGCCGCCTACAGGATTTAACGACCTTCAGATCGAGCCGACAAGGGGAAGTAGGGATGCGGCCGAGGTGGAGATGAAGAGGATGGCCATGAACGCCGCCATCCTGCCCCAATCCTGGCCTCGATCTGCTTGCGAGGCGGCAGAGGACATGAAATGGGAGGAGACGAGGGCTAGTGAAACGCCCATGTACATGGTTAACGGGCCTCCGGAGGAGATGGTGAAGCCCGCTCCTTGGATGGCGCCGAGAAGGGGCAGCATCTCGACGAGGAAAGGCGTCAGAAAGCATAGGACTGCCGACAGAATGAGGCTCCTAAAGGCAGCCGCCGACGCCATCTCCTGGAGCCGAGCCTCGTCTTCTTCAAACGTCTGTAGGACCGCCCTGACCTTTGACACCGCTTCCTCTGTCTTCTTCAAGGAGGCTCCTCTTGCCTCCAGGGCGGCCTTTAGCAGGAGCGACCCTGAATCCTCACCTTCGGGTGACTCGAAGGGGAGTCCTCGACATGCCCTGTGAAGTTCCTGCTTCGTATCCTTGCCGCTTTCCGCAAGTAAAGCGGAGGATACACCCCTCCCTGCGATAAGCTCAGAGACAAGTCTCGAACGCCAAAGGGAATCCTCTGGAAGTGGCCTCCTTCGCCTGGCCAGCCACGTAGCTGCACATGAGATCGACCCGATCAATAGGATGAGGCGAAGGTAGTCCATCCGATCAGCGCACCGCCATCGCGACCACGAACCTGAGAGATGAAAACGAGAGAGAGCATGTGGCAAGGGCGTCAAACGGTCCAGCGAGAAACCTGGAAAAGGAGATGAGGACCAGCATGGGGAGGAAGAAGCCAATCCCCTGAACCACGGAGAGCCTTGTCTCAAGGGTCCCAATGGCGGAGGTGTAGTATCGGTCAAGATCGAGGCCCGACGTCGCCGCCTGGCCTCCGATGGAGTCCGTTTTCCCCCCGATTTCGAGGCTCATCAGGCCTTGCTTGATTCCGCTGAAAGGAAGCCCCGCGGATGCCTCCCTGACGACATCATCGACGGCCCTTCCCCGATAACAGGAAGCCGTTGCCCTCCGGAAGGGCGGCGCGACATGGCTGTTGGACGATGAGGATAGGAGGTCCATGAGCTTGATCCTCGATCCCGATACTTCCATCACGATGGCACATGCCGCTGCCAGCGCCGGGAGGGATTTCATCTCAGAGACCATCTCTCCCGCCTTGGGCTTGTTAAAGTACAATATTATGGCCAAGTTCAGCATCACCGTTGGAATGGGAGTTATGACGGAGATACCGAGGACGGCCGCGGTCAAGGCGACGGCGTCGACTGCAACCATGACGCAGATTTGTGAACCAGTCGACTCAACTGTTGATGCCATGCTGGTTCATCTCGCTTCGGTCCCAGTAGGTGCCGATGAAGCCCGGGACATCCGTGGCGCCTAGGTCGATAGCTTTCTGCAGTCTTCTTAGGCAACTTGAATAGGTCTCCGCGAACCAGCCGCTCCCGCGGACTGAATCACATTCGAGAGATGCCTTAGTGGAGGATATCTCCATCGCCCTTCTAGGGCCCTCGAAGGGAGGGGCCGTGGAGTAGACGTCTTGGACGTCTCCACTGCAGCTCACTTGGCTGACTCGAATGACGTATCGCTTCGAAGAGAGGGAGCTCGGACGAATCATCGTCACTATGACACCCAGATCGGCGAGCTGGACGGGGGCGATGCCGTGGAGCTGGGTCCAGCGCCTCACCGCTTGCTCTGGCCCCGACGCATGATAGGTCTGCAGTCCCTTGATCCCCGATGACAACGCCTGAAAGAGGGCCCTGCTGTGGCCTTCGCTTTGGATCTCTCCCAGGACGAGCAAATCTGGGGTCTTGTGCAACGACTTCAAAACCTCCAGGCTCTTCATCGCCCCGCCGTCGAGCTCCGACTCCAGGGGTGGAACTCGGAGCTTGGTCTGGTGAACTCCGAGAGCGGCAAGGTCGAGGCTTTCTACTGCATCTTCAATGTAGATTCGACGATAGTCCGGCGGGGCCGCAATATCGAGGGCGTTCAGGAGGCTGGTCTTGCCTGATCCCGAAGGACCCACGATGGTTATGTTCACTGACCCGACGAGACAGGCCCCCAGAAAGGCGGCCTCCTCTAGGCCGAGTGTGCCGTCCAGCACCAGTTGGGGAAGGGTAAATGGCTTGGCTCCCAACTTCCTGATGTGGACCGATTCTCCGTTCAGAGAAAGTGGTGGGGTGTCGATCCCGACCCTGAGCCTTAGGCCGGCTATCTGCAGCTCTCCCTTTATCGTAGGTCGCTCTAGCGACGGAGACTCGCCGCAGAACATCTCGAGATGAGTTTCGAGCGCCTTGAGCTCTCTATTAGACATGAACACGAAGGTGTCACAGCGGCCGAGCTTTCTATGGTCAAGATAAAGCGTCGAGTGCGGAGAATCCAAGTAAAGCTCGTCCACAAGGTCATCCTTGAAGAAAGGGAACATGCTTGGCAGGCCGACGAATTGATAGGCCAGGACCTCCGACATCTCTAGGGCGGAGGACACAGCTTCCGAGGCGAGCGCAGGCGCTAGCCTCGCTTTCAACTGGAAGAGGAGGTCTCCGAGGTTCGCCGGCTTTACGGGGGGCGTCCATTGCTCTGTTTCCAAGACCTGAAGGACTTTCGACGCCCTCTCCAACTGCGATGTGGCCTCGCTCGAAAGCGCGGCTGAATAATAGTGCTTCCCAGCTATGTCGGAGATCCTGACCTCGTAAGGCTTGACCTCATAGGTGTCGAGAAGGGGATACGGGGGAACCTGTGAAGGAAGCTCTATCCGTATGGTTTCCTCTCTGGGCGCTGACTTGTTTCGCCTCAGGAACCCGTTCATCCCTTGGCGAGCTCGAAGTTTCTTAAATAGACCTTCAGGCTCGATGGCTGGTGGTTTGAACGCAGATTGTGGCCAAGGCCCTTGTCTCCGGCCTTGTATCTCTCATCATAGTCCTCGCAGCCTCGACTCCTGGAGCGATATCAGGGATCGCAGCCCAGTCCGAGCTCTTTGACAAGGAAGCATGCGTCCTCCTCGCATCTGCGGCGCTGGAAGAGGCGTCAGGTTCAGCGCCAGTCACGGTATCCCTCTACTCCCCATTCCAGACAAATGTGGACATAGCGGCGGACTCTGTGTCATGCAGCGGAGGGGGCGTCACCTTTCAGACGGCGCTGGCCGGGGAGTCGCTCCCTCAAATCCTGGCCTTCACCGGAGAGGTTAACGTCTCGGTGGCTAATGTCGGCGGAGTCCTTGAATGGTGGTGCTGATTGTCTTCTAAGGTCTTGGAGGGAGGTCTTGGCTTCTGGGTGGTCGCTCTCCTCTCACTAGCTTCAATCGCCAGCTTCGATTCCAGCCTATCAGGGGTCTCCTCCAGTGCCGAATCCACCTCGGCCGCGCGTCTCCTTGACGGTGTTGCCGCACTCTTGAACCAAATGGGGGACAACTCCAGCGTCGTGCTACAGTTTCCTGCCGAAGTGGCCGATGCGACCCTTGGCCTTCGTCAGGGCGTGTTGTCCGTGAGCTGGTCGACGGGCTCGGTTTCAGAAGGGCTGCCGGGGCTTACGGGGTCCTTCTCCGTTCCCCTGTCAGGATCCATCTCGTTCACGAGATTGGGGGGCGTAGTGGAGGCGACCCAAGTCGGATGAAATGCTAGAAAGCTCGGTGCAGGTGGCGGCCCTGATCATAGTCGCAGCCCTGTTCTCTCTTTGTATCGCCGCCCTCCGAAGCATTGGCAAGGTGACGCCCTGACGAAGCTCCTCGACGCCTTTGGAGGAATGGCCCTCGCCTTTCTGACTTTGGCAGGCCTAGTCCTTTCTGTATACGCCAGCTCGACGTTCTACGGCACCTCAGAAGCCTCGCTTGGGCGAGCTACGGCGGCCGAAGAGTTGATCGGTGAAATGGACGGAAGCTCCCTGATCAGAGCCTCTTTCCCACCTTCGGTGTCGGTCGGAAACACGACCTGCAGGATCGGCGAGTCTCCGGTGGGCCTCGTGGTCGTGAAATGGTCATTCTGGACGACCGCCGGAATGGTCACGGTGATGGTGAGCTGCGGCGCGCCCTGACGGTTATCGTCGCGTCCCTGGTGATGTCAGCCCTTGTCATCGGGCCGGCCCTCGCCCTTATGGATTTCGAGGACTCGTCTGCCGTGGTCCTCCAAGCGCAGTACAGGGACAAGCTCCTCCAGGCCGACGCCACGGCCTTCGAGCTCAGCCTGCGAAGTGCTGCGATTGTCTACCTCGACACCTACGCAATGTCGATCTCCATCGTAACGGCATCGGGTGAAATAGCGAGTGTCATCTCCGCTGGGCTTGGAGTGGCCTTGGAGAATGTCTCGTTCATCTCTCCCCTGCGGTCCAACCTTGACAGGGTTTCGGCCGGCGTGAGCGCGGCCGCGGACGGCTCGCTCGTCATAGCCTTGTCCGCTCAGTTTGAAGTCTCAGACTCCTATGGGGACTCCCTCTCAGTGCAGTACTCCGCCTCACTCCCCTACGGGCTCAAGATATTGGGCGCATCATCCCTGGTGTTGTCGCAGAACGAGCTTTCCCTCGAGAAGCTGTCTTCGATGAATGGTTCTTCCCTTGAGGGCATTTCGGCCCTGAACGGGTCGCGCATCGATGGAGCGACAGGGCTAACGGTCGTCACCCGCCTATTCGCTTCTCAGCCCGGCTCGGTCGAGCTGCTTACGTTTGTAGCAGACGGTGGGAGCTGTCAGGCGATTTCCGGGTTTTATTCCTACGTCGTAGAGCTGGACGTGGTCGTCCCCTTGAGCTGGTCTCAGTAGTCCGTCTGGATGGGCGTTGGCGATACGCGTTCGGTGCCTCCCCGGAGGAGCGGCCTGAACTTAGCCGTCTGCTCTCTGACGGTGTACTCCGAGACGCCAAGGAACTCCGCTGCGGCCTTCTGCGTAAAGACCCTCTTCCTTCCTTCTTCGGAGGTTAGTGCATCTTCGGCCATGTACAGCAACGTCGCCGATACGGCTACCGGGTTGTAGCCAGAGAAGGAGTCATGACCCAAGGCGGCCATCAGAGAGGATGACCTCTTGAGCAGCGCCGCTTCGTACTTGATGGGGTTGAGCCGGCACATCCGTATACCGTCCTTGACCGGCGGGCTCATGAGCAGGTTCCTGGTGGCGTCCTTCAGGTAGTCCTCCGCCCTGACCCTGCCACGTTCTAGGGGCGCAGTCGTGGCTATGGAGATGAGCGAGGTCAATTTCACCTTATGCCCCATAAGCGCCAGGTTCTTGGCGACGACCTTCCAGCTGACGGTGCTACGCCCCACCCGGCGTGCCGCCACGATGACGCAGTAGGCGGCTAGGGTGGGAAGGCTGCCCTTTTTGACGCGCTCCTGCCGCAGCCTGACGGAGGCCATGTGCTGCGCGTCGAGGATCGCCTTCCTTGGGAGGTTTATGGATTCGCCCAGCCTTGCCACCATGTCCAGCACATAGGTCTGGGTCTTCTGAGTGGGGGTCTTCAGGCCGAAGTCGGACAGGGTCTTCATGTACGCGGGGGTGGAGAACTCGAAGTCCAGGCCAGAGTAGCCATTCACAGAAGAGGAGCCACTGGACCCTAGGAAGCTGCCCAGCTCCACCTCTTTCAGGTCGGTCAGCGAGCCCTCCTTGAGGCGGAAGGTTGGTTCCCCGACGTCTACATGGGCGGGCACGGCGCCGCAGCTCCTGCAGACCCACTCGCCTTCATATGAAATTATGTCCCCTCCGCAGACGTCGCAGGCGGACACCCCGCTGGTATATGTCATGGTCGATCCTAGGTGGAGGTGCGTCTAGGGGTATTCTCCCTGATGGGTTGCCTCCATGGTCGTGGTAGGAGGAGCCATGCCGTTGTCGCCCTCCGCCGCACGCTGACTCAGGGTCGTCGAGCAGCGCTGCGACGACGAGACGTTTGGAACACTTTCAAAAGTTCGGGGGAATCCCCCAGGAACGGGAGAAGCAAGGAGGCCTTGGCCGCCTCGACCGACGTCAAGTTCATAGGGACGCGAGCGATTAGTTCGCCCATGCGGCCAACAGACGGAGGAGAACGATCGTGAGAATAGCCGTCCCACGTGAACGGTCGGCATCGACCGTCGAATGGTTCGTCTCCATGGTGACCTCTCTGGTCGCCGTGTTCAGCGTCATCGCTTCTATCTACTACTACTCGATGACCTTCTGTCCCCCCGTGACGGTGATGACGGGTCTCGCTTGTGTCCTGAAAGCGGATGCGATGGCTCCGAGGGCGGAGATGTGGCTCATCATCGCCGGGGTATTCGGCCTGGCGGGAGCCCTTAGCTACCCCATGAAGCGGCTCGGGGGCGCCTCCTTCACAAGGGCGCGACTGTTCAAGCCCAGCTCACTCGAGGGGGAGGCCACCGGCTGGAAGGCCAGGCTTTTCGTTCCTCTCCTCCTTGCGGGCTATGCTGCTCTGCAGCTCACGGAGATACTCTTCGTGCCGGGGGGGAACAAGCCCTACAGCGACCCCCAGGCCTTCTACATCCCGGCGGCGCTCGACATCCTCTCGGGGACGAAGTGCAGCCCCTCACCCTACTCTTCGACATGCAACTATGAGCACCCACCCTTGGACAAGCTCTTCCTGGCGCTTTCGATCAAGGTCTTCGGCCAGAACTTCACGGGTTACTCGATTTTTCCCCTCCTCTTCGGGGCGGGAAGCCTCCTCCTGACCTACGGCATCGCCCTGGAGGTGTCAGGCCAGAAGGTAGCGCGCTACGCCGCCATCTTCCTCCTCATCGACGGAACCTTCCTCGGCATCAACGATCAGGCGTGGACGGACGTGCCCATGGTCTTCTTCGGCCTCTTCGGTGTTTACGTCCTCCTCAAGGTCAGGAACAAGCGTCAGCTGACGTGGGCTGCCATCTCGGGAGCCCTCCTAGGGCTTTCCATCCTTTCCAAGGAGACGGGCGTGCTCTTCGTCGTCGCCGCCATTGCCTGCGCCCTTTGGTTGACCCGTAACATCACAGTAAAGAGGCTAGTCGTCCTGCTCGGGGTAACGGCCCTGGTGGCAGCCGGGGGCCTGCAGATCTACGATATGCTGCTGACCCCGTTTCCCACCTTCATCGCCCACATCCAGTACATCCTGCATTACAACTCCCTCATCGGACTCCCAGGGTGGCCTCAGGAATCCTGGCTTCCCTTCCTGGGCAAGTCCGTCGTCCCACTCGCCTGGCTCATCTTCTACCCTCCCTTCGGCTTTATCTCCACCATGCCCGAGGAGTGGCTCCTCCTCGCCTCCCTTCCCGCCGTGCTCTATCTCATAGGATGGAAGTCGAGCTCCCTCAGCGAGCTGGAGAGGCGGACGATACTCTTCATTCCGCTGTGGCTGGCCTCCACCTATGCCTTCTACTTCTTCGCACAGCTCTTCAGGTCCACTTACCCTTTTTACATGATCCAGATGCTTCCGGCGGCCGTGATCGCCGACGGTTGGATGATGACGAAGTTCACCCGTCCGATGAAGATATTGTTCATCCTCGGCTGCCTTGGTTGGCTCTACGTCTTCTTCCCGATGAGCTCCACGGCGATACCGGTTCTCACCTACGTAAGCAAGTGGATCTCCTGCGTCGGCTCAGCCTGCCCTGGGGGTATATAGGATGCTATGCGTCCCGGGGCGGGGCACAGTCCCGCCCTGACCCTGGCCCGCTGCCGCCTACGTCTCCGAAATTATTTATATAGACTGCACCGGAAGCACTAGGAGAATGTCAGTAGTTCCAGCCCGAAGGTTTGTTGAGGAGTTGGGCACCTTCGCCGGCCGCAAGGTCCAGGTGGAGACCGTCGACGGAAGGAAGTACGAAGGGATCCTCCTCGGCATAGCGGAGAACCTCTCACTGGTCCTCAGCGGCCTTGAGGGTG
>Ga0187771_10001628_pt1 | contig 15183 bp, 21 predicted proteins | sample 0116_SJ02_MP15_1_FD_133139 | JGI IMG/M metagenome (GOLD analysis project Ga0187771, IMG submission 133139) | Tropical peat soil microbial communities from peatlands in Department of Meta, Colombia - 0116_SJ02_MP15_10_MG | ecosystem: Environmental > Terrestrial > Soil > Wetlands > Peat | place...
CCAGTCTCGACAAACATACGTAATCGAAACCTTTTTGCATACTCTTTCACAATCCGCTGTTTCAATCCCTCTGGTGGCGATACAGGCTTTCCCGGCACAACCCATTCCCATAGCTGGTAAAGCACCAAATGGACCCACGAGGCGGGAGCGCGCCTCAGAATGCCCTCTGTAGCATTAGCTAGCTTTGTCATAGCGGAACTGCTCAATTGGTGTAGCAGAGCAGTTAGAGTGTCTCTTCGGCTGACTTTTGCACTCCTCAGCTCCTTCCCATCAGATTATACGCCTTTGACATCTAAAGTCTAGCATCCCATCTAAGTCCATAAATAAGCCTCAAGTTATTCTTAAACTTCACTGACCTAGCAAGTAGTATAATTAAGATAAGCCGTTATCCCCTTGGCTGATGGGTAGCCCGGCCAGTGTATCTGAAAGAGGGAAATAGAATGATATGCCCGGTATGCAAAGGCAAACGTATATGCCAGACATGCAAGGGTAAGGGTAAAATATCGTGGGGAAGTCACGCAAGTGGGATGCCTATGACTACCACGGGTGCATGCGGTTCATGCAGGGATATGCGCTGTCCGGACTGCCATGCTACTGGCGACTGTCCAAGATGTGATGGCACTGGTAAAACATAATATAAGGGAGTTCACTATCTCAGCCAACGGATTTGGAGACGAAAAATACAAAGACGAAATGTCAGAGCAAAAGCTAAGATGCAATTTGGATAATGTTAGGACTTAATATAAATGCCAGGTTCTAGAGAAAGATATTGCTCCAAACATAATATAAAGTACTACGGCTCTGGGTGCCCCCAATGCCGTGAAGATGAGGAGAAAGAGCAGTATATGGAGTTCGTAAGGATGAATTGCATAGGATGCAAGTTCGCTAATATAACTACGGTTGAGTCAAGTACTGGACCACATGTCTTCTACAATAAACCATGCCTGCACCCCAAGCCACAGGTGCTAGACCAGTATCACTGTCTCTCACGGGTGCCGGCAGCCGGGAAAAGGTAATAAGGACACGGTTCCTCGTGCTTCACGTAGTCAGCAAGTGGTATAATTTGGGCAAGGAGGCAGCATGGACAGGAAAGAACTGGAAGAATACAGAAAGCTAGTCGTAAGATACCTCGAAGAACACGAGAAGTATAAGGAATTGCTTCTTCAATTTTCATCAGTCGGGCAGCTCGAAATCGGTAAACCGATTCCGTCCCCGAAGCGTATTTTTGACGTCGCTGCCTATAAGGAGATTACGGACCTGGAACGAAAGCTTGATAAGCTTCGCAAAGAGATGATTCTAGCCGAAAAGAGATATTATGAAGCCTGCCACAGGGAGTGAGCAACGCCAGTGTCTTTATTTCACTATTGGCCGATAAAGCACCACGCTATCCTCAAACTTCACTTAGCTGGCAAGTAGTATAGTATGTGTGCCACCATGCTAATCCTAACCAAGACTACATAAGACAATCTAAGGCTGTGAAATCGGTATGCCTTGATCTTTGCCTTCCGTTTCCTTTTCCTTGGCCTGCAGATAAATGCCCACTGCCCAGCCAAGCCAGCAACCCAGGCTGAATATCAAGCTGGCGATTGCCAATAGAAACCAGGACGTCGAAACAAGCCCGATAAGAAATGTGCCTCTTGCCTCGGCAATAATTCCGACTATAGCGAATGCACCGGCCAACCCGGTTGCAATACTGCCCATAATTCCCATGCGACCGCGATTGCGCTTGGTGAATTCAAGGTCCGTCCACATTTTCATCATGTTTATAACCTCCTTTTAATACCTTGTTACCAGATTATACGCCTTTAGCGCTCAAAGTCCAGTATCTCATTTAAGCCTGCGAATAAGCCTCAAGCTATCCTCAAATTTCACTGAGCCAGCAAGTAGTATAATGAGGATAACTTCGAACGGAGTAAACTTCGTGAAGGATCAGGTGACGGACCGTCAAGAAGTTGGTAAGCTGGGGGAGAAAACAGCTCAGAAATTTCTCAAAAAGCGAGGCTACCGCATTCGCGAGACGGGCTTTCGTTGCCACCAGGGGGAAATTGATATCGTCGCTCAGCAGAAGGACTGTCTGGTCTTTGTCGAGGTCCGTACGAAGAGCAGTTTGGACTTCGGCACTCCTGAGGAGTCCATAACACAAGCCAAAAAAGAGAGACTTATCGCGTCAGCTCTGACCTATACCAATACCCACCAGAACCTCCCTGCTTCATGGCGCATAGACGTCGTCGCCATAGAACTCGATAACAAAGGCAAAACAAAGCGCATCGAACTCATCGAAAGCGCTATCGAGCAGGGCCCGCCTTTCACGGGCTAGCTTTTACTAGCCTCATTTTTGTAGTTGACTGATTTGCCAGATTGTCATTGCAAGCACCTGAAAGGTGCGTGGCAATCCCATCGCCCTCCACGAGATTGCTTCGTCGCCTACGGCTTCTCGCAATGACAGGTGGGGAGAGATCGCGGAGCCTGTTCCAAGCGTGAGCGAGGAATCTCGTTGGCTTTGCTTCGGCTTCGCCTCGCAACCGCTACGTTCCTCGCAATGACAGAAGAGACGAACCTAATAAATCGGGCTTCTATTTAGCTGCTCGGGATGCGGCGTCCTTGAGTTGTCCCGGGAACGTCGGCTCGTGTCTTACGTCTACGGGTATGGGGTATCGAATGCCGGTCTGGTGGGTAGCTTCAAGACCTCTTATGACCGAGTCAAGCCAGTTTACCGGTATAGTGAAAACCATCTCATTATCCTGCACCATCGCCCAGACCCTATCGCCATTTCCGGGGAGTACTACCTTGGGCTCCCTGGTCTTGAATGTTTGCAGGACTCCTTCAGTGCAGGTCCCACCCCGGCCGCTGAATATAGACTGCACGACCATACCCGTTTCCTGGGTGGCTCCGTGCACCAGCCGCATAATCTGCGCTGGATTGCAGAATATCATGACTAAATCCGGCTCGATTTTTGTTCTCTCCAGAGGAGAGAAAACAACGCCGGCGTACTTGCCCTTGCTTAGCTTAACCTGCTCGACAGCCTCCATGGTAGTCCTGGCGGCATTCTCGTTAGCTGCGTATTTCATTACCTGCAGGAAGTCAGTCAGGGCTTTCTTGGCCCCAGATTCAGGCTCACTCCATCCATAGGTATAGGCGGCAATCAGACAGGCATTATCCTCAGCCGTCATTCCCACTGTCCAGCCGTACTTGCGGGCCATCGTCATGCCGACGCAGACATTGGTCTTGAACCCCATGTCCCTGAAAGGGCGGCGGGTCTTCTCAGGGAATTCGTCAACGCTTCTAACCAGCTTGGCGGCGATAGGAAAAGTCAGGGGTCTTATGAGCCTGTTCAGCGCTTCTGCTTTTTGAGTCCAGTCTGTCACGATGTCACCTCCAGCTATAATTATTGAGAGTAATCGTTTATGGTACGCCGCCCGTAAGCGGTGCCTATGTTACTTTCAGATACGGCTCTAATACTTCAGGAATTAGTACTGTGCCGTCAGCCTGCTGATAGTTTTCCAGCACAGCGATAAGGACTCGTGGCAGTGCCAGTCCCGAGCCATTGAGCGTGTGAACAAACTCTGATTTGGCGCCTGGCTCAGGGCGATAGCGGATATTGGCTCGCCTGGCCTGAAAGTCACTGCAATTGCTGCAAGAACTGACCTCGAGCCATTCCGCGCAGCCTGGAGCCCACATTTCGATATCATATGTTTTGCAGGCGGCAAAGCCGATTTCTCCAGTACATAATTGCACTACCCGGTAAGGTATGCCCAGCCTCCGACATATGTCCTCGGCATCGGCCACCAGTTTCTCCAGCTCTTCGTCAGAATTCTCAGGAGCGGTAACCTTGTACAGCTCCACCTTATCAAACTGGTGTCCCCGCTTGATGCCCCTGATATCTTTGCCAGCAGACATCTTCTCCCGGCGAAAGCAGGGAGTGTAGGCAACGTAATGAAGAGGCAAGTTATCGGCGCTCAATATTTCATCACGGTGCAAGTTGGTTAACGGCACCTCCGCCGTGGGTATGAACCAAAAATCATCTTCTTCGTCGTGATACAAGTTATCGCCGAACTTGGGTAGATTTCCTGAGCCGACCATACACTCTCGCTTCACCATAAAAGGAGGATAGATTTCCTTATAGCCATGCTCGTTGACATGGACATTGAGCATGAATGAGATAAGCGCCCGCTGAAGATGTGCCCCCAGCCCTTTGAGAACATAAAACCTGGTCCCTGAGAGCTTCACCCCCTGCTGGAAATCTATTATGCCCAATTTTTCCCCTAATTCCCAGTGAGGCAAAGGCTTGAAGGGAAATTCCCTTGGTTTGCCCCAGGTACGCACTACCACATTATCATCTGCACCTCTGCCTAAAGGCACGCTGGGGTGGGGAACGTTGGGTAACTCCAACAGCAAGGAATCAAGATTGGTCTTAGCTTCTTTGGTCTGTTGCTGCAAAGAAGATATCTGTTCGCCCAATTGCCTCATCTGGGCGATGAGCTGAGGTGGCTTTTCCTGGCTCTTGCTCACCTGTTTGCTGGCTTCATTGTGTTTGGCACGAAGTTCCTCGGTTTGACGAAGCAAGCTGCGATAACCGCTGTCAATCCCAAGGATTCTATCGAAGGCCACGATAGAATCAAGGCTATAGCCTCTTTTCTCCAGAGCCTGGCGAACAAGCTCAGGTTTTTCACGAATCAGCTTAATATCAAGCATTGGTCTCTTTTCCTTGCTCAGGGCTCAGGCTTTGTTTTCAGTTGGGGGAAAAGTATCACTTCCCGAATAGATTGCTGTCCGGTAAGCAGCATCACCAAGCGGTCAATGCCGATCCCCAGACCACCAGTAGGGGGCATCCCATACTCCAAAGCCTGCAGAAAATCTTCATCGGCGATTTCCACTTCTTCATCGGCAACCCGTTCTTTTAGCTGCTGGCGAAATCTTTCCCTTTGCTCCAGAGGGTCATTAAGCTCCGTAAAGGCATTGGCAACCTCCATACCATCCACGAAACCCTCAAATCTCTCCACCAGTTGGTCATCACCCCTCTTCCTCTTGGCCAGAGGTGACATTTCCACAGGGTAATCCAGAAGGAAAGTTGGTTGAATAAGCTTGGGCTCGACAAAGGTGGAAATCAATTCTTCTATCAGCCTGCCCTTCCCCTTAGTGGGATCAACATCCATATTCAGCTCTGTCATCCGCGTCCTCAGTGAAGCGGCATCGGGATAAGCTTCAAAATCAATGTCACAATATTCTTTTACTGCCTCACGCAGGTAAAGCCTTTGCCAGGGTAGACTAAGGTCAATTGTTTGACCATTGCAAACAAGCTTGGTATTACCCAGAACTTCCTTTGCTGTCTGCATGAACATTCCCTCAACCAATTTCATCATGTCATCGTAATCGCTATAAGCTTCATAGCACTCAAGCAGGGTGAATTCGGGGTTATGTTCAACAGAAACGCCTTCATTGCGAAAGACACGCCCTATCTCGTAAACTCTGTCAAAGCCGCCTACCACCAGTCTCTTGAGGTGGAGCTCCAAGGCAATTCGCAGATAAAGGTCTTCATCAAGGGTATGGTGATGGGTGACAAAGGGGCGTGCCAGTGCTCCGCCGGCATGGGGCTGAAGCACAGGAGTTTCTACCTCCATAAACCCCTGCTTATCGAGAAAACTTCTTATGGCAGTGATGATCTTGCTACGCAGAATAAAAATGTTTTTGTTCTCTTCGTTGGAAATGAGGTCTAGATATCTCTGTCGATAGCGTTTTTCTACATCAGCCAGCCCATGCCACTTCTCCGGCAACGGGCGAAGGGATTTGGAAAGCATGGTGAAATCGGATACCTCCAGAGTGAGCTCTCCGGATTTTGTCAGGAAGAGCTTCCCCTTTGCCCCGATGATGTCGCCAATATCGATATCCTGAAGAAGTTCGTACTTCTCCTGCCCCAGGAGGTCGTAGCGCAAAGAAAGCTGTATCTTCCCCGAGCTATCGCGAATATCGAGAAAGGCCATCTTACCTATAGAACGCTTGGACATAATCCGGCCAGCCAGCGATATGTCTTGAGAACTCTTCCCCTGCTGCTCAAAAAGAGTTATTGCTTCTCGAATAGTGTGGCTGGGGTGATAGGAATGGGGATAAGGGTCTATACCGCGAGCTCGAATTCTGTCCAGGCTATCCAGTCGCTGTTCAGTTATTCGTTCTAATCTTGAAGTCATCCGGATTACACCACTTCCAAAATCCCTTTAGCTTCCTCAGCTAGATTCTGGGGCACCATTATTTTCACCTGACCTAGCCCATCAACTGTAATTCCGTAGATTAGGCCAGCGCTCTCGTAGCTCAGAAGAACTGGTATACCTTCGCTCTCCAGCCGTCCCTTGATTATCTGTGCCTCCATATAGTTGGCAGTGCATACAGTAACCAATGATTCCTTTGCTGACATAGTTCTTGCCTTCGTTTATTTTAGCAGAAATTTTTAGAGTATTGCTAAAAGGATTGACATTATATAAAATTCGCCCTGTTGTCTTTTTAGGCAACAAACAAATTTAAAGGAGGGAAGGTGATTTGTATGCGCTTGGAAGACATCTGTTACTAGAACTAAAAATCTGCAATGAGGGGGTGTTAGATGATTTAAATTTCCTCAAAGATTGCCTTAATGAAGCTGCCATTCAATGTGGTGCTACCGTAGTGGGTGAGTCCTTTTATCACTTCTCCCCTTACGGAGTGAGTGGAGTGGTCAATATCGCTGAATCGCATATTGCTGTTCATACCTGGCCAGAACACGGATACGCTGCCGTAGACGTTTTCACCTGTGGTAACAATGTAGACCCGGAAAAGGCAGCTAAGTTCATAATAGAGAAACTGGGAGCCCAAAGCCACTCTATGATCGAGCTTCGCAGGGGTATTATGGAGGATAGCCAAGTTGGGTGTACAAAATGAAAGATAGCGACCCCGATAAACATAGATGCTTCTCTGATTATATAAGTCCTGACCTTACTGCGCTGCATAGCGTTAAGGAGAGGGTATATTCAGGGCGAAGTAAGTTTCAGTCCGTAGATATTATCAACACGGGTAGCTTCGGCGTTTGTCTCGTCCTCGATGGCAAGATTCAATCCAGCGAGGCCGATGAATTTATTTACCATGAAGCCCTCGTGCATCCAGCCATGCTTACACATCCCCACCCAGAGCGGGTATTCATTGCTGGTGGAGGCGAAGGGGCCACCTTAAGGGAGGTCCTAGCACACAAGACGGTCAAAAGGGCTGTCATGGTGGATATTGATAAAGAGGTGGTAAGTCTTTGTCGCCGCTTCTTGCCCTCCTGGCACCAGCAGGCTTTCGATGACCCCAGGACAGAGCTTCATTTCGCGGATGCCAGAAGATATCTGGAGGAAAGTGGAGACAAATTCGATGTCATCATCATTGACCTGGTTGACCCTTTGGAGCAAGGGCCAGCGCGTTTGCTATACACCCAGGAATTTTATCGAATAGTCAACCAAAAACTAGGGCCCGCTGGCATTATATCAGTGCAGGCTGAACCTTCTGAATGGAGAAACTTAGATAATTTCACCGCTATTGTCAATACCTTAAGAAATGTTTTCCCCATAGCCCACCCCTACCAGGCCCATATACCATCTTTTCTGAGCTTATGGGGCTTTGTCGTGGCTTCTCAAAGCCTTGACCCCTCTGAACTAACTCCCAAGGAAATTGACGCCAGAATTTCCAAAAGAATATCAAAAAAACTGAAATCCTACGATGGCCTTACTCACCAAGCTATGTTTACTATCCCCAAGCATATTCGCCGGCAGTTAGCAGCAAGCAGAAAGATCATCACCGACAGACAACCTATCTCTGCCTATTGACTTGCTCGCAGCAAAAACAATTATATCTGTGTAGACGGAATTATTTGTAATTGCGCCGCGAATATTCCCAGCCTAACCGTTATCGGTCAGCGTGATTGTTGGCTTTAAGATATAGTGGGAATCCACCATAACTACAGCTTCACGGACATTGAAGTCTGCAGTAACTTTCACACTCCCATCGGCAGGCACTGTAAATTGGCCTATCGCTTTGTAACCTGTCTCGTTACCACTCGGCACGAAGAGAGGTTGGGTGGAGTTATCAACAAATTTGATATCGCAGCCTGAATTGGCATAGTATGAACCCAATTGTGTAATATCCAGCATAAAGCGAATTTGAGTGTAATTCCCAGCAGGTAATGTAAAATTACCTAATAAAGTGAAATTTCTCCGGTTAATTCCAATAAATTGTATGTTTTAGGACCTGCAAATTCCTTAAACTTTATCCATTGACCATTTAGATGATATTGGATTTCATTAATAGTGATGTAAACGCCTGTAACATTTTCAGCGTCCGCCGGCGCATCGGAAAGATAGAGTCCCAAAGTTCCTGTTACTAATGGCTGTTGCGCCGGAGTCCAGTGAATTACTCCCACTACGGTGAGCACCACCAAGATAATTGCTACTGATAATAGGACGGCTAGTAAGATTTCCTTCATGCCCGTCCCTCTTTATGACTGAGTTTTTTACAGCCCAGCCCTTCAATTCTCAGGGCCTTTTTTCTCTTCCTCGGCAGAACCTGCCGCCTCTTCTTCTACTTTTGAAAGATACAGGCGGCTTGTGCTTGATTGCACGCGCGGCACTACCTTCCCACCACAATGGGGACAGTCCAACTCCACATCCTGCCTCGCAGTAAAGACGATGCTGACAATACCTACAACCACCAACGCTATTCCTACACCCATTACCACCCACCAAACTCTTTCCCCGAAGTCAGGTCTTCCCAGAAAAAGGCCGAGGACTACCAGCGCAGCACCCAAAACCACCCACACCAGCACTGTTAGCATATCGTATCTTTTATAAGTCATGCTCCCACCTCCTATCCTAGATTATAAATAGAGTAACACCTATCGCTCACGCTGTCTAGCCCCTATCAACTTTTAGCGGAGGCAGCTTCCCGGCAGACCAGCTTCATGGCGTCCGATGGGCAGACGTAGCGGCAGATGCCACAGCCGATGCATCGATTGAAATCGCGCACCACCGAATCGCCATCCATCTTCAAGGCCTCCATCCAGCACCGGTCTATACAGGCGCCGCAGCCGACACAGGCATCGTCGTCTATACTTATGACCCAGTTGGCGATAACGAACTGGCTGGGTAGCGGAGAACGTTTAGCTCCTCTAAGTAGAAAACAGTGACAGCCGCAGCAGTTGCACAGCAGGTCGATGTATCTGTTCTCGCTGTTAGCATAGTTATGTACCAATCCGGCTTTCTCCGCCTCGTCAATTCTCTGGCGAGCTTCTTCTTTGGAAATGAGGTTAACGAAGCCATAACTCTGAGCAAACTGTGCCGATGGACCAAAAATCATACAAAGGTTGTCTTTCGGTTTGTCACAAGGTTTGTCCAGTAAATCGCCTTGGTGACGGCAGACGCAGGTTCCAGCAGCGATATACTCAGTTTTATCAATAAGCTTCATCACTTCGTCATAAGGCAAGACAGTAGTCTTACCGTGGATTTCCTTGTTTATAACAATCTTTCTAGCTTTGGGCTTCTCAATGGCACCCGGTATCGGAGCGGGAGGTACGGGAGGCAGCATATTTTTCACCGCCTTGCCATAGCTTTTGAAAAGCTGTGCCAGGCGCTTGGTACGTTCGTCCCTACGGCCGTGCATGAACTGTAATTCGATGATACCTGGGACCAGCGGCATAAGCTCATACAGTCGGTTACCATCTTTTTCTTTGACCCTCACCAGGCCCCGGTCTGCCATTCCGTCGAGTTGCTTACTTAATCCGGCAACATCAGACGTTCTCATTTTGGCGGCAAGTTCTGCAGCAGATACGGGATCAATAGGCATGTTTGAAGCAATCTCTGCTTGTTCCAGCGTAAAAATCTCTTGAGCCAGAACATAGAACTCATCGCAGGGTATCGAGGGATACGTCATACTGCGGGAATTAAGCGCCTCAGCCAATTTATTATAGACCTCTCGTGTCATTGCTTTCTCCTTGATTTGGTATTTGGTGCCCGTACAAATTGAGCGCAACGTTAAATGCGTAATTATACAGCACATAGAAAGGCGGAGCAAAATATTGTGCTTCAGTCGGGACTATCCATGAGAGCTCACACAGCCCCGACTGATGGCATCATTTCGCTTTCTTCTGCTGCCTATCGTATAGCATGTCTTTTATCATGCCTTTAGACAAGACTTGCTTAATACCGGACAGATTACGAATCAGCATAAAAAGATCGATAGCTAATACATAAAATACTAGTGCCAGTGAACCTTCCAACAACCAGACAGACAAAGGCAATAGAGCAAATCCAAGGCAACCAAGGGCAAATCCAATGAGTATGGCCGCCGGAAATCTAATGGTAGCAAAGAACGGAATGACTACTATTACCAGCGGAACAAGCGTTGCCTGGGGGGCTAGCACGAGAAAGATACCCATAACGGTGGCTGTACCCCGGCCACCCCGGAAACCTGCAAACACAGGGAAATTATGTCCCACCAGAGCTGCAAAACCAGCGCCAAAGACCCAGAGTTCTGAAATGTTTAAAGTCTGGGCGATGAGTATCGCCCCCGCCCCCTTCGCGATATCAATGAGACCGACAAAAATACCTTCAGGAATACCAATTTCGCGCATAACGTTAGCGGCACCCATGTTGCCGTTACCGACGGTCCGAATATCTATGCCCTTTCTTAGGCGAGACATGATATAGGCTGTAGGAATAGAACCTAAAAGATACCCGATGATTATGCTTAGAATACCTAGTGGCATGTCCTCATCTCAAAGGACGTTTAACGCTCTATTCATGGTGGGTTATTTGTCTCCCAGCACGCTAACAACAACGAGACCAGGTCCGGTGTGCGTGCCGATAACAGGACTTGTACGCGAGAGATAAATGGGAACTTGAGGATATTTTGAGTGAAGCCTCCGGACCAATCTGTTGGCTTCATCTGAGTCGGTGGCATACTCAACAGCCAACTTCTCAACACTGCCAAAGCTTGCGGCAAAGTTGTACAGGTAGTCTATCGCTTTAGCCCGGGAGCGTTCTCGGGCTAAGGGACGCACCTCACCATCCCTCATGCCAATGATCGGGTTTACCTTTAGCAATGAACCAAGAAAGGCTTGCGCTTTGCCAATGCGCCCGCCGCGTTCCAGGTATTCAAGGGTATCAAAGGCAGCACACATATCTACCCGCTGCATCGTCTGACGGGCCACATCCAGCACTTCGTCGAGGCTCGCCCCGGCTTGGGCTGCCTTGGCAGCAGCAACTGCTATGAAACCCTCTGCCATAATCGCCCATTGTGAATCCAGGACCTCTATACGGCATCGCCTCTTCATCAACCCTGCAGCTTGTAACGCCACCTGATAGGTAGCACTAAGCTTGGAAGTTAAACTGATGACCAAGACCTCGTTTGTTTTTTCGGCAAGTTTATCGTATGCATCGGCGAAAGCCGCTGGTGGCGGCACGGATGTCGCAGGCAAAACCTTGCTGGTCCTTAGCTTTCCGTAGAACTGGTCAGGACTCAGGTCGAGACCATCGCGGTAGAGATCCGTGCCAAAGCGGAGAACAAGCGGAACCACGGTAATTCCGAACTCCTCAGCTACCTGGGGAGGGATGTCAGCCACACTATCAGTCACAATAGCTACATTAGCCACGGATATTACTTTCCTCCACCAAACAACTTAGACAATGCCATTTTTCGGCTACGCGAGAATAGAGTAGTCCGTGTCATGTGTGGATGGGATACGGCATTACCTCCAGTCAGTTAGTTCGGCCTTTATTAACATACTTCCTAGTGCCACTAGCCATAACGAAAAGGCGATTCCTATGCCTAGAATACACAACCTTAACGTATCTTCCTGCTGGATATTCCCTATGACCATTTTAGACAATAAATAGACGAGACCAATCCCCGCCGCTGCTAGCATAGAGTGTGCCACTACACGCCATCCTTTTCGCGTCAAGAGTTTGTTTATTAGCATCGCTTTCTCCTTGTCCCTCTATTGATATTATACTCCAGCCAAAGCATCGTGGAAATAGACGCCTTGGTTGCCATCCTCACCGTGTCGTCATCGCTGAATACGAAAAACACGAGTAAAGAAAAGCTGGCGCTTCTAATTTCTCTGGTGGAGGCAGGGGAGAGTCGGTAGATTGAAAACTCTTTTTGATTTCAGCATAGGACAGAAGGGCTTTGGTCATATTTTAGAACCCAACCGGATTCTTATCTTTCCGCCGCCTTGCTCGATTGTATCATGCATATTACATGACCGCGTGAATAATAGTGTATGCGTGAAGATCTCTGATGATGCCACTGGACATTCAACGCTCGATGACTAAAGTACTAAGTACGCTAGCCCAAATGGGTGATAGACACTGGAGGTTGCTCATACTACTATTGATGAAGATTGAAACATATCACTCAATATCATTTAGAGGTGGAGTAATGCCAAGAGAAATCGGTGGGAAGAAATACTACGAAACCACAGAGGTATGTGAGAAGGCAGGCATTAGTCGTCCCACTTTGTTCCGCTGGCTCAAGCGAGGACTGCTGGTCAGGATGCATAGAGATAGAAGGGGATGGAGACTATTCACCGAAGAGGACTTGGACAAGATTCAGGCGGAAGCTACAAGGATTGAAATCGACCAAGTTTTGGTAAATCCGAGAGACAAAGGAGCATGAATAAGGAACAAGAAGGTCAACTAACGCATACAGTTGTGGAGATCCAATATGCAAATAGATGAACTGCTCAAATCGATGGTAAATAAGGGTGCTTCAGATTTACACCTCACCGTGACAAGCCCGCCCGTGTTCCGTGTTGACGGCGAACTGATACCACAGAACGATTTACCGCCGATGACGGCCAAAGACATTGAACTCGTCCTGGAACAAATTGCGACTCAGCAGCAGAGGTCAACTCTTGATAGAGAATGGGAGCTGGACTGCATCTATACCCTTCCCGGATTGGCTCGATTCCGTGTGAATGCATTGCGACAAAGAGGTGAAATTAGTCTTGCCTTCAGGTTCGTACCATTTTATGTCCCGTCTGTTGATGAGTGGGGACTACCCCAAATTCTCAAGGAACTTATACTCAGGCCGAAGGGACTCATTCTGGTAACGGGTCCCTCCGGTAGTGGTAAGTCAACGACCCTGGCAGCCATGCTCAGCCATCTTAACGGTAGTGCTACACGAAGTGTTGTTACCATTGAGGACCCTATTGAATTTGTATTCCGCAACAAGAAATGCCTCATCCGGCAGCGAGCCCTGGGAGATGACACCAAAACATTCGCCACCGCAGTAATACATGCTCTCCGACATGATGCGGACGTAATTGTCATCGGCGAAATGCGTGATCTGGAAACGATAAGTGCGGCTATTACAGCTGCTGAGACAGGGCACCTGGTGCTCGGTACGCTACATACAGTGGACGCTCCACAGTCTATTGACCGCATAATTGACGTATTCCCTTACGGTCAGCAGCAGCAGATCAGAGTACAATTGTCACAAGTAATAGAGGCAGTACTATCACAAGCTCTCCTGCCCCGTATTGATGGAGGGCGTATAGCCGCCTTTGAAATAATGTTGGCCAGCGCGACAATCAGAACAAAAATCCGTGAATCGAAGATCTTCGAGATACCTGTTACCATCGAGGTGAGTACACCAGAGGGAATGCAGACTCTAGACCAGGCGTTGGCCGATTTGGTGAAGAAAAAGGTAGTCAAGCTAGAAGATGCCGTAGCGAAAAGCACTAATCCGATGAAATTGCACCGGTTTCTTCAATCCGAGGCGGAAGTAATCAGACGTTGAAACATTCCGGTAATATTGTGAAAAACTAAGAAGGTTTTGGATGGACAAGAAAAAAATACTTATAGCCGATGACGAAGCAGGTATAAGACTAACACTAGGAAAGACACTGGACAAGGACTATGTCGTCCTCGAAGCAACCAACGGTGAAGAAGCAGTAGAAATTGCTAAAGGACAGAAACCAGACCTCATCCTTATGGACCTTATAATGCCAAAGATGGATGGTTATGCCGCTTGCTCACAAATCAAGGCTGATCCGGCAACCAAGGGAATCCCGGTGGTTATACTTACTGCTGTCGGACATGAATTCAACAAGAAGTTTGCTAAAGAGATGGGAGCTGAGGCATACATAACCAAGCCATTTAGTATCCAGGGGCTAATAGACGTGATTACCCCTCTACTGGCTAAAGGACTCTAGATTCATAATATTGCCATGTGGACTCTGAAAACCTGACTTTCTGAAGATAACCAGTCCAACAAGCCTCTCTAGCAGTTTTCACTTCCTCCCATTGGTAGCCTTCCTTCTATAGTTTCAGGTGAAGGAGCCTCGTGACTAGGTCTTCATCGTCGACGATAAGCAATGTTTCTCGCTGGCCAGCCATACCCCTATTACTCCCCTTTAACCACTAAAATGCTTTTCCCGTCGGCGTTGGCCTGTTTCATGACGTCTACAAGGATGCTAGTGACTGTTAATGGGCAGGTCGACAGAAATGGTCGCGCCCTTACCTAGCTGGCTACTGACATATATCTGCCCGCCGTGCTCGGTCACTATGGTACGGCAGATGCTCAATCCAAGCCCAGTTCCCTTGCCCGGGTCTTTGGTGGTGAAGAAGGGATCGAATATCCGATTCAGATTTTCCTCCGGGATACCCGGACCGTCATCAGCGATTGAAATCCTCACAGTGTCATTTTGTTTTCTGGTGGTAATGGTCAGGGTCCCCCTGCCATGCGCCTCAGTCATAAAATATTCAGCGTTGATGATTATGTTCATGAAAACCTGTTGCATCTGGAAGTAGTCGACCATGATTTTGGGCAGGTTTTGCGCAAGATGTTCCTCAACATCTATATTTCTCACTTTGTGTTCATAAGCGCGTAATTCCAGCACGTCCTCGATAATGCTATTTATCTGGTCTGGCTGTTTCTCAGGTGCGCGCTTTCCGCCGAAGGTAAGGAGATTTCTTGCCACATTGGCGGCACGCTGAGCCTCGTTGTTGATAATTTTCAGGTCTTCATGGATGTCGTCAGGGAGCTCCCTCTGCATAAGCAACTCGGACAAACCGATAACGCTCGTCAGTGGGTTGTTAAATTCGTGGGCGGTTCCAGCTGCCAGTTCACCAAGGGAAGCCAGCCGGTCAGTGCTCATAAGCCGCTCGTTTTGCTTTTTTTGCTCAGTAA
>Ga0187771_10001629_pt1 | contig 15182 bp, 14 predicted proteins | sample 0116_SJ02_MP15_1_FD_133139 | JGI IMG/M metagenome (GOLD analysis project Ga0187771, IMG submission 133139) | Tropical peat soil microbial communities from peatlands in Department of Meta, Colombia - 0116_SJ02_MP15_10_MG | ecosystem: Environmental > Terrestrial > Soil > Wetlands > Peat | place...
AATCCAACGTCTCTCATTATCTCTTTGAGCCTGTGAGGGCATATTGGGTATTCTTTTGGATGTTTTTTTCCGTATTCCTTGCTCATAGCTTGCAAGGCTTGCCTCCAGCTTAGGTCAAATTCCCTCGCACTTTGTGGGTTCCTCTTTCTAAGACCCTGCACTTTTTCTCTGTATTTCTTGCACGGCTTGAACCAGTCGCCTATTGTGAGTTTGCCATTTTCCGCAAGAGCCCGATATATCTTTGATATTACCAATTCCTTGTTTGCTACGTGGTGGAAAGCTAGGCAAGAGACCGCGAAGTCGATTTTCCCGATTTCCACATCTTCCATAGAAGAAACAGTGAAGGTTACGTTGTTGATGCTCATTTTCTCAGCTGTCTTTCTTGCTTTTTCTATCATCGTTGCAGAGATATCAAGACCCTCGATGTGGGATTGACGGAACTTGTTGGCTAGCCTGAGCAGCAACTCGCCAGTGCCCGTGCCCAAGTCGAGAATTTCCGACTCTTCGTTGTCTATCTGCCTTATTATGGTTTGAATAATCCACCTGTAGAAACGGTACCTATACCTGTTCTGAGCCTCGTACTCGGCGGCAAACTTGTTAAAGAATCTCTTCGCTGTTGTCATTCCGAAACAGAACTCCAGATATTTAAAGCGCACAATAAGTAAAGTTTCTCACTGGAAATGCGTAGTCTTCCAAGGCATGAAACCCCACGACCTTGCATCGTGAATGCCCTTGCGCTGCGCGCAAACTTTCTCTGAATGCTATCAGCGCTGCCCCACGGCTATCTTTTTCTAGCCTTCAGAATCAGAGCCAACGGTATGCCGTTCCAGTTTTTCAGTTCTGGAAAACTTTTAATCAGCTTATCGTCGATCTTTGGTTCTCTGATACCTAGAATGATAAATTTGAATCTTTTGAAGAGATTCAGGTATTCTTCAATAAGATGGGCGTGTTCTGGGATTCTGTATTCTTGTCCGCTTCTGTCGAAGAATTCGGTGTAGTTATGGCCTGAGATAGGCCAGTACGGGTGGATGTCTGACACGATTAGTCGTCCTCGGCTTTTGATGATGCGGCTCACCTTCTCTATGACGGGTTCTAGTTCAGAGACGTGACCTAGAGTCAAGGCAGACACGACAACGTTGAAATGATTGGTTGGAAACTCTGCGTCTTCTATCTTTCCAAGGCGAAGCTCAAATTTGATTTCGGGTGTGATCTTCTTTTTGGCGTATTCCAGCATTCTCGGTGAGGGATCCAATCCAACCACTTTGGCCCCTCTTTCAGCCAGTAACTTGCAGTAACGTCCGGTGCCACAACCGATGTCGAGTACTTCTTGGTTCGTTACGTCACCGATGAAATCTAAGGTTATGTCCTCTTCTAGGACTATGAGCGGGTTGCGCTCTTTGTCGTATGTAGGCGCCCATTTGTCATACCCTTCGATAATTTCAACTTTCTTGTATCCTTCTCTCTTATCAGGTCCTAACTTCGTCATCTTCTCACCCAATGATAAATTACTTAACTCGAGCGCTCTGCGAGTGCAGAGAAACGGATATTCCTGCAGTTTTCATAGTCGCGCAAACCGTAAGTTATTGGTCATCGATTAAAAGAGTTGCTTTGACGTTGTGGAAATTTGCGCGTTTGGACCTTGAAGAGTGATAAAGCGCTTCAGTGGTCTGACTCTTCTACCTATTTGAAGTAGGGAATGACCGATTTTGCGAAGAGTTTCAAGCCCTTCAGAGATGGGAAATCATAAAATCCTGCGACGATTTTTTGCGCTCCAGCTTTCTGGTATTGCTCTATTTTTTGTACGCACTGCTCAGGGGTTCCGATGAGACACGTCAATTCCTCTATTGGCTTCCTCATTGAATGAATTAATGGTTCGGCTAGTTTCTTCACTAACTCCTCATTTTCTGCTATCAGGGCGCAACCGCTTCCTCCGTAAGCCACTTGAAGCTTTTCAAAGTTTCTCCCAGCACTTTTCATCGCATCTTTAATCTGCAACGTGCCATCGGCTAGCTGTTTTGGCGTAGGCAAAACCGGGATCCAGCCATCGCCCAGCTCAGCGACGATTTTTATGATGGCCTCGGAGTTTCCGCCAATCCACACTGGCGGATGCGGGTCTTGATGTGGCTTCGGCTCTAGAGTGGCGCCCTTTAGTTGAAAGTATTTTCCTGCATAGGACACTTGATTCTTTGTCCAAAGTAGTTTTATTATTTCCACGGTTTCTCTTAACCGTTCAACTCGCTCTGAATGCCTTTTCCATTCGAAACCAAAAGCAATGTGCTCGTCTCTGAGCCAGCCAGCACCGATGCCAAATTCGAGTCTTCCCCTAGAAATGTTATCCAGCGTCGAAGCCATCTTGGCCAACAGTGACGGATGACGAAACTGACCACACAGAACATAGGTTCCCAGCCTAATTTTGCGTGTTGAAGAGGCTAGCGCAGACAAGACTGTCCAAGCTTCTAGCCCATAGGGACGACCGCTAGGAGAAATGAAATGATCAGAAACCCACACAGAATCGTATCCAAGTTGTTCAGCCTCTTTCGCAATGGTCAAGAAAGAATCCCACATTGCATACGCTGCAGAAACATGAAGAACTACCCCGAACTGCATCTCAAACTCCCACAATGTGATTTAAACACGCATCCCTTAATAGATTTAAGCGCGCGCTGTTATCGGTCCATTAAATGTCATGGGACCTTATCGGTAACCGAATGCGGGTGGGACATAACGTGACAAATCCTAAAGGCGGAAAACGCCAAGTTCACGCTCAAGCCGAACCGTCGCGTTAGACGGTTGAAGAACACAAAAGGTGCCAACAGTTTCACTTCACTCTCTCTTCGCTTGCTCCGTTGTCGTTGATTCAAAGCCTTCAAATAGAGTTTCCCTAAGATCGTTTATCATGCTCTCGCCACAAGAAATAAGACGCTACTGTGAGAGAACACACGTCGAGATTCCTCAAGTTCGGATCATACTTGAGCCAATAGGAAAAGTGTGTGCTACGTAAAGAGTGTAAGAGAAGCATTTAGGCGCTAAACCTCTCGCTCTGCGCGGTTGCTGATTACTGTGAATACCCGGTGTGTGAGCCGACACGTGCCGAACGAGTACAGCTCCGCCGAAGAGGGTTCCAGATAGCGTTAAGAGCGTGGCGAGAATGGCGCTCATCTTGTTTCCTTTCATTTCCTTTTCACTTTCCTAAATTTTTATATTTTTTTATTTTTTTCACTTTTTATTTTGATTTTGTCCGGAAGGGGGTTTTTTGCCCCGACCGGTGGTAGTAGTTTTGGAAGGTGTGCTTATCGGTTTACGTCCAACCTGGTGGAGGAGCGTAGAACGCTGGAGGCATTCCCGGCATAGGAATTCCTTGGTATGGGTTCCATGAGTAGGCCAGCCCCCAGCGGGCTGCGCATAGACCGATGTCCAAGATGTTGATTGGACCGCCATTGCTGATTATGTCGCATCTGGCTACGTCTGAGTTTGGGTCCGTCGTCACTGAGACGTATTTTCCCCAGTTGGCGACGATGAGGCTGTAGTCTAGTATGTTGACTAGGCCGTCTGCTCCTTGATATGGCGCCGAGGTAGTAGTGCAGCCAGTGATGTCTCCTTGCGTGGCATTAAGGTAGATGAGTTCATACGGGAAGTTGGTGTAGTAATTACCAGGGTTGGCTATGAAATAGACTGGTTGTTGAGGCCAATTCGGGCAGCCGAAATAGAACTGGGCGCCGGCCCCAACGTAGCGAAGGCGCAAGCGCGGGCCAGGCAGGATCGTACCTACGCCCGTGAGGGAGGGGATTACCCACCTTGGCGAGACTGTGAGTCCAGTGGAACTGTCAACCATTGGGCAGAGAATCGGGTCTCCCGTTACCGGCGTGACGCTCGGTTGGATGCCACCCAAGTAGGACGGGTTAAGTATAGCTGCCGGTAGAGTGACTGGCGACACTGTTATAGCGTTAGGTCCACGCAACGATCTCCACGCAACAGCGACAGGATCCCAATACTCAAACCACAGATTGAACGTCACCGAAACCCTTTCTGCGCTAGTTGCCCAGTTCTCGAGCCACACAGTAGCCTTGAAAGCGGCCTCCGGGATGCCGGAGGGGGAGGTCGTGTTTGCTCCTGGTTCGTAGCAGACTTCGTATGGTGCGTTAACATCGCCTCCATATACTGCTGTAGCCGCTTGTGCCTCTGCCGTAGTCGCCTCGCTTACTGGTCCCTGCAAGAAGAAGCCGTGGTCTGTCCTGATTGTGGGTGCGCCGGGGAACACCAAGCCTGGTCCGTATGTCAGGCTTGCATTGTAGGCGTCTAGTCTGAAGGTGGTGGCTGGCATGTCTAACGGGTCGTCGACGAGGATGAACGGTCCGCTGCCGTACTCCAGGTCTGCTCCGCCCCTGCCGCTGAATGACCATGGCTCCAAGTCCATCGTTGTTACGTCCACGGTCGTCCACGGGTTACCCTGGATGTCCGTTGTAGGCCATGCTCCTTCAGCGATGTGCGAGAAGATGTCCATCGGTAGTATTATGTTGCCGAGGGCTCTGTACGCAATCAGCCACGGGATCAGTAGACTACTGTAAATTTGTATCTGGAAGGGACCCAAAGTCGGGCTAAACTGGACCAACTGTTTCTCGAAGAGCGACGTGTTGTAGTATGCGTCAGTGGGCGGTGTCACGAACTGCCAAGTCGGCCACGCAAGCGTGCTGGGCGTAGTTCCCATGATTCCTTCGATGTATGGCTCGTTTGCCCATGGATAACCAGTGGGACCGAGCGGGTTAGCCGCCTTCCATGCCGATTCCCGATATTTGCTTAGGACAATGTGGTCGATCTGCATGCACCATGGTTCCATAGTGTAGAACGTGGTGAACCCGACACCCATCATGGCGTATGCGTAGGTGAACGCGACGTCCATCGGAGTCATGAACCTGTTCGTTAAAGGTCCGTTGAGTTCAGGGCCGTTGTCCAACGTGTACGGCGCTCTGTTCTCGGGTCCTGGGACGTCTTGCCACTCAACGTCACTCCTCATATTAATTGTTATGTCACTGCATGTTTGAGGCTTTAGCCAAGTTCCGTTGCCCGTGTTGGTCCAAGTGCCAACGTACCAGCTGGTGGCGATGTAGGGGACGAGTTGGCTTAGGTTGTACGGGTTCGAGATTGCCAACGTGTCGTAAATCTCCTTCCACACGAAATCGTCGTAGACAGTGTATGAACTGAGAGGGTTGCATCCACTAAGCGCGCCGTTGCTCATGCCCTGTACCGCTGCGTTCATCGAATAGAACGGCGAGTTTGCAGTGTCGTACATGTCCAGGTAGGTGTACCAGTTATCAAAGCCTGTGCCATTCTCATCAATGGCATTACTATCATAGCTGTTTATCAGTTGATACTGTGTGAATGTCCAGTACGGGAAACACGGCGGTCCGTATGGGCCTCCTAGGCCGCCCATCAACTCCATCTGCGCTTCCCAGCAGTAGTACACAGCAGTTCCCGGCTGAAGTAACGGACTAATCGCCGAGTTGCCTTGGGTTGTGGCGTTCTCCATCAGTGTCTCCAAGCCGTCATAAGCGGGGTCAATAAAGCAGGTATCGTCTTTCAAGACGACGCTCCAATCGTAAGCTTGGGGAGAGTTTGACGATAGGTAATTCTTCAGCATGCTGTCTGGCGTGAAGCCGTAGGAGTAATAAGAGGCGTACATTTCATAGCAGTAGTTGTAAAAGATCGCCGGCGTGAACGTCGACATGGTGCCAAGGATGTTCTGGACACTAATGTAAGGCACAGCTGTATTTGGGTTTCCGCCTGCTGCAGCAACATCAGCCTTGAATATAGTCACTATTGGCAGATTCGCAGGGACTGCTACGTTTAGGTACCACGAGGTAAAGTCAGCTCCTAGCATTGTCTGCACTTCTGCACCGATGTATCCTGCCCAGGGGTCTTCCCCTCCTGGGGTGGCTGTGGGGAGGAGCATTTGCAGGCCATAGTTTGCGCCATTACCCATGTAGCCGTATCCTTCACCCCCGGCTAAGCCACCCGTGAGTAACGGGTTGTAGCTGTTGCCCATAGGGTCCTTCGGATATGGAGCCGTGAAGTTCCATGTCCAGGGGAGGTAGCCACCTGGTACCCCCGTTATGCCAGGAGCAGAATCCTGTGCTAACGGCGCTTGGCTAAGCACGATAAAGTCTAGGAGGTATGTCAGTGCACCCGTGTAGCCACCAGTGTATATGTTAGCCGTGTTAGGGTTGTACCAATCCCAGTTAGAATTAACGGGGATTTCGCCGGGGATTGGTGAGTAAACTGGGACTGCGTTATTGCCGAACAACCCTGAGACGAAGTTTACCTTGTCTATTTGAAGTATTTCAGACACGGCCTTGGAGTAGTCGGTGATGTTGAAAGGATAGAAAGCGTTGTTCCAGTCGACACCGTATACACCGAGTATTGTATCCTTGCTATAACTGAACCCGCCGGGCAGGGGGGGTAAGATGGATGTATCGATCATGTCGCATGTGCCGCCTGTCATTGCAACGACTTCGGCGGAGTAACCACTGTAAGCGCGTATCCACAGAGTGCTCAAATTAGGCCCGTATTCGTTCCACGCCGTGTTAGGATCACTGGGTCCAGTATTGTATCCTCGAACCGAAGTTGGAACAATGCATCCACACATCAAAGCGATAAGCACTATACCTAGCATTGCAGGTTTCTTGCGCAATTTCTTTACTCCTTTCTTTATTCTTTTCAGAAGGGGCTTGATCGTAAAGGCATAAAATTGCCAATCAGAAAGAACCCCTCGCTGGTGTTTGTGGTCAAACTGGCTAAAAAGGCTTGTGCAGAAAACCTCTAGATGATCTGTGTCATTCAACAAAAAGTGAAAGCAGTAACGAGATAATGAAACCGTGCGCTAAGAAATCTTGAGAGGCAAAAATGCTAGGGTAACCACAATGACGCCTCTCTTATAATTGCTTGGAATTGAATGAGAGAAAAAGGTTAGGAGACTGTGTTTCGGTGCGCTATTTTTTGATCAGTCGTTTCTTTGCGACGGCGACTGCGAGCGTCGATAGAGTTACAAGTAATGGCAGAATCAGGCGTACTGGAAACTCGGGAACCGTACTACTTGTGATTGTTACGTGCATATGCGCCCACTGGAACCATAGAAGAATAGGTGGCCCTGACGTTTATTACTAATTCTGCAAGCATGCCACTACCCCTAAGCCAAACGTAATCAATAGATTCAGTAACACTGCCTCCAGGATATGGAATAGATTCTCGAGTCTCGTTTAGATAGCACACTTCCATGCTTCCACCCAAGCTTTTGTCTGTTGTAAGAAACTGCAGACCTTAATTAACCCTGCAAGCCTCTCTAAATCTAGTGATCTAACCTTCTTTTCGTATTCTTCCTTGTAGCCATAAGGCAAATGCAAGCTGAACTGTTTCATGAACCGTGGTGTCGCGTAAGTGATGAATGCTTCTTTGATGGATGTGACATCTTTGGGTTTCATTTCGGACAGCATTGAAAGGATATATTGACTGCTCCCGGGCAATTCTGTATTGAAGCCTAGCTTTGAGAGTAGTTTTGCAATTTTCACAGCGTTTGCGCTAGGCTCTTGCGCGCGCGCTAGTAAATGAGCATGCGACAGAGCAAAATACGAGGACGGCTTTGTAGTCCTGCTTGCTAGTATTTCTGAGGGGTACCCAATAGATGGATGTGATGTGAAGTGAAAGAGAATTTCAAGAATGGCGGCAAATGGATTGAGAAAGTGCCAAAAGTGGAGCTTCACAGGCATTTGCAAGGCTCGATTAGGACGAGCACAATCATCGATATCGCACAAAGATACAAAGTCGATCTTCCAGGATTTACAGCATCCCGCCTTGAAAGATTCGTCAAACACAGACACCTGCAAACGGCCTGCTCGAATTCTTGAAACCATGGACTATATTTAGCAGAATAATCGTCAACGCCGAATCGCGTCAAGAATCACTTACGAAGCCATTGAGGACGCGGCAAGCGATAACATAGAATATTTGGAATTGCGTTTTGCGCCGTATGCTATGAGTAATAACATGAAAATTGGCACGAGAAGGCTGCTTGACGCGATCATTGCAGCTATTAAAGATGCAGAAAAACACTTTCCAATAGTCGTGAAACTTGTTCTGGGAATTGTCCGAATGGATCCTATGAAGTATCATAACTATAACCTTCAAATTCTAAACGTCGCCCAAGATTATCCTGATTTTATCGTTGGCTTTGATCTTGCAGGAGACGAAGTCAATTTTCCGCCGAGCTTGTATGAGAGTTTTTTTAGACACGTACGAGAGTGCGGTTTCAAAATTACTGTTCATGCAGGAGAAGCCGCTGGGTCTGAGAGTGTGAGAGTAGCGGTTGAACTCCTCTGCGCGGATAGGATTGGTCACGGTATAAGTGCAGTAAAAGATCCTTCAGTCATGCGGCTTCTCTGTCATCCACCACTTCAAAAGCGACCAATCGCAGTCGAAATTTGCCCCACCTCAAGTTTCTTGACCAAGACTCTTTCTCGCAACGAGATAATACCGACCATACTTCAGTTTCTTGATTATGGCGTGCCCGTTACAATAGGTTCTGATAGCCCTCAAGTATGCAACACGAAATTAACGGACGAGTTCCAGTGGCTTTTTGGCTCAAGGTCGCTAACAACAGGACAAATCATCTCACTATTTGAAAATGCAATAGAGTACTCCTTTACATCTGGACAGATGAAGGACCGATTACGGGAGTCGCTGGAAAATTCAATCAAGAAATTAAAAACATAAACTCACTTTGAAGGTCATAGCGCGCTCTTTACGGACCCTTTGATTATTAAAAAGGGGTTTTGGTTTCAACCGATTACGTCCGATTAATTTGTTAAGTGGCAAGATTTTAAAGAGGCAAAGCCTGTTTTCAAGTTGGGGTTTTTCAATGCGAGAGGGCCACAGGCTGGCAAAACATGATGAAGAAAGATGCGAAGCATTGACTGCGAATGACAATAGATGCCATCTGGTGATTTCGGATAAGTGTGTGATGTGTGGCTTGAAGGCTTGCTATAAACACATCCGTCAATGTCCGCGTTGTGGTCTAAAGCTCTGTATACATTGTGCAGCCATTGCGTAGAAGAAGAATCACGGTAAATGTCCAAACCCGTCCTGTTCCTTTGTGGCTGATAATTGGGATAATTACTTTAAGTGGGAATGCCCAAGAAGGTTAGATTCTATCCAAATCCTCAGTCGCAGAATAAAAGGCTAAGAATGAAGCCCGCTGCAAAACATGACTTTTATATCGCGCGCTTGAACGACAAAACAGAAGAGCTTGGTTCTTCTTCCGTCTTGTATCAAATGCGCGCCTCCTCTCGCATGTAATTGGTTTGGGTTTGGGTTGGGATAAAACTTTACCCTTCCTCTCTCTCCTACTAACCCTCCCACAACAAAAAAACACACACAGACAGACACACACGAAACAAAAGTTATTCTCTCGTGCACACTCAGCGCTTGCGCTCTGCGGCTTCAAGTTTTTCCCAGAGCCGATACAATACCAAGTACGACACGAGTGCGAAGACAACTATTACAACGATACTGCCGGATGATAGTGTCAAGTTGTGCACTTCAATACTCGATGCTGAAAAGAGTATCCCGCTTATTAAAGAAGCAAGTGCCCACTCAACATAAACAGAGAGTGGCATTCCTTTTCCATTTTTAAATTTGTCTTCGATAGTTTTTCCCATGCTGTGAATAAACATTGTCAGGAATGCAAAGCTTATCGTAGTGATTAAGAACCTTGAATTAATATATTCAGGGAATAAAGATAAGTGTCTGAGTACGGCTTTCAAGATATTTCCTCCACTGAAGTCATTTGGGAAGCTAGTCGCGTTGGTCACCATCGTATAGTTTCCATTTATCCTCTTGATTTCTCCTGTTACGATTCCCCACTCAGTCGGAGTGGGAACAAAAATGGTGTAGATAACAAAGGCTATTGTAATAGCAAGAAAAATCCAAAAAAGTCCAGTAATCAGCCTCGATAACCCTTTGTCTCTATCTGGTTTGAGGCGCGCAATTGCTTTTCTAATTAGTGTACGCGTTCGCGCTTTTTCTTCGTCCTCATAGTCCATGATAGAGAGTAGGGGTTTTGAACAGAAAAGATTTTCCACTAAATTATGCCTCGTATAATATTTTGTTTTGTCGTCCATCGTTAGTTAGGCTCACAAATCCGGGAGTCCATGCTTGTTTTTCATTTCTCAGAAATTTCGCCAACAGCAGAGCCTATTCATTTATCAACGTGTCAAGCGACTGTCGAGACCCGTGTCTCGTTCCGGGAATCCCAACCTCACTGTCAAAAAGCTCGTTCAAACCTTCGGCTAGGTCGTCAGTCTCGTATTCGCATAGGTGAATACGCTTTCCCATCTTCAGGCGCATCATAAAATTCGTGACGAGAACGAAATCCTTCTTGCGTAATTTTCGATAGCGTTCAATGAGCAAAATTATCTATCAAGTATGATAAAGCTTCACAAAGTCATACACTAAACTTGCGCTATCTGCTCGCTGGGCATGTGCGCGTACGGTCTATTCTTGTTGTTGGTATGTTATCCCGACTCGCTTATTTTCTGTGCTGAGAAAAATCACAACTCCAAAGGCTCTCTGCTGAGGCTTCTAACTTAAAAAACGCTAGGTAGAAGGGGGAGGACCCCTACCCGTCTCTGTCTCTACGAGTGCGCGAAAGACTTTTACGCGGTGGCAAATGCTTTTGCTGGTATGGAGAATCGCTCCGTAGAATTCTATGACAGGTTCGCTGACAGATATGACGTGATGATTTCAGAGAAGCGATACGCTGAAGGCTCGGCTTTTTTCAACAGCATCTTCAAGAAGCACGACGTGAAATCCATACTTGACTGTTCATGCGGAACAGGAAAACACGTCATAAGATTCTCGCAACTGGGATTCGAAGCTACAGGCAGCGACGCCAGCGCTGAAATGATAAACAGAGCGAGAGGAAACGCAGAACTGTCAGGGACAAACGTAGAGTTTGTTCAAGCCGACTTCAAAAAACTGACTAGCGTGTTTGATAAGAAGTTCGACTGCGTAATCTGCTGGGGCAACTCTCTCAACCACGAGCTAAAAGAAAAAGGCATTCTGTCAGCTCTGCTAAGCATATACAACGTTTTGAGGAACAGAGGCGTCGTTATAATCCAAATAAGAAACCTGCCAAAGCTGGTCCGAGAAAGAAGAAGAATTCTTCCTATGCACTTTCATAAGGAGCCAAACGGAGACAGAAAAATCTTCCTTTACGTGCTCGATTTCTACAGAACAAGAGTAAAATTCAACGTCGTTTCAATTCTGGAATTCAACGAGAAACCCACGTTCGAAGCCAACTCCGTAGATTACAGGATCGTCTCGGCACAAAAACTCAAAGAACTAATGACCAAAACAGGATACAAACACCTGAAGATCTACGGAGACACCAAATTCGCCACATTCAACGACGAACAAAGCGAAGACATCATCGCCGTCGGAACAAAATAAGCTCAGTGAGAAATTTCAAGATTATATCCCAGTTTGACCCCATCATTGCATCTTTGGGCTCGTTAGTCTCTTCTTCGAACTCGCCAAGAATAAGGCACAAAGGGATTCCTCATGAAGAAAGGCGCGCTAATAAGATGTCAAATTATTTCCATTTCATAGGACTGAAATCCCTATAGAAAGTTCAATTTTATGAACTACTGACATTAAATGTCAATCTTTGAAGGCAAGTCATAAAAATCTCTACTTCCTAATATACTAAATAGGAGACGAAGGATGGCGAGGCATTTGCCCTCTTTTTCAGATATCAAAGATGTCCTTAGCGAGGCGAAGATGGTCGCCATTATCATCCTTTGTAGCTGCGCCTTCGCTGGATGGTTTTATACGCTGATTTACTTGATGTTCGCATACCCATTGTTCGCCTTATGCATTTGGGTACCGTTGCCGCTACTTGTAGCTTTGGTGTATCGCAGGCATGAAGAGAAAAAGTCGGAAATCGACAAGGCTGAACGGGAAATGGCGAAAACGCACAGGATATGATTTATAGTTTGATTTTGCAAAACTAACGTTTTCTGCGAGAAATCTATGAAATGAATATAGGGGTGCGCGCGACAAACGCTGCGTGACTCGGCTTCTCCGACTAATCACGACAGCGTACTGCCTCCCAAATTCACTTGGTTTTAGTTTCACTCGACTCTGCGGTTCAGAATTGTTCGTTCTGTCTTGACATTTTAACGCTCTCAATATACATTGAGTTTGAGAGGCTCGATTTGGATAAGACTGTTCTGCAGTATCGAGTGGCATTAGAATCTTCAGCACGCTTAAACATGTCAGAACCTTCAACCGCCCAAATAGCTTGCAAGTTCCGTGGCGAACCCATCATAGACGCCTGGAATAACCCTGTGTTTGAAGACGAAGATTTTCCAGCGCACATGGATTGCGCCAGAACAGTTGAAGGAAATGAAAAGGAATCGATAATGGACAGATCGGCCAACTCGAAAAGTCGCTCATTGCGATCCTTAGTCAGAAAAATTCTAGGCCGAGGGGGGAGGGGTCCTACCCGTCTCTGTCTCTATGCGGCTAACAAAGAGTGACAATGTAATGAGCCTATTCAATCGTGATGAGGACAGCATTCTTCAAGAGCTTAGGTGGCTGCAGCCGCTCTCAGACCCGCCTAGCGGAAGGCCTCTTTGTCGCGATGCTGACTTGAGGCTGATGGCGCAGTATCTTGGCGATTTATTCATAGGTGGCCAAGCTAGAAACCTGTTCATCTACGGAAAGCCAGCCACAGGCAAAACTGTTTGTGTTAAGTACATGCTAGGCGAAGTGGCCAAACACGCTTCCGAAGCCAAGGTTCCTCTTCAAACTGCTTACGTCAACGCTGGCAAGACGAGAAATCCGTACTATACTATGGAGGAGATCGTGAAGCAACTCGGAGTACCGGTGCCCAGCGCAGGCTGGCAAATGCTCAGGCTGAAACAGGCGTTCGAAGGCATACTGGCTGAAAAGTCCGTGCTAATCGCCATAGACGAGGTAGACTGCATAGTCTTCAAGGAAAAAGAACCGCTTGTCTACTATCTGAGTCGCCAGCCAAAGACCACACTTATTCTGATAAGCAACGACATCGACGACGTCGTCAAACTCCCAGAAAAAACCCTCAGCGCATTGCACCCTGTCATGATAAGCGCAGAACCCTACGCAACCGAAGAGATCACACAAATACTAAAAGAACGCGCCGAACACACCTTCAAACCCAACACGATTTCAGACAAACTCCTAACCGTAATAGCCAAAACAGTCAGCAAGGAAGCAGACCTCAGGCTTGGATTCCGCATACTACTCACAGCAGGACTACTGGCTGACAGAGCCAAGAAGAAAACAATCGACGCAACGGACACAGCTTCAGCTATCAGACAAGAAAGCAACGTCCAAGAAATCAGAAAACTCGACGCCATAGAAGACCAGATCCTCAAACTAAAGAAGAAGTACGAAAGAGATTGAACCACCTCAAAGCTGACCACTACACCTGCGTGATCACCGCAAAGAGCAGGCAAACGAGAATCAACAGCAAACAGACACAAGATTCGCTAGTTTGGAACCTTAAGAACCTGCGTGCATTTAACGAGGGAAAAAAGAAGGAAGAGCTTTCATCAGGCACCAGTTTTCATCATTACAGTCGGATGTTCTAATCCCTGCTCTTCTTCATCATCTGAAAGGATAACTGTAAACTTGTCTGCCATGCGTCATTAGCCTTTCGCATTCTTCCACTGGCGCGCGCTAAAGCCTAGAACAAATGTTCTTTTGTGACAAAGGAATCATCTGCAGGTCTGGCCAGAATAGTTCTATTGATGCACTCATTCTTTTCTAGCACTTTTTGAAGTTCATAAGTATCCTCGCGTCTGCAGAGGCAATGGACATTTGGACCTGCATCAACCGTAAAATAGCATTCCAAACCTTCTTTTCTTATCCTTTGAATTGATTTGATCAGTCTCAATGTGTCAGGATGCCAATAGAACAAAGGTGGAATAGAAGTCATCATGACAGCGTGCATGTATTTGCAATTCTCTTCTGCTATCGTACCAACTTTACTGAAATCGTCATCCAAGATTGCTCTTTTGATGCCTTTCGCCTGTCCTTGGGATTTTCTGATTCTAACCTCGTTAAAAGGACTCGAATACGCCGACTCATGACCAACATCAGAAGTGACATCCTTTTTTCCTTCATGAACGATTGCGATAACGGTGTTCATATCAAATTCATCCGGACCACAAATCTGTTCGGCAAAAGAAGTTTCATGAGAGTTTCCTCTATTCCAATACACAAATCCCCCATGGATTGATCGCGCTGCCGAACCAGAACCCAGCCGTGCGTATGTTGAGATTTCCTCTTTCGAAAAATCAATACCTAAGGCATCTACAGTAGCAATTGCTAAGGCTGCGAACCCAGAAGCCGAGGAAGCCAGTCCTGCCCTTGTAGGAAAATCATTCCTACTCATCATTTTGAATTTGTAATCCACATTTGCATAGTCCTTCAGCGGACCTACAACCCTGAGGACTCTTTCCATATCCCTTCCGATCAGAATTTCTCCGTCTAAAAACGCTGAATCTTCCTCATATGCGTCAGAAAAATCAATAGTCGTATGAGTTTGCAAACGCGTGTCACGAGACAATCCACATTTCGTCATACTCACACTGTCATTCGAAGGGATATTCAGACGGGGATCATAATCAAGAGAACGACCCCAATACTTAATGAGTGCAATATTAGAATGAGCAATCGCTGACGATTTCATGGTTATAGCACCCTAACACGTTAACGAATCTTAAGGGTCCCTCACCTAATCTGATTTCCCTTTTTCATATTCCTACAATTTCCATAACATCAGATTATCTCCTAAATAAGCGCGCGCGGCGCGAGTATGCAGATAGTGGAATGGATAGTAACAAACATAAAAAGTGCTTTATACACAAAAGGAATCAGATACACATAATTTAACCAGCAAGTTTCGGGAGGTGAATAAGATGTCTATGGAAAAAATTGTTGGCGTGATACGTAGCTGGAGAGCTGCGCTTGAGAAAGAGGATGCAGAAAAAGCGCTTTCATTAATTACAGACGACGCAGTCTGGGTCACGAGTCAGGGCACTTTCAAGGGGAAAGAGGAGTGGAAGCGTGCTTTAGCACAGATGCAA
>Ga0187771_10001630_pt1 | contig 15179 bp, 15 predicted proteins | sample 0116_SJ02_MP15_1_FD_133139 | JGI IMG/M metagenome (GOLD analysis project Ga0187771, IMG submission 133139) | Tropical peat soil microbial communities from peatlands in Department of Meta, Colombia - 0116_SJ02_MP15_10_MG | ecosystem: Environmental > Terrestrial > Soil > Wetlands > Peat | place...
CTGGCCCTCGCTCTGGCGTCTTTTCCGGTGGGTGTCTACACCGCGTTCCTCACGACCCTGACGCCTGGTGTGGGAACCGATTCGCTCGTCCCGTTCTTCGTCTGGCTGGGCCCGGTGCCGGTGGTGGTCCCGATAATGCCGACAGCCGGGCTCACGTTCGCTTCGATGCTAGCCGTCTATCTGCTGCTCCTGGGGGTAGCGGCCTCCAGAGGCTCCACCCCGTTGAAGGCCCTGGCGGAGGGCGCGCGGGGGAGACTCGACGCGCTCCTCTCGAACGACCTGATAGTCGCCGTCGTCTCCATCGGCTTCCTGATATTCACCGCCACCGCCATCGACACGGCTACTCTGGCGGCCGGGGGCCAGATAGGTGCGCCCCGAGGCTCTGACTTCGCCATCTTCCTCTCCACTACGACCTCTCCCCTGATCGAGGAACTCGGGTTCAGGGCGTGCATCATCGGTCTCGTGGCCCTGATACTCTCTCTGGGGGCGGGGTGGAGGGACTCGGTGAGGGCGCTTTGGAGGCCGGCCTCGGCGTACGAAGAGAGTCCCGTCAGGACCGGCAGGGAATCCGTCCTCCTGGTCGCCCTGGTCGCGAGTTCGGTCGCCTTCGGCCTCGCCCACGTCGCCACCGGCTCTGGGTGGGAGTTGGGGAAGCTCCCCGAGGCGGCATTCGGGGGGCTCGTCCTGGGATACGTCTACATGAGATACGGCCTCCACGTGGCTGTGCTCACTCACTGGGGGGTGGACTACCTTGGGAACGTGTACTCCTTCTTCGGCGAGGGGGCCTACGGGATCCCCTGGGGTTCCGAACCCGGTTACGTGCTGCAGCAGTGGGTCACCGTCGACTTCGTCTTCGGCATCGGGCTCCTCAGCTTCATCCTGATGGCCTTTCTCGGGATGAAGAGGCTGTGGCGGCGCCGAAGCGGCACGGAGCCGTCTCCGATGTGATTCTTAAGTCGCCCCGGCAAGGGCAGAGGGTTCAGCGATGACAGTCCTAGGAGAGTCGATACTCAAAGACCTGGTCGAGAAGTACAGGGTGATCTACCCGACGGCCGACGGAGCATTCGACGGGGACGGGTACGTCCTCACCGTGCGCGAAGACCGCACCCTGAACTACCTTGAACACAGGAACATGATCTCGAGGGAGATCGTCTTCACCCCGCCGGACTGCGTCGCCCACCTTACCTCGAAGAGCAGGTTCGGACGGCTCGGGCTGTCTTTCCTGAACTCGGTCAAGGTCCACAGCGGTTTTGTGGGCAGGCTCGCCCTGGAGCTCGTGAACCTGAGCAACGAGCGGGCCCCGATCACGATCCGCCAGGGGGACCCTCTCATCCACATCGAGTTCCTGCGGAGGGAGGGGGAGCCTGCGCCCTACAGCGGCAGGTACATGTTCCAGTTCATGGACGACAAGGAGACGGGAATGTACGTCGACATCCTCTCCAAGAATTTCTCCAAGCTCTTCCCGAGGGCGAAGTTGGAGGAGACGAGGAAGAGCAGGCTTCTGAAGGAAGACTAGCCCTTCAGATGCCGAGGGCGGACCTCAGGCCCTTGTACCGGTTCCTTATCGTCACTTCTGTGACCCCTGCCGCTTCCGCCACGTCCTTCTGGGTCTTGTCCTCCCCTTCGAGGGTGCAGGCGACGTAGAGGGCCGCAGCCGCTAGGCCCATCGGGTCCTTGCCGGCGGAGATGCGTGTCTCCTCGGCCCTCTTGAGAATCTCGAGCGCGCGCCTCTTGGTCTTCTCCGACAGTCCCGCCTTGGAGGCGATCCTGGAGACGCACTTCGTGGGGTCCACCACGGGCATCTTGATGTCCATCTCCTTCAGCAGGAGCCTGTAGCACCTGGCGATGTCCTTCTTCTTCACGTTGCTGACCGCCGCCAGGTCCTTGAGCGTCCTCGGGGTCTGAGTATCCCTGCAGGCAGCGTAGAGGGACGCGGCTATGATCGCCGAGATCGACCTGCCCCTGACCAGCCCCCTTTCCAGCGCCTTGCGGTAGACGTAGGCCGCCTTCTCGACGACAGCGTCGGAAACGGAGAGCTTGTCGGAGAGCCTGTCAAGCTCGCTGAAGGCCTGCCTGAGGTTCCTGTCGACCGGCTCGTGCACCTGGCTCCTGCTGTCCCAGGTCCTGAGCCTCTCGACGGTCGCCTTCATCGAGGCGGAGAGAGACTTCCCCGAGGCGTCCTTGTTGATCCCCCCGATCACGGTGGCCAGCCCCATGTCGTGCATCGCTATGGAAGTCGGGATGCCGCCCCTCGACCTGTCGTCCTTCTCTTCCTTCGAGAAAGCGCGCCACTCGGGACCGGTCTCCTCGATCTTCTCCTTCACGACGAAGCCGCAGGACCCACAGAAGAGCTCACCCCCCGCAGAGTCCACGATCATGGGTCCCTTCCCGCAGCGTGGACACTTGTCCAGCGCCTTCTGCAGTTTTATCAGCCGCGAGTAGTCCTTATCTGAAAACATATTTCTCACCGAAACTGTTATATCTCCAATCTGGAGAAACATAAATCGTAATAATCCCATATATAAGCATTCCTTATAAATATTGCATGCTTTTCCAGAGGACCAGTGACTTTCTGCAATCGCCCGCCCCTACTCGGGCTGGTCGCCGCGGAATCCAGGCTCTGCGGGACCGATTCGGTCCTCACGCCCCCTCCCTTCAACGGTTTTATCGGCGCCGTCGGGTGCCGCCTCTGTGAGAGAGGGGTCCGGCTCAATCGCAGAGCTCCTGAGGCCGGTTCTAGACACCTACAGGGAGTCCGCGGTAGCCGTCGTCGGATGCCACTCCACCGGAATCGCTCGAGGGTCATGCGAGCTGGACGTGGTAGTCGTCTCCGACGAGAGACGTGGGCCGACCTCCTTCAGGATGGGGGAGGTCTTCTGCGACCTGACGTTCATAAGCGAGAGGGAGTCCCTCAGCCCGCTGGATCCCGAGGTCGGCGTCTCGCTGGCGCAGTCGAAGGTCGTCAGAGACATGGGGCTGATCCTCTCGACCAGCACGGCTGCGAACCAGGCGGTGGTCGGCGAGGCCTCCAGGCGCGCCTCCCAAGGACGTCTCGCCGCCTGTCTGAAGGCTCTGAGCAGGACTGACGATGCGCTCCTTCGTGGCGAAAAGCGAGACGCCAACCTCTGGGTCCTTGCGGCGTCATACGAGTTCGCCAGGTCTTGGCTCTACTCGCTCGAAGTCATCCCGTCCCCCAGCCACCTTTTGGGGCAGCTGAAGGAGCACTCCCCCGGGAGCGGGAAGAACTTCGAAGCCTTCGCCATGGGGGCGGGGCTCGAGATCGCCTCCCGCAAGGAATGCGGGGACAGACTAGAGGGACTCTCCATCCTCTACGACCTGCTCGGCTCCCGCCAGGGAGGACCGTCACCGCAGCCAGCGTCCGCCGACGTCGGGTATCAGATCGTCAGGACCAAGGCCGAGCACCTTGCTGGCCTTAGAGAGCACGCAGAGAGCTACTCATTCCTCGGAGGGGAGGTGGTGCGGGTGGTGCTGGACATCAGCAGGTCAGTCCGCGCTTCGAAGAAGGGGGGGCGACGCGAGCTGGACGTGCTCGGTTCGCTCTCGGACGAGGGCCAGGGGCTCCTCAGCGGCAGGCTCGTCAGAGAGCTGGGGCTAGAAAGGCCCACTCAAGAGGTGGAGCGTTCTCTCGTCATGCTGAAGGACCAGGCAGCCAAGCTGGCGCGCGGAATCTGATTCCCGGCCGAGCTCAGAGCGGCTCGACGGTCAGGGAGGTCTGCACAGGCGACCCCCCGAGTATCTCGGAATCGAAGCTCCCGGTAGTAGAGGCAGCGATGTAGAGGTAGTAGGTGTCCCCAGGGGTCAGCCCGGAATCCACGAAGTCGAAGGAACAGGTGCCCCCGGACGCGCTGCCACTCAGGAAGCATTGGGCGATGCGGGTGTCGGACGGACCGGGCGCGTTCCCCCGCTGGGGTATCGCTGCAGTCGACTGGTACAGGAAGACGTAGGTCTGGAATGAGCCGCTGCCCACGACGCCGACCGAGGAGTCGACCCTGACAGTCGTGGCCTGCAGGTTCGCGAGGGTCACCCCGCACCCGACCGAGGCCAGATTGTAGTCGAGGTAGGTGGTCGCAAGGGCCGCGTAGTACAGCGACAGGTTCGCAGAGGGTTCCCTGTCTGAGGGGTACCAGAAGGTGTTGCCCAGGCTGGTCACGAGGCCGACAGCATAGCCTGACCCCGAGCCCCGGGTAGCATCGAGGTATCTTGCGACGCAGGTGGACGTCCCGGTCGGGAGGCAGACGCCGTTCGGGACCAGGGCCTGGACCGGAGCCGCGCTCCCGGGAGGGATGTACGCGGGTAAGAAGGCCGAGCCCGAATAGACAGAGCCGTTGGGGTCTCTGATGTACATGTCCACGACCTCTGCCGTCGAAGGACCGCCGTTGAGCGCTACGAGGCCGGAACCGGAGAAGGCGTAGGTGAGGGATTCCGCGCCGCGCCGGTACTCGACCTGTTGGGCTTGGTTATCGGCTCCGTTGGCCCGGGCTTGCAGGCCGGACATGTAGACCTGGGCGCCCATGGCCAGCATGAGAACGACGACGAAGATCATGGTCCCGACGACGGAGGCAACCCCCCTTCTGCGGGCCCGCCCCCATGGGACCCTCCGGAGTGAAGATGGGCGCGGCCTAACCAGGGACCGCCACCACCGTGACCTGCTCGGCCGCCCCTGAAGCCGAGACTACCATGCTGTACTCCGTCCCTGCCTGGAACTCCGACGACGAATAGATCACCACGGAGAGGACGACCGTCTCCCCAGAAGCTACGGCCTCAGATGGGACGATCGTGATCGAGGCGGGGTCTGCAGCGGCTCCCTGACCGCATGCAGGGGGAGGCGGCGCGAACCCGACCGTTCCCCCGCCCGGCTCGTAGACGAGGTTCGCGCAGTACTGGGCGGAGGGCGGTATCGTCGAGGTGAGCGTGAAGGACCCCAGGGAGGCAGTCCCTGTGTTGGCAATGGAGATCCTCTCCAGGGCAGCGTAGGTCCCCTGTCTCATCTCCGCGCCGGTCACGGCGAACTCGGCCCCCCTGGACGTTCCGACGTATCCCGCCATGGCCGAGAACACCGCGGCTGAGCCTCCGGCCGCAACCGCCACGAGCAGGAACGTCTCCAGGTAGGTCGAAACGGCCCGCCTCTGCTCAAGTTCCAAGGGCGACCTCGTCTCCGGCCGAGTCAATCAGAAGGAAAGTCTGTCCCCCCGGGTGGGCGCACGAAGGGAGGGCGAGCGCGTTCTGCACGGGCGCCGGGGCCCCTCCGCCTGCGGCTGCTGTGATGGTCGAATATCCGCCGACGGCCAGGAGGGTCCCGTTATCGAAGACCTCGTAGGGGGAGAAGGATGTGTCACCGTAGTCGTAGAGCGCGAGCAGGTAGGTCCTCCCTTCGGCGTAGGGCTTGCCGTCGGGCCCCTTGTACGTCGACGTGCACCCGCCGCTCCCGGGGACGACGGTGCCGTAGACCATCGAGACCTGCTTCCCAGCAGAGGCCTCCTGCTCCTGAACCCCCAGGGCGCCCGCCGTCGTCGAACCGTTGAACTGGCCGATGGCTGCGGAGGTGACGATGCCGCCGAACACGAGGGTGACGCCGACCATGAGGATGGAGGAATACAGCTCGCTCACCCCCCGCCGAGCCGCCCTCAACGACGCCGACCCCGGCGGACAAAACAGGGAGGAGGGGGGCTCATCGGTCCCCCTCTACTGCCCGACTATGCTGATGGAGTTCAACGTCGGGCCGAGTTGAGCCTGCATGGTGTCCGTCAGTCCTGCGGTCCAGGTGCTCCCCACGCCCCCGGAGTAGGACGTCACCACAGTGAACTGCCCCCCGGGCGGGATGGCGACGTTGTTCGCCAGGGTGATGGAGGCGGAGCCGCTGGTCGAGCAGGAGGCGGTGGCCGTCACGGGCCCCCAGCTCGTAGCTACGTTGGCGTTGCAGGTGCTGGGTGCAGTCGTCCAATGGAGGTTGGAGAGCGTGATCACGCAGCTGGACGCGCTGCACGTGTACGACGCGCTCCCGGTGTTCTTCATCGAGATCGTGATGAGGGGGTTGTTGGAACCGCTGCTTACCACCGAGGCGGTCGAGAACTGCATGTTCACTGTCGACGCGTTTCCGTTGATGAGGCCGTAGATAGCCGCTGTGACGACCCCTCCGGCCCCCAGGACTGCCGCAATGATGATGAAAAGGTCCATGCTCTGAGAGATGGCTGAACGGGTTCTGATTTTCATCGCTCGCTGAATAGGGGACGGTATAAAGCGGCCACCGGGACTGGGGCCCTACAGGTGTAGCAGGGAGGCGAGCCCGACTGCGGACAGGGCGTAGGTGGCGACCACCGCGATCACCACGTTGGCGGAGGCCTTCAGCGTATTCCTCACTGTAAAATCGGTCATCTTCGCCCCTATCACGCCGAGGGCGGCGGCGGAGATGACGATGAGCAGGTTCGAGACCTGCAGCAGGGCCGGAGGCATCGCGCCCACCAGGAGGCCCGCGGTCCTGACGTTGACGAGGCCTGGTTTCACGGCGCTGCTGAAGGACTGCAGGACCGCCTCGACGAAGGAGATTCCGAAGGCCAGCAGGACAGGAGAGGCGTAGGCGAGGACCATGTAGGGTCTCATCTCGGCCCTGGTGGCCCTCTTCATCTCGACCACCTTGCCCGTGTAGGCCGACAGCTGGTAGACGGTCTCGACGGTCCCCCCTCCTGAACGGCTCATCTGGCCCAGGACGAAGAAGACCATCTTCCCGAGCCTGGTCCTGGGGTCGACCGCGAGCTCGTCAACCGGAGTCCCCGACCTGAGCTGAGCCGCCGCCTGGGCCATCACCCTGTCAAAGGAAGGAGTGTACCTGTTGTGGGCCGCGATGCTCACGAGGGACCTCGTCAGATCGTACTCCTGCCTCTTGTACTCCAGGACGTCCTTCATGAACTCCGGAAGCGCCTCGTCTATCTCGCCCATCTCCAGCCGCTGCTCCCGCACGGAGACGCCGTAGACCACGAGGAAGACGAAGAGGGCCGACGCCGCCCCCAACCAGACCTGTCCCTCCAGCGCCGCGAGCCCGAGGCCGGGGAGGCAGAGGAGGAGACTGCGCATGGGGCTCCCCTGTAGAGCCTGCTCGCCGACGGGCTGCATCCTCCCTGCTGCGTACACCAGGAGGACGGTGAACAAGGGGATGCACACCCCCGTGAAGACGGTGAGGCCGAAGACGGAGACGTTGGGGGAGAAGATCCCCACGACCATCAGCAGAAGCGGAATGACTCCGAAGACCGTAATCATCGAGCTTCCTATCATCCCGGCCCGGCCGGCGTACCTGGTCCATCCTTCCTCCAGCTCTCTGAGAAGAGAGCCACTCTCTCCCGTCAGGTAGGCAGGGATGTCCCCGCCGCTCCGAACCTTGCTCGTGTACCCGTAGAGAAAGGAACTGAACTTCCTCGACGGGTGATTGGATGCGAGCGACTCCAGGGAGGCGTTGGGGTCCATCCCGAAAACCTCGACGTCCCTCCTGACAAGGAGCGCCTCCATTCGTATGCACTTGAACACATCGGACGCGGTCAGTCCCAGGAGGATGGCGTACATCGGCTCTCCCGCGCTGCCCAGGACGTTGACGAGGATTGAGAAGAAAGGGAGCTCCTTCTCCACCCCCTCCCGGCGCTGAGAGATCTCGTCTCGCAGGCGGAGCTCGACGGAGAAGTACGGGAAGAGTGGGAGCAAGGCCAGGAGGGCGAACGCCGGCGAGACAAAGGCGGCGAGGGAGAAGGCTGCCGCCCAGGCAGGGGGGAGGACGATTATCGACATCATCAGGCTCTTGGCCGCCAGCGCGTAGGGGTTCCCGACCTTCCCGGCCTTCGACAGCAGTTCTGCGACCCGCGGAGCCCTGGCTTCGGCAAGACGCTTCAGGCGCTGCCGTTTCGTGACGAAGCCCACGATCCTGTCGTCCGATAGGTTCCGCCCGAGGAGGCGCCGGACATCGGTCGAGCCGAGCCTGAATCCCTTGGCGGAAACCACAGCAGTGCAGAGGAGGATCGGCAGCGCGACGGCGAAGGCGGCCTCGCCGGTGAGGCCATAGAGGAGGCAGGAGGCGGGAAAGAGGGTCATGCCAAGGACCTGGGCCGGGCGCTTCGCCTTCACGGAGAAGGCTCCCGCCGTCCTTTCGAACTGCGGGAGTAAGCGCAGGGCAAGATACGCCCAGCCAATCGTGGCCGCGACAGCAGCGTTCAGGAGCAAGACCCGCTCTAACCCGCCAAGAAGACCCTGGACCGGAGGGAGTGCCGCGTAGACAAGCATGGACCCCGCGGCGAAGGCGGCCAATGCCCCAATCGCGACAACCGCCTCCGCTCGAGCAGGCATCAACCCGGCTGCATCTCCAGCTCCCGGGGGGACTCCTTGAAGGCGTAGCGCTTCACCATGGCCGCCAGCCCCTCCGGGGTCAACTCCCCCGCTCGAATCGACTGCGAGATGTAGGCTGCCCTGTTCGCGAGGCCCTGTTGGACCCGCGAAGAACTCCATCCGAAGCTGGTCGCGATTTCATTGAGCCTGTAGCTCCTGTCGAGCACCTCGGCGGGGGTGGTGGGGTCGAAGGAATCGCGGGCATAGTCGTACCGGAAGACGTTGACTAGCTCGTGCCCGTCAGCCCCCACAGGGCGAATCTCGTCCACGCTGACCAGCCTCCTCACGACCCTTCCATCGGGGAGGGGCGTCTTCCTCATGGTCGCTATGGCGGTTATGTCCCGGATATGGCCGGCAGCGAACCTCATAGGAGGCGTGGTCAGCCTCTGCACACACCTCTCCGCGTTCTCGGCGTGAATCGTCGTAATCGTCGAGAACCCGAGGGTGATGGCAGCAGCCACTGTCTCCGACTCCTCCCCCCTCATCTCCCCGAGGCTGAGGATGGTGGGGGAGAAGCGCAGGGAGAGCTTCAGGAGGTCGCCCAGGGTGTACTCGTACCGCCCGAAAGATGGAGAGAGTCCGGCCCGGTGGGCCCTGGTCTTCAGCCTCTGCCAGTGGAGGTGGTCGGGGAGGTTCACCTCCAGGACGTCTTCGGCGGTGACGATCTTCGCGCGCGGGTTCATCAGGGACAGGACGGCGTTCATCAGGGTCGTCTTGCCGGAGCCGGTCTCCCCGGCCACCAGGACGTTGGTGGTCCTCTCCAGCAGCAGCCAGAAGTAGGCGGCCATGAGCGCCGAGAGAGTCTTGTGGAAGTGGTCCTCTTCATAGGCGGCCACCGGCGCGTCTTCACGGGCGACGGGGAGCCTGGTGCTGGCCTGCTCGGGAGCCGCCAGCTGGACCACCGTTAGCGGGTTCTCCTTCTGCTTCCTCATGGCGAACGTGGACCCGGGGCGGGAGATCTCATCCCCCAGTGTCGCCGTGACCCTCCTGTCCGACGCGCCGTGAAGAGTCACCTCGAGCGAGGGTTGGGCCATCGAAACCGTCGTCCCCCCGAACTGCGCCATGCGCCTGATGAATGCCTGGAGCCGCTCCTCGCTTTCATAGCAGATGTCGGTCTCCATGAAGACGTACTCGCTGAACCTCCTGTGGAGCACACGCACGGGGCGGTCATGGCGGGTCACAGAAATCTCCTCGATGCCGTCGTCGTTCACGAGCGGGTCTATCTCCCAGAATCCTGCGAAGTCCTTGAGCAGATAGTACAACAGCTTCGAATGCGCCCTCCTGACCAGGGGGAGGATGCCTGCGCCTTCCGCGGTCTCCCAAAGGTATCTCTCCACTACTTCCCCCGGCCCCCCCTCGGCGTTCAGCGGGATCGAATTTCTCAGGTTCCTCTTCAGAAGACTCAGGGCCCCACTCTCTTCGTCATCAAGACGCGGCAGCGTGACCGAGTATCTGCCGAGGGAGTCGAACTCGTAAATGGTCACTTCGGCGCCCGAGTCGGTGTCGGCCCCATGCGGGATCACGTACCTGTCGAGGACCACGGCTTCCGGGGGGATTCGGGGGGGAGGGAACTGCGTCGGGAACGGCACCGGAGGGGGCAAAGGAGCGCGTTTCTTCTGCGTGCCAAGAAAAGAAAGGAGCCTGGACAACCGGGAGAGAAGTGCCCAGGGCTTAAAACACAACCTCGGACCACATCGGTTGACCGCCTTATGTCTCCCTCCCCGACGAGACGCCATATTCTTACAAAAAGGCTGAAATATCAGGGGCCAGCCCAGATGCGAAGGCGAGCAGGAGCCTGCCAGAACAAGCGGCTTTAGCACCGACGTATCTCATGCTGGAGCCATCGATGGAAGCCCGTTCTGGTCACTGGAGACTCGAAAGGACCCGCTCCTGCCGTTCGGTGAAGCAGTCATGAGTTGCCCTGGACCGGGACCGGCCCGGCGCGGCAGGCGCCTTCACAGGTCTGCACGGTCTAGATCTGTCATTCTCGCGCTCTACCTGGTCGCCAGCAGTTCCCTTCCGGTCCTGATTGCATTGAGCCCTGAGGTTGTGGCAGCTCAGCCTCCCGTTACGACTCAGCTGGTGAACTCCCAGGGGCTTGTTGTAAAGAAGATCCTTGCGGGAGGAAACGTCATCGACACCGCCGCACTGCGCGGAGTGACATCCAACGCCAAAGGGACGGTGACCTACGCCTACTTTGGGAACGGAGGGTGCACCGGCACCCCCCTCGTCGTCCCATCCACGGCTGACGGGCTGATCGTCAACGTGACTGGGGCCACCGTACCCAACTCTCCCTCCGTGACGTTCTTTGCCGGGACGTATAGCTGGCAGGCCAGCTACAGCGGGGACGGCTTCAACCCTGCCGGCGTCAGCCTCTGCGAGCCCCTGACAGTCGCGAAGAGGACCCCTGGTCTGTCGATCAGCCTCTCCGCGGACAACGTCATCCGTGGCGGCTCGGTGGCAGCCGTGGCTTTGCTGACGAACTCGACGGCGGGCGCAGCAGGAGAAGTGGGATACGAATACTTCTCCGACAGCAGCTGCTCGGGGACCAACACGACCGTCTTCGTGGGCCTCAACAGCTTTGCGGCGGTCCTGGGGGGCGTGGTCCAGAGCTCCTCGAACTACCAGCAGTTCAGCAGAGCCGGGGCCTACAGCTGGGAGGCCGTCTATGCAGGGGACTCGAACAACGTCGGCGCGGTCAGCCAGTGCGCCGCCCTGGCGGTGAGCACTTCCGAGGTGACCGCGACCACCAACCTGGTTCCAGCGGCCAGCTCCTCGCTGCCGGTTGTCGTCAGCGGCCAGGTCGCCGACTCCGTGACCCTCTCAGCCCCCTCCTTCCCCAGCGGCACCAACGGCGCCGGCGGCAAGGTGTCCTACGAGTACTTCTCAGGCAGCGCCTGTTCGGGGAAGGACACGCCCGTCGGTCACTCGGCCAATGTGACGAACGGAGTAGTCCCGAACTCGTTGCCGGCCCAGTTCAACTCCAGCGGCTCCCACAGTTGGGAGGCAGTCTACACCGGCGACGGCAACTACGCTGGGGCGACCAGCGCCTGCGAGCCGTTCACCGTACTCAAGGCCAGCCCGACCCTGGCGATCTCCCTGAGCTCCTCCGCCATTGCCGGGGGACAGAGTATAGCTATCTCTTCCTCGCTCTCCGGGGGCTTCCAGGCGAGCGGCACGGTGGCCTACGAAGCCTACATAGGCAACACCTGCAGCAGAGCGCTCCAGTCACTCGGTACGGGGGCGATAGGAGTGCCCACGGGCTGGTCCCCGGTCACGCCCGGAGTCTACAGTGTGAATGCAAACTATGGAGGCGACGGCAACAACAACGTAGCGACCAGCGACTGCAAGGCGTTGGTGGTCAACAACCCCGGCGTCGGCATCGTGGCACAGCTGCGCTTTCCGATCATCGCCCCCGGCGTCTTCGAAATCGATTCGGCAAACCTGACGGGGACGACTGCGCCTGCCGGGGGGAGCGTCGTTTACCAGTACTTCACGGGGCAATTCTGCGCCGGGCCCGCCACGCCGGTCGGGGCCCCCAAGACTGTGATTGACGGCATCGTTCCCAACTCGGACCCCGTGGAGTTCAACGCCAGCGGCAGCTACAGCTGGAACGCGGTCTACAGCGGCGACTCGAAGAACAACGCCGCCACCAGCCCGTGCGAGCCGCTCTCCGTCGGCCACCACGCGTTGACCACCCTTGGAGTCGCGTGCAACCGCGGTCAGGTGATCGTCGGGACGGCAGTCATCTGCACGGCAAGACTCTCCAACGGGCTCACCTCCCTGCCGACCGGCCAAGTCACATGGACCAGCAACAGACCGGGCACATTCTCCGGGTCGGCATGCGCGCTTGCGGGGGGTCGCTGCTCAGTGAGATTCACGCCCACGGCCGCGGGGGGACCGGTGACCCTCACCGCGAACTACGGCGGTGACGCCAACAACTTCGCCTCTCCTCCTGGGATTCAGAGCCTGAATGTCACCAGGAAGGCGTCGTCGGTCACCGTTGTGTGCAAGCCGACGAGCGTGCCCTTGGCCTCTTCCAGCACCGCCGCGGCAATCATGTGCACGGCGAAGGTGAAGGGCTACGGTGACCTGACGGGCGAGCAGGTGACGTGGGCCCAGATCCAGACCGGAGGGGGGTTCGTCTCGTTCGCCACGTCGACCTGCACCATCGCGAAGGGGAGCTGCTCTGTGACCATGACAGGCGCCCTAAAGGGAAGCGTGACCGTGCAGGCAACATACGTAGGGGACACCGACGACCTCGTGGCGATCTCGCGAGGTGTCAACCTGGTAATCACAGCCGCTTCATAGGAAACCCCGGTCTAATCCAGCGCCGCGTTCTTGTCCGGGCCGCGACCCTAGCGGAGAATCCCTATCTCGGCGGCGCCCAAACGGATTTCTTCCTGTTCGGCATGGAGCTAGCCGTGAAAGAGAAGCTAATCCGTCTCGAGGTTCCGGAGGGGTTCCAGCTCGTTCTGGGCCAGTCGCATTTCATAAAGACGGTCGAGGACCTCTACGAAACCCTCGCGACCTCGGCACCGGAGGTCAGGTTCGGCGTCGCCTTCTGTGAAGCCTCAGGCAAGGCGCTGGTCCGTTTCGACGGGACTGACCCCGAGGCAATCGGCCTCGCCCGTGACTTCGCGGCGGCTCTCGGGGCGGGACACGCCTTCGTCGTGGTTCTGAAGGGCGCATTCCCGATAAACGTTCTCAACAGGATCAAGGCCGTCGAAGAGGTGGTGGCGATCTACTGCGCCACGTCCAACAACGTCACGGTCGTGCTGGCCGAGGAGGGCGGAGGAAGGGGAATCATGGGGGTTGTGGACGGAGTCTCCCCCAAGGGCGTCGAGAAGGACGAGGACAAGGCGGAGAGGCGCGATTTCCTCAGGAAGATAGGCTACAAGAGGTAGGCGAAACAGCCTAAATACACACCAGTGGGCCTTGCCTGCCCGCTGGTCGCGCGTTGAACAAGTGCGCACTGATCCTCACAGACGGGAAAGAGGGGATGACGCTCCCCAGCAGGTTTGGCGAGCCCTCGGAGTCGACCGTCCTCGAGTACGTCCTGGACTCGGTCTGGACCGTGGCCGATGAGATATTCGTAATCTTTGGGGCGGAACCAAGCCTCGCGACTGTCGAGAGGATAGCGCCCTTCGGGGTGAAGGCGGTGATCGACAGGACGGGGAGCACTGAGTTTTCGATGCTGCTCGAGGGGTTCAGGGCGAGCTCGTCCGACAACTGTCTGGTGGTAGCCTCCGAGGCTCCGTTCATCAAGCCTAGCGTCCTCTTCCAGTTGTTCGAGAGCATAAGGGGATTCGACGCTGCGATTCCTCGCTGGAAGGGAGGGAGGACGGAGCCGCTTCTCTCGGTCTACGGACGCAGGGCCTTCCTCAAGGCGGCCGCAGGGCTGAAGAAGCCTACCCTCCAAGAACTCGTCAGAGGCCTGTACGACGTGCGCTACGTCGGCGTCGAGGAGCTCCTGATGCCGATCGACCCAGACCTGGAGTCGTTTTTCAGGATAAGGACCGACTCGGACCTGCGGACGGCCCGGAAGATGGCCTCGACCAAAGCAAAGGAGAAAGGCGCGGGCCCCAAGAAGACGAATCGAAAGGCCCCGTAGCCGCCCCCCTCAACTCCTACTTCACACCGTGAATAGGTGAACAAGGAGATGCGGTCAGTTTCACGTTCCTCTGTCGGAATACCTGCAAGAATTTCATCTATCCTTATTAGCGTCCCTCCCTACAATACTCTAGCTGAGTCGCTTGATGTATCAGCGGCAGTCGGAGAAGGCACAGCCGACCTGCGGTTACTGTGGCAGGGTGCTCGGCAGCGGTTTCTACTTTACATGCCACGTGTGCGGTTCTACCTACTGTTACGCACACAAGCCGGACAAGTGCGACCACCGGAAGGTAAGGATGCCTCCGGTCAGCATCGCTCCGCGCAGCAAAGCATAAGCTGGACGCGCGTTCGCCCGACCAGCATATTGAGAGTCTACCTCTCGGTGCCGATCATAGCCAACAGAGACCTCGCCAGGGCGAAAGCCATGGCCAAGGCGATAACAGACGCAGGGCTTGAGCTCTCTTCCCCTTGGGTCCTTGAGGCGACCCGGGGGGAGCGCGCCTCCACCCTAGACGTGTTCAGGAGGGACAAGGAAGGAGTCGAAAGCAGCGATGCAATCGTCGCAGACGTCTCGACACCGAGCACAGGGGTGGGGATGGAAGTGATGGCGGCCCACTACCGCGGAAAGAGGATCGTCGTCGTGGCCCTGAGGGGAAGCCTCGTCTCAAGGATGCTCACGCACCTCGAGCCGAAGGAGGTGGTCGAGTTCGAGGGGAACGAGGACCTGTACCTGAGTCTCCGCCGCGTCCTCGAGACTCGCCCCAGGGCGTGATTTGTTTAAGAGGAGTGGCCTTTAGCCGAGAGGAACATGAAGCGGGAAGTGAAGTCGGGAAGGGCTCCTGCCCCCATCGGGCCGTACTCCCAGGCGGTCGACACTGGCACTGTCTATTGCTCAGGACAGGTCGGAATCGACCCTGCGACCGGGAATCTGGTGGAAGGGGTCGTGGCCCAGACCGAAAGAGCCCTCCTTAACCTGGAGGAAGTTCTGATGTCAGCAGGAATGAAGATGGCAGACGTCGTCAAGACCACGGTCTTCATGGCCGACCTGGCCGAGTTCTCGAGGATGAACGAAGAGTATGCCAAGCACTTCACCCCTCCCTTCCCTGCCAGGTCCACCGTCCAGGCGGCGGGACTCCCCAAGGGAGCGAGGGTCGAAATCGACGCCACGGCTGTCCGTTAGCGCC
>Ga0187771_10001631_pt1 | contig 15177 bp, 18 predicted proteins | sample 0116_SJ02_MP15_1_FD_133139 | JGI IMG/M metagenome (GOLD analysis project Ga0187771, IMG submission 133139) | Tropical peat soil microbial communities from peatlands in Department of Meta, Colombia - 0116_SJ02_MP15_10_MG | ecosystem: Environmental > Terrestrial > Soil > Wetlands > Peat | place...
AAAAGCAATGCCGAGCAGGTGACGAAAATGGTTCGGATTGCCAAAGAGTTTGGGGTTGAACCGGTTACTCCAGATGAAGCCAGGAAAATTCTTGGCCTTAAAGGGATAGATAAAGTAAAGTATTAATACCGATGCAAAAGATTCTTGACGTGCTGAGCCGCCCCGACCTTCTCCCCTCGCCTGCCTGCCCTGGACCTAGTATGGTAAAGCGCAGGCAGGCAATCAATCCCAATTTTCAAACTTGACAAACCTATTGGATTCATTTAGTTTTTAAAAAATGAACAGCCGGCTTATCTTGGCCTCTAAGTCCCCTCGCCGAAACGAATTGCTGAAACAAATGGGGTTTGATTTCGAGGTTATCCCAAGCAGGGTGACAGAGAATTTTATCCAAACAGAATCCCCCGAAGAGCATGTCATTCGATTAGCTGAGGCCAAAGTCAGAGATGTGGCGGGCAAGTATCCCGATTACTGGGTGATCGCGGCCGATACCATTGTTTATATCGATGGATCCAATTTGGGGAAGCCGAAAGACCGAGAAGAGGCAGTCCAAATGCTACGTCGCCTCAGTGGTCAAGAGCATTCGGTACTAACCGGGTTTTCTGTATGCCATTTGGAGAAAATGAAGAATGATAAGGAGGCGGTCCGAACGGCGGTGAGGATGAAAGGTCTCACGACTGCCGAGATAGAATGGTATGTGCACACAGGGGAACCCTTTGATAAAGCAGGAGGGTACGCTGTTCAGGGGATTGGTGCTTTTATGATCGAATCCATCCGGGGTTCCTATACCAATGTCGTGGGCCTTCCCCTGTGTGAGTTGATTCAGATGCTCAGCCGATTAGGGGCCGTCACAATTTCGGAATGGGGATTGCGGATTGCGGATTGAGCACAATGAATGGTAGAACGAGGTTGTCATTGCGAGGTACCCCGCACTTGATGCGGAGGGCGAAGCAATCCCGCGAGATTGCTTCGTCTCGCTCGCAATAACAGACTATTAATAACGAACTCAATTTTACGCTTCGAAGGGTATGTCCTCCATCAAAGAAAATCTATTAAGGGTGCTGGAGAGAATAGAGAAGGCTGCTCAAAAAGCAGGAAGAGATCCGAAGGGGATTAAGTTAGTTACCGTTTCCAAAACAGTCACGGCTGCTCGAATCAGGGAGGCCATTGAAGCGGGAGTCTCTATCCTAGGCGAGAATTATATCCAGGAGGCACAAAAAAAGATCGAAGAGATTGGCCAACCTGCCTCCAAGGAGCGTTTTGGTGGTGGCAGGCCCGTTTCTTGGCACTTCATCGGCCATCTTCAATCGAACAAGGCGAAATATGCCATTCGTCTCTTTGATATGGTACACTCCTTACATAGCCTTACCCTGGCTGAGGAATTGAATCGGAGGGCAGAGCAGGCGGATCGGGTGGTCAAGGTAATGGTTGAAGTAAATCTTTCCAGGGAAGCGACCAAATTTGGGACAGATGAGGAGATGGTGTTTACCCTCGCCAAAAGGGTTCAAACCCTTCGACATCTCTCCCTGGAGGGACTGATGACCATGCCGCCTTATTTCGATTCGCCGGAAATGAGCCGTCCTTATTATACTGCCCTTCGAAATTTAGAGGAGAGGATGGTCAGGGAAGGGGTCCCGATGGAAGAACTCTCCATGGGAATGTCGAACGACTTCGAGGTCGCTATTGAGGAGGGGGCCACCTATATTCGGGTGGGGACAGCAATCTTTGGACCACGCAAATGAAGCACCAACAGGCAAGCACCGACGGAGAAGCACCAATTTCCAAGCAATATCCAAGCTCCAATTTTTAATGACCTAAACACAGGGACATCTTGAACTTTGGCCATTGGAGCTTATTTGGGATTTGGGATTTGAAACTTGGAATTTCAGATAAGTCTAAAAAATGAGATTAAACAAAGTTAAAATTCTATTATTGGCAATGCTGACGCTGACGAGCGCTTGTGCCAAGAAGGGTCTCCCTGTGCCCTGGGAATCGATCGTTCCCATGAGAATTGTGGACCTCCAAGCCCTCTCAAGGGAGGGTCGTCTTCTCTTAGAGTGGAAAACCCCTAAGGAAAATACGAATAAAACCCCGCTTGCAGATTTGGTAAGCTTCCAAATTTTGAGGTCCGAAGGAGTTCTCGTCGGAGAGGAATGTAAAGGATGCGGAGGAAAGCCGAAAGTTGTACATGAGATGAAGTTGGCTAAAGGAGATTTTATCCCGAGCAAAAGAATGGCGCTTTTTTTTGAGGACCAAGAGCCGAGAAGGGTCTATGTTTACCAGGTTGTTTCAATCAATAAAAGAGGGTACCCGAGCTCTCCTTCGAATCCGGTCACTGTTTACTGGGATCATCCTCCTGCTTCACCAACAATGGTACGCGCGGAGCGAGGGGATAAGAAAGTGGATCTCTCCTGGGAGCCCGTCGAGGGAGCCACGGGCTATAATGTTTATAGGAGATTAGAAGGAGAAGAAGAGTTTCCCGTCAATCCATTAAATAGAGAACCGCTCAAGGCAGCCCAGTATACCGATTTGAGTGTGCATAACGATATCAAATATATCTATTCGGTGAGGGCGGTGAGAAGGGTTGTCAAGACCGACATAGAGGGGAAAGGATCTCCAGGGTTAGCCGTGACCCCGATCAAGCTTACTCCACCGAGCGCCCCCGTTGAGTTGGTGGCCATTCCTATTAAGGAAGGGATGGAGTTGCACTGGAGAAGGAATCTGGAGCCCGACATTCTTGGGTATAATGTCTATCGAAGGAAAGCGGGGGAGAAAGAATTTCAAAAGTTGAACGAGAGTCCTCTGCCAAAGGATACTTATCTTGATACCGGCGTTGTTTTGCAGCAAGAATATGAGTATGCGGTCACAGCGGTAGATAACTCTCCACGTAGAAATGAAAGCGCCCGCTCCGAAGAAGTGAGGGTGAAGTACCTATACTAATGCGACCCCCTCGCCCCTCCCTCTTCCCTCGGGGGAGAGGGGAAGGGTGAGGGGCATTCCGCAATGGATAAAGCGATGCACTTTTTCCAGTATAAGGATCATCAGCTTTATTGCGAGGCGATTCCCATTGAGCAAATCGCTGAGAAAGTGGGCACCCCTTTCTATCTCTACAGCTACCAGACTTTAGTCAGACATTTCACAGTTTTCGATGATGCCTTCAGAGGGATTCCTCATCTCATTTGTTATTCTGCCAAGGCCAATTCCAACCTGGCTCTTCTCCGCCTCTTCGTCACCCTGGGTGGTGGAGTGGATGTGGTCTCCGGGGGCGAGCTGTACCGGGCTCTCAAAGGTGGAGCGGATCCGCAAAAAATTGTCTATTCAGGAGTAGGGAAAAGAGAAGATGAAATAGAATATGCCCTGAAGACGGGCATCCTCATGATCAATGTGGAATCTTCGCAAGAGCTTGAGGTCATCAATGAGGTGGCAGGTCGAAATGGCAAAAAAGCGTCGGTCGCCGTCCGCGTCAACCCGGATATCGATCCCAAGACGCACCCTTATATCTCAACTGGCCTGAAACAGAGTAAATTTGGGGTTGATATCCTTCGTGCGCCGATGGCTTACCGTCTTGCTTCGCAGTTGCCGAATCTAAAGATTGTCGGCATTGATTGTCATATCGGGTCCCAATTGGTCGAAGTGGAACCCATCGTCGAGGCGTTGAAGAAACTCAAACGATTGGTTGAAAGTCTGAGAAAAGAGGGGATAGAGGTTCAATACCTGGATTTGGGAGGCGGCCTCGGGATCACTTATGAGGATGAAGAACCCCCTGACCCCGTGGAATACGCTTCCACCATTCTTGAAGAGATTCGGGGATTCGGCTGTAAGCTCATCTTAGAGCCAGGTCGCGTCATCGTCGGGAATGCGGGGATTTTGGTATCAAAGGTCCTCTACACGAAAGAGAATGAAGAAAAGCGGTTCGTGATCGTGGATGCAGGTATGAACGATCTTGTTCGGCCCAGTTACTATGGGTCCTATCACCAAATTCTCCCCGTAAAGGAGGAGGCCCGGGAGGAAATCGTAGCCGATGTGGTAGGTCCCATTTGCGAGTCGAGCGACTTTTTTGCAAAGGGACGAAGGATGCCGGGTCTGCGTGCCGGTGAATTGGTTGCTGTGATGAGTGCGGGTGCCTATGGATTTTCCATGTCCACCAACTATAACGCAAGGCCCAGGATCGCCGAGGTTCTTGTTCGGGACGATCAGATGTTTGTCATCCGTCGTCGAGAGCGCTACGAGGACCTTATCCGGGGAGAAGAGATCCCGGAGTTCCTTACATCCGTCAAGTGTAAGGTGTAAGGCGTGAGGTGTAAAGTATTCTCCCCTTGCGTCTTACGCTTCACGCCTAACGATGGGAGAGTTAATGAGGATTCCTTTTACAAAGATGAGCGGAAGCGGTAACGACTTCATCCTCGTCGATCATCGGGAACCCTTCCTGAAAGATGATCGCCTGAAAGACTTCGTCCGGAAGGTCTGTCGGAGGAGAGTCTCTGTCGGAGCAGACGGTTTCATCCTGATCGAGCGATCGAGGAAGGCCGATTTTAAATGGCGGTTCTACAATGCCGATGGAAGCGAACCCGAGATGTGCGGCAACGGAGGACGTTGTGCCGCCCGCTTTGCCTCTTTGAAAGGGATTGCGGGTCCCTCTCTGAAATTTGAGACATTAGCTGGAATCCTTTCCGCCACGGTGGATGGGAAAAAGGTGAAGCTTGAGATGACAAAACCGTTTGGTCTCAAGCTCGATGAGACCCTTCTTGTTGATGGGGAAAAAGAAGTTTTTTCGTTCATTAATACAGGCGTTCCCCACGCCGTGCTTCTCAGGGAAGACCTTGAGAAGGTAGATATCGTCAAAATCGGCAGGGCGATTCGGCGCCATTCCCATTTTGGACCTGCTGGAACCAATGTGAATTTTGTCAGGGTAGAGAAAGGGGCTTCGTTGTCCGTCCGGACTTATGAGCGCGGCGTGGAGGATGAAACCCTGGCCTGCGGCACCGGGGTGGTGGCGTCGGCATTGATTGCAGCCTTCAAGGGAATGGTCAAATCTCCAGCATCGATTAGGACAAGAGGAGGCGAGGTGTTGACAGTCCATTTTGAGATCGGAGGCAAGGAGATAAAAAAAGTCTTTTTTGAGGGAGAAGTCCATATCATCTATGAAGCCGAGATGTGGGAGGAGGCGTATCAATGAAAGAGATCAAAGCCATTGTCGTTGGTGCGGCGGGGAAGATGGGAAGCCGCATTATTCATATGATTCACGAGACCCCTTCCATTTCCCTCTTCCGTGCCGTCGAGAGGCCGGATCACCCGTCCATCGGGAAAGATATTGGAGAGGTGGTCGGATTGGGGAAAATGAATATCCCATTAGAGGGGGGGTTGAAAAAGGCTGAAGGGGATGTGATCATAAACTTTACCAATCCTAAGACCTCCATAGAGAGTTTGGAGTTTGCTAAAGAAACGGGTTTGGCCATTGTCATCGGTACAACCGGGTTGGGCCCGGAACAATTGGAGCGGATCAAGGATCTTGCGAAAAGCGTCCGGTGTGTCTTCTCTCCCAATATGAGTGTAGGGGTCAACGTCATGTTCAGGATTGTCCAAGAGGTCGCTCGGGTCTTGGGTCCGGATTATGACATAGAGATTTTTGAGGCGCACCACCGTCTCAAAAAAGACTCACCCAGCGGTACGGCCGTGAAACTAGGAGAGTTGGTGGCCAAGGCGGTGGGGCGAGATTTTGCTAAGGTAGGAGTCTATGGCAGGAAGGGGATGGTGGGCGAGAGGACGAGAGAAGAGATCGGGATGCAGGTGATCCGGGCAGGAGATATTGTGGGAGAACACACCGTGCTCTTCGGTGGGATCGGTGAGAGATTAGAGATTATCCACCGCGCACACAGTCGGGATAACTTTGCCCGTGGAGCAATCCGGGCAGCCCTCTGGGTGGTCAACCAGCCCAACGGGCTTTACGACATGCAGGATGTGTTGGGGTTCAAAAGAATTGGGGAGTGATCGAGGGAGAGGCCGTTCGTGAGATGGATGGAGATCCATTCGCGCACTTCCATCTGACCTCCAAGGCAAAAAAGATGGAGGAGGTGAGGAATGTGATCGCCACGGGCACGCCTTCCGGAATTGGACCGATGACCGTTGGCGATAAGGTTGATGTGGTGATCGGAGGAATCGGTACTCTAAGCAATACTGTGGTCGCGGGAGGAGGATGAGGAGATTGGAGATGAGTAGAAAAAAATCGATCGGATTTTATCATCGAGCGTGGGAGATCATCCCGGGTGGGGTGAACAGCCCGGTCAGAGCCTTCAAGGCCGTCGGCGTTCCACCCGCATTTATCGAGCGGGCGAAGGGATCGAAGATTTTCGATGTGGACGGTAATGAATATGTGGACTACGTGGGGTCTTGGGGACCGATGATCGTAGGCCATGCCCACCCCAGGATTGTTGCAGCACTCAAAAAAGCAGTCTCAAAGGGAACAAGTTACGGTGCCCCCACGCCTCTTGAAGTGGAGCTTGCAATTAAAGTGAAGAAGGCTTTTCCCTCCATGGAATTGGTGAGAATGGTGAGTTCTGGTACCGAAGCCGTGATGAGTGCGGTTCGATTGGCACGAGGTCACACGGGAAAGGTGAAAATTATTAAGTTCGAAGGATGCTACCATGGCCACGGTGATAGTCTCCTGGTCAAAGCAGGCTCCGGTGCGACCACTTTCGGTATTCCCGATAGCCTGGGTATTCCAGAGGATTTGGCAAAACATACGTTGACCGCCATCTATAATGACCTGGAAAGTGTAAAGGCCCTGATCGGTCAAAATCCGGAGCAGATCGCCTGCATTATTGTGGAACCCATTGCGGGAAATATGGGAGTCGTCCTGCCTGAGAGAGGATTCTTAGAGGGGTTGAGAAAGATTTGCGACGAGAAAGGAATCCTTCTCGTTTTTGACGAAGTGATTACCGGATTCCGGGTGGCCTATGGAGGTGCCCAAGAGCTGTACAAGATCGAAGCCGATATGACTTGTCTCGGGAAGATTATCGGGGGCGGTCTTCCGGTAGGGGCCTATGGCGGGAAGAGTGCGGTGATGGAGAAGGTATCTCCCCTTGGAGGGGTCTATCAGGCCGGGACACTTTCGGGGAACCCTCTGGCCATGACCGCAGGGATCGAGACTCTGGGGCTTTTAAAGTCAAGAAAGGTTTATCGGGAGTTGGATGAGAAGACTTCCTATTTGACTGAAAATATTTCTGAACGGGCGGAGATAAACGGAATTCCCGTTTCCATCAACGGAGCCACGGGGCTGTTCACCCTCTTTTTTACGGAGGGCCCGGTCAAGGACTATCACACTGCTAAGTTGAGCGATACGAAGCGATTTGCCCGGTTCTTTGTCGAGATGATGGGGCAGGGTATTTATCTCCCCCCCTCTCAATTCGAAGCTTGGTTCGTTTCATTAGCCCATACGCAGAAGGATCTGGATAAAACGATCGAAGCTTGTGATAACGCCTTCAGGAGGATTTAAGTTTTGAAAGGATCAGATGATTGAAGGAGGGCTCGCATTGTGGATGACGAGTTGAGAAAGAAGACTCAGGAGACTGCTAGTCGCCTGTTCGGCAAAGGGATCAAGATGGATCCCCCTTACCTGACGTGGAAAGAATTTGACAGGGACCTTGCGAACGATTTTTCCCTGTTCATCACCGGCAAGCTCTATTCCAGAACGGTCTTAACTCTGTCCGAAAGGCAAATGGTCGCGTGTGCCATGCTGGCGGCGCTGCGGGCCACGGATGAATTGAAACTCCATGTGAATGCAGCCTTGAATGTCGGCTGCGATCCAAAAAAGCTTGCCGAGGTCTTTTTCCAATTAGCTCCCTATGCGGGAATGCCTGCTGTGAATGAGGCCCTTCATGTTTACCGAAATGTCCTGAAGGAGAGAGGCGAGTGGCCCATCAAATAAAGGTCCCTCAGCGGGCCTAAATTGCTCACTGAATTCCTTAATCTCGATTTAATGTATTTGCTTTCTCTCTATTTGATTGTTGAGACAAAGTCCTTGTCTCATGGCCTCAGCCTGTTGCGTACAAATGTGATATGTCCGCGTAGGTCGTAGAATTGGTCTGCGAACGAGGCCGGCACTTTCATCCTGTTCACCGCTTCCTCGATGTTGTCGAGCCTTTCCATCAGCGCATTGCGCTGATCCGATGCCAATTGTGCTATAAGATCCTGCTCTATCATCAACAATGCACGGTACCATCTGGAGATGCGCGACTTGAACCGCCACCTGTATATGGCAGGTATGAGCCGTAGCGCGGGTAGAAGTAGCACGATCATGGGCACGAACACTACGATGATGCGATTCACAAGGCTGGCGAACCGGAACGGAAGGGTGCGGTAAAGGAAGCTCTTGCCCGATTTATAGAAACGACTTGCCTCAGCGCTTATGCGGATCTCCTGCTCGATTGGTGCGGGGAACTCCCCCTTGCGCCTGAGAAGCCCGGCGCCGGAGTGAACTTCCTGGGCAGCCTCGATCAATAAATCAGAGAGCGCCGGATGCAGGCGATTCCGAGCAATCAGTTCAACCGTCGGGGCGATCAGAAAGGCATCGTGAGCGGGGATGTCCTTCCCGAAATCTATTGACCCCCGAGGGAGGGTGATCTTATTCAGGTAGGTGATGCGGCGCGTATAAGCGTCAGCCTGGATAAAGTTGTAGAGCTTGATCCCAGGCGTATGCAGAAGCTGGCGGATCAGCGTTATTGAGACAGAATCACCCATCAGAAACACTGCATCCACCGTGCCGTTTAGGATTGCCTCCGCCGCTCTGTCGGAGTCCATCTCAAGCACCTTTGTGGGGCCTCCCGGCTCTATGCCGTTGCCTGCGAGCAGCGCGAGCGAGAGGCTATGTGTTCCGCTGCCCACCTCACCCACCGCTACCCGTTTGCCAGTAAACTGTGACAGGAGCTCAATGGTGGAGCCGCTCCTGTAAAAGACAAGGAGTGGTTGGTATGAGATGCTGCCCAGCGAAACCAGCTTGTCAGTTTTTACCCCTTGGTTCACTCCCGCTTGCACGAATCCAATGTCCACCTTTGACGAAGGATCAGCCAGCCTCTTGATGTTGTCGACTGACCCCTCGGACGGAAGTATCGTGAGTGTTACCCCGCTCTGCTGGAGTATCTTGGCATATTTTTCCGCTGTCAAACGAAACGTGCTACCCTCGGGCCCGCTTGTGATGGTGATAGTGTTGGGCGGCGCAAGATAAAAAAACAGGAATAGAGCGACCGCAAGAACTACAAATATCGATATAATCGCGCAAAATACGGCGGCGCGCCCAAGCCCGAAGACCTCTGTGAACATAGACTGGAGTTTGATAAGGCCTAATTTTTCTTTTATTCTCATCGCTTATACCTCGTAATATAGAAATTAATTATTCCGTCGAAACCGGGGTGTATCCCCTCGCCCAATTTCGGTTTGTAATATACATCTTTCTCAAACTTTTTGGAAGTCGAAATTCCCCTCATTGACCCGTCCTGCTTATTTTAGTAAAATCTCAAGAAATTTACGAATGTTAGCGAATTCTCTGGAAGTGATGGAGGGAAATATGAAACCCACCTACCTCGGATTATTTTTGGCCATTTTTCTATTCATCGGCCTTGATGTTTATGCAGAGGAGAGGCCGCAGGTTGAGTTCTTTTCGCCACATGGGACGGTGAAAACCGTTCGGCAGGTGACCGCCCGATTTTCAGAGCAGATGGTACCCTCCGGTGACCACGAAGTGTTATCGAACCCTTTGAAATTGCTGGCCCTAAAAAAGGAACCAGCCGCTGGGCGGATAGGAAGAATTGGGTCTTCGATTTTGACAAAGAGCTTCGAGCGGGGATTCGGTGTGAGTTCAAATCGCCCGGTCAATGACGCTCTCGGGAAAGGAGGTGGCAGCAATTCTATGGACCCAGAAGTGGGAAAATATTCCCTCGCTCTTGCGGATGGAGACGAAAAAATTTTAGATTATGTCTACTTTGAAGTCGGGGGTCCGGAGGCGGATCGAAACTTGATGTCTGAAGATGGGGAAGGAACTTTCACGAATTGATTAGGATTTACATTGCGCGGCATGGAGAGACGACGTGGAATGTGGAAGGAAGGATTCAGGGCCGAAGTGACCCCGGCTTGAGTCCCGATGGCTATGCCCAGAGCCGGGCATTGCTTGAGCAACTGAAAGACCGTCCCCTCTCAGCCATTTACACCAGTACTCTGCGGAGATCCATTCTCACCGCTCAACCGATTGCCAGCCACTTCGGCCTTCCCGTTCGAGAGCAGCCGGAATTGGATGAAATCGCCTTCGGTATTCTGGAAGGGAAGCAGATCCTTGGTTCTGACGGAGAGGTGAAGAGCGAATGGGAGAGGTTCAAGGAGAACCGTTTTACCTACCGTATCCCCGGGGGTGAAAATTATACGGATGTCATGAACCGAGTCGGACCCTTTATGGAGATGATCCTTCAGAACCGCAAAGGAGAGGAAATTCTGATCGTCGGTCACCGGGTTGTCAATCAAATGCTGATCGGGGTCTTGATGGATTATTTTCCGGAGGAAATGTTAAAGATCCAGCAAAGCAACGGCTGCTTTTATCTGGTTCAAAAGAATGGTGAACCGAGGATCTTTTACCCCGTGAATGGTGAAATGAGGGAAGGGTTCCTTTCCGGAAGCCCGGTCAGCGTGGCTTGAGGAGGCAGGGGAGATGGGTGTTCAGGGGGTTCTGCCGAAAATCCGCTGTGCGATCTACGACTGTGACGGCGTGCTCTTCGATTCCTTTGAGGCCAACACAAAGTTGTATAATGATCTGTGTGCTTGGGTGGGAAGAGGCCCTCTCAGCCAAGAAGAGATGGAATATGTTCACATCCACACCGTCTTTGAAGCCATCCATTTCATTTTCGGGAAAGAAAACGACTTGGAAAAGAAGGCGTTAGAAACATTGAAAGAGAGACAGGTCGATTTAAGAAATTACATCGAATACTTGAAGATGGAACCTCATCTGTTTCAAACGCTGGAGAAACTGAGAGAAAAGGGGATCCTTCGGGCCATCAATACCAACCGGACGACATCCATGAAACATGTCATGGAAAGGTTCGGTCTCGGGCCGTATTTCGAGATGGTTGTGACCGCCCTCGACGTCAAAAACCCTAAGCCTCACCCGGAATCGATCGAGAAGATTATCGATGCATTGAAGCTGAAGAAAGAGGAGGCTGTTTTTATCGGGGATTCTGAAGTAGATAAACATACGGCTGAGTCTTCAGGCGTGAGATTTATCGCGTACAAGAACAAGGAGATTGCCAACGACCTTTACATAGAGGACCACCTCGACCTCTTAAATCTGATTTTGAATCATAAAGCCTCCTGAAGAATACCTCCGTTACACAATACGCTATCATAAATAGCTTTTCCGGCTTTTGCATAAGTGGTACCCCTTATCGTAACCCCCTCCTTTATTCCCCCCCTTCAGCCCATATTAACTTAAGGCTAACCCCCCTCATCCCCCTTAACTTAAGTGGAGAATAAGAGGGGGGGGTAAAAGGAGATAACACACAAAAGAGCCGTACAAGCCATCCTTCCGTCCTTAGCCTAAATAAGCCTAAATACATTTTTTTCGGCCTAAAAATACTGGTTTTGCAGTATTTAGATTTGAGCCTCAATTGAAGAGAATAGATAAGTAAGCCGAATCTAATAGTTTCTATTCTCTTGGAGTATCGAAGATTTGCAATTCGGTATTACTTGTTTTAATCTACCTACGGGAAATTTGGCATAAGGAGTTCTAACAAGCAGAGCGACCATGAGACACTGCAAACCTTTTCTACTCTTATCCATCCTGCTGCTTTTGCCCGGATGCGTCAAAGTCGGACCAAATTTCACTCGTCCTCCGGTTGCAGTTTCACAAGCTTGGCTGGATGCAGGTGATCAGCGTGTGAAACCAGAGCCGACGGAATATCGTAACTGGTGGCAGATATTCAACGACCCAGTCCTCGACCGGCTGATTGAGCGGGCTTACCGGGAGAACCTTTCTCTCAGGATCGCGGGTGTCCGGGTACTGGAGGCTCGAGCCCAGCTCGGCATCGCCGTTGGAGGACTTTTCCCTCAGACTCAGCAGGCATTCGGTTCCTTGCAGTATAACCGGACGAGCGAAGGTGCCCCCAACTTTACTTCTTCTATTTTGAGCTATTGGCAATCCGAGATTGGGCTTCAAGCTGCCTGGGAGATCGATTTTTGGGGGAAATTCAGACGTGCCGTCGAGTCAGGCAATGCGAACTGGCTTTCCTCAATTGCGAACTATGATAACGCCCTGGTGAGCCTGACGGCGGGTGCGGCAAATGCCTATATCCAGATCAGGACCCTTGAGAAGCGGATCGCGATTGCCCGCGAAAATGTGGAAACGCAAAAGGAGAGCCTAAAAATCGCAGAGGCCCGTTACCAGTACGGTACCGCGTCTCAATTAGACGTCGACCAGGCCAAGACCGTGCTCTATAACACGGAGGCCTCCATTCCTCCTCTTGAAGCCCAGCTGCGGCAAGCCAAAGATGCCCTTAGCGTGTTACTCGGTTTGCCGCCGAGTCATCTGGCAGACGAATTGGCGGGCTCGTCAGATATTCCGGCTTCTCCGACGGAGGTCATCGTGGGCATCCCTGCTGACTTGCTGCGACGGAGACCGGATGTTCGGAGTGCTGAGCTACAGGCGGCGGCGCAATGTGCTCAGATTGGTGTGGCCAAGGCAGACCTTTATCCTGCTTTCTCCCTCACCGGAAGTTTCGGTGTTCTGTCAACGAACATCGGGAAAGTCAGCCTCAGTGATATGTTCAAATGGAGTAGTCGCAATATCCAGGCTGGACCCTCGGTCCAATGGAGTATCCTCAACTATGGTCAGATTACAAACAATGTGCGGGTTCAGGATGCCCGGTTCCAGGAATCGCTCATGACGTATCAAAATGCGGTTCTCACAGCACAGCAGGAAGTGGAGGACAACCTGATCGCCTTTCTCAAAGCTCAGGAGCAAGCCGGATCTCTGGCCCGGAGCGCGACGGCAGCTAGGGGGGCTCTTGATCTTGCGGTCCAGCAGTATCGGGAAGGCATCGTTGATTTTACCACGGTCCTTGTCACGCAACAGTCCCTGTTGAGTGTGCAGGACAATCTTGCCGCTACCGTGGGTAACATCGCGAGCAATCTGGTGGGGGTATATAAAGCTCTGGGCGGCGGCTGGGAAGTCCGAGAAGGAAAGGATCTAATACCCTCTGAGATCAGGGAAGAGATGGCGAAGCGCACCAACTGGGGAAAACTGCTTGCCCCAGCATCCTATAATCCGCTCCCTCCGGAGGAGCCCAAGTCTCTGATCCGGCTTCCCGATTGGTAATGGATTGAGAAATCGCATGGAGCATAGCGCATAGGGCAAAGCGTAAAAGATTTTTAGGAAGGTGGAGGGTTGGGGATGGCATTCGGAAAAGGATATCTCTTTCGGAGATCTCAAGTTATTTCAGCCTGGATCATCTGTTTGATCTTTTTTATTCTCCTGACGGCGTGCAAAGAAAAGGTTCCCCCTCCCCCTCCTCCGCCCACTGTTGCGGTGGCCCAGCCTGTCCAGCAGACAGTCACGGACTATCTGGAGCTGACAGGCAATACTCAAGCCATTAAGACGGTGCAACTGGTTGCCCGGGTTTCGGGTTACCTGGAAAAAGTCTTTTTCCAGGACGGTCAATTTGTAAAAGAGGGGCAATTGCTCTTTCTCATTCAACAAAACACCTACCTGGACGCACTTCGGCAGAACGAAGCGCAAATATTACTGCAAAAGGCCCAGCTGGACTATGCCGAGAAACAATTGATCCGGTACTCCAGCCTTTTGGAACAGAAGGCTACCTCCAAGGAAAACGTGGACAACTGGCGGTACCAGCGGGATTCAGCCCAGGCGAATCTGAAAGCGGCAGAAGCAAACCGCGATCTGGCCAAACTCAATCTGGACTACACGGAGGTCAGAGCTCCTTTCGATGGGAGGATCGACCGTAGGTTGAAAGACCCCGGGAACCTGGTGGGCTCAGGGGAAAATACGGTTTTGGCTGAAGTCAACCAAATCAATCCCATCTATGTGTATTTCAACATTAGCGATGCTGATCTGGCACGCCTGATGGGAGAAGCCCATTGGACCCCCGGCAAAATCCCAGCCAAACAATGGCCGGTTTCTGTAGGCTTGACCAATGAAACAGGTTACCCTCACAAGGGCCACATCGATTTTGCGTCCATCAGTCTCACCCCTACAACCGGTACCCTGCTGCTTAGGGGAATTTTCCAAAACCCTGACGGTAAGATCTTGCCAGGTCTCTATGCCCGGGTGCATGTGCCTACTAAGGAAGGACCTGCTTTTTTGGTGCCCCAGGAGGCCATCGGTAATGATCAGCGCGGAGCATATGTGTTGGTGGTGGACGAAAATAACATGGTGCGACGTTCCAGCGTCAGAACTGGCGCATTGGTAAACCATCTGCGTGTCGTTGAAGAAGGTCTAACGGGAAAGGAATGGGTTGTTATAAGAGGCGTTCAGAAAGCCATTCCAGGCCGACCCGTGACCCCCGAGAGGCAGGATTTACGGACCTTCGGCGCAACCTCCGATCAATCCGTTAGTCAGAGGAAGGAAGGATCATGATTTCCCGGTTCTTCATCGAGCGGCCGATCCTTGCTAATGTCGTTGCCTTCATCACTATCGTTATCGGGTTTGTAAGCTATTATCGCCTGGCAGTAGAGCAGTATCCTCCAATTACGCCACCGACGATTCAGGTGCTCGCGACGTATCCGGGAGCGAGTGCCTCGGTTATCGCAGCAACAGTAGGAGTGCCCATCGAGCAGGCGGTCAACGGTGTTGAACATTCGATTTACTTGTCCTCCAAAAGTAGTAACGATGGCTCCTACACGCTGACCATTACCTTTGACGTGGGAACCGATCTTAATAAATCTCTCACACTCGTCCAAAATCAGGTCAATACCGCATTGGCACAACTGCCGCCGGCCGTTTCGCAGCAAGGGATTACCGTGAGGAAAGTCTCTACTAACATTTTGCTGATTGTCAGTTTATATTCCGATGACAACCGGTTTAGTGAAGCCTTTCTCTCCAACTACGCCATCATCAATATGCAGAATCCACTGGCTCGGCTGGAAGGCATCGGCCAGGTAAGGGTCTTTGGTGCAGGCCCTTACAGCATG
>Ga0187771_10001632_pt1 | contig 15173 bp, 10 predicted proteins | sample 0116_SJ02_MP15_1_FD_133139 | JGI IMG/M metagenome (GOLD analysis project Ga0187771, IMG submission 133139) | Tropical peat soil microbial communities from peatlands in Department of Meta, Colombia - 0116_SJ02_MP15_10_MG | ecosystem: Environmental > Terrestrial > Soil > Wetlands > Peat | place...
ATGCAAAAGGGCAATACCGTTTTCAATATCAATGGACAAACCTACCCCTACACCACAGTAACGAATGCCCTGGCGGCGCATTTCAGAGACGTGGATATTACGGGTGCCTTTGACATCGTCTGCTGGGATCCTATCCATGTGGTCATATCGGGCGATTATGTGAAAAATATCGGCTTTAACGCGCAGGAGGTGTCGGCCCTGTCAGGGAGACCCGTTGGATACATGCAGGACTATGCCTGGAAGGCCGGCTTGCTGGTCGGTTACCCGGCGCCCCGGAAGTTTTTGCAGTGGAATGTATTTGCTTACTACAAATACGTTGGGACCGACTCGGTTGTCGATGCATTCGACGATTCGGATTTTCACCTGGGAGGAACGAACGCGCAGGGATGGATCGTGGGCGCCGAATTGGGCCTGATGAAAAACGTGTGGCTGACAGCACGATGGATGACAGCCGACCAGATTTCCCCATTCCAGAATTCGAACGGCCCGTTTTCCGTGGACGTGTTTCAGTTCGACACGAACGCATCCTTCTAGACAGATCAACGGCACTCACTGCGGTGGGATTTGATAATTTTTGAGGAGGCTGGAAGTGGCTAGCGTTATAGTCAGAGTGGCGGTGATGGCGTCTTTGGTGGTCGTCGGCCTCTCAGTCGGCCTAATCTATGGGCATATTCAGCTCGGCAGGGAGCAGCAGGTTCATCAAAGTAAAATCAACGAACTCAACAGAAAAGTCGCCCTGCTGGGGAAAAGGGCCTCTGAAGAACGCGAGGCGCTGGCGGGAGCGGAGGGGCGCAACCGCTCCCTCCAGGCGGAACTTGACAGGCTGCGCAAGGAAAACGGCGAGCAGGCGGAAGATATAAAGAAACTTCAGTCGGAAGCGCAATCGCTTGAGACAAAACTGAAAGGAATGACCGATGAAGCGGCCCGGATGAAGGCGGCCCGCGACCAAGTGAGCGCTCAATTTTCACAGTTGCTCCAGGCCGCAAAAGACCTCGAAGGTCAGGCGAAGCTGCTGGCAGCCGGCAAACAGACCCTGGAGACATCTTTAGCAAAGGTCAACCAGGACCTGGACCAGTGCAAAACGCATAATGCCAGGCTCTGCATGATCGCTGATGAAATGCTGACAAAACAGAAATCAGGGAGCGCGCTTGGGGGACTGGTCCGAAACGAACCCCTGACCCAGATTGGCAAGGTGGAGCTTGAGAAGTTCTTGCAGGAATACAAGGACAAAATCGAGCAGGAGAAAGTGAAGAACGTGCAGTGAACAGTCAGTTCCGAACAGTTCTTTCCCCCTCTTCCTCTGGGGTCGAGGGGCGGGGTAGGGTGAGGGCACAGAGTCCTGTAGATCACCTCTAACACAGAATCGATTTGCCCAAGAACCTCATTATTCCAAAATCTAAAAACTCTAAACCCCATTGACTCTAGATATTCAGTTCGAGTCTTGTCCTCTTGAGCCTGTTTCGCGTGCCGTCCGCCGTCGACCTCCACGATAATATGATGTTCAAGACAGAGGAAATCCACGATGAACCGGCCGATGGGATGTTGCCTTCGAAACTTACAGCCTGCCATTCGGCGGTCCCGCAAATAGCGCCAGAGTTTCCTTCCGGCGTCAGTCTGGTTCCTTCTAAGATCCCTTGCTTTTTCCCTCATGATACCCTCACCCCAGCCCTCTCCCCAAGGGAAAGGGAGTAGCGCACCAATGGCCTTGAGCATGCTTTGGCCGTTAGTCCTCTCCCCAAAGGAGAGGGAGTAGCCCTTCCGCAGCATCGTCCCTCAACGTCAAAAAGATAGGGAACGAGCGCGTAAAAATATACTATCAGTAACAGACAGACCGCAAATGGACCTTCTAACCTCAAGCGACAAGGCTAAGAGAGAACCATAAAATTCAATTCGCTACGGCTTGGACGGCACACATTACGAGTGTTTGCAGCAATACGTAAAGTATAAAACATCCCTGTTCCTGCAAAGCCGGTGCTACCTCTGTTGTTAGCTAAAGTGGGTGCGGTATGGAGAGGGATTATCCCCGTTTCAGGCCCAAGAGCACATGGCGCATCGGCGCTTCTCCTCAGCGCTCCCGTATGCATTGCCGGAGCGGGACATCCCGCTCTCCCTCCGGGGTCGAGGGGCGGGGCCGGGGTGAGGACGCATCATTCATGCAAAAAAACAAGCAGATTCTCCTCATCTATCTTTTTCTCACAATCACCACGCTTTCAGCATTCCGGCGACTCACTCAGTGCGACTTCATCAATTATGACGATCCCTCCTATGTAACAGAGAATGTTCATATCAAGAACGGCGTCACTTTTGACGCAATCCGCTGGGCATTTACGAGCGCTTATGCCTCAAACTGGCATCCAATCACCTGGATGTCCCACATCCTGGACGTTCAACTCTTTGGGTTGAACCCTCACCTGCACCACTCCACTAATCTCCTGTTCCACATTGCAAATACGCTGCTGCTTTTTTTCGTCTTTAACCGCATGACCAAAGCGCCGTGGAAGAGCGCGTTCGTAGCGGCCTTATTCGCCCTTCACCCTCTCCACGTCGAATCCGTCGCCTGGATAGCCGAGCGAAAGGACGTCCTTTCGACGCTTTTCTGGATGATCACCATAGCGGCTTATATCTATTATGTGGAGCGCCGAACAGAAGAAGGAGGACAGAGGACGGAGGACAGATTGCGACGTCCTCACTTCCTCTTTCCATTTTCCGACTTTCGATATTTGGCCGTCGTCGTACTCTTTGCCCTCGGTCTTATGGCCAAGCCCATGCTGGTGACGCTTCCCTTCGTCCTGCTCCTTCTGGACTTGTGGCCTCTTAGCCGCGTGGACCTGCAAATGCCTTTCGCGGCCTCACAACTTCGCGTGAAAAAAATATTCCTTGAAAAAATCCCGCTCTTTGCATTGGCAGCCCTGTCATGCATCGTTACGTACATCGCCCAACGAAAAGGTGGAGCGGTAAGGTCCTCCGATGCATTCCCTATGTACGCTCGAATCGCCAACGCTCTCGTTTCTTATGTCCTTTATATCAAGAAAGCTATCTGGCCGAATGACCTTGCTGTTCTTTACCCTCATCCGGGAACGCGGCCGCTCTGGCAGGTCTGCGGCGCCGCGCTGTTCCTTGGCGCCTTGACGTTTATCGTAGTCCGGAAAACGAAAACACACCCCTTTCTGCCGGTCGGGTGGCTGTGGTTCGCAGGCACGCTCGTGCCCGTCCTGGGCATCGTGCAGGTCGGTTGGCAGGCAATGGCCGACCGCTACACCTATATTCCACTGATCGGCCTGTTCATCATTGCTGCGTGGGGCGTTCCGGAACTGTTTCAGGGATGGCGCCTCCGCAGTGAGGCGCTCTATGCATTGGCGTCCATCGTCCTTTTGTTTCTTTGCATCGGTGCATCCATGCAGGTCGGATACTGGCGCGAAAGCCTTTCCCTTTATAACCACGCCCTCAAGGTTACCGCCGATAATGACATCATCCGCCATAACCTGGGCGATGCATACTCCAGGCTTGGCGACTACGGCCGTTCGATCCCGGAATTCAACAGGGCGATCGAGATGAATCCCGGCAAGGCGGATGTCTACAACAAGCGAGGCGTCGCGTTTGCCGCTCTTGGCGACTACGGGAAAGCGATCCGGGATTTTGACCGGGCCGTCCGAATAGATCCCGAAAATGCAATGGCCTTCACCAACAGGGGTTCCGCCTATACCAGACTTGGCAATCAAAGGCATGCTATCGATGACTTTAACAGAGCTATCGAAATCGACCCAAAGGCCACCTGGGCTTACAACGGGCGAGCCATTGCCTATAGCAGTTCCGGCGACCGCAGCCGGGCGCTCGAAGACCTTCTGAAAGCCGTCAAAATCGATCCCGATTGTGTTGAAGCGCGTTTCAACCTGGGCAATGCCTATGAGAAAACCGGCGACCACTCGCAGGCATTAGGCGAATTCGAGACGGCCATAAAGCTGAATCCCCGATACGCAGCGGCTTATGTCAACAGGGGCCTCCTCTACGATACCCTTGGCGACCACACGAAAGCGATCGAAGATTTCAGTAAAGCCATCGAGATCAATCCCGGCGATTGGAGAGCTTATTACAACCGGAGTGCAGCCCATGCAGAGCTCGGCCATGACTCGCAGGCGACAGAAGACCTTAGATCAGCGGAAAAACTCCGTCCTGGAAATGCCGCCGGCCCATGAATCCCACCGCAGAGGCTGGTCATGGGCCGTGCAGGAAGGGACGCGGAGAAAGACAAAAGTGGGAGAAATCATTGAAAACCAAGCCTTCCCCCTTTTCGCCGATCGATGCCCATTTTTGGAAATTTTTTATTCCACTCGGTTTTCTCCGCGTCTCCGGGCCTCTGCGCTAGATTTTGTTTCTTGCCTCTCGATCATACTGCGCGCCTTTTCGGCGAGGGCCGGGTCGAGCTTCCTTATCAACTCATGTTCGCGGTGAGCTGCGATTGAGTCCCCCAGTTGGGTGTAGCCGAGAAGAAGGTTGTAATGAGCGCCCGCATAGTCGGGCTTGATCTCGGCCGCCGTGGCCCAGCAGCGAACGGCTTCTTCTATTCTTCCCTTTTGAGCCAGCAGGCTCCCCAGGTTGTTCAGCGCCCTTTCGAAGTCCGGGCGGACCCTGAGCGCCTCCCCGTATTGCTCCATCGCTTCGTCAATCCGTCCCAGCGCCGCAAGCGCAACCCCCCTGTTATAGTAGGTCATACTGATATTATAGTTGGTTATTTCGAAGTCCGGGCGCACCTTTAAAGCTTCCTCGAAATGCGCCATTGCCTCCAGGGGTTTGCCCCGTTTCGAGAGTATTGAGCCCAAGTTGTTGTGGGCCATAACCGAGAAGGGGTTTCTCTTGAGAGTCTCGTTCCACAAGGTCCACTCGCCTGCATACATGTTTCCCTGTCGCCATGTCATGAGCGCGAGCGCGCCTATCACCAGGGCTCCGGCCGCCCTGAAGAGCTTCAGCCGCCCGTGCCGATACTTAGAGCAGCACCAAGCGGCCCCGGCCGCAAACAGAGTGATCGGACCGATGCAGGCCAGGTATTGAAAATGGTCGGCGACATACGAATAACGAAATGGGAAGACATCGAAAAAACCCAGGGCAGGAAAGAGAGATACTACAAAAAAGAGCATTGCCGCAAGCGGCCCCCGCCCAATCCTGCGGCGCGCCAGCCACAGTGCAGTCAGCACCGCCGCTGCGGCCAGCGGGTAAAGGTACTGCTGCCAGACTTTGCCGTCTATGACCCATCGCTCGTAGTTGAAGCATAAATGCGCCGGCCACAACAGCTTCCACACATAAAAGCACAGCGCCCGGCCGGCCACGAGAAAGCGTTCGGCAAAACTGAGGCTCCAGTCGGACCCGGCGGCCCCCACGTGGGTGCGCTCAAGCCAGGCGGTGAAAAGCCCCATTGCGGCGCCCGCGGCGAAAAGAGGCGCCAGGCTGAGCATCTCCCCCTGGGTGACTCTTCCCCGTTTCCACCAGAGCACAATGAGCAGGGCCGCGGGCAGCATACATGTCACCGTCTTGGACAGGAGCGCGCATACGAAAAACAGCACCCCCGCCCAATACCAATTTTGTTCCGGCCTGGCTGTAAGAGGCCCTTCTTGTCTCTTATCTCTCCTCCCGAGCCCGTAAAACCTCAACAAAGCAATAGCCGAAAGCATGTAAAAACAGCCCGACAGCACGTTCTTTCGCTCGGAAATCCAGGCGGCGGTCTCGACGTTGACTGGATGCACCGCAAACACCAGGGCGGCAAGCCACGCTCCCGGGACTTCCAGCAAAAGGAGCAGATAATAGAGGAGGCAGGCAACGCATGCGTGCAGCAGGACGTTTAGGAGATGGTAGCCGAAGGGATTCAATCCCCATAAATGGCGTTCGACCCAAAATGAAGTGAATAGGAGAGGATAATACTGAGGGCTTGCACCTGGTTCCGTCCATATCCGCACCAGCCCCCCGACCGTTTTCAGTGTCCTGTTGGCGGTTACGTAATCGTCATCGTCCCATATGTAGCCCCCCTTCAAGGCGGAAGTATAGGAGAGCAGGGTGATCGCCAGAAGAAGGAGCATCATCCAGACCGCGGGATGACGATATTGCGGGGTTGAATCAAGGACCACCAGGCGCCCTCACTATGTCCTCAACTGCGACGCCGAATCTCGAAAAATAGGGACAGTTTGCGGGTCGATAAAAGAGAATAGCCTGGCGCTATATGGAAAGCGCCAGGCCTGGAGTTTTGCAGCTTTCAGTTCCTCTGCCTATCCGGGGGAGACCTTTCAGAGAAAGGTCTCCCCCGGGCATGAAGCTATCTCAGGCATTAATCGGTCTTACAAGCCTGAGCCGGCGTAGACGGCGTATCAGGATACGAGAGGCTCGTTTTCTTCTTGAAGTTCAACTCGTTGGATGCGCCGTAGGTCATGGATCTGGCGGACCCAACCGAGGTGCTGTTGATGTTGTCAGGATTGTTAACATATAAAACCATGTCGGCGACAAGGTCGGTCAGCGTCTGGTCAAGACCGACGAAATACATGCGGTTGACGGTCCAGAAATCGTCGTAGATGCCGTCGTGCATCGTGTACCTGGAAGCGCTTACGCCGTTGTACTTCACCTGCACGTATTCAGCAACATTCCCGTTGTCGGCGTCCATATATCCGACCGCCCCGTCCTGCTCAATCCCGCCGTAAGCATCTGCGCCGGCAAGAGCGTCCGAACCGGCAAAGGCGTCTCCATGCGCCCAGTTAAGGCAGTTCTTCATGTCTCCTGTTCCGTTGTTAAAGTAAATGTATGGAGGGTTGTCAGTCGTAGCGCGGTTTTCTGCCTGCACTAGCCCCGCACCCCAACCGTTTCCTTCCATGATTCCCCAGTCCAGTGTCGCCGCCGTGCCCGACCCCGCGTGACGGTTACAGAGCGTCACGGACTTGGCAGGCCAGAAGGAGGGACCGAATTCAGTCCAATCCGCGATTGCGCCGCTATAAAGCGCAACCACCTGCAGCCTGGACAGGTTGTCGATCGCCTGGGCAGTACAGTACAGCCCAGCGGACCCGGCGTTCGTGTTCGCAAGACCGCCGCACCCTGACTCGACAGCGCCTTGACATGCAGCTGCATTATAACCCGCATCCGGCATGTTGTCGCACCACGTATCGTCGTTGCAGGCATTGTCAATCATGGTGGTTTTTGGAGACGAGCTGTTGCAGCGATAGGACTTTACACCGGGATTCACGAAAAGCGCGAACGGGTAGGCTAAAGGCGTTTCAGGCTGCTTAACCTGATAGCCATTGGCCTTGACCTTCGTAGTAGGATTTTGGTACGTGGCGTTTGCATCTCCCTTTTTCTGTGCAGCGGTCGGGGCCGGGAGCCCAGTGAAAGTACGGGTGACCGCGGCGTCGAGCGGATCGAGCGGGCCAAACAGGGTGCCCGCGCTCGACTGTGTGAAAGCTGTGCTTTCAACATCCGACGTTCCGATATGAATCACCTGACAAACGTATTTGGTGGCGCTGCTTTTGCTGCCTGCGTTCTGGCATCCGCCGGTAAAGTTGTCGCAGGTAGCAACCGGACGCTGATTCTGGTTTATTGCGTTGTTGCCGGTCACCGAGCTGCATGCATTATTGTAAAGGAGATTTGGTTGGTCATACACGCCGTTGACCGAATCGATCCCATCCCAGGAAGCCTGGTTGGAGTACGAGAAGTAAATTGTATTCGGCTCGTTCGCCTGCCCAGCGGGAGTGTAGCCGGTGACCGTCACATAAGCGGACGGCACGCCGGGATTGAGCCCGCCGGTAAATGAGTTGGTATTGTCGGGCAGATAGTCTGCGGTCGCGCCATCGGCGGGCGGCGTATTATTCTCGCCTGACAAAGCGGCAGGACAACCCGTGCCGACAACCACTGCGCTGTTGCCGTCGCTGGTGATGTAGGGACCGGTGCAGTTTGCACATCCCACAGCGCTCTTGAGATACGAACAGCCCATATTGGACCAGAAGTTGTACTGCGCGGAAGCTCCGTAAAGGTTAATGTAAGTAGCGGCGTTCGCCCCGCCGGCAAAAACCAGAATCGAAACCCCCAGGATGAGGGCGATAATTTTACATGATTTCACTTTCATTTGTATTCTCCCTAATAATGAGTCTCTTTTTTTGAGAACAAAACGACCTGCTCCAACCTCACACCACCAGCAGTTTTGTCCACGTGTCATCGCGTCAAGGGCCGCGCACACTCTCCTCCCGATCTGCCCTTTTCCCTCTCTCCCCTGGGAAAGAGGGCCGGCTGCGAGAGGCTGGAATTGAGACCGAAGGTTTGTCTAAGACTTGCCTGCGGACCCCAATCGGGCATTGGCTGCGGTTCTCTCTTCGCGCCTCCGGCATCCCCGCATCCGGCGCCAAACTCAATCCCGCCCTTGCATCTCCTTCTGCCTTGGGATGCGTCGATGGGTGGGTCGGGAAGAACCGGGCTGAACCTGGCTCTTACAGACTGAAAATGTCCCTTCTCCTGATGCCGATCAGCCCGAGCAGTCCCGAACCGAAAAGCAGAACGCTGGGGGGAATGGGAGCTGCGCCGCTGAGTTCGCTGGTCGTGATATTGCCGTTGGCGTCAACGGTCGTTACAAGGGTGAAGGCGCCGGATTGCGTCGAATATGTGCCCGGCTTAGCCCAGTAGTAGATATCCATATCCTGGCTTCCAACCGCCAACCGTAATTCGCCGTCACTGTTGGTATTGTAAAAAGAATCGAACGCACCCGCTGTAACATCATTCTTGCCGTCCATAGTCCAATAATAGGAGTGGTTATTGCTGAAAGGGATCCAGGCGCCGTTTGTCGTAGTGGCAGTGGCGCTACTGTAAAGACCGTACAGGTTGTAAGCAGCGGTTGTAACCTTGGTCGTTGCGGCAGGCGCGTTATCTTCCGTGCCCTGGTAAGTACCGCTGGTCCAGAGTGCGCCTCCAATGCCGGTTACTGCGACATAGGCCACCATGAGCGTAGTTGGGTCGGTGGTGTTGGTAAACTGGGTCCCTGTCCCGAACAGGCTGAGCGTGTTGGCGTTCAGTTGGGCGGTGCCATTCATGATGTTAGTGGCTTTGCCTAGATCTGTTGCGACTTCATAGGTCCCGCCGTTGACCCCGGTCTCATACACCACCCGGATCAGGTCGCCGACCGTAAAGGTGGCGTTCGCCTGGCCCGCCAGACCCATCATCAAAAGCGCTGCTGCAAAAATTACAAGGAACTTCTTCATCATTTCCTCCTGAGTAAGAAATAAACTCAAATTCTTTTTCTCCTCAGGCAACCCGGCCGTCCGAAACCCCGTTCAGTCTCCTTGCAGGGTTTTTTCAGATCGCCCTCACCCCGACCCTCTCCCTCGGGAGAGGGGGACGATGAGCTCACCCATTCCTGCGTCCGGAAATCTTCGGACCCGTCGGCTTTCCGTCACCCGGTCGCCCGGGTTTTGGCTTTATCTAAGGCCTCTTACGGAGGTCGGGTGTCAGGTGTCGGATATCAGATGTCGGGTATCAGATGTCGGATGCCGGCGCCATGCTTTGCGAGCCGGGGTTTCCACTTTAAATTTCCCTTCCGATCCCCGATTACGACTCCATTTCCCGTCTTCCGCTTGTGAACTGTTAACCGCTCTCCGCTTTCAGATGTCAGGCGTCAGATAGTGAGGTCTAAGAATACCGATACCCGACAGCCCATAGCTGATATCCGCTCTCCAAAATTCCGCAAGCCCTTGATTCTATTATCACCTCCTCCCCCGGTCCGAGCCCCAGAGCCAAAGAAAAAGCCCTAATCAGGCTCATGCGAGCTCATGACTAGGGCTTCCTGGTCCGTACAAAGGCTTGCCGTCAGCAAAGTACCCTTCTATCGAAATCGGTTGCGGGCCGCGCCGCGCGAAGGCAAAAGAGCCACTTTTGTCTTTTTACTCTTTGCTTTTGCCTTCCCGAAGGGGGCCGCTACTTTTTCAGAATCTCTTCAAATTTTTCGATCCTCCCGATGATTCCCTGGCTGAAATTGATTTTTATGTAGCCCGTAAACTCCGCCTTTATGAGAAGGTTTATAGCCGTCCAGAGCTTTGTAAGCTTGTCGGTCTTAGTCTTCCCTGCCGGTTTTTGCTCCGGTTGACCCTCTAGACAAGACTGTTGCATCTAATAACTTTCGAAAAATCCCTTTAAGCCTTTTCAATGCCCGCGATTGAGACGGGCCCAAGACTAGCAGCCGCTTGTTACGTGATCATGACGCAAAAATTAAGATTGCGTGAATAGTAGCTGATTTGTCTGCGCGCTCCGGACGTTCGGACTATGATCCGCGTTTACTGGAATCTGAGCTTCAAACCGATTGACTGCCCCAATGTAGACGGGTCGCACACTATCAGGTCATTGTTACATCACTGTTACGTACAAATTAAGATTGAGTGAAAAAAGGCCGCGAAGCCCCGAGGTCGAGGGTTGAGGGATTAGGGTTGAGGGGTTAGGATTGAGAAGTTAGGGGTGAGGGGTTCAAAAAAAGGACCCAGCCGCGCTTCGCTCCCTGAGAGCCTCCCCCGGTCCCGCGCTTTGCGGGATTGACCCCGCACCGAGAAGGGCTGAGGACTCAGGGGAAGAATGCACGTCTGAAAGAGGATCGAAAAGCACAGACCCAAGCGCTATGAGGCAGCCCGTGTCGAGAAATACTTTTCTCATAACCTAAAATATGATTAGATCGGATCGACGTTCATCATTCATCGTTGAAGAGGCTTAAACGGTGTCCCTGTCTCAAAAAGAGCCGTGTGTGATTGAGCCGGGGAGGGGCAGACATGAAGAAAGCCTGCCTCGTCTCGCAATCCTGGTTTTCACCCCCGAAGACCTGGCTTCATTTTCGGCTTGTTTCCCACAACCTCCCGGGCGCCCCCTGAAGTTTTATCTTTCCCGGGTTTTAACCCTGAACTGCAACGGGACGTCGTTTGCCCTCGCCGGCCCAATGCTGGGCGCTCCCCAGGCGGTGCTCGTTCTCGAAAAGATGATCGCCCTGGGCGCAAGCAAATTTATCGCTGTGGGCTGGTGCGGTTCTTTGCGCGCCGAGGTGCGAATCGGCGACATCGTTCTTCCTTCAGGGGCAATTTCTGAGGAAGGGACTTCGAATCACTATCCCGGTGTCGAGTGCGCTCCTTCTTCGGAGTTGTTCGATTCGCTAAAATCCGCCTTGAGTTTAACCGGCCGGCGGATCCATGAGGGGACCGTCTGGACGACCGATGCTCCATTTCGAGAAACATACGCCAAAGTAAGGGCCTTCCAGTCGCAGGGCGTCTTGTCGGTCGATATGGAAACCTCGGCGCTTTTTTCCGTATCCCGGTTTCGAGGCGTCGATCTGGCCGCAGTCCTGATCGTTTCGGACGATCTTTCCGGCCTCAAGTGGACACACGGATTCAGAGACCCGGTGTTTCACGAATCGCGAAAAAAAGTTATAGAATCCATATCGGGATCTATCAGCCTCTATGACGGGTGACAAATGACGGATTACCAGTCGATCGGCAGGGAAGATATTTCCGAAAGAATCGCAAATCTCAGAAGACTTATCGAATACCACAATTACCGTTACTACGCCCTTGACCGACCCGAAATCAGCGATTCCGAATATGACAGGATTTTCCGGGAACTGGTGGACCTCGAAAACGCCCACCCCGAATTAATAACCCCCGATTCACCAACCCAGCGCGTCGGCTTTGCTCCGATAGAAAAGTTTCTTCCTTTCAGACATGAGATGCCGCTGCTAAGCCTTGAAAACGCGATGAACACTGAAGAGGCGCTTGATTTTGACCGCAGGGTCCTGAAGCTCCTGGGGATGAGCGGCAAAGTCGATTATGTTGCGGAACTGAAAATGGACGGACTGGCTGTCGAGCTTGTCTATGAGAACGGGACACTCGCCGGCGCAGGCACTCGGGGAGACGGATTTACGGGCGAGGATGTCTCGCAAAACGTCAAAACGATTCGCTCGGCGCCCTGGCGGCTCTTTTCTCACCCCGGAGAAGGACCGCCTCCGGCCAAGGTTGCCGTCCGGGGCGAGGTCTTTATAGAAAAGGCCGATTTCGAAACGCTCAACGAAGAACGAAAAAGGCGCGGCGAGCCTGTTTTCGCCAACCCGCGCAACGCCGCAGCGGGATCCCTGCGGCAGCTCGACCCATCCATTACGGCCGCCCGTCCGCTTCGTGTTTTCTTCTATGGGATCGGAACATTGATTGCCGAAAAAGAGTACGCTACACAGATCGAGGTGCTGAACCAGCTCCAGCGCTGGGGACTCCCGGTAAATCCCGAATCGCGATTGTGCCGTGGCATTGCGGAAGCCTTGAGTTTTTATGAAAAACTGGTTGAAGAACGCGAGAACCTTTCCTATGAGATTGACGGGGTGGTAATCAAGGTAAACAACCTTGCCTGGCAAAGACAGCTCGGAGAAAAATCGCGCAGCCCGCGCTGGGCGGTTGCTGTTAAGTTCAGTCCCGACGAGGCGCAGACACATGTGCTGGATATCGGCGTAAACGTCGGAAGGACCGGGATCATTACTCCCGTGGCTTTTCTTAACCCGGTCCTGGTAGGTGGTGTGACGGTCAAACGCGCAACGCTCCACAATATGGATGAAGTGGCGAGAAAGGATATTCGAAAGGGCGACGCCGTTCTGATTCACAGGGCTGGCGAGGTGATCCCCGAGGTGATCGAGGTAATTAAATCGAAAAGAAAGGGAAACGAAGAGCCTTTCCAGATGCCGCAGCAGTGCCCCAGTTGCGGCGCCGGGGTGGTGCGGCTGCCCGATGAGGCCTTCTTCAGATGCGTGAACCGAAACTGTCCCGCTCAAATCAAGGCTTCAATTGTGCACTTTGCAAGCCGCGACGCCATGGACATCAACGGCCTTGGCGACCGTATCGTATCGCGGTTTATCGATGAAGGCGTTATTGCCAACGTTTCGGACCTCTACAGGCTCGGCATGGAAAATCTGGAAAATCTTGCCGGTTTCGGCAAAAAATCGGCTCAAAATTTGCTTGATGCAATCGAGGGGAGCAAAGGCACAACGCTTTCCAGGTTTCTCTACGCGCTGGGCATAAGCCATGTGGGGACCTTCATGGCCGACCTTCTGGCCAACAGCCTGGGGTCCATCGAAAAGGTCCGCTCGGCTCAGGCCGCCGAGTTAGAGCAGATTCAGGGGATCGGAGAAAAAGTTGCAACCGCTGTGGCTACCTACTTTTCGAACCCGGAAAACAGCAGGCTGGTAGACGAGCTGTTGAACCTCAAATTTGAAATTGAAAACCCTCAACCTGCCCGCGCCGTTCAAAGCGGTTTCTGGTCGGGGAAAACGGTTGTCTTTACGGGGACGCTTTCCTCGATGACCCGGCAGGAGGCAGGAGCGAAAGTTTCCGCTAAAGGCGCGAGGGTTGCCGACAGCGTCAGCGGGAAAACCGATGTAGTGGTTGCCGGCGCGGACCCGGGGTCCAAATTGACCAAGGCCCGGAAGCTGGAAATAAGGACGATGGACGAGGATGAATTCATCGCTCTGCTAGATGAGAACACCAATACGGCGGAGGCCTGAATGGAAAAGCGTCGCGTGCGCGTCCGTATCTCGGGGAGGGTCCAGGGCGTTTTCTTCCGGGCATATACCCATGAGGCCGCGCAACTGATCGGAGTCACCGGGTGGGTTCGAAATTTGCACGACGGCAGAGTGGAAGCAGTTCTCGAAGGGGATGCGGACAAGGTCAACAAGATGGTAGAATGGTGCTACGAAGGGAGTCCGCTGAGCAGGGTGGATGAGGTCGAAGTTCTTGAGGAAGTCTATTCCGGTGATTTTAGCAGGTTTCAAATCACGCGCTGACAGGATGGGAAATATATTTTGCATTACTTAGAGAAAATTCTAAATCGCATCCACGATTTTCTGGCGGCCAACGACTTCCCGTCCCTGCTCGAAGCTATTCGCAAGCTTGAATGGAGCCACGTGATTGGAAGCCCTTATACGTGGCTTATCGTGCTGCCGATTCTGATTTACCTGTTTTGGACCAGGAAATTTAAGACAATAACCGCAGTCGTTTCGTTCTTTCTTTTCCTGCTGCTGGTTCAAAAGACCCTGTCGCCCCCAGGCGAAACATTGTCTTTACACGATTTGTTGATTTTCTTGTCAGGGACTGTGGCCCTCGTCGGAATAAACCTCTATTTGATTTTTGTAAGGCAATGAGGCACTTACCTCACCGTGACCGTGGAGTCGGAAATCGCGGCCCCGTTGACTCTTTCCTTGAGTTCTTTGCCGACTTTGAAGAAGGGCAATTTCTTGGACGCCACTTCAATCAGCGCTCCGGTTTTTGGGTTTCGGCCTTTGTACCCGTCATAGTCTTTCACCTTAAAACTGCCAAACCCGCGAATTTCCAAACGGTCCGATCCAACGAGGGCCTGTTCCATACTCTGAAACGCCACGTTGATCGCGATTTCCGCCGATTTTAACGTGATGCCCTCGGCCTTGGCCAATGCTTCGATCAACTCACTCTTAGTCATGATGGTCGCTCCTTGCAAAGTAAATCAGCGTAGCTTTTCGATAACCCTGATGTTTCCCATATATTGACGCAAAACTTCGGGAATGATGACTGTTCCGTCCTCCTGCTGGAAATTTTCAAGAATTGCCATAAGGGTCCGACCTACGGCCAGCCCCGACCCGTTGAGCGTGTGAACCAGGTCGGTGCGGTTTCGTCCTTTGCGGCGGAAACGGATATTAGCCCGTCTTGCCTGAAAATCCTCGAAATTGCTGCACGAAGATATTTCCCGGTATGTATCCTGGCCGGGAAGCCACACCTCGATGTCATAGGTTTTGGATGCGGAAAAACCCAGGTCGCCGGTGCAAAGCACAATCACCCGGTAGTGAATTCCAAGTTCCTGTAGAATCGTTTCGGCGTCCTTGAGAAGTTTTTCCAGTTCAACGTAAGAATCCTCGGGCTTGCTGAATTTGACAAGCTCAACCTTGTTGAACTGATGCTGCCGGATAAGACCTCGGGTGTCTTTTCCGTGAGAACCCGCTTCAGAGCGAAAACAGGGGGTATATGCCGTATAGCAGCAGGGCAGAACGGATTCTTCGAGAATCTCGTCGCTGTGAATATTGGTGACCGGCACTTCTGCGGTCGGAACCAGCCAATAATCCCACCCGTCGAGTTTGAACAAATCGTCTTTGAACTTGGGCAGCTGTCCCGTGCCCTTCATGCTGG
>Ga0187771_10001634_pt1 | contig 15158 bp, 10 predicted proteins | sample 0116_SJ02_MP15_1_FD_133139 | JGI IMG/M metagenome (GOLD analysis project Ga0187771, IMG submission 133139) | Tropical peat soil microbial communities from peatlands in Department of Meta, Colombia - 0116_SJ02_MP15_10_MG | ecosystem: Environmental > Terrestrial > Soil > Wetlands > Peat | place...
ACGCACTCTGGTTCGCGCGAGCGAAAGGATCGAAAATCTGGGACGTTGACGCAAACGAGTACATAGACTGTGTAATCAACATGTCTGCACTCATACTTGGACATGGTGACGAACGAGTCACCGAAGCCGTCAAGAAACAAGTCGAGACAGGCCTGACGTGCGGAGTCGAAACAGAACTCAATGTGAGAGTGGCGGAGAAACTCAAGAGAATGATCCCGTGCGCCGAGTCAGTGAAGCTCTCCAACTCTGGAACAGAAGCAGTGATGAAGGCCATCATGATTGCACGAGGTCATACTGGCAAACAGAAGATTGTGAAGATCGAAGGGGGCTACAATGGATGGCAGGATCAGGTGGCGGTCAGTCATAAGCCCTCTCTCAGAAAGGCGGGACCAAAGACCGGTCCGCGCGGGGTTCCCGAGAATGCAGGTCTCCTGAGAAAAGCCCTTGAGTCAACAATCATCATGCCGTTTAACGACCTTGAGATTGCTGAGAAGATCATCAAGCGCAACCGAAGAGACCTTGCGGCGGTCGTAGTCGAGCCGATTATGTTTAACATAGGATGCGCGCTACCAAAGCAGGACTACTTGAAAGGACTCAAAGAGATAACGACTAGAAATAGTGTCATTCTGATCTTTGACGAAATAATATCAGGCTTCAGAGTTGCACCAGGGGGCGCACAAGAGCACTACGGAGTTGTGCCAGACCTCGCGACATTTGCCAAGGCCATTGCGAATGGTTTTCCAATGAGCGCAGTGGCTGGGCGAGCTGACATCATGGAGGTCACGAGACCTGGTGGGAAAGTTGGCTGGGCTGGCGTGTACAACAGTAGTCAGGTCTGCGTCGCAGCATCCCTAGCAACTCTCGAAGCCCTTGCAGACGGACAAGTTCAGCGCAAGTTGAATCAGGAGTCCGAGGACCTGGAAAGAGGATTCGCCGAACTAGCTCAGGAAGAGCACGTGACAGCAAGGCTACAAGCCCTTGGTGGGCAATTCCAAGTTTACTTCACTGATGAGGAGGTCATCGATTACAGAACCGCGGCCAAGGCAGATCCTGAACGGTTCAAAACTTTCCAAGGGCAGATGCTGCGTGAAGGCATCTACACTCTTCCGATTCCAATGTTCCACCACGGCCTTGTTGACGCGCATTCCCGAGAAGACATTGAGAAGATTCTTAACGCAATGCGAGCGGGATTGAAGAGGGTACGCCAAGAAGGTGGATCCTAGCCGCGTGACAACCTAGAAGTCACGGAAATATCATTTGCATCGCCCTGACCGCTGGTTGTTTGTGTCGAGTCTGAGACACTCGGTTCCGTCCACGATTCGTCATCCCCATCAAGAATCTCGAAGCGCCTTACCGGAAATCTGAGTCCTCGACCTTTCGAATCCTTCAGCTAGTTGACCGAATGCTCGAATAAGAAGGCTCGCTACTCCTTGAACCTTTCCCTCAAGTATGGCAGCACCTTGTCTCCGAAGACTCGTATGTATTTCTTCTCATCTGGACTCGAACTCTGAATCGCCACTTGAGTGAAGCCCATTTCAATCAGACTTTCGATATTTTTGATGTGTTCATCTGCAGTCGTCGCTACGAACCACTTCGATGCGAGAACATTATCGCCAATGAGATTTGCATAATCCTCTATCTCTCGCGGATCGGAGATAGCATACTTGAAGACGGCTGGTAGAATCGGCCCCTTCCAAAATCTGCAGGAAGCAAGGGCCTTGTCGTAGTCCTCATCGTAGGATACTCCACAGTCCAGTATGAATTCCAGTTTCGAAGGATCCTTTCCGGCGGACTTTGCCCCTTCGCGTGTTGAATTGAAGAGAACGTCCTGCAAGTACTTCGGCTCGAATGGAATCGTTATCAGGCCGTCGCAGTCTCTTCCCGCGATTCTTGCCGCTTTCGGGCCGCTAGCAGCTAGGTATAGCGGAATTGGCTTCTCAGGTTTTGTATACAGATTTGCCTTGTTCAGACTGTAGTATTTGCCCTTGAAGCTAACGAACGACTTCGTCCATAGAAGTTTCACTACCTTGATGGCTTCTTCCAGCCTCTCTGTTCTCTCCTTGAGGCTGGGCCAACTGCAGCCCGGCGGGACCTCGTTTACAGCTTCTCCTGAGCCCAGCCCTAGGAAAACTCTATTCGGATACATGCTGCCGAGCGTGGCGAAGGCCTGGGCTACTATTGCAGGGTTGTATCGAAACATTGGGCATGTCACACCAGTCCCAACTACAGCCTTACGAGTCCTGTCCGCTGCAACCGCCAAGAATGTCCATGGAAAACCGCAGTGGGCATTCGTGTGTATCCAAGGATGAAAATGATCGCTCGTCCATATGCCGTCGAAGCCGTGTTTCTCAGCTAGAACTGCATGATCAAGCAGTTGCATTGGATGATATTGTTCCTGAGGTGCCCAATAACCGAAGCTAATCTTCATGGGAATCAGAATCGATTTCCGTCGTAGGCCATAAAAAGGTGCTGTGCACGATTAGAAAACTGAGTGCTAGAGGTCAATTTCAATGGCCACATAGCTTCGTGGAGCCGTTGTGCTCTTCTGCCTATCGCTTTTTGCACAATATACCCGTGTCTTCTTAAGCCCGCTCGCAGTGAAAACAGGCTGAGCCATGGCTTGGATGAAAAATGAAAGCAATCCTTCTTCGTGAACCCGGGCCAATAGAGCGAAACCCGCTCAACCTGGAGGATGTACCAACTCCGAACGTTGGGAACGGACAGCTTCTTCTCAAAATAACCGCGTGCGGTGTCTGTCGCTCCAATCTACACATGATAGAAGGAGATTGGGTCGAGTTTGGAATCCCCTCGAAATCTCCGATCATCCCAGGACATGAGATTGTCGGCAGAGTGGTTCGCGTCGCGAATGATGTCACAGCTTTTCAAGAAGGGGACAGGGTTGGTGTGGACGCTCTTTGGTCATCGTGCGGCAAATGCGAATTCTGCTTGACCGGAAGAGAGAACATCTGCGAATCAAGGCTCATGACAGGGGAACATGTCGACGGAGGTTACGCCGAGTACATAGTCGCGAACGCCGACTACGCGTATCGTCTACCGGACAACCTGAACGACTCCGAGGCATCGCCCCTCTTCTGTCCAGGTATCACCGCTTATGGTGCCGTCAAGAAGGCACAGTTGAGTCCCGGGAAGAGAGTCGCGGTGTTCGGAATAGGTGGCGTCGGCCACCTGGTAATACAGTTCGCGAGACTCTATGGTGCTGACGTGGTGGCAGTAAGTAGGAACATTCAACATCTGAAACTCGCTGAGGAACTTGGAGCGCGACAGATTGTTGATAGTTCGAAAGGTAGCTCAGCTGAATGGTTGAAGCAGATAGGCCCGGTCGATTCTAGCATAGTGTTCGCTCCCTCAACCACCGTTACCCAGCTCGCAATCAAAGCAACCAAGCCAGGAGGCATTACGGTTATGGGAGTCTGGGCCGAGACAGGAGAACTCGTTGACGAAAGAAGAGTGACAAATTCCATCTTAGGATCGAGAAATGAGATGAGAGAAGTGCTGACCCTGGCAAGCGCTGGCAAAATAAGGCCAGTATACAAAGAATTCAACCTTGAAAGAGCAAGCGAAGTGCTAAACATGTTGAAGAAAGGAGAGATCGTCGCTCGCGCAGTTCTAATTCCGTAGATAGATCTTTGAAGTATTCTCCAAGCCGACTGAATTGTTTGCGACCTAAGGGAGGTTAGACGCCGAGGGTATCCTAGGGTGTTCTATTAGTCCTTCTCCTAGACGAAAGATCCGGGTTTGCGCACGAATCTTTCTTGGTTCCGAAGGATCGATTTGAAACGCAGTCGTCATGGAAAGCCTACGTTAGGCAGTTTCGCAAGGATGAGAAAAGGAGGCGCGACTACTCATCAAGAGGAAACAACGGTCTGGGCACTCTTTGGAATTCAAGCTGCTTCAAGTTTGATGGTGAAGCGCCGGGAGTGTCAAGGATAAAAATAGCTTTCGCGAATGGTTCATAAGATGCCCTGAATCCCACTGGAGACTTCACAACCACGATCTTTGCATCTTTTGGTTCAAGCCCCATAAATCTAAACAACTCCGGGTCATGACCGAGATACCGGTTCTCGGTTAAGAGAATTTGAATCTTGCCTACCTCGAGGACAGCAGCCTTGCCTATGTTGTTTTGCGTGTCCTTGACCATCTCGCTTTTTGCGGTCAGCACACCGCCTCCTAGCTTTCTGACGATGCCCGTTATCTCAACTGGTTCGTAGAATTCTCTGCCTAGTTTTCCACCAACGCTCAGCGTTAGAGTTTTGCCGACATCGCGCTCACTAATCTCCCTCACGACGTTGGGATCTCGAATAGGAATTAGTGCTGCACAGTCCACGTTCGCTTCGAGCAAAGCCTGCAGAACAACGGTACTGTCGCCCGGTGACCCGGAATTGGTGCTGTCAGCTGAATCGCAGAATACAACAGGCCCGCCATCAATTTTGCCTGTTTCTTCGATCGCTCGCCTAACAGAAGTTCGTTGCACCAAGAAGCTTCGCCTTGCCCTCCAAGCGGATTCGGCGAGCGATTCAGCAAATTGCTTACCCTTGTTCTGATCATTATCAGCGACTACGACAGAGGACCATCCTAATTCCTGTATGTCCAACCATGGCTGAACTGCAAACAGCGAAGCGGACACGACGCCTTCCTGTCTCTCAATTCCAGCAACTACTTCCATGAGATCCTTGAACGGACCTTTCATAGTATTGTGCGACTCCGCGGGGGTGATCATCGGAATCTTTCTCCAAGCAATTCTCGGCCTGACCTTGCCACGAATGGTCGAGAAGAGGATCATGGCAGCCTTGCGGCCGGTCTCGAAGAGGTCTGTGTGTGGAGAGGTGTGGTAACCGACCAGCGCTGTCAGCGATTTCACTTTGAGGGCTGTCATGTTCGCGTGCAGGTCAAATGTCGCAACCACTGGGGTTTCGCCGACCTGTCGTCTCAGCGCATCAAGGAGTTCGCCTTCAGGATCATCAAGCTGATCTGTTACCATGGACCCATGGAGCGCGAGCAGCACTCCATCAATGTTGCCAGCGTTACTGACTCCCTTCAGGAGTTCGTCCTTGAGATGGTCGAAGGCTGGTTGCTCTACTCTTCCTCCGGCGTAAGCCCATGCTCTCAGAGTTGGAACTAGTTCAACATCTTTCTCAGATCTAGCGGCGGCGACGAAGCCTCCTAATTCATTCTTTTCTCCATATCGATCGAGCACATCCCTACCATAACACAGACCCTGATCTTCAAAATCCTTCAGGGGAGTTCGAATTGGGCAGAAGGTGTTCGATTCCTGTAGAACCATGCCGATTACTACTCTTATCACTGTCTCCTCACCTCGCGTGTCGAATCTTCGCTGCCTGGGCGGTACTGTGCCACATGTTCATCTTCACTTCCAACGCGACTTAGCCGGTCCTTCCCTTGAAAACAAGCTTCCGGAATTGGCAGCTTATGGTCATAGCTACCATATTATGATCTTCTGAAATCCCCCTGATATTGTATGAGATTAGATAACTCCATTGTCCCCGATATTGCGATCAACAAAGAAGCTATCGCCCTTGATTGAAGGCATTGAAACTTCCAGCAGTAGCGCCGGACCCAAACCGGTAAAAGAGTGCCCTGTTCCCGGCGGCATGGCTAAGACCTCCCCTTGTCGCATGACTCGTTGTTGGTCTTCTAGCTTCATGCGAATGGTGCCCTTGAGAACGAAGAAGGTCTCATGCTTGATGCGATGACGGTGGTAAGGACAGGTTTGACCGTCAAAGACGAAGAGGAATTTGCCACAATATCCATTCTGTTGGTCGTTTGCAACCCAGAATTCTGTCTCTCCGATTTCCTTGAAGCGGTTGAGACCAAAGTGCAGTGGCAAGGGTTCGACTGGAGGCATAGCCAAGCCCCAAGCTGCTATCTGGTCTTGAATGGCTGCCAGGACCTCTTCCCGGTCACTAGCAGAAAGTTCCACCTTTTCGAAGTTGCCCATCGCTTTCTTCTCCTCTAGGAAATTGAACGATTGCGATCTTCTCCTTAAGATTGTTGCGCCCCAATTGGTTCAGTCAAGGGGATGTGAACCTTGCTCTCTCAAGCCCACGAGTCGGGCGTATCGGGTCTGCTACTATCATTCTTTTCGTCCTCGAGAGATTTCTTTGAATGTATGATCGTGATGCAGAACCGTAAGTAGCAAAGTCTTTAGCCTCAGATATGAGCAAACTCATTTCGAGGATTTCTACATGAAGATCTCATTTGGGGCCTACACTCTACTTGCAGAGAGCATCCAAGAGAGAGTGAAGCACGCGATTCTGCTGGAAAAATGCGGCTTCGACTCAGTGTGGGTCGGAGACCACTTGATAGAACTGTTTAGTGACATAAAGGCTTACGACCCATGGTGTAACCTCACTGCGATCGCGCTCAACACACGCAGAATCAAGCTCGGGACCTGCGTCACTGATCCGCACAGGAAGCATCCTGCAGTTCTCGTGCAGTCCGTCAACACCGTTGATCAGCTCTCCGGTGGCCGAGTATTACTTGGCATAGGAGGGGGAGAGGCGATGAATCTAGATCCGTTCGGCATCAAATGGGACAGACCAATCACCCGGCTTGAGGAGTATATCCAAGTCATGAAGGAGTTATGGACTAGTCCACGGGCGAGCTTCAGCGGCCGATTCTGTGATCTGAGAGATGCGCACGTGCAAGTTGAACTTGCTCAAAAGCCCCACCCTGCCATCTATCTAGCGGCGGGTTCTCCAAGGTCAAGGAAGCTCGTCGGGAAGATCGCAAACGGATGGATCGCACTAGCCATGACGCCTGAGCTCTACCGCAGGGACATCATCGATGTCCAGACAGGGGCAAAAGAGGCAGGCCGAGATCCTGAATCGATCGACGTGGCGTGCACGATAGACATAGCCGTATCCAATGATGCCGAAACCGCCAGAAATGCCGTGATCAACTCTGGACGAACCTTACTTCTGTGCTGGCCGCATCAACTAGAAAGACTCGGATATACATCCACGAAGGAGTTCGACTGGGTGAAGCTCCTTGTCAAGGAGGATACTGAACGTAGGATCAAGACCAACCTCGACGAGGTGGCTAACGAGGCTGCTGAGCAAGTGGTCATCTTTGGAACGCCAGATCAATGCGTCGAGAGAATTGAGCACTTCACAAAGGCGGGTGTTACGCACTTCATATTCGTGATGCACCCCCTGGATGGATCCTACACACTGCTCGCAGAGAAAGTCATTCCATACTTCCGCGAACAAACAGCCTAGCAACGCGAAGTCGCTTCTTGGAATCGCAACGTTGCTGCGAGCCAGATCGGCCGCTTTCAATCCTAAGACCCGGACTGAGCTGCTTCGATATGCTGGCGTCGCATGAACCTCTTACGCTGGATAAACTCGTCGTGTGCCGGAAGAATCAGCACGGAGTACTTACGAAAAGTCAACAACCTCATTGAGTCCGTATCCTTCAGAGAGGAAGAACGGAATATCACTTATATGCAGATAGCTCTGCGGGTTTGCTCCGAACTAAGATACAAATAGGATTGCAAGGCTCTAGGCTAAATTGGTGATACTACGTCGATCAGGAATCTGCATCTAGTACCTTACCCTCAGGAAATTGAGCGTTTCACTGGCAACCTAATGATAACGTCGCATCCTGTTCTTATGGCGCCGACCATTGCGGACCCCAAAGAAAAACTTGCTCTCTCCTCTATCGATGAGACCTTGGGACATTTACCTGCTTCAGAAGCAGACAGTGCAAGAATCGAGATTCGCATGGGCTCAGTGTCTACTCTGAAGGATTTGGATAGGTGGCTTACGGAAGAAGAGATCCGTAGACTGAAGAGCGTCGGGGATCAGGGCTATTTGCTCAAGGCCGAGAGGAAAGCCATTACAATAGTCGGAAACGCGCCCATCGGCGCGCTGTATGGAGCACAGACATTTCTCCAACTTCTTCGATTTCGACCGGATAGGAAAGGGTTCACTTTTCCTTGCCTGAGGATTCTCGACTATCCTTTGATCGAAAAGAGATTCCTGGCTCCAGCGATGACATGGTATGCGGGATACGGAAGGATCGGCTTTTGCATGCAACTTTGGGGATGGGAACAGTGGAAATGGTTCATCGACTGGTGTCTGGAACACAAGTTGAACGGTCTCAACCTCTGCATATACGGATACTATCCATTTCGTTTTGACGAATACCCAGAAACAGTCCTGAAAGATCTAGAGATGAACACGTGGGTCAGAGAAGCAGACGGCGAGATATCCATACGATACACTCACCCTAACGTTACGAATGAGTTTCTCCCTCGTTTGATCAAGTATGCAAATGATAGAGGGATCGAAATCTACTGCTACTTTGGGCTTGACACCTTCAACGGTGGTTATGCCGTGGCTCACCCGGAGAGCTGCTATTTCTCGACAAACCCTGAGAAATTTCGACAGTTCAAGTATAACCTGTGCCCAAGCAGAGAAGATGTGATTAGCTATCTAGAACGATCAGTTCGCAAGCTAATGGACATAGGATTCAATGGAATAGTGTTCGAGGAGAGCGAGGGCAGTGTCTTCTGTGAGTGTCAGGAGTGTCAGCGGAGATACTATGCGGCTGACAACGATCCACGAGCGGCGCTTCATAGGGCCAGCTATGAGTTGCTTAAGCTATTCCATCGAGTAATGAAGGAGGCGAAGCCAGACGCGATATTAGGAGTGAGGATGTGGAGACAGGGTTCTGAAATGGGCACGGAATACCTGAAAAAGCAGAAGGACCTTATTCCGTCTGACGCGTTGCTCTACTGGTCCAACGGAATTGACTACGAGCGCTTTACTGGATGGATTGAGGCTTTTGGCCCGGAGAGGATCATGGGCCAGGACGCGGAAGCCTTGGCCTGGGCAGCGACCTACGGTAGGCTCATTTTCTTGGTTCCAGAGCAGTATTCGAGCTACGTGTCGTTTGTAGATTCGTCCTACGAGCCAGGTTTTCCTCAGAACCTCTGGAGCGACATAAGGCAGTACCAGCAGGCCGCGAAATATCGTTGTGGGGGTGTCACGGGCTACGCGTTCGACTGGCATGGATGGGAGATAGGGCCACTAAGCCTGGCCCAGTACGGGTGGAACCCAAATATCCCGATGAAGCCAGAGGATTTCGTCGAGTACGGCTACCAACATCTCTTTGGAAGGAAGATAGGGTCCATGGTAGCTGAGGGTACGCTTAACCTTCCAATAGTCTTGGAATCAAGGATTTGCGAAGATGTCATCAAACCTGTTTCTAGAGACGATCCTATGAAAGAGGGACTCGTCGGGTGTGTAGCCTTGTCGATTCCAACGAAGTTCGGAGAAGGAAAGGGAGAGATGAAGGCTCTCGCCGCCGACTTACGAAAGGCGCGGAAATCACTCGAGACTGTGAGGAAGATAACACGCCGATTTCGTGGAGATCCTCATTACCTCAAGAGCCTGACATTTCTCGAAAACGCATCCGAGAGGACGATGAAAATATGCAAAGCTGGGATTGACTACAGGAAAGCGCTGCAACTTGAGAAGGCCACGAATCCTAGAGCGCGCCGCATCATAAGGTACCTGAGGTCCGCACTGGATAGTGCAGAAGACAACTACCGCATAGTCCGTGAGAACAACTTCGATCTTACCGACGAGTTCTTCCTGAGGACTCGAAGATCTATCGAAATAATCAACAGAAGATTGGAAAAGTGGATGACTCGTCTCGGGGACAGCGCTTAAATAGAAAACGGTCTCTGCATCGGACCGAGAAGTAGTCTCCTTCTGAACAAGGCTTAAATAAGAATCGGCGGCGATCTACTGCGAACAAATACGTTGTTCGGTTGAAAAAAAATGACTGAAAAGAAAGAGGAAGCTACGGTTTCTCGAAGAAGTTACCTCAAGTACGGTGCTGCGGCCGTAGTAGTTGTGGCTGCTGGTGCCGGCGGAGCTTACTACTACTCCACGATGCCTCCTCCAACGTCTCCTACTCCTTCAACGACTACTGTAACTGCAACAACTACAGCCAGTGCAGCAGCAACGACAAAGACGAGTGGGTTCTTCTGGGGGGATAGTCCATTCGAGATGGAAGAAGACTGGTATTGGACACTCAACCGCTCAGCTCTCGCCTATGCGAACTACGTCGGCGACAGAATGGAGACGATAGATCCTCACATGCATCCTGAGGAACAGATCTCGGACATCACATATATGATGCAATTGGGCATAGACGGCTTGATGGGATGTCCAACTGACCCGGACGCACTTGTCAAGACTCTCGATTCCGTAAAGTCGCAGGGCCTTCCAATCTGTGTTTACGACGGAACTGCTAAGACAGCATCGATCGATATGGCCGTCAGGGTAGACAGTTTTAGGCTCGGTGCTCTATGTGGAGACGCCCTCGTCAAGAAGATTCAAGCTGCTGGAGCGACATTGAAAGGGCCGGTGTTCTCTGTCACTCATGGAACGGTCAACCCAGTACAAATGGACCGGATACATGGCATAGAGCAGGAATTCAGCAAGGCTTTTCCTGATCTCAAAATCCAAGAGTACTACTGTGAGTCACAAACTGAGGAAGCAAAAACAGCTGTGTTTGAGGCGTGCAAGTCGATGGGGACGCCGGCAGCAGTAATAGCCTCGAACGGAACTCAACTTATCGGTGCGGTTGAGGGACTGCAGAGCGCGAAGTTGGCTGTACCTACAGGGCAGCCCGGACATGTTTGGGTCGCTGGGGTTGATGCTATGCCTGACGGTATTGCCCTTTGTAAGCAAGGCCTAATCGATCAAATGGTCGACCAACCGCCTCTCTTTTACGGTTCCTTGGCCATGTATTTCCTGCGGCTGATCAAACTGCAAGGTGAGAGCGCGCTCCCAAGCATAGGGCAAACAGTGATTTCGGACGCAACCAAGGCACTAGGACCCCAGAGCGATGGCACGTACAACGTCGTCCTACCTGACATCAATTATAAGGGTGTGCGGCCCTTTCAGTACCCAACTTGGGCGCCTTGCCCGGTGGTTAACGACTATGGCCACAGATGGTTACAGGTCAACGCCACCCTAGTGGACGCGTCGAACTGCGACACAGCTCCGATCTACGCAAACGTAGCAAAAGTGTGGTTCAGCGAATCCTAAGAGGGGCCTGTGAGGCTCCTGCCTCCCATTTTCTTGGGTTTTTCTGGCTTTACCGTTCTGCTCTGGCTTCCAGAAGCGGAATCTACGCTTCGATCGAGGCTATGCTCGATCTCATGATTCTGTCTCTTGCAGTATCTCTGCTCTTGTTGATGAAGATCGCTACGATAACTAAGATTCCGTACACAGCTATTCTTCCTTCAGGGGCCATAGCGAACATTGTAAGGCCGCCCTCTACGATTCCTATGAATATCGTGCCCGCAAAGGCGTTTATTGCAGAACCTCTTCCACCCTTTATGGAAACGCCTCCAATGACTGCGGCTGAAAATGCTGGGAACAGAGTCCAGTCAGCAAGATTTCGAGAGACCTCGTTGACGAATCCTGTGAAGAACAGACCAGCTAGGCCAGCCATGATTCCGCTTGCCATGAAAGCCAGAAGATACGACCTCTTGACATTGATCCCCATCATCATGGCCGCCTCTGAAGAACCGCCCACTGCGTATAGATGGCTTCCTACACGAGTATACCTCAAGAAGAAAGCGAAGCAAACAAGCACTATAAGGAACGAAGCTATGCACAGGAGATCGTTCCCGCCCCACATGAGGTAGAACGGCGACAACATGCCGGCATATATGCTTCCCCCGTATATCAGTAGCCTAGCTCCTGAGAGAAACTCAGTGGTTCCAAGTGTGACAAGGAAAGGGTTCAAACCCATATACCCAACTAAGAACCCATTGACCGTGCCACACGCGAGTCCAATAAGCGCTGGCAGCAAGACAGCGATGTATGGAGAAAGCCCAGGCGTCCGAATGAAAATCAATCCGCTTGCCATCGCAGTAAAGCCTGCCATGTTATCTATCGAGAGATCCATATTTCCTGTAATGAGGACAATTGACTCGGCCAGCACCAGGAAACCCAACGGCGCAGCCTCGTACAGCATGAACCTTAGCGTATCGATCTTGAGCATAGCCTGAGGCAAAAGTATCGTAAAAGCAACGAAGAACACAACGACCAAGATCCAAGCGATCTGGTCAAGAACCGTAAGAAGGATATTGCTTGAAAGCGACTTCACGCCTCAGCACCCTCCACACCCACTTCCGCGACAGCGCCCCTCGCAGCCGCTACCACCTTTTCTTCGATCTCCTGCAGCGAAACGTTCTCCTTTCTCTCGTCCAAGAATTTCATTCCTCTTGAAAGTATGACGAACCTATCCGCTACCGGGTACACGTGTTGAAATGTGTGCGTTATGTAGATACAGGCGTGCCCCAGGCTCTTCAGTTTCAATACGAAATCATGCACCTGCCCGACACCGACTATTGAAAGCCCTCTGGTGGGTTCATCCAGATTGACAAGCAGCGACCCGTACTTTACGGCCCTTGACATGGCAACTCCCTGTTTTTCGCCGCCTGAACAAAAACGTACTTCTCTATGAGGCGACTCTAACCTAAGCCCGAGCCCCTTCAGGAGAGGAACACTCTGATCATTCATTTTCTTGAAATCTAGGATGTTTATGGGGCCTAATCGTCGTGTTGGTTCCCTTCCTAGGAAAATGTTCGCACTTATCGGGAGAATATCCACCAAGGCCTGTTCCTGAAAAACGGTCTCGATGCCGAGTTCTCTAGCGTCTTTCACAGTTTTGATGTCAACCCTCTTTCCGTTCCAGAATATTTCGCCGCCGTCGGGTCGAATAACTCCCGCTATGATTTTGATCAGAGTCGATTTTCCTGCGCCGTTGTCGCCGATTAATCCCAGGATCTCTCCTTTGTAGACCTTGAAGCTCAACCTCTTTAGAGCTTGAACTCCTTCGTACCTCTTTTGTACGTTCCTCACTTCAAGGAGCGGTGCTTCCTCGTAGTTCACATTTCTTATCGAGGTTTTCGTCTCGTTGGTCCCGATGCCCAATATACAAATCTCCTTTCCTATTCATTGGTCAAAGTTCTGCGACTATTCTGATGGGATTTCCCTTCTGTTCGTCCAGCATGTCGATGCCTTCATTGATCTTCTCGAATGGAATTCTATGTGTGATTGACTTCGTCAGGTCTATCTTTCCGCCGGCAACCAGGGATAGTACGCGTCGGTGATCATCAAGAGTATGATCGGTTGAAGCTACTATCATCGATTCCTTACCCAGCATGAACCTCACGTCAAATGATACGTTCTCAAAAACGTTCGCAACGACAACAGTGCGTCCAGCCTTTGCAGTGCTGGCGAGGGCTCGTTCGAAGCTTGTGGCTTTCAGACCTGCGCAATCAATCGCTATGTCGACACCTTCTTCGTCTGTCATGTCGAGAATTGCACGCACTGGGTCCTCAGATTTTGCATTCACCGTGTCCGTGGCACCGAACTCTTTCGCGATCTTCAGCTTATCTTCCAGAACGTCTACGGCTACGACTTTGCTGGCGCCCAACGCATTCGCCCATTTGGCTACGTGCATCCCCACTCCTCCGACTCCAAAGACGGCTACGGAATCTCCAGGATGAAGTGCTCCGGCTCCTGTAATTGCGTGATACGAGGTCGAGACTGCACACGCGATGATTGCACCCTGGTCCATCGGAATCTGTTTTGGCAGGACAAACGTATTTCTGGCAGGAACAAGCACGTATTCTGCGAATCCTCCGTCACCTCCCGTCCATCCAAGCGGTCCTCCATTTGCACAAAGATTGTCCAATCCACGATTGCAGTACTCGCAGTTTCCATCAGAGATCTTGTAATCAATGGAGACTCGATCTCCCTCGACAAATCCTTTCACATTGCTTCCGACCCTATGGACGAGGCCAGCAATCTCATGTCCGAGAGTTAGTGGAAGTTTGGGAGACGATGTGGACGTGGGGTCTATCTTGTACCTTGCATGTTTGAAGTGCAGATCCGACCCGCATATGCTTGCAGCCTTGACCTTCACTAGTACGTCATTTTGCCGTACACTTGGAACAGGTATCTCATCAAGCTTCAGTTTCCCCTGCTCTCCATACCAGCGAAAAGCTTTCATCCTGTCACCTTGAGATTTCTTCTTCAGTCGCAGGTCATGTTGCTTATATAATCTTGGCTTTATCCTACGTCGACTTCACATTGGTCGCTCGTTACAATTCTGGCGCAGTGCAACCGTTCTGGACGTTGATTAGTAATGCGGGCATCCTCGGGCAGTTTTTTCGGTTAAGAGAGTCTCAATGTTGTTCATGATATCCGTGTCAGCGACATTTCTGACAAGCAAACTTGCTTGGCCTTAAGTCATTTACGTCGGTCTTATCGTCTTCTGCAATTGGAGCGCCGCAGATGCCATGAACAACATGTGCGATGGTTTGGATACGGAATCCAAACTAAACCATCGCGTTCCGCTCATGGGTCTTTCCAATTGAGCATTCTCCACCTCGATTACAGACCAAGTCTCCATTCACCTGATTCCAAATCATATTTTTTCCGGTTCATGCGGACAGAGAAGTCAGTGGTGCGTCTAGGCCAAACTTTGGCACGAGAAGAGCTAGTCAGTTACTATTCAATCAAATCATCAATCAAATCGTGATTACCGTAGATCTAGGTGAGTCGGGACTCTGCGCCACGAACTGTACTCTGTGACCGAGCCTTCGGCAAAACCGTCGTGTCTTCGACACACCTAACTAGTGATATATACGACTCTTAGGGCCCTGTCTCCAGGAATCATAGTGATGAACAGGGTCAACATCGGTTTGGTCGGTGGTGGCTTCATACATGACACCTACCATATGCCTGCCTACCGAAGCATTCCGGAAGCAAACGTCGTTGCGGCATGTGCGGCGACCAAGGAAGAAGTCGAAGCATTTGCTGATCGTTGGTGCATAAAGAAGCGCCATTACGGAGAAGATGGCATCGAAAAGCTATGCACGGACCCAGAAGTAGAACTGGTTGACATAGGCCTGCCAAACTCTTTACACCTATCCGCCGTACGGACCGCCGCAGAGAATCATAAGCATGTGATTTGCGAGAAACCTCTTGCCCGAAACTTGAAGGAAGCTGAGGAAATGGCTGCGGCTGTGAGGCGTCAAGGAGTGATTCACTGTTATGCCGAGAATCAGGTGTTCA